>Ga0075433_10003701_pt1 | contig 11831 bp, 7 predicted proteins | sample RhiMethybrSRZTD2_FD_75299 | JGI IMG/M metagenome (GOLD analysis project Ga0075433, IMG submission 75299) | Populus rhizosphere microbial communities from Tennessee, USA - Rhizosphere MetaG P. TD hybrid SRZTD2 | ecosystem: Host-associated > Plants > Roots > Rhizosphere > Soil | place: USA... | reverse complement strand
ACGTGAGAGGCCGGTGTCCTAACCGCTAGACGATGGGTCCATGGCTGAGGAGGTAGGACTCGAACCTACAATCGCCTGATCCAGAGTCAGGTGGCTTACCAATTAGCCGACTCCTCAATCCGAAGGAAATAAATTAAAAGAATAGCGGGGGAGAGTCAAGGCGCGATGCGCGCGAGCGCGTCCCGGAGCCGTTTGAGCGCGCGCTCTTTTCCCAGCACCGCGAGGACCTCGTAGATGCCCGGGCTCACGGTCGTGCCGGTGAGAGCGACGCGCACCGGCTGCGCGAGCTTGCCGAGCTGAAGATTGTGCCGCTGCATGATCTCGGTGAAGGCCGCTTCGATGTTTTTCTCGTCGAATTCGTCGATCGCCGCCAATTTTTCGATCAATTCGCCGAGCGGCGCGCGGACCTCCGGGGTCAGGAACTTTTTCGCAGCCTTCTCGTCGAGCGCGACGTCGTCGGATAGATAGAAGTGCGCCATCTCCACGAGCTCGACCAGCGTCTTGGCGCGCTCTTGCAGCGTGGCGATCATCTTTTCGCGCCATTTTTTATCCGCGGGTATGGGATAGCCCTTCGCCGCGATGAACGGCACGACATCGTCGGCCAGTTGCGATAGCGGCCGGGTTTTCAAGTAATGCGAATTGAGCCAGAGGAGCTTCTCGGGATTGAAAATGCCGGCGGATTTTCCCACCGCATCGAGGGAAAACTTCTCGATCAGCTCGGCGCGCGAGAAGATCTCCTGGTCGCCGTGCGACCAGCCGAGGCGGACGAGATAGTTGCCGAGCGCCTCGGGAAAATAGCCCATGTCGCGATAGGCCATGACGGCCGTCGCGCCGTGGCGCTTGCTCAAGCGCGCCTTGTCGATGCCGAGAATCAGCGGCACGTGCGCGAACACGGGCGGCGTCTGTCCCAGCGCCTGATACAAGAGCATCTGCCGCGGCGTGTTCGCGAGATGGTCGTCGCCGCGGATGATATGGCTCACCTCCATGTCGATGTCGTCGACGACGACGCAGAAATTATACGTCGGGCTCCCGTCCGAGCGGGCGATGATGAGGTCGTCGAGCTCGCGGTTTTCGAACGACACCGGTCCTTTCACCGCGTCGTTTACGATGGTCGTACCTTCACGCGGCGCGCGGAAGCGAATCGTGTACGGTTTCCCTTCGGGCAGCGGTGGGATCACGCCTTGCGGGGGACGGCAGGCGCCGTCGTACATCGGCTTGCGTTTTTCCTTGAGCGCGGCCTGGCGCTTCCGCTCCAACTCCTCCGCCGTGCATGTGCAGGGATACGCTTTGCCGGCCGCGAGAAGCGCGCGGACTTTTTCCTTGTAGAGATCGTAGCGCTGGGTCTGGAAAAACGGCCCCTCGTCCCAGTCGAGCCCGAGCCACTTGAGCGATTCCAGGATCGCCGCGATCGCCTCGGGCGTCGAGCGCTCGCGGTCGGTGTCCTCGATGCGGAGAATGAAAGTCCCGCCGTGGCGGCGCGCGAAGAGATAGTTGAACAGCGCGGTGCGCGCGCCGCCGATGTGCAGATAGCCGGTCGGACTCGGGGCGAAGCGGGTGCGAATCGTCGCCATCCAAATAAACTAACATGGATGGAGGCCGGTGAAAAAGGCCCATCTACGTCGTTGCGCTCGATCCGCTTCGCTCGACGTACCGAAAAAGTACGCCTGCGCGCGCGGACATTCGCGCGCCTAGTATCTGCGACCTTTTTGACCGGCCTGGGCTTTGTAGGGGCGGTTCGCGAGCCGCCCGCTGTCCTCGCGAGATTCGGAAAACCCGGATTCTTTATGCTAAGATAGCCAGATATGTCCATCCCCGAAGTCGACTCCGCGCCGTCCCATTTCATCCGCAACATCGTCGTCGAGGACCGCGAGCGGAACAAAAACGGCGGCCGGGTGCACACGCGCTTTCCGCCGGAGCCGAACGGTTATCTCCACATCGGCCACGCGAAATCGATCTGCCTCAACTTCGGCATCGCCGCCGAGTTCGGCGGGCTGTGCAATCTCCGCTTCGACGACACCAACCCCAGCAAGGAGGAGGTCGAGTACGTCGATTCGATCCGCGCCGACGTGCGCTGGCTCGGCTTCGATTGGGACGACCGGGAGTTCTACGCCTCGGATTATTTCGACCGTCTCTACGAATTCGCGGAGAAGCTCATCGAGCGCGGCGGAGCGTTCGTCTGCGACTTGAGCGCGGACGAGATCCGCGCATACCGCGGCACCCTGACCGAACCGGGAAAGAACAGCCCGTATCGCGGCCGCAGCATCGAGGAGAACCTCGATCTCTTCCGGCGCATGCGCGCGGGCGAGTTTCCGGACGGCGCGCGCACGCTGCGCGCCAAGATCGATATGGCGTCACCGAATCTCAATATGCGCGACCCTGTCATGTACCGCATCCTCCGCGCGACGCATCACCGCACCGGCGACAAATGGTGCATCTATCCGACGTACGATTTCGCCCACGGCCAGTCGGATTCGATCGAGGGCATCACGCACTCGCTCTGCACGCTGGAGTTCGAGGACCACCGGCCGCTCTACGATTGGTTCATCGATCAGCTCGGCATCCATCATCCGCAGCAGATCGAGTTCGCGCGCCTGAACCTCACGCATACGGTCTTGAGCAAGCGCAAGCTCCTCCAGCTCGTGCAGCAGGGGCATGTCGCCGGCTGGGACGACCCGCGTATGCCGACGCTCGCCGGCATCCGCCGGCGCGGCTACACGCCGGAGGCGCTGCGCGCCTTCTGCGAGCGCATCGGCGTCGCCAAGCGCAACAGCATGGTCGACATCGCCATGCTGGAGCACGCCGTGCGCGAGGATTTGAACCGCCGGGCGCCGCGCGTCATGGCGGTGCTGCGCCCGGTGAAAATCGTGCTGACCAATTATCCCGAGGACCGGGTCGAGGAGCTCGAAGCGGTCAACAACCCCGAGGATGCTTCGATGGGCACGCGCAAGGTGCCGTTCTCGCGCGTCCTCTACATCGAGCGCGACGACTTCCGCGAGGAGCCGCCCAAGGGCTTTTTCCGCCTCTCGCCGGGGAAAGAAGTACGGCTCCGCTACGCGTATATCATCAAGTGCGAAGAAGTCATCAAAGATCCCAAGACCGGCGAGATCGTCGAGCTCCGCTGCACGTACGACCCCGAGACCAAAAGCGGCTCGGCGCAGAGCGGCCGCAAGGTGAAGGCAACGCTCCACTGGGTCTCGGCGCCGCACGCGCTCGAGGCCGAGGCGCGGCTCTACGATTATCTCTTTACGGCGGAAAATCCCGAGGACGTGGCGGAAGGGGAGGACTGGACGAAAAATATCAATCCCACCTCACTCGTGACGCTCGCGTCGTGCCGCGTCGAGCCTGTTTTAGCCGTCGCGGCGCCCGGCACGCGCTATCAGTTCGAGCGTCTGGGCTACTTTACCGTCGATCCCGATTCGACGGGTCAGAAGCTCGTTTTCAACCGCACCGTAACGCTGCGCGACACGTGGGCGAAGATCGAGAAGGGACAGAAGAGATAGATCGTGCCGGCGATCAGAATTTATAGCCGGCGGAAACCGTAAGGAAATTATTAAACGTCTTGTACTTGTCTTTTCCCGGCGCGCCCGCAAATGGCTGCCCGGGCGGAACCGCTCCCTCCAGCTCGTTGTTCGAAACTCTCCGCGTCTTGTAGAAGATCGCCTGATAGCCGAAGTCGAGCGAGAAATGATCCCACTGGTAGCCGACGCCGCTGTTCAGCGTTAAGACGTCGCCGCCGGGAATCGAGGGATTGAGCGTCTTGTTCGGCATCGGTCCCTGCTCCAGGCCGATCCCTCCGCGCAGCTCCCAGTTCTTGTCCAGGCGATAAGAGCTTCCGAACCTCAGCGTGTTCGTGTCGTTCCATTTCCGCGGCAGCGTGATCGAGCCGATGCCGAACGGCGGGCTGGGAAAGCGCACGGTGATGTCTTTGAAGCGGCTCCAGTTCTGGCGCTCGTAAACTAATTCCGCGCCCCATGCGGGAGTGATCTGGTAAAAAACGCCGACATTGATGATCGCCGGCAGCGGCAGCGGGCGCACGTCGCCGATCGTGTGCGCCGGGCCGAAATCGCCCTTGAGCTTGGTGCGCGCGCGGTCGAAGTGGAGATCGGTGTTGCCGCGGTAGCTGAAGCCTATTTTCAGCCTTTCGATCGGCTTGATGAGCGCGCCCACGTTGAAGCCGTAGGTGTCGTCGCTGTCCGTCAGACGGATCCGCTCTTCGAGCGCGAGGAGCGCGCGATTCGTGCAGCCGAGGATCGGGTCGAAGCAGAGCGTGCGCGACAGCACCGCGGTGGAATGGATATAGCTGACGCCGCCGCCCAGCGAGAAATATTTCGACGGGTTCCACGCGAGCGCCGGGGTCAAATAATAAGTCTTGAGCTCGGCATCGTGCGCGGCGAAGCGCGTGAAAGCCGCATCGTAGGAGGTTTTAAGGCCGAAAGGGGAATAGATGCCCAAGCCAAGGTGCAGATCGGTGCCCGGGACATGGTAGTTTCCGAACAAGCTGCCGGCGAAATTGTGGCGCCCGCCGTTGATGTCTCGGTTCCCGCTGTTCTCGACACTGCTGACGACATTAATATAGGTGCCGGAGAGCAGCGCGCGATTGCCGTCGATCTCGCTCAGCGCCGCCGGGTTGTAATACACCGCCGACGGATCGTCGACGCCGGCGGTAAGCGCGTTCGATAGCCCCACGCCGCGAGCGGTTTGATGGGGAATGTAATAACCGCCCGCGAAAAGGGGCCCCCCCACGAACAACAGCGCGAGCGCCCAGACGATGATACCCGTTGTCCATGCCCGCCCATTACAACCCATCGCCACTCCCTCGTTTGACTACGTAAGCTAACTGCTGTATAGCAGGGCCAACTGTTGCCAAATACTGCCATATAGGAGCGTTGGATGCAAGAAAAACTCCTTACTACGGAGCAGGTGGCGCGTTATCTGGGGGTCGATAAATTCACGATTTATCGCCTCGTGACGCGGAAAAAGATTTTAGCCTTCCGCGTCGGTAATCAGTGGCGTTTCAAGAAGACGCTGGTGGATGCCTGGCTGATGAAAAATTCGAACGTCAACGGGGCGAGCAAGAAGATCGGCTGACACGACCGGCGATGAGTAAGAGCCTGCAAAAGCCCTTCCTACCGGGCGCGAGCGAGATGTTCCCGCCCGCAGGCCCCGAGAGCACGCCGATCTTAAGCGAGCTCGTCACATACGAAAACCGCAGGGGGCAGAGGATCGTCGGCATTCACGATTTCGCCAAGTCGACCGGGCGCGGCGGCCCGTGGATGCTCGTGTTGCCGGGCTACGGCGAGACCAAGACCGATGTCCTCGCCGTCTCTTTTTATCTGGCCAAGAACGGCTTCCACACGTTGCGCTTCGATTATTCCGATCACGTCGGCGAGAGCGACGGCGAGATCCTCACGACGACGCTCCCGAAGATGAAGGACGATATCCTGTCCGCGCTCGACTACCTCGAGCGGCGGCACACCTCCAGGGCGGTCGGCGCCGTCGCGAGCAGCCTGGCCTGTCGCGCGTTGCTCCGAGCGGCCAGGGAGGACGAGCGTCTCAAGCTGCTCATCAACTTCGTCAGCATCGTCGATCTGCGCAAAACGCTCTGCGCGATCTACAACGAAGATCACCTCGAGCGCACGCTGAAAGGGCTGCCGAACGGCCTCATGGACGTCCTCGGCTTTCAGGTCGACGCGGATCAGTTTCTCCGCGCCGCGATCGACGGGCGCTACGAGGACGTCGCGACGACGATGGAGGACGCGCGCGCCATTCGCGCGCCGGTCGTTTTCTTCGCCGCCGAAAACGACGCGTGGGTCGAGCGCGCCGACGTCGAAGCGGTCTACGCGGCGCTCGGCAGCGAACGGAAAAATCTCCACGTACTGAAAGATTCGATGCATCGGCTGTATGAGAATCCCGCCGTAGCCAAGGCGGCGCTCAAAGGCGCGGTCGAATACGCCCTGCGCTATCTCGCTCCGACGAAGGCCGCGGCTGCCGTCACCGAGCCCGATCTCAAAGAGATCGGCCGGCGGATTCGCAAAGAGAAGGAGAGAAACCGCCTCCTGCACGGCGTCACCAAGGACGCCGAACGGGAGTTCTGGAAGATTTATCTCGAGAAATACTCCTTCATTATCAACGTCCACGACTACTGGAACCTGCTCGATTTTCTCTACCAGCTTCTAGGCGCGCCGAAGCCGGGGCAGCGGATACTCGACGCCGGCTGCGGCATCGGGAACTACGGCTCGTTTCTCTTGATGAAGACGATTTACCGCCTGCGCCAGGCGCTTTTTCCCGGCGGCGACGCCCCGTCTTATGAATATATCGCGGTGGACTTCGTCGCCGAGGCGATCGATGAGGCCAGAAAGACCCACGACGGCTTTTGCAAGGAATTTACCGTCCGGCCGGCGCCCGCCGCGGCGGGTTACGATTACGTGATCGCCGATCTCGAGACCCCGCTGCCGTTCGCCGACCGCACCTTCGACCAGGTTTGCCTCAATTTGGTCGTGTCGTATCTGCAGGAGCCGCGCCGCACACTCGCGGATCTCGCGCGGCTGCTGAAGCCGAAGGGGAGAATCGTCGTCACGACACTCAAGCCTTTCGCCGACCTTTCGGAGGTCTACCGCAACTTCGTCCGGGTTGCGGATGGGCCGGGCGAAGTCGAGGAGGCGCGTAAGCTCCTCAGCAACGCGGGCAAAGTCATGGCGAAAGAGGCCGAGGGCCTTTATTCGTTTTACACCGAAGAGGAACTGACCGATCTGCTGAAGGAGGCGGGTATTTCCGAGATCGAGACCTATCGCTCGTTCGGCAATCAGGCGAACGTTGCGGTCGGCGTCAAAGGCTGACGGCTCGTATGCTCGAGTTCTTTTCTTTGGCCGGACTTGTCAACGGCCTCTCGGCCGCGTTGCTCGGCCTTTTCGTTTTTTCGCGCCAGCCCACCGACGTTCGCCACCGGACCTACGCGGCCTTCTGCCTTTGCCTCACGCTTTGGAGCTACGCCTATTTCCGCTGGCTCATCAGCGATAACGCCGCCGATGCGCTCTGGTGGAGCCGGGCGCTGATGGCGGGCGCGATCTTCATCCCCCCGACCGCCTTTCACCATCTTGTGCGCCTTCTGGATAAGAAAATCCCCTCTTGGTTTATCCCCGCCAATTATCTGATTTCGGCGCTGATATTTGGCGCCAACGGCGGAGATTGGGTCGTCGTTGGCGTCGCCCCGCAGGGGCGATTTGCCTTTTGGCCCGTGCCCGGGCCGCTCTTCCATCTGCACGTCGCGCAGCTCGCCGGGCTCGCGCTACTGGGCTTGGCGCTGCTCTACCGCGAGCTCGGAAGAGCCGACGGGCTCCGCCGCAACCAAATCAAATTCCTCATTTTCGCCGAGATCGTCGGCTGGAGCGGCGGCGCCACCAATTACCCGTTATGGTACGGCATTCCGATTCTGCCGTTCGGCAATATTTTGGTGTCGCTCTACACCGCGATCTTCGCCTACGCAATGGTGCGCTACCGGCTCCTGGACATCGAAGTCGTCATCAAGAAGAGCCTCATTTACACCTTCCAGCTGCTGATTCTTCTGATTCCCTGTTATCTGGTTCTGCTCGCCGCGCAGCTGACTTTCTTCGACGCCGTGAGCCGCAGCTTTTCCTTCGTCGCGCTGGCGCTTTTCATCGTCGTCGGCTTCTTGTTTCCCAAGATCCGCTTCCGCACCGAAGAGGCCTTCGAGCGCGTGTTGTTCAAGAAGGGCCACGATTATCGCGCGACCCTGCTCCATTCGAGCCGCGAGATGGTTTCGATGGTCGATCTGGAAGCGGTCTCAGAGAATCTGGTCAAGACGGTCGTCAAGGCGCTCGGCGTCGCCAAAGCCTCTCTCTTCCTGTTCGATGAGAGCAGTGGTTTATTCAAGGTGAGGAGCGCGGTAGGCGTCGAGGCCTCCGAGATGCCGGAGCTCGCCCGCGCCGAGCCGCTGGTGGAGATCTTCATGCGCATGCACGAAGCGATCGTGCGCGAAGAGCTCGAGATGGCGAGCGGCCGTCACGGCGGAAGCGGGGCCGCGGCGACCATGAGGCGGCTCGAGGCTGAAATCGCCCTGCCGCTGAACTCGAAGGACCGTCTGATCGGCATCCTCAATCTCGGCCATCGCGAAGGAAAAGAAATGTATTCCCAGGAGGATATCGAGGTCCTCTCGACGCTCGCCAATCAGGCGGCGATCGCGATCGAGAACGCCCGGCTGTATGAGAATCTCAAGCTCTCTCAAAGCATCATCCGCCGCGCGGACCGGCTGTCTTCGCTCGGCATGCTGACCGCGGGGCTAGCGCACGAAATCCGCAACCCGCTGGTCGCTATCCGCACCTTTACGCAACTCCTGCCGGAGCGCTATCAAGACGAAGAGTTCCGCGATGGGTTCAAAACCCTGGCGTTGAAAGAGGTCGATCGCATCTGCGGCCTCGTCAACGACCTGCTCAATTTCGCCCGCCCCTCGACGCCGAACGTTTCGGCGCAGGACGTCAATGAAATCGTCGACAGCATCGCCCGCATTTTGGAGACCGAAGCGAAGGAAAAGGGCGTCAAAATCGAGATCCATTTGGCGTCCGGCCTACCCAAAATATTCATTGACAAAGAACAGATAAAACAGGTATGCATGAACCTGATTTTAAACGCGATCCAGTCCATCGAAGAGCCCGGCTCCGTCGAGATCGGCACGCGGCTTTTCGGCGAGAACGGATCGAAGCGTTTTGCTCAAATCGAGGTTCGCGACACCGGGGTCGGCATTCCACAAAAAGACATCGAGAATATCTTCAACCCATTTTTTACGACCAAAAAAGACGGGAGCGGCCTGGGGCTGTCGATCTCGCATCAAATCATCAAAGAGCACGGTGGCTACATCGTCGTCGAAAGCCAGGTGGGGCGCGGCACCTGCTTTTTTGTGCGTTTGCCGGTCGGCTATTTCCCTGCCAAAGAGCTGAAGCCGGGACCTCAAGTCCATGAAAAAGATCCTGGTAGTTGACGCATCGGCGGCTGTCCGGGAAACCATTCATCTGATTTTAGGGGGCGACTTTGCCGTCGTCCAAAAACCCTCGTTCGAGGCTGTCGATCGCAACGATCCGCCGACTGATCTGCTGATCTTCGGCGTCTCCTCCGCGCTCGACGAACCGACGGATCTATCGGCCGTCGCGCGCCGCGCCGCCTGCCCGGTTCTTTTTCTCATCGACGCGCAATTTCCCGCTGCCGGCGCGCCGCAGCGAAGCGGCGTCGATTACCTCATCAAGCCGTTTAATCCCTACAACTTGAGGCAAAAGGTCGCGGGACTCCTGGGAGGCGCGCGTCCGGCCGAGGGCGAGCCGTCGGTCGCGTCTGCGGACCGCCCGCTGACCTTTCTCGATCCGCCCTTTTTGCCGGCGCAAATTTCGCGGCTGGCGCGCCAGTTCGCCGACTCGCCGTTCTCGCTCTTGATCGTGGCCGAGCCCGGCTGCGGGCAGGAGGCGATCGCGCGCGCCGTCCATGCGCTGCGGGCGACGCCGGCGGCATGGCTGTCGGTCCATCCGGCGGTCGCCGGGCGCTTTGCCGATAAGGTCGAAGCGCTGCACGAGTCGCGCGCGCCGCTCACGGCCTATTTTCGCGATGTCGACACGATCGACTTCGCGGCCCAATCGGGACTGCTGGACGCACTCCTCGATGAGCATACGCGCAGCCGCGAGCTGCGGCTGATTTCCCATTCGCGTACCGATCTCCTGGAAAAGGTCTATCGCGGGGAATTCCTCGATGCGCTCTACTATCGGCTCGCGACCCTCGTTCTGCGCTTGCCGCCGCTGCGCGACCGCGCGGCGGACATCGCGCTCATCGTCGATCAATTCGCCGCCGAATGTGCGGGTCGGCTGGGTCTCGCAAAGCCGCAGTTCTCGCCCGCGGCGCTCGAGCGGCTGCGCAACTATCTCTGGTTCGGCAACCTGGACGAGCTGGCGAGCGTGATTTCGAGAACGCTGGCGCTCCACCGCAAAGAGCTGATCGACGCCCCCGATCTGCTGCTCGCCGAGAATCGGCCCCAAACCGCCGCGGAGCCAAAACCCGGCAGGCGGGCGGACGCCTCGACGGTAAAAAAAACGCAGGAAACCGCCCCATCGAAGGAACCCGGGAATCCTCACCCGGCAAACTCGCTGTGGAACAACGGCCACTCTCAAAGCCTCAAGATATTGATCGGTGAGCTAGCGCATGAGCTTAAAAATCCCATGGTCACGGTCAAGACCTTCTCCCAGCTTCTCGGCGATCGCTTCGACGATCCGGCCTTTCGCGTGCGCTTTCAGCAAACCGTGAATGGGGACATTCAGCGCATGGACGATTTGCTCGAGGCGCTCATCTCCTTTTCTCACTTCGGCCCGCCGGATAAAGAAACGCTTTTGGTCTACGAGCAGCTCCGCCGCGTCGAGGAAGAGCTGCTTCCCGACTGCATCAAGAGGGAAACGGCGCTCCAGTGGACCAAGCGCAGCGAGAACGCGGCCGTGCTCGTCGACAAGGCGCAGTTTATCTTCGCTTTTAAAAATATCCTGAAGGCGGCGGCGGCCCAGGTTAAGCCGAGAAGTGAAATCCTGATCGACGTGGAAGAAGACGGCGGGGTAGCGATCTCTTATGTCAGGGACGCGGCCGGGATTCCGGGGCTGGCGGAATACGTCGGCGTCACGCCGGCGGCCGGCGAAGAGGCGCTGCCGCTTCGCCTCATGCTCGCCAATATCTTACTCGAGCGGAACGGCGGTGCCGTGCGGGTCGAGCCGACCGATGCCCAGACCCTGCGCATCTCCGCCGAACTCCCCGCCGGGAAGCCAAAGGGGGACGAGACAAAGTCATGACTCAACGTTCGTTGCTGGTGGTCGACGACGAGATCGGCGTCAGGGAGTCGATTCGTCTGATCTTCGGGAAAATCTTCCGCGTGCACGAGGCGCCTTCGAGCCAGGACGCGATCCGTAAGGTCGGCGAAGAGATGCCCGACGTCATCCTGCTCGACATTATGATGCCCGGCGGAGACGGCCTGGAGACGCTGAAGAAGATCAAGAGCGTTCATCCCGACGGTCAGGTGATCATGCTGACGGCTCTCAATACGGCGCGCACGGCCTTCACCGCCAAGGAAACCGGCGCCTTCGATTACGTCACCAAGCCATTCGACGTCGACGAGCTGCGTCTGCGCGTCGACCGCGCGATGGAAAAGAGCCATCTCGCCAGAGAGCTCGAGCGGCTGCAGGAGGAGGTCGGCCGGAAATACGGCATCGAGAACATCATCGGCAATTCCAGGCCGATGCTGGAGATCTATAAAATCGTGAGCCTCGTCGCGAAGCGGAAAAGCACCGTCCTCGTCACCGGCGAGAGCGGCACGGGCAAGGAATTGATCGCCCGGGCGATCCACTACAACAGCGACCGCGCCGGCAAGCCGTTCGTCGTCGTCAACTGCGCGGCGCTCCCCGACAGCCTGATCGAAAGCGAGCTGTTCGGCTATGAAAAGGGCGCGTTTACCAACGCCTACCAGAGAAAGATCGGCCACTTCGAGTCGGCCCACGGCGGCACGTTATTTCTCGACGAGATCGGCGAGCTGAACCTGGGGACGCAGGCGAAGCTTTTGCGCGCGATCGAGACCGAGACTTTTATCCGCCTGGGTGGAAACGAAGAAAGCAAGGTCGATGTGCGGATTATCGCGGCGAGCAACCGCGAGCTCGACAAACTCGCCAAGGACGGCGGCTTTCGCGCCGACTTGTTCTATCGGCTGAACGTCGTATCGGTCAATCTGCCCTCGCTCCGCGAGCGCAGAGACGACATCCCGGTGTTGATCGACCATTTCATCAAGCTGAAGGCGCGGGATAACT
>Ga0075433_10003698_pt1 | contig 11834 bp, 12 predicted proteins | sample RhiMethybrSRZTD2_FD_75299 | JGI IMG/M metagenome (GOLD analysis project Ga0075433, IMG submission 75299) | Populus rhizosphere microbial communities from Tennessee, USA - Rhizosphere MetaG P. TD hybrid SRZTD2 | ecosystem: Host-associated > Plants > Roots > Rhizosphere > Soil | place: USA... | reverse complement strand
ACCGCCGGGACACCGTCGCGCACGCGGACGGTCTTGGTATTCGACGGATCGGCCAGCCCTTCCCCGCCGATCCACTCGCCGGATTGCGTGAGCTCCTCCATGATCTCGCCGGCCTCCGCCATGACGCGATTGCGCTCCTCCTCGGCGAACGTCTCCCACGCCGCCGGGTTCTGGTAGATGAGCAAGATGTACTTCACGTGCGTACTCCTCACGGTCGCGGCGCCCGGCACAGGCGCCTCTCGTCAGTAGGTCGGAGCAAGCCGCCGGTTCTCGACATTCCCCCGCTCGGGATCGCTCGACCTACGCGGGGCGGTGGCCGATGATGGCTCGAAGCCCGGTCGGGAGCTGCTCGGTGCCGAACGACGGTCGAACCTGCGCCTCCACGCCGTGTCGGGCGAGAAGCCCGGGCACGAGGGCGGTGTCGATCAGCACGTTGTCGTGCCGTTCGTCGTCGCGGCGCCACGAGCCGTCGTCGTTCTTGACGAAGATCGTCATCCTGCGGACGAACCGGTTCACCGCCGGAGTCGAGGTCTCGGTGATGATCGCCCAGTCCTGCCCGACGCGGCCGTGAGTGGCCACGTCCAGCCGAGCTGATCCCCACTCGAGGTCGCACACGTCGATCGCGAGCACACCTCCCGGACGGAGCGCGTCCGCGATCGCGATGAACGCCCGGTCGATCGCCGCCTCGTCGGGGAGGTAGTTCAGCGCATGGCCCACGGACACGATCGCGTCGGCACCAGGGATCGGGTCGTCCGGCAGCGTGACCTGTCGGACGTCCTCCGCATCGGGCGCCGCTTCCCGAGCGAGCTCGAGCATCGCCGGCGACGCGTCCGTCGCGACGACGCGATGGCCGGCGTCGAGGAGGTGCCGGGTGAGCAGCCCACTCCCGCAGCCGAGCTCGACGACCCGGCCTCGTCGGTCACGCACGGGCCCGAGCAGCGCGACGATCCCCGCCGCGCACATGTCGGCGTGGAACCCGAAGCCGCGGTGGTGCACCAGCGCGAGGTCGTCGCGGTAATAGGGCTGATCGTCGCGGTCCACGCCGGCCTATTCAGTTCACGCCGTCGTGCAAGACCGAGACGATGACCCGCATGATGAGCACGACGCTGCAGAACAGGCTGAAGTAACCGAAGAACTCGTACAGCGTCGTGTCGCCGGCGAAGGGCGGCCCGCCCTTCACCCCGACGAGGATCGCCCCGATCAGCCCGACGACACCGCCCACGAGGGCGAGCACCGTGCGGTTGACGAGCTTTGTGACGACGTGCTCGTCGTGAGGATCGGAGAACAGGCTGACGCGGGCGCGGAAGTTGCCCCGCTCGATCTGGTTTGCCATCCGGTCGAGGCGCCGAGGGAGGCGCCGGAGCAGCGGCCCCATACGGATGAGCTCCTCGCGGGCGAGCTCCTCGAGCGTCGACGGGGCCAGACGCGCGCGCACCCACTCCGTCGCGATGGCCTCGGCCCGGTCGATCACGGGATAACCGGGCGAAAGCGTCGTGAGCGTCCCTTCCAAGGTGATCAGCGCCCGGAAGAACGTGCTCAGCTCGGGCGGCAGGTTGATCCCGAAGGTGAAGAACAGCTGGAGCAGGTCGTTGAACATCGCCGCGCTCGGCACCATGCCGGGCGCGAGATGGCGGGTCATGAACCGTGAGAGCGCCCGTTCGAGGTCCTCGTCGTCGACGTCGCGCCGGAGCGTCGCGACTTGCAGCGCAGCCTGGCGGAGCAGGTCGGCGTCGCGCTGCGACACCGCCACCATCACGTCGCGGATCGCGGTCTGCTGCAGCGGATCGATCCGGCTGGCGGCGCCGAAATCGATGAGGGCGAGCTGGCCGTTCCGCAGCACCATCACGTTCCCGGGATGCGGGTCGGCGTGGTACTGCGCGTCCACGAGCATCTGCTGGAGCATGCAGCGCAGCAGGTCCTCGGCGAGCTCGCGCCGGTCGACACCGAGCTCATCGATCGCGTCGCCGTCGCGCACGCTGACGCCATCGAGCCACTCCATGACGAGCACGCGCCTCGTCGTCAGATCGTGGAACACGGCAGGGATCCGTACGTCACTGGCACCGTCGAGGTTGGCGGCGATGTCGGACGCGTTGCGCGCTTCGATCTCGAAGTCGAGTTCCTCGCGCAGGCGTTCCGCGAACTCGTCGGCGAGATCGCACACGTGATACTCCGCCCCCCACGTCGTGCGCTGCTCGACGACGGTGGCGAGCTGGTTGAGCACGTCGAGGTCGCGGTTCACGGAATCGGCGATGCCCGGTCGCTGAATCTTCACGATCACCTGCTGCCCGCCGTGCAGGCGTGCTCGATGCACCTGGCCGATCGACGCGGCCGCCAGCGGCTGCGAGTCGAACTCGGCGAAGACCTCGTCGACCGGCGACCCCAGCTCCTCCTCGAGTAGCTCCCGCACGCCGTCGGGCGGCGCCGGCGCGACGTTGTCCTGGAGGTGCGACAGCTCCTCCGCCACCGGCGGCGAGACAAGGTCCGAGCGCGTGGACGCCACCTGGCCCGCCTTCACGAACATGCCGCCGCACTGCTCCAGCGAGTGGCGGAGCCGGCGCGCAAACGGGATCTGCCTCGCTTCGCCGTCCTCGATGTGCCGGCCGAGGCCGAGGGAGGGGCCGAGCCCGTTGCGGATCGCAATGCGCGTGATCTGCGCGTACCGGCTCACCCGCCGGCCCCGGCGCTCCAGTGCCTTGATCGGGTGCGGGATCGACGTCAGCCCGGTCTGGGCGCGCGTGAGCGTGCCCGGCTTCGCGAGCAGCTCGATCCAGACCGACGCCGACATGACCCCGAGGGTCGAGAACAGCCACACGTTGCGCGTGAACCCCTCGGACATGTCCTTGCGCTGGCTCGCGATCGCGAGCGACAAGGCGACTCCGCCGACCCAGCCGATCACACCCGACAGCAGCGTGGTCGTCCACGAGCGGCGGACACCGAGCAGCCGGCCGACGAGCCAGGCGAGGACGAGCACGCCCGGCAGCGACAGCAGGACCGCGAGGTCGATGAGGTCGCGCAGTTGCTCGGCGGCGAAGATCATGGTGCGGTCCGTCGTCGAGCCGGACGGGCGGCCTCAGCCAAGCTCTTCGACGGTGAGCTCGTGATCCGTGTGACGGGCGCGCAGGACCTTCTTGTCGAACTTGCCGACGCTGGTCTTCGGGACCTCGTCGATGAACGCCCACCGCTCGGGCACCTGCCACTTGGCCACCTTGTCGGCGAGGAACGTCTGCAGGTCGGCGGCGGTCGTGCTCGTGCCCTCGGAGCACACGACGCACGCCAGCGGCCGCTCGTCCCACCTCGAATCGGGCACGCCGATCACCGCCGCCTCGACGACGTCCGGATGCGCCATGAGCTGATTCTCGAGGTCGACCGACGAGATCCACTCGCCGCCCGACTTGATGACGTCCTTGGCGCGGTCGGTGATCTGAATGAAGCCGTTGTCGTAGACGCAGCCGACGTCGCCCGTTCGCAACCAGCCGTCGTCGAACTTGTCGGCCGCGGGATCGCGGTAGTAGCTGCCGGTGACCCATGGCCCACGCACTTCGATCTCGCCGACGGCCTCGCCGTCCCACGGCAGCGGCGCGCCCGCGTCGTCGACGATGCGCAGCTCGACGCCACCGATCACCCGGCCGGCCCGGGCGCGCCAGTCCATCTCCTCCGGCGTGCCGGCCTCGACGCCCCGCGGTGAGCGCGCCAGCGCGGCAAGCGGGCTGGTCTCGGTCATTCCCCAGCCTTGGACGATGTGGACGTCGTGTTCCTGCTCGAACCGCTCGATCAGCGCACGCGGCACCGCCGACCCGCCGCACACGACGAGTCGGAACGAGCTCAGGTCGACCGGGTGCTCGACGGCGTAGCGGTGCAGGTCGGACCAGATCGTCGGCACGGCGCCGGCGATCGTGGGCCGCTCCGCCTCGATGAGCTTCGCGAGCGGCTCGGCCTGGAGGAATCGCGCCGGCATCACGAAGTCGGCCCCGGCGAGCCACGCCGCGTACGGCAGGCCCCACGCGTTGGCGTGGAACATCGGCACGACCGGCAGCACCCGGTCGTGCTGCGTGAGCCCGATGGCTCCGGCCTGGTTGATGCCGAAGGAATGCAGCACGGTGGACCGGTGCGAGTACACGACGCCCTTGGGGTTGCCGGTCGTGCCGCTCGTGTAGCACATGGCCGCCGCCGCCCGTTCGTCGACGTCGGGCCACGCAAAGCCGGCGTCCTCGGCGGCGAGAACCTCGCCGTAGCGCAGCACGTCGGCGCCGGCCGCAGCGTCGACGAGCGCGGAGGCGTCGCCCTCGCCGACGACGACGTAGTGCTCGACTGTCTTGAGGTCGGGCGCGACCTTCGCCAACAACGGGACGAGCGTGTCGTCGACGATCACGACGCGGTCCTCGGCGTGGTTCACGACGTACGTGAGCTGCTCGGGGAAGAGCCGGATGTTCAGCGTGTGCAGGACGGCGCCCATCGTCGGGACGGCGAGGTACGCCTCGAGGTGCTCCTGGGTGTTCCACTGGAACGTGCCGACGCGGTCGCCGGACTCGATGCCGAGCCGCTGGAGCGCGGCCGCGAGCTGCTCGGCGCGTCCGGCGACCTCGACGAACGACGCCCGTCGGGAGCCGTCACCCTCGAACGTGACGACCTCGCTGTCGCCGTGCACGGTACGGCCGTGCCGCAGGATCATCGCGATCGTCAGCGGGAAATCCTGCATCGTGCTCTCGAGCATTTTGCCCCCCAAGAACGTCAGTTGCCGTTCGTCGCCCTCACCAGCCGAGGATGACACCCACGATCAGTCCGAGCACGAGCAGAGCGCCGGCCCGCCGGGTGTGGACGAACGCCAGCGCCGCGAACCAAAGCGGCCAGATCGGAAAGTTCTCGGGGGGCTCGGCGGGCTTCGGTTGCGAGAACGGCGTCCATACGGTGGCGAGCTTCGGCAGCGCGAGCAGGACGATCAGTGCGGCGATCGGCAGCGTTCCCGTGCCCACCAGCAGGACCACGAGGACGTAGAACGAGATCATCATCCCCTGCGTGAGCGCGCGCGCCTTCGCTTCGCCGAGCAGGACCGGCAGCGTGTGCGTCCCGTCCTGCGCGTCCCACGGGATCTTGTCGATGTGCTTGCCCATGAGCACGGAGGTGCACAGCAGCGCGTACGGCAAGGACGCGACGAGGATCCCGAGCGGGAAGCGGCCGGTCGCGGCGTAGTAGGCGCCGCCGACCATGAGGGGGCCCCACACGACCAGCACCGTGGCCTCGCCGAGACCGTGCTTCTTGAGCCGCAGCGGAGGGGCCGTGTACGCGACCGAGAGCACGAAGCCGCTCAGCGCGAACGCGACCATCGGCCAGCCCCGGAACACGAACAGCACCACGAGGATCGCGAGGTCCGCCGCGTTGACGGCGATCGCGGCCGTCAGCAGCCCGCGGCGGCTGATCATCCCGGAGAGCACGGGGTGGGGCGCGTACAGCGCTCGCGGGTAGCTGTCGGAGTCGGAGCCGACCTCGAGATCGAAGAGGTCGTTCATCAGGTTGTTGGCGACGTGGGCGAGCACCAAGCCGACGGCCGCCAGTGCGAACAAGCCCCACCGCACGCTCTCGTCGTGGAACGCGGCGAGCAGTCCGGCGATGGCGGCCGCAGTGATCGTCATCGGAATCACCGACGCGCGCGTCAGCACGAGCCAGCGCGAGACAGCGTCGACCCGCCCCGCGGGCGGGTTGCTGGTCCGCAACACGTGACGCCAGTTGCCGAGGAGTCGGGACCGCGTCGTGACGCCGGACTTCGTTTCGGGGTCGCTCACGTCCGTCACTCACACCCTCCTGCTCCGGTCGGAGCGTACCCGGGCATCCGGGTTCGCATCCCGGTCTGTGTGGCAAACTCCCGGCGCACTACACGGCAGGAATGCACGAAATGAAGGAGCACCTCTGATGAGCACGACACCGCCGGCACCACCGCCCGGACCTCCGCCCGCGCCACCGCCGGGTCCGCCGTCCGCATCGCCCCCGGCCGGCACGCCTGGCGCGCCGGCCCCGGCGCCGCCCAAGCGCGGCGGCGGCAGCAACATCTGGCTGATCCTCTTCATCGTCGCCGGCGTGCTGTTCGTCGGGGCGCTGATCTTCGCCATCATCAGCTTCACCGGGAAGAGCAGCGCGGAGGACGACAAGGACAAGGCCCAGAAGGAGCTGGCGTCGACGAAGAAGGAACTGGCGAGCACGAAGGACGAGCTCGGGACGACGCAAGGCGCGGGCCAGATCCTTGGCGACCTCGTCCGCACGGGCGCAAAGTCGGCCGACGACCTGAAGTCGTGCACGGACTCCGGAAAGGCGGTGCAGAATCAAGCGATCGACGTCTTGAACGCAGCGCAGGCCGGAACCGACGTCAACCCGCTCATCGACGGGTTGAACTCCGCCATCGACCAGAACACGAACCTCTGCAACTCGTCGCAGCAGAGCTACCAGGCCTTCGTCGACGCACTGAGCAAGCTGCAGAACCGGTAGCTGCGACTCAGCCCATTTACGACTGCGGCGGCTGGCTCCGGACGGAGTCAGCCGCCGTAGTTCATCCGGGTGTCCTCCATGCGCAGGACCGGAGTGTCCTCGGGCTTCTGGAACCCGGCGTCGACGACCTCGCCCAGGAAGAGCGTGTGCGATCCGACGTCGGTCGTCGAGCGCACCTCGCAGTCCGCGTACGCAACGGCCTGATCGAGAATCGGAGCCCCGGTGGCGCCGTCATGGAACGGGAACCCGTTCAGCGTGCGCGCTTCGAGGTCGACCTCGACCGGCTTCGTGAACTTCCGGACGATGGCCCGGTCCTCGCGGTCGACGATGCACAGCGCGAACGCACCGCCCTCCGAGATGAGCTCGTGCGTGACGGCGTCCTTCTCGACGCTGACGCCGAGGAGTTTCGGATCGAAGCCCAGCTGCGTCACCCAGTTGCACGTCATGCCGTTGCGCCGTTCGCCCGAACGACTTCCGACGATGTAGAGCCCGGACGGCATCGTCCACAGGACACGCCGTCGCAACCGGTCGTACTCTTCGGGATCGGCACCGTCGGGGAACGGCCCGACGGGTCCGCTGCTGAGTGGCATCGGGCGAGGCTAGCGGGGGAACTCGAATGACCGACTACGCGCAGACCTACGGCGCGCTTCGCAGCCGGGTCTCTGACCTGGTGCGCGGGGCCGACGAGGAGCAGCTGGAGCGGCACACGCCGGCGGCGCCGGAATGGCGCGTCCGCGACGTCGTCGCACATCTCAGCGGCATCACGGCGGACATCAACGCCGGGAATCTCGACGGTGTCGCCACCGACGCGTGGACGGCCCGTCAGGTCGACGCGCGGCGCGAGTGGAGCACCGAGCAGGTGCTCGAGGAATGGGACACCGAGGCCCGCAAGGTCGAGGCGATCATGGCGAGCTTGCCCGAGGTGGCGGTGGGCCAGATGACGACGGACGCCGCCACGCACGAGCAGGACATTCGCGGCGGCCTCGAGCGTCCCGGTGCACGTGACTGCGACGCGATCCTGATCGGCTTCGACTGGGGCGTGCAGATCCTGGCCGGGCTGACGGAGCCCGCCGACGCGACGCTGCGCATCGAGACCGAAGCCGGCGCCGCCACGGTTGGCACCGGCGCCCGTCAGGTCGGCGTCCACGCCGATCGGTTCGAGCTGTTCCGGGCCATGACCGGTCGGCGGAGCCTCGACCAGATCCGATCCTTCGGTTGGGAGGGAGAGCCCGCGCCCGAGCTCCTCGTGTTCCCGATCTTCACGCCCCGCCCCACACCGCTCGTCGAGTAATCGCGCGTCAGGAGGCGGGCGACGGAGGGAACAGGTCGCTCGACTCGAGGAGCGACTTGGCGGCGTCGAGGTCGTCGTCGAACACCATCACGCGGAAGCCGTCGATCATGGCGAAGAACGGCGCCCACCCTTCTGCGTCGCCGTACTTCGCCATCGCCTCGATGCCGTTCGCCTCGAGTAACGCGAGCGCGGCATCAGCCTGGAAGCGCGACGGAAGGTTGGCGACCTCCACGATGCGGCCGCCGGAGCGGGGCTCGTGCGGCATGACATGAACCGTACCGTGCTCCGTTACCGTGATCGGCGTGGCCCTTCCCCGGTCGCTCGCTCCGCTGCGGCACCGGTCGTTCGCGCTGCTGTGGGCGGGCGCGTTCACGTCGAACGTCGGCACCTGGATGGAGACCGTCGGCGTCGGCATCCTCGTCACGACGACCACGCACCAAGCCGGGTGGACCGGGCTGGTCGCGGCGGCCGCGTTCGTCCCCAACGCGTTCCTCGGCCCGCTCGGTGGCGCACTCGCCGACCGGCTCCCCCGCCGGCGCGTGCTCTTGACGACCACAACCGTGCAGACGCTGCTCGCCGGGACGCTCACGCTCCTCGCCGCGACCGACAGCGCCCACCCGGGCGTGGTCGCGCTGATCGTGCTCGCCGCGGGCTGCGCCATGGCGCTCGGCTTCCCTTCCTACATGGCGCTGCTGCCCGATCTCGTCCCCCGCGACGACCTGCCCGGGGCGGTCGCGTTGTCATCGGCGCAATGGAACCTCGGCCGCGTGATCGGCCCGGCGCTCGCCGGCGTCGTCATCGGCTTCGGCGGATTCGAGTGGGCGTTCGGCCTCAACACCGTGAGCTTCCTCGCGGTGATCGCCGTGGTCCTGTCGTTGCGCCTCCCGCCGCCGGCGCCCGTGCAGGAGGCGTCGATCTTCGCGTCGATCCGCGCCGGTGCGCGCTTCGCGCGCGCCGACCCGGGTCTCCGGGTCGTGATCTCCTACATGGCGCTGAACTCGCTGCTCGCGGCGCCCTTCATCGCGCTCGTGCCGGCGGTCGCGCTCAAGGTGTTCGGCAACGGCGACTTCGGAACCGCGCTGCTCGTGACCGCGCAGGGCATCGGCGCCGTCCTCATGGGCCTGTCGCTCGGTCCGCTGTTCGCGCGCTTCGGCAGCCGGCGGGTGCTGGTGGGCGTGCTGGGCGGATTGCCGGTTGCGTTGTTGGCGTATGCCGCCGCGCCCAACCTGGCCGCGGGCGTCGTGACGATCTTTGCCGTCGGCTTCCTCTATCTCGGCGCGCTGTCGAGCTTCACGACGATCGCCCAGCTGCGCGCGCCGCCGGAGCTACGCGGCCGTGTGCTCAGCCTGCTGATGGTCCTGCTCGGCACGCTGTACCCGCTGGGCAGCGTGCTCCAGGGCGCGATCGCCGATCGCGTCGGGTTGCGGGTGACGACCGCCGGCGCCGCCGTGCTCATGGCCGCGGCGCTGCTGCTCGTGCGGATGCTCCGGCCCGATCTCGGCCGCGCGATCGACGAGCCGACCGAGTCAGGACCGGCGGAGGGCACTCCCGGTGATGGCAACGAGCCCGACCGCGCAGGCCATCTGGCCGTACCACCAGGTCCCGAAGGTGTGGTGGCCGCTGACGGGACAGGCGACCACCATCGCGACGAACAGAGCCGCCGCGCCGAGCGCAGCCACTAGGCCGAAGCGTCGACGCGTGATCAGGCCCGCGGCGGTGACCGCCAGCAGGCCGAGCAGCGTGAAGTCGATCGTGTTCGCAAGCCACGACGGGATCGCGTCGGGATGGTCGGCGGCCGGCTCGATCGCGACCGCGATCGAGAACAACAGGTACCAGGACAGCCCCACGATCAGTGCGAGGTGCCCCGCGACCTCCTGACCCAGCCACTCGCGGGTCTCCGGGCGGGTCTCGACGACCTCGCGCTCCTCGGTGACGGGGTTCTGGCGTTCCTCGGTCGTGGTGCTCATTGATCCGCTCCCGGTCGGGCTCTCCTCGCCTGAGGCCCACCATGCTCGCGCGATTCGGCCCGTCGTGGACCCCCGCCGCGGCCCTCCGGTACCGTCCGAATCGCATGATCATCGAGCGAGAGCGGCGAGGACGGGTCGAGATCCTCGCCATCAACCGGCCTGAAGCCCGCAATGCCGTCAACGCCGGCGTCGCCCAGGGCATCGAGGCCGCGCTCGACGACGTCGAAGGCGACGACGACGTGTGGGCGGTCGTGGTCACCGGGCGGGGACCGGTGTTCTCGGCCGGCGCCGACCTGAAGGCCGTCGCCGCCGGTCGCGGCCTCGACTTGATGACGAAGCGGGGCGGGTTCGCCGGGATGACCCAGCGCGCGTTCCCAAAGCCGCTCATCGCGGCCGTGAACGGCCCGGCGTTGGCGGGCGGCTTCGAGATCGTCCTCTCGTGTGACCTGGTCGTCGCGGCCGACGACGCAAGGTTCGGGTTGCCCGAAGTGAAGCGGGGCCTGTTCGCGTCGGCCGGCGGGTTGGTCCGCCTCCCGAAGCGCGTCCCGCTCGCGCTCGCGACCGAGGTGGCGATCACCGGCGAGCCCATCGACGCCTCCCGCGCTCATGCACTCGGGCTCGTGAACCGGGTGGTACCGCGGGAGAAGGTCGTGGACGAGGCGCTGGCCCTGGCGGCGCTGATCGCCGAGAACGCGCCGGTCGCGGTACGGGCCTCGTTGCGCATGATGCGCGAGGCGGGCGACCTGTCCGAGGCCGACGCCTGGCGGCTCAACAGCGAGCTCGCAGCCGAGGTCGGCTCGACCAAGGATGCGATCGAGGGCGCCACCGCCTTCGCCGAGAAGCGCCCGCCCGAGTGGACGGGAGCCTGACCGGGCCTGACGGGCTGACCCGCCCGATCGTGACCGCGGGAGCAAACACTCCTAGAATCGCGGGTCATGGGAGCGGGGTCGTCTCCGGAGCTGCGGGTCGAGGAGCTGGCAGGCCGGTCCGACGTCTCCGTCGACACGATCCGCTTCTACCAGAAGCGCCGGCTGCTCCCGCCGCCCCAGCGCCGGGGACGCATCGCCTGGTACGGGCCCGAGCACGTCGAGCGCCTCGCCCGCATCAAGGACCTTCAGCGGCGCGGGTTCTCGCTCGCGGTCATCCGCCGCATCGTCACCGGCGAGCTGGACCGGGCCGACGAGCCGCTGGCCGCCGCCGTTGTCGGCGCGGCCGAGGACGGCGGCGGCGCGGAGACCGGGGCGGAGGAGTTCCTCACGCTCGACGAGCTGGCGGCGCGCTCGGGGGTCCCGCAGGCGCTGATCGAGTCGATCGTGCGCGAGGGCCTGCTCGTCCCCCGCCGTCACGAAGGTGACGCCCGGTTCACGACCGCCGACGTCGACATCGTCGCCGCCGGACTGCGTCTCCTCGAGACGGGCCTGCCGATGCCGGAGCTGCTCACGCTGGCACGCCGGCATCACGAAGCCACGCGTGAGACGGCCGAGGGCGCGGTCGCGATGTTCGACACCTACGTGCGCGAGCCCCTCCGCGCCGCGGACCTGTCCGACGACGAGCGGGCCGACCGGCTCGTCGAGGCGTTCCGTGTGCTCCTGCCGTCGGTGACCGCGCTCGTCGCGCACCACTTCCGGCGCGTGCTGCTCGAGGTCGCCCAAGAGCACCTCGAGTCGGTCGGCGACTCCGCCGAGCTGGAAGCGGCGAACGCCGAAGCCAGCCGCCGCCTCGAGGTCGTCTGGCCGTGACTCGCGTGGCGGCGCACGCGCCCGCGACGGAGGCTCGCCTTCCCGAAGGTGACGACAAGCAGCGCGCGGTCGAGGCGATGTTCGACCGCATCGCGCCGCGCTATGACCGCCTGAATCGCATCATCTCGCTCGGGCAGGACCGGCGGTGGCGTCGCCACACCGTCGCCGCGCTGCGATTGGCGCCGGGCGCGACCGTGCTCGACCTCGGCTGCGGCACCGGTGACCTGTGCGACGTCGTCGCCGCTGCCGGGTATTTTGCGACCGGCGTCGACTTCTCCGGCGGCATGCTGGCCGCCGCGCACACCCGGGCGCCCCTCGCGCGCGCAGACGCGCTGTCGCTGCCGGTTCCGGACGCCTCGACCG
>Ga0075433_10003697_pt1 | contig 11834 bp, 8 predicted proteins | sample RhiMethybrSRZTD2_FD_75299 | JGI IMG/M metagenome (GOLD analysis project Ga0075433, IMG submission 75299) | Populus rhizosphere microbial communities from Tennessee, USA - Rhizosphere MetaG P. TD hybrid SRZTD2 | ecosystem: Host-associated > Plants > Roots > Rhizosphere > Soil | place: USA... | reverse complement strand
TCACACGTGGGTTGACACCCCAGGGTACGCGGAGGAGGAGCGTGATCGAGGGGAGCTGCGGGACGCCCGCCGGCGAGTCGAAGGCGCCTCCTGCCAGCGAGATCTCGGCCAGGTTCTCGCCGAAGATCTCTCCCGTCCTGATATCCGGCTCGGGAATGGGTACGACGACGCGGTAGCCTACCTCCGTCACCGATTCGATGCGCGGCGAGACCGCGGGGGTTTCCCCCCAGGCGGCGCCGGCCCAGACGGCGAGGAGAGCGAGGAGCGAAAGAGGCCGGAAGGAGAGGCTCAAGCCTTCGCGATCCGCTCGGCTTCCTCGATCAACATGACCGGAATGTCGTCGACGATGGGGTAGGCCAGGCCGCAAGGGTCGCAGATCAAACGTTCCGGGTCCTTTTGGTCGCGCAGCTCCCCTTTGCATTGTGGGCACACCAGAATGGCGCGAAGCTCTTCGCTGATCGGCATCTCGTTTATCCCTCCCCCGCCGGCGCCGGTATCGGGCCGGTTTCTTCCAGATAGACCCCCATTTTGAGAAACTTCTCCAGACGGCGATCCAAGAGCTCCTGGGCGGGCAGCGCCAGGAGCCCCCGCACGTGGCGCACGATCGCGGACTGGATGCGGCGGGCCATTTCCTCAGGGTCGCGGTGGGCGCCTCCCAGAGGCTCGGGAATCACCTCGTCGATCACGTTGAGCTCCAGGAGGTCGTGGGCCGTAAGCTTGAGCGCCTCCGCGGCCTGCTCCGCCTTGGTCGCGTCCTTCCAGAGGATCGCCGCGCAACCTTCCGGGGTGATTACCGAGTAGATCGAGTTTTCGAGCATCAGCACGACGTCCCCCACGGCGATCGCCAGCGCGCCGCCGGAGCCTCCCTCCCCGATGACGATCGAGACGATCGGCACGGAGAGGTGCGCCATCTCGACCAGGTTCCGCGCGATCGCCTCCGATTGCCCGCGCTCCTCCGCTCCGACTCCGGGATAGGCGCCAGGCGTATCCACGAAGGTCACGACCGGGCATCCGAGCTTCGCGGCGAGTTGCATGAGGCGAAGCGCCTTTCGATAGCCTTCCGGATGCGCCATCCCGAAGTTCCGATGGATGTTTTCCTTGGTGTCGCGCCCCTTCTGATGCCCGATCAGGACGATCGGGATCTCCTCGATCTGCGTCAGCCCCGAGATGATGGCGGGGTCGTCTCCGAACCGGCGATCACCGTGGAGCTCGAGGAAACCCGGCGCAATGACGCGCAAATAGTCGAGCGTGTAGGGGCGCCGCGGATGGCGCGCGAGCTTCACGCGCTGCCAGCGAGTCAGCTTGGAATAGACGTCGCGCCGGAGCCGTTCCGCCTTTCGCTCGAGTCGCTTCAGCTCCTCCACGATCTCCGCGCGTTCCGGCGTGGCCATGCCGCGGAGGTCCTCGATGCGACGCTCCAAATCCACGATCGGCTTTTCGAAATCGAGCCAGGTACCGTTCATGCGTTACTCCAGAGTCTAGAAAGGAACCGCTTCTCTCTCGCCCTGCACGAGCGAAACGGCGCGCTCGCCGAGGCGCGCCTTGAGCTCCGAGACCAATTCGTCGCTCAAGCGCACGAGCAGCCGGCGCGCGCGGATCTGCGTCTTCGCGATATTCGATTCGGAGCGTACATGGAAGTATACCGGGCTTTCGCCGGGGTGGCGACTCAGGAGGTCCCGGAGCATTTCCAGGGAAACGTCTCCCGGGGCCTCGGTGAGGTCGATGTGCACCGCCTGCGCCGGAGACGTGTCCCCCGCCGCGATGGCTCGGATCGTCTGAAAGACGAGCTTCGGGTCCTCGTCCTCGCGGACGCTCACGCGCGCCCGTGTCTCGAGGATGGCGCCCTGCACGAGCGCCGCGCGGTTCCTCTCGTAGAGATCGGCAAACATAACCCCCTCGACGCTCCCGGCGAAATCCTCAAGCGTGACGAACGCCATCGGCCGGCCGTTCCGATCGGTGATCGTCTTGATCGACGCGACCATCCCGATCAGACCCAGCTCGGCGCCGTCCTTCGATTCCCGGACCCGCGCCGTGTCGGCGAGCCGGCGCGCCTCGATGAGCGAGCGATAGGGAGAAAGCGGATGATCGGAGAAGTAGAAGCCAAGCACGTCCCGTTCCCGCTGGAGGCGGTCGTGAAGCGCCCAGGGGGGCACGAGCGGGAGCGGAGGTTCCGGCGCCTCAATCGCGTGCTCGGCGCCGAAGAGGGCGACCTGATCGCTGCTCGTGCCCTTTGCCATGTCCTGGGCGCGGCCGAGCGCTCCCGCAACGGTCTCGAAGAGCTGCGCGCGGTCGCCCCCGAGGGAATCGCACGCGCCGGCCAGCACCAGCGACTCGACCACCCGCTTGTTCATCGCCTTGAGGTCCACGCGGCGACAGAGATCGGAGAGCGATGTGAACGGCCCCCCGCGCTCGCGCGCCGTCACGATGGCCATCACGGAGCCCTTCCCCACGTTCTTGATCGCGTTCAGCCCGAAGCGGATGGCGTCCCCTTCCAGCGTGAACGCCCCGTGACTCCTGTTCACGTCAGGCGGCTTGATCGGGATGCCGAGGCGGCGCGCCTCCTCGACCAGCGTCACGATTCGATCGGTATCCCCCACTTCGCTGGTCAGCGCCGCCGCGATGTACGCCGCGGGGTAGTGCGCTTTCAGATAGGCGCACTGGTAGGAGAGGAGCGCGTACGCCGCGCTGTGGGCCCGGGGGAAGCCGTAGCCCGCGAACTTCTCCACGAGATCGAAGATCTCCTCCGCCTTCCGCTTCGGAACCTGATTCTTGCCGCACCCCTCGACAAACGTCTGCTTCATGCGCGCCATCTCATCGGGCTTCTTCTTGCCCATGGCGCGCCGGAGAAGATCCCCCTGGGCGAGAGAAAAGCCGGCGAGCCGGTTGGCGATCTGCATGACCTGATCCTGATAGGCGATCACGCCGTGCGTATTGCTCAGGATGGGCTCGAGCGCGGGGTGCATGTAGGTCACCTTCTGCTTCCCATGCTTCCGCTTCGCGAAGTCATCGAGCATCCCGCTCTGGATCGGTCCGGGCCGGAAGAGGGCGTTGATCGCGATGATGTCTTCGAACGTATCGGGCATCACCTTGCGCAGGAGCTCCCGCATGCCGGAGGACTCGAGCTGGAATACGCCAATCGTCTGCGCCTTGGACAGGAGCGCGTACGTCGCCGCATCGTCGAGCGGGATCTCCTTGAGATCGACCGGGCTTCCCACACCCTCCGAGGCGAGCCGGGCCGCGTCCTCCAGCACCGTCAGCGTTCGAAGTCCGAGGAAATCCATTTTCAAGAGCCCGATCTTCTCCAGAGAGGTCATGTCGAACTGCGTCGTCACGTCCCCCTTGCTCGACCGGTAGACCGGCACGTAGTCGGAGAGTCTCCCCGGCGCGATCAAGACGCCGGCGGCGTGCGTGGACGCATGCCGCGCGAGCCCCTCGAGCGCGAGCGAGCAGCGCATCAGCTTGGCCATGGTCTCGTCCAGCTGCGTGAGCGACCGAAGCTCCGGCACGATTTCGAGGGCACGCGTGAGCGTCATGCCCAGCTCGCCCGGAATCAGCTTCGCCACCCGATCCTGATCCGCGTAGCTCATGCCGAGCGCGCGACCGACGTCGCGCACGACCGCCCGGGCCGCCATCGTTCCGAAGGTGATGATCTGGGTCACGTTCTCGCGGCCGTATTTCTCGAGCACGTATTCGATCACCCGCCCCCGGTTCTCGTAGTCGAAATCGATGTCGATGTCGGGCATGCTGATCCGCTCGGGATTCAGGAAGCGCTCGAAGAGGAGATTGAACTTGAGGGGATCGATGTCGGTGATGCCGAGCACGTACGAGACGAGGCTTCCCGCCGCGGAGCCGCGCCCCGGACCCACTCCGATCCCGTTGCCGCGGGCGAATTCGATGAAGTCGCGCACGATGAGGAAGTAGCGCGCGTAGCCCACCTGGCAGATGGTATCCAGCTCATACGTGAGACGCTGCTCCATCTCGGGCTGGATCGTGCCGTACCGGCGCGCGAGCCCCTCGTGGGCGAGCGAGCGCAAGTAGCTCTCCGCCTCGTGGAACTCCGGAGGGAGTGGGAACTCCGGCAGCTGTACCCGCTCCGTGTCGAGCGTGAGGTCGCATTTCTCGGCCACCTCGAGGGAGTTCCGGATCGCGTCGGGCGCGCCCTGGAAGAGCGCCTCCATCTCCTCCGTCGATTTCACGTACACCTGGTCGGTCGCGAATCGGAAGCGGTCCTTGTCCTGCATGGTCTTGCCCGTCTGGATGCAGAGGAGAACCTCGTGCGCCTCCGCGTCCTCGCGCGCCAGGTAATGGCAGTCGTTGGTCGCGACGACCGGGATCCCCATGCGCTTGCCCAGATCCAGCAGACGCCCCGCTACCGTTCGCTCCTCCGGAATGCCGTGGTCCTGGACCTCGAGGTAATAGAACTCCGCGCCGAAGAGGTCCCGGTACCAAGCCGCCGCCTTCTCCGCGCCGCCGAGATCCCCGGCGAGCACGAGCTGCGGCACCTCGCCGCGTAGGCAGGCGCTCAGGCAGAGGAGGCCCTCCGCGTGGCGCGACAGAATGTCCTTGTCGATCCGGGGCTTGTAATGGAAGCCCTCGAGATATCCGGCCGAGGAGAGGCGCATGAGGTTCCGGTATCCATCGCGGTTTCTCGCGAGCAGGACGAGGTGGTCGTACGCGCCTTTCCCGTCGGCGCTCCGCGTCTTGTCCAACCGCGAGCCGTGGGCGACATAGAATTCGCATCCGACGATGGGTTTGAGCCCCGCCGCCTTCGCCATTTCGTAAAACTCGACCGTGCCGAAGAGGTTGCCGTGATCGGTGAGCGCGATCGCGGGCATGCCGAGGCCCTTCGCCCGATCGACCAGGCGGTCCAGGCGGCAGGCGCCGTCGAGGAGCGAGTAATCGCTGTGGTTGTGGAGGTGGACGAATCCAGCGCTCACGCGACGCCTCGCGCTCGGGAGATGACGGGGAGATTCGGACGGGGAACCACGACGCGAGTTTACACGAGCGTGCGGCCGGCGGAGAACGATTTTAGGACGTCAGAAGTAGAGATGCAGCGTGAGCTCCGTGGTCATCGTGTCGAACCTCGACTCGCTTCGCTTCGGCGCGCCGGGCTCGGAATAACTCGTCATGGATTCCGACCAGAGGATCCCTGTGGCCGCACCGATGCTGATCGCCTCGAGCGGCGTCCAGTCCGCACCCAGTCCCACCCGGAGCGCCGCGCTCCGCATGTACCGGTTCGAGTTGGAGAAATAAAGGCCGTCTCCGTAGGACCAGCCGTACGAGCCCTTCAGGCCGCCGAAAAGATAGGGGGAGATCGCCTCGCGCAACGCGAGGTACCGCTTGATGGACGGCTCCAAGGAAACAGTCCAAAACTGAGTCCCCATGGCGACCCGCGCGGTGTCCGGGCCGTCGGTTGTGGTTTCCCGGTCGTGCGCGATGCCGATCGTGGCCCCGAGGTTGGACCGGGCCGAGACCATCTTCCACAATCCCATCGAGCCACCGCCCCCGTCCGGCAGCGAAATCGCGAGCGACCAGCGACCCTTGGCGATGGCCCGCGAAGCGCTCTCCTCGGCCAGCGCCGGGCCCGCAACCCAGACGAGAGCCAGGAGCGTGATCAAGCACCGGATCCAGGTCATGCATGCCCCTCCGCTTGGTCAAACGCGGCTTCGAATCGAGTCGCGCAGAGTAGCACTTTCCCGTTCGCGGCTGCATAGGACTGTGGTATCCATCGCGCGTGACGCGCGCGACCGGACCCACATCGGAGTTGGAGGCCGCCCGGGCGAGGCTCAGGGAAATCCTGCTCGAGCGCTCGATCCGCTTCGGCGACTTCACGCTGTCCTCAGGCGCCAAGAGCAAGTACTACGCGGACGTTCGCCAGACGAGCCTTCACCCGGAGGGCGCGGTCCTCATCGCGCGCCTCCTGGACCCGATCCTGGTCGAGCACGGCGCCCGCGCGGTTGGCGGGCTGACGCTCGGCGCCGATCCGATCGTCGGCGCGCTGCTGACGTGGACCCAGCTCCAAGGACGCGGGCTGATGGGCTTCATCGTGCGCAAAGCCGAGAAGGCGCACGGAACGGCGCGGCGCATCGAGGGCCCCTTCGACAAGAAGCTCCCGGTCGCGATCGTGGACGATGTGATCACGAAAGGCGGCAGCGCGCTCGCGGCCTACGAGGCGGTGCGTGAAGCGGGCGGGGACGTGCGCGTCGTCGCGTGCGTCGTCGACCGGAATGAGGGAGGCGCCGAGGAGTTCGGGTCGCGCGGCGTCCCGTTCCGCTCGATCTTCCGGATCCAGGAGTTCCTCTAGAGTCCGGGGGGAGCTTGCTCCTTCTTTTCCGGGGCGGTCCCGTCCGGGACGGTTCCGTCCGGAGCGGTTCCGTCCGGAGCCTTCTCATCCGGGCTGACGCCGGGCTCCTCGGTTTCGCCTGGAGGCTTTTCACCGGGTCCCTGGCTCGGGGCGAGCCCGGTCGAATCCGGGCGCATGGAGTCGGACCAGGCGGGCGCGTGGTACGCCGTGCATACCTGCCTGGGCTCGGTGGTCGGGATGAACGACTCCCGCATCACGTGGACGCATTCGGCGCCTGCGCGCAGGCCGGTATCCGCGTCGATCCAGACGTCGATCACGCCCGGAGGCGCCTGGAAATCACGGACCGGCTTTCCCCGGTGCGCGATTTCCATGAACCGGGCCCAGATCGGAACCGCGGCCTGCGTCCCGGTGAGCCCGAGCCGCCTGTTCCGGTCACACCCAACCCAGACCCCCGCCACGAGATCGGGCGTATAGCCGACGAACCACGCGTCGTTCTCGTCGTCGGTCGTGCCGGTCTTGCCCGCGGCGGGACGCGTGAATCCGTACTCGCTCCGGATCGACGCGGCCGTTCCGTAGAGCACCGGCCCCTGAAGCAGCGTGGTCGCGAGGTACGCCGTTTCCGGACGCACGACCCGACGCGACTCGCGCCTGGATGTCCAGATCAGGCTCCCTCCGCGGTCGAGGACGGCGCGAACCGCGGTCGGCTTGACCATCACGCCACCGTTCGCGAGCGTGGCGTACGCGGTCGTGAGCTCGAGCGGGGTCACCTCGCTGGTCCCGAGCGCGAGGGACGCGACCTCGCGCAGCTTGCTCTGGATTCCGAGCGCACGCGCCATCTGCGTCACCTTGGGCACGCCCACCAGGAACTCGAGCCGTACCGTCGCCACGTTGAGCGAGCGCGCGAGCGCGCGGGCCGCGGTGATACGGCCGTAATACCCGTTCTCGTAGTTCTTAGGAGCCCACAGGCCGAAGGGAGTCGGGAAGGAATCGGGCACGTCATCCAGAAGGGTCGCGGCGGTGAGCGGCGGCCGCCGTCCCGAGAAGGGCGTGTCGAGCGCCGCAACATAGACGAACGGCTTGAACGCGGAACCCGGCTGCCGCCGCGATTCCACCGCACGGTTGAAGGGGCTCTCGCGGTAGTCCCGCCCCCCGACCATGGCGCGGATGGCTCCGTTCTGCGGTTCGATGGCGAGCAACGCGGCCTGCGCCGGGTCCCGGCCGGCCCCGCTGACCGGCGAGCGCCCGTCCGCTTCCCTCGCCCCCTCCCGCGCGCATCGTTCAGCGGCTTCCTCGACCCGCGGATCGAGCGTCGTGAACACGAGCAGCCCGCGGGTGCTGAGGTCGGATTCGGAGATGTCCTTCGAGAGGATCTCGCGGACGTAGTCGACGAAATACGGGGCGCGGGTCGTGGGCGTCGGGTTGGGCGCGAAGCGGAGCTGCGCCTTCCGCGCGCGCTGCGATTCGGCGCGTGAGATGAACCCGCACGCGACCATGTCCTCGAGCACCTCGTTGCGCCTCGCAATCGCGAGGTCCGCGTCCCGGTAGGGTGAGAGCCGGTTCGGCGCGGGGATAATGCCGGCCAAGAGCGCGCCCTCCCCCAGGGTCAGCTCGGTCGCGTGCTTGTTGAAATAGTAGAGAGCGCCCTCCTCGACGCCGCAGACGCTCCAGGTTCCGCGCTGGCCGAGGTAGATTTGGTTGAGGTAGAACTCGAGGATCTGTTCCTTCGAGTAGCGGAGCTCGATCATCAGCGCGAGAAGAGCTTCGTGAAGCTTTCGGGTGAACGTGCGCTTTCGCGATAGAAATACGTTCTTCGCGAGCTGCTGGCTGATCGTGCTTCCGCCCTCGACGACCGATCCCGCGACCACGTTGCGCGCCGTCGCGCGCCCGATCCCGAGGAGGTCAAGCCCCATGTGCCGGAAGAACCGCCGGTCCTCGCTGGCGACCGCGGCGAGCGCGACATGCCGTGGGATCGCGGAAAGCGGCATGTACGAGCGCCGCTCACGCTCCGTATCCGAGAACTCGGCGAGGAGCTGCGGATCGATGCGGAGGAGCCCGCGCGGCGTCGTTTCCGTGAAGCCGTTTCCGATCGAAGTGACCAGGCCGTCGCGGATCTCCACGAGGGTGCGCGAGCCGGGCTCGGCTCGGTCCGGGTAGAGAAAGGGCCGGAGGTAGATCTCGAAGATGGACCCGCGCATGCGGTACTGCCCCGGCGCGTAGGGCTTCCCGGGCGTGCGCCGATAGCGCGCCCAGTCGAGCGCCTGGCGGAGGGACGAGCTTTCGAGCGGCATTCCCACGCGCAGCTCGAGCCAGTCCGCGTACACGCGCGTCGGGAATTTCCAGCCTTGCCCGGAATAACGGAATGAGGCGAGCGAGGAGAGCCGGAACCAGTCGTACCCGAGAAAACCGAAGACGAAGAGGAGCACGACAAGCACCCATCCCAGGCGGCTCCTCGAGAACGACCCGAACCTCCGACCAAAGTCGACGGGAAGCCCTCGGACCGGGCGATCTCCCGCCGGGGTGGGATTCGGATTCACGCAGGTGAGCCTACGGCCCAGCCGCGCGGTCGTCAACCCGAGGGGAGGTCAAACGGCGCGCAGAGCCGGTGGATGGAGCGGCTTCAGCGCCTTTCGGAGATCGCGTCCTCGAGCTGGCGCAGCCGCGAGACCGAGCGGCTGTCAGCGCCACCGGCCGGCGCGTTCAAGAGGTAGTCACGGTAGGCTGCGAGCGCGTCTTTCTGGTCGGAGCGCTTGCCGGTCAGGCTTTGAATCGCCCACAGGCAATCGGCGTACTCTCGTTTCGCGCGCGCCCGCTCCGGGCCCACACCCATTTTCGACACGAACGTCTTCCAGGTCGTGCGGAGGCGGCGGAGCGCGACCAAATCCTCTTCCTCCGCAGCCGTCACGGTCGCCTGATGGGTCCGGTCGATCGCGGTGAGGGGCTTGGGCGGGGCGGGCTCGCTCTGCTCCGGAGCCTTGCTCGATGGCTGCGGCGTGCTTTTGGGCGGCACGCTGTCCCTCGGGCCGGGCGCGAGCCAGGACGTGGCGGGGACGCGCCGCCCGACGGCACCCTCGTTCTCGGAGGTCCGACTCGGGTTCTCTGCCGGCGCGTCGGGCTCCGGCGGCGAATCCTCCGCTAATCCCGCATTCGGCTCCTCGTTCTCGCTCGATGCGCCGGAAGCGGAAGCGCTCGGCGGCGCCGAGGACCTCGGCGGCTCCGCAACGCGAGGGATCGGTTGCTGGACGCCCGCGACTTGCCTCGGGGGCACCGCTGGGGCGCGTTTGGTCGTGGCCGGCGCCGGCGCAAGCGTCCCCGGCCGCGGGAGCGGCGACGGCTGCGGTGCGGAGGAAGCCGAAGCTTTCTGCTCACGCACTCGGGGCGCGGCGAGGAGGGCGTCCATTCCGGTCCGATCCGAGGAAACCATTCCGGGAGGTGGCGCGGTGGGTGCCGGAGCCTCCTGGGTTGTCGCGGACGGTGCCGGTGCCGGTTCCGGTGCCACAGGCTGTTCAGGTATTTGCTCCGCGGGGATCTGGTCCGGTGTTGCCGCCGCCGAGTCCCCGTTTGTCACGGACGGGGCGGGGGACCTGTCGGCGTCGCTCGGAGCCATGTGAAGCACGACCCAGCTGGTAATGGCCAGGAGGATGGCCCCGACCACGCCGCCCGTCCCCCACAGGATGACCCGTAGATTCGATCCCTTCTTGCCTGCTGCTCTCCGGCGCGCGAGAGCCTCTTGTGCGAAGAACAGGCTCTCCTCCGGTGGCTTGCGATCCGCCGTCGCGTCCGCGGGCTCAAACGCCCAGGAAGACGGCCCCTGGCTCCCAGGATCACCATCCGCGCTGGACGGCGCATCCGGCGCCGCATCGGCGCCCGGACCTTGAGCCTTGTTCACCGTCTCGGCCGGGGGCGCACCCCGCGACGGCCCGCCTTCCTGCTGCTCCGCCCCGAAAATCCGATCCAGCGTCCAATCCGCCTGGCCCACGGCGGCAGGTTTTTCCTGCGAGCCAATCGCGCGCACCAACTCGAGCTCGAGACGGCACCCTTCGCAGGTTCCGATGTGCTGCTCCGCAAGCACCTTCTCGGCGTCCGGGAGCGTGCCTCGAACGAGAGCTTCCATTTTCGGCTTAACCGCGGCGCAATCCATAGATCAGCTATCGGAATGCGGCTGTGGATTCTTGAGCGAAGGTACCTGGCCGACGGCGGCGTGCGGGAGCGCGGAAGATGCCTTCGCGCGGGCGCGCAATACCCGGGAAGGCGCTGTGAAGCGTAAGGTTACACGGAGAGAGGCGCGGGCGCCTAGTCTGGTAGGACGGCTCCCTCGACGGGACAAGCCTCAAGGCAGGCGTTGCAGCTCACGCAGTCTTCTGCCACCACGAAGAACCAGGCGGTCCCTTTGGCGTTCTGCCCTTCGCCCTTCTTGATGCAGTCGACGGGGCAGACGTCCACACAGGAGCTTTCACCTTCGCAGATATCTTTCACGATTACGTACGTCACGGAACCTCCGACTCGTGGAACGTTGCTCGCGTCAGTCTAATGGACCTCGAGCATGCGGTCCAGAGCGACGTGCGCCCAATGCTTCACAGGATCCGGAACGCGGATTGGGTTCACCGCGTTCCCTTCCAATAGACTCTCCAGAACCCAAAGGAGGTTTTGAGGAGAAATCCGGTACATCGTAGCGCAGAGGCAAAAATCCTTCGAGAGGATCGCGATCCCCTTATCCCGGTGGCGCCGGGCGAGCCTGTTCACCAGATGGTATTCCGTCCCCACGGCCCAGCGGCTCCCGACAGGCGCCTCGGCCAGGACGCGGATGATGTGTTCCGTCGAGCCGACCTCGTCGGCCGCTTGAGCAACCTCGTAGGGAACTTCAGGATGTACGAGGATTCGGACAGACGGATCCTCGGCGCGGCGCTCATGAACGTGGCGCAGTTGGAATTTGGTGTGCACCGAGCAGCATCCCTTCCAGAGGATGACCCGGGCGCGCTCGAGCTCGCCCGCCGTGAGCCCTCCCTGCTCCTTCGCCGGATCCCACACGACGAGTGATTCGAGCGGGATGCCCATCCTCGCCGCCGTGTTCCTGCCCAAATGCTCGTCCGGGAAAAAGAATATCTTTTCCCGAAGGGCGAATGCCCATTCGAAGATCGCTCTCGCATTCGACGACGTGCACACGGCCCCGCCCCGCTCGCCGCAATACGCCTTCAACTCCGCGGTCGAGTTCATGTAGGTAACCGGCATGACCGAGCGGATCCCGAGCCGATCCAGCGTGGCGCCTGCGAGCAGCACGTCTTCGGTGGGGGCCATGTCGGCCATGGAACATCCGGCGTTGAGATCCGGAAGGAGGACGGTCTGCTTGGGACCGCGCAGAATGTCGGCGCTCTCCGCCATGAAGTGGACGCCGCAGAAGACGAGGAACTCCGCATCGGTCCGCTCCGCGCCGAGCCGGGCGAGCTTGAGGGAGTCGCCGGTAATATCGGCGTGCTCGATCACGTCGTCGCGCTGGTAGTGGTGGCCGAGGATCGCGAGCTTTCGACCAAGCGCT
>Ga0075433_10003686_pt1 | contig 11847 bp, 9 predicted proteins | sample RhiMethybrSRZTD2_FD_75299 | JGI IMG/M metagenome (GOLD analysis project Ga0075433, IMG submission 75299) | Populus rhizosphere microbial communities from Tennessee, USA - Rhizosphere MetaG P. TD hybrid SRZTD2 | ecosystem: Host-associated > Plants > Roots > Rhizosphere > Soil | place: USA... | reverse complement strand
ATATCTTATAACTTACTAACTATAAACATGGTGCTCCTCGGGAGCACAATCTTGGCGTTCACCGTTGCGTGGTGCTCCTCGGGAGCACACTCCTTACGCGTTGACCGTTGCGCCGGGATAATTCGAGCCGAGTTTTGAAGCGTCACCCTCGGCCAGGGTATTCACGAGCTCTCCGTGGAAGTAATCGTAACGCGCCGCGACTTCCGCTTTCACGCGCTTGTCATACATCTCACGCGAGCGATCGATGTATTCGCGCAAACGATCGTACAAGTCGTGCTCGGTACGTCCTTCAGCAACTTTCTGCTCGTTATACAATTTGATTTCAGAGATGAGCAACCGTGCAAACCGCCGAGCCTCATTGTGTAAACGCCGCTCTTCGTCTCCGTGGACTTCCACAGGCAGTTCCGCATCTTGTCCATAACGACGACGCGATGTTGCTCCGGGCGAAGCCTCAACCGCGGGCGTGGTCCATGCCGGTTCTTCAACCACAGGAGCCGGTTCTTCCGGAGCGGCCTCAAAAACGCGGGCCGGTTCGTCAACAGGAACGCTTTCAACGAACGACTCAGGCTCGGCTGCTGCCACGGGTTCGTAACTCTCGATTGTCTCAGCGCCGGAGAAGGCGGGTTCAGGTTCGACGACAGGCGCAGGCGGTTCGGCATATTCGCTAGCGGGCTCGTACGCTGGTTCAGGCTGCGGCGCAGGCGCCGGAGCGTCTTCGGCGACTTTCTTCGGGGCCGTGGCGCCACGCGAGGCGGAAAGCATCTCAACTGACATCCCCGACACGGTGACCAGCGTTTCCAAAGCCTCGAGATTTATCGATTCGGAATCAAGACCGGCCGAGTCAGCATAAAGAACAGCGACGGCACGTCCGCGCACGACGAGAGGAATCGCAACGATCCTTTGCGGCGGCTCTTCGCCGAGTCGATTTATTAACGAATGATCTTCAGCATGCGAACCCGGTCCGCCACTCCACGTCGCCAATCCCCTGGCGGCACTGCCGACCATCGTATCGGAGCTCAACGGCAAAGAGATCTGTTGAATGGCGTCGTCGCCCACGGTTCCTTCGAAACCGCGACCACGCCAACCAGTTGCCTGTTCACCTTTGATCACAAAGAAAGCGACGCGCGGTGCAAACGAGGAAGCGCGATTGACGAGTGCCTTGAGAATGTCGGCCTGCGACTTCTGGTCTTTGAGCTCGGTGATACCGGCCTTGACGATCGCCATGTCGCTGGACGCTTTCGCGCGCGACGATTCGGAGGCGGCCATTTCGATGCCGCGTTCGTGCGCGGCGTGCAGGTGTTCGGTAATCGCAGCGAGCATGCTGCCTTCCATCTGCACATCCGACTGGCGGTCAAGAAAAGTCGAAAGCGACTCGTTGAGTAGGCTTTGCAGAGTGGTTATCTCCTGCTTGACCGCGCTCAGGCGGCCTTCGAGATAACTCTCAATTTCACGCCGCAAACTATCTTCAAGATGTCCGTTGACCACAGCTCGCTCCTCCGTGTAGTGGTATTGTTTTGACGAACCTCAAGGTCTTAAGGTAGGGATTACGAACCCAAGGTTGATTAACAGCAATGGAGAGTCTCGCAAAGGGGGCCGCAAGAACTCTGGGTGTGATTATGAGCTTCTTCTCTGTGGTTGCACAGAGAAATCCCAATTTAAGACAGTACCTTTTCTGCGCGTCTTGCATTGACCTCGCGCAATTGGGACAATTTCGGATACCGTCAACGCGGTATCGTCTGCTAATCTAACCAATCGGCCCTATTGCCGTCTACTTATTTAATTGATATGGCACCCACCATACTTATTGCTGAGGATTACGACGACAATCGCGAACTCATGCGGCTGTTGCTGGCAGGGGCGAATTACGAGGTTCGCGAAGCCAGAAATGGGCAGGAATGCCTCGATTTGGCGTGTGAAAACCCACCGGATTTGATCATGGTCGATCTTTCCATGCCCGAATTGGACGGGTGGGAAGTGTTCAAGGCACTCAAAGCAAACTCGTCGACGGCACATATCCCGTGCGTTGCCGTAACAGCGCACACGGATCGTGACCGCGTTCGCGCCCTCGAATCCGGGTTTACAGACTTTGTGGGGAAGCCGTTTAAAACGGAAGAATTGCTGCTGACTGTCGAGCGAGTTTTGGCCGCAGATTTAGATCAGCGTTTGTCGACGGCTGAATGATCTTTACCCGCTGAATAGATCGCACCGCCTTTCATCACGAACTTCACCCGTCGCAAAGAGTCCACATCGTGTGTCGGGTCGCCTTCGACAGCAATCAAGTCTGCGAGTAAGCCTGATTTCACTGAACCGATCTTGTCAGCCATGTGCAGCACGCGCGCGTTCACGGACGTCGCGGATCGCAGCACGTCGAGCAGCGGCATTCCGAATTTCACCATCGCTTCCAACTCACGAGCGTTGTCGCCATGAGCAAACACGCCGACGTCGCTGCCGCTCGCAATCGTCACTCCCGCGGCCAGTGCTGCCTGGAATGCCGCGCGTTTGCGTTCGATGTTGGCGCCGCTCGCGATCGCCAGTGTCGGACAAAGCGCCACGTTATGTTCCTTCATTAAACGAAACACTTCGGGCGTGCCGCCGTCGCCATGCTCGATCGTCTCGACGCCGGCAAGTGCGGCTCGCCGCATTCCTTCAGTAGTCGTGGCGTGTGCGGCTACCGGGATGTTGGCGCTCTTCGCTGTTTCGACTACGAGCTTGAGTTCGTCGAGTGAGAAAGTGGGCGCGGCGCCGGAACGGCCCCAACGATAATCAGCATAAACCTTGATCCAGTCGGCGCCATGTCCGATCTGGTCGCGCACAACGCGCGTTAGACTATCGATGTCCGCTTCTTCCGCGCCCTGCGGAACGGTCCACTCGGAGGCGTAACCCTTTGGACCATAACTGCCCGTGGCGACGATCGCGCGCGTGACGACGATCATGCGTGGTCCGGGAATAATGCCTTGCTCAACGGCTTGCTTCAGTCCGACGTCAGCATAGCCCGCGCCTTCAGTGCCGAGATCGCGAACCGTGGTGAAACCAGCTTGCAGCGTGTTTCGCAAGTGATTCGTGGCGCGCGCGACGCGCAGACTCAACGATTCGCGCGCGACTTGATCATTCCAAACTGTTTCGCTGTAAGGATGCAGCAACACGTGTGAATGCGCTTCGATCAGGCCGGGCATCAACGTCAGACCCGGGAGATCGATGACTTGCGCCGAAGGCGGTGCGGTGACGCTGTTAGCTGGTCCAACCGCTTCGATCTTCTCGCCGCGAACGAGCACCACCCAGTTGTCGTGAAGTTGCGCTGACTCACCGTCGAACACATGGGCGGGCTTCAGGAGATAGATCGTATCGGGAGGTTTTGCTTGTTGTTGAGGCAGGAACAGTGCAAGGCACAAGGATAATAAAAGGAAGCTACGCAGCACGGCGCGAACCTTTCGTTTTGTAGGGGCGGCACTCCGTGTGCCACCCCTTCAGGTTGAAAGCTTACTTCTCGGAAATGACTACCTGCTGGAATGTCGGCGGGAGCGCGTGGAACGTACTACGCGAGAACCCCGCGTTCGCAAACATTCGTTCCAACTCGGGAAACGTATACGCATCGCCTGACGGCGTGCCGCACAGCATCACCAGGCTAAACCCGGCAACCTCCGGCGGTGTCACGCGATCTTCATTAGGCACAAACTCGAGCGTCACCGCTCGTCCGCCATCGCCCAGCGCTGCATGCACCTTGCGCAATAACTTCTCATTCGTCGGCGGATCGAAGTGATGCAGGAAGTTAGTCACCAAAGCGAGATCGTAACCACTGCCAAACTCGACGTCGAACGCGCTGCCCGGAATCGTGTTATACCGATCGGCGACGCCCGCTTTCTCGGCGTTCTCCTTCGCAACTTCAAGCACCGGTCTCCAATCAACCGCTGTGACTTCAGCGTTCTTGTTCTGCGACGCGAAGGCAATCCCGAATAGTCCGTGACCGGCGGCGATATCGAGAATCTTCAATTTCTTGTCTGCGTTTGGATCGACAAGTTTTGCCATCAACTGTGCCGGCATCGCCATCAAGCCGGCCATGCCGCGCGCGAAGTTCACCCAGACCGGATTCTCAGGCCCGATCGTGCCATCGTTCTCGATGGCAGTGCCACCCTTGCGCACGGCATCACTCATTCGTTTGAATCCTTCGAGCAACATCGGCGAGCAAAGAAACTCCGTCGCGGCGCCGAGATATGCGGGCGAACGCTTGTCGAGAAATACCGAGGAGTCGAGCGTCAGCGCATATTGATCGCCTTGTTTCGTGAGCATCTCCATCGTCGTCAAGTAATCACAGAGAACGCGCATGCCTTTCTCGGAAGTCTGGCATCGCTTCGCGATCGCGGCGGCGGTCGTGTTGCCCTCACCGATCGCGGTAAAAACCTCTAACTCGATCGCGGCTTTCAGCGCCTCGGTGCGCTGGTGTGCGTTGATTGTTTGGAAGAAGAGTTGTGGGGAGGGTTGCTGGGCTGCGGAAGTAGACATGAATTATTCCTCTCTCTGTTTTGATCAGTATCGATCCTGCTTTTTGAATCCGTAAGATCTGTGGCCCAATCCTACCGAATCGGCTCGCGCAAAACCATCTCAGCCACGGCGCTCGCCATGTTCGATGCCTGCGGATGACTGCGATGCAAACCGGCGATCTGCAACAACGCTTCGCCAGTGCGCGAAAACATCCGGAACAGATCGCCTTCTTCGGCGCGCGTCTCGCCGACTACCTGCGACCATTCAGTGCCGCTGGCCCAGTGAACAGCCGCGCCCGCGGCCGAGAAGTTCAACTCAGGCGCGGGCTCGAGTCCGTATTTCCATTCCTCCGCGGAGACTTTGAAACCGATATCTTCGAAGCGGGCGAGTGCCGTAACCACGTCGTCGTCCAATTCGAGTTCGCCGTAATCGCGATCTTCGTCCGCCGTTAACGCAGCCATGATCCCGGCGAGTTGTTTAGGTTCGAGAGAATTGAACAGACCATTTTCGAGCGCTTCGCCGACGAGCAAAGGACGATCGATGTGCAGATCGGCCAGCCAGCGCCCTCGCTCAGTAACCTTTTCTGCCTGGTAATCGAGATAGCCAAACACGGATAGCACGTTGGCCCGTTGCTCGAACGGCGACCAGACTTCATCGCGCAACGCTTCGATCCGTCGTGAAGCGCGCTCGAAGTCTTCGGCGGTGGTGTGTAGTTGCCAAACGACGTCGGTGCAGCGCTGTTTGTCGGCGTTACGCGGGAGCAGATCTTCGATCGCGTCGTCGACAATCTTTAGCGCATCGGTTTCTTCGGCGTCGGCGTCACGCAGGCGTGGTTCCGTTAGCGTGAGTTCACGGCCGCGTTCGCGAATCTCTTCGAAAGCGAGTTCGATGTCGTGCTCGCGCAGTCGATACACTGGCGAATAGACGCGCCCGATCCGCTCCTGCGGAAAACTGGCGCTGCTGCCGTCTTCACGAAAGCCACGCACGTTGCCATCGCTTTTCTGAGTCACCATCACCAACCTGCGGCCGGCGCGACCGACGCCCACCACGCGACCGGGCTTCACCACTTCGTTGATCCAGCGATGAAAAACTTCAGCGCGCGTCTGTGGCTTTGCCTCTTGTAAACGCGCCCTGATTCCGATCAGTCGCTCGAGACCAAGCACAACCGAAATCGGAAGATCGCAGGCCGCTTCGTTCAGCGTCGTCTTTATTTTTTGTTCGCTTTCAGCCCGGCTTTTTTCGAGTTGAGTAATCTGGCGAGCGGAGTCGCGATACGCGAAGCTGCGTTCAGCGATCTCGCGCACAGCAGCAAAATTGCCGTAAGCATCGAGCAAGTTTAGTAAGGTCGTGTAGGTGGCGCGGAATTGACTGACTAACGGATCTGGCTGCGCCTTCAAAAGCTGAGCGATGCGTTGCGGATCCTGATGTTGTCCCGGAGCTGCGACTACAAAACCCACGTTGTCTCGTCCGCGTCGACCAGCGCGTCCCGTCATCTGCTGAAGCTCGGAAGCCGACAACGGGCGCCAACCGCCCGCGGTGCGCGCGTCGGCGCCAGTGAGCACAACGCTGCGCGCGGGAAAGTCGACACCCGCAGCAACTGTCGCAGTGGCGAAGATCGCGTCGAGCAATCCGGCGCTCATCATTTTCTCGATCACGAGTTTCCACGCGGGAATGTGACCGGCATGATGCGACGCAACGCCGCCGCGAAGCATCGTGTCCCAGTGCCGGTGACCGCGCACCTCCCCGTGTTGCGCGACAAACGAACGCATGAAATCGCGGCGTGCTTCACGACGACTGTCATTCGGATCGCGACGCGTGAGCGCAGCTTCCGACGCTGCTTGATCGCAGCGCCGCCGCGTCGGCAAAAAAACGATTGCGGGAAGCAAGTTGTAACTCTCGAGCGCCGCGAGCAACGTCGCCGGCGGCATCTCAGGCATTCGTAGTTTCATCTGCGTTCATCCGTGGCCAGTTTTTCAATCTCGGGATTCAATTTTCCCGACTCATTGAGCAACGTCAGCAACCGTCGATCCGGCAGCAGTACCGCCGAGCGCAACGGCACCGGCCGTTTTCCTGGCCCAGTGATCACACCGCAACGCACGCCTCGCACTTCTTCCAGCCACAAAGCAAACTCGTACGCGTTTCCAATTGTCGCCGATAACAGCAACAACCGGATTCGCGGCGGCGTCAGAATGATCGCTTCTTCCCAAACGTGACCACGATCTTCATCCGCGAGATAGTGGGCTTCGTCGAGCACTACGAGATCCGCACTGACTTCACTGCCGCCGCGTAAGGAGTCGAAGAGTTGATTGCGATAGATTTCGGTGGTACCGACAATCAACGGCGCGTCAGAGTTCTCTTTCCGATCGCCGGTCAGGATTCCGACTTTGTCCGCGCCAAATTCGTCGCTGAACTCCTGATACTTCGAGTTTGTCAGCGCCTTCAACGGCGACGTGTACCAGGCGCGACGCCCGTTCTCCAGCAGCCGCCGAATCTCTTCGCGCGCGATCCACGTCTTTCCGCTGCCGGTCGGCGCGGTGACTAGCACGTCTTCCTGCTCGAGCATTGCGAGAGCTTCGAGCTGAAACGGATCAGGCTTGAACGGAGCCGCGCGCGGCGTGCCGATGCCTTCGAGCAGTTTTTTTACTTCACCCGACGGTGGAACAACGCGGCTGACTCGTTCGTTAGCCACGTGGTGCCCGGGTTTGCGGGCGGATTTATCGTGGTCACGGCGTTTGCGCGGCTTGCGTTTATCCCGCGTTTTACGACTATTTCGAGGCATGAGGTTGCATTCTAACTTTGCGAACCTTGAGAGTTACAATGGCGTCTAAGCTCAGGTCCCGGGAGTAGCGGAATTTTTAAGATTTGAAGCATGGCGGAGCTATTCGAAAAGTTTGAAGTCAATCGCGACTCGAGGTGGCAGGCGCTCGCGCGTCTTACTGGCGTTTCGCTCGTGCTGCACCTCGTGCTGCTATGGATGGCAATCTATGTTCCGTCCGTGCGCGATACTCTGAACATTGCGGCACTCATCGCCAGCACGAAGTTCGTCGAGAAAGATTACACAGCCACTCAGATTGGCGACGAAGTGCAGATGGTTCAAGTCGGTGAGAAGTTTCGTTATCCGGATGGTTATTTCACGCCTGGAGGTCAGGTCGCGGCTGAACTGCCGCCGGCGGTGGGAACTGGACCCGATCCGTTTGCGCCAAAGATAATCTCGTTGGCGAGTTCACAGCCGAAGGTTGATCCGGAAGCGTCTCCTTCGCCGGCTGCGAGTCCGTCTCCGCTGGCGAGTGCGAGTCCTGCTGCTTCGGCGTCGCCCGCAGTCGTTGCTCAGGCGAGTCCATCACCGCTGACACCCGAGGAGGCGCAAAAGCAACTCGAGAAAACAGCCGCACAGAACGACGTCACGTTGCCCGACGAGAATGAGATCAACAAGCAGGTTTTGAAAGACTTCGCTGCTTACGCGAACAATCTCAAGAACGAGGGCAAGCTCGATTTGGATAAGCCCTTTGAGATCGCGATTGAAGCGGAGTTGGACGAGAAAGGAAAACTGAAGAACCCGCGATTTACAAAGAAGAGCGGCGACGAGAATCTCGTGGATCTGTTTGGCAAACTGGTGGCGGCGTTGAACGACAGTGGGTTCTTAACTTACTTGCAACCGATCAGCAAAGACAATCCTGGCGCGACAGTGAAGATTATTGTGAAGCAGGGCGAGCAGGAAGTGCTGGCGTCGGTCGAGTCGGAAGCATCGTCGCCGGAGCGCGCGGCGTCGCTCGCGAAGGCCTTGAATAATCTCTTATATTTTGGAGCCGGCTCGCGCGCCGGTCACGATGAAGAAGTGATAATGAAGAACACGAACGCGACGCCTGACGGCAAGCGAGTGGTAGTTAACTTCTCGATGCCGCGGCAGAGTGTTGTCGACTTGATCAAGAAGCAACTGGAACCGGGCATTTGAGTCACCGATTTCAAGATTATTACCAGATTCGCTAAACTAATTGAGCTATGAGTTTCGATAAATTCCTAACTAAAGTATTTGGCAGCAGCAACCAGCGGTTCCTGAAGTCGATCCAGCCGCTGGTCGAGAAAATCAACTCACTCGAATCCTCAGTGAAGGCGCTTTCAGACGACCAATTGCGCGCGCGCACGGCGGCGTTCAAAGAGCGCGTGCAGCGCGCCGTCGCCGATGTTACCGACAAAGAAGATCGGAAACGTCGTGAACGCGAAGTGCTCGACGAGATTTTGCCTGAGGCGTTCGCCGTGGTGAGAGAAGCGAGCGTTCGCACCACCGGCATGCGTCACTTCGACGTGCAGATGATCGGCGGCATCGTGCTTCACCAGGGCAAGATCGCCGAGATGCGAACGGGCGAGGGCAAGACACTCGTCGCTACGTTGCCTGCTTATTTGAACGCGCTCACCGGTCGTGGCGGTGTGCACGTTATTACGGTCAACGATTACCTTGCGTCGCGCGACGCGGAGTGGATGGGCCAGATCCATCGTTTCCTCGGTCTCGAAGTCGGTTGTATCCAGAACGATATGGACGACTTCGAACGCCAGACTGCGTACGCTGCCGACATCACCTACGGCACAAACAACGAGTTTGGTTTCGACTACCTGCGCGACAACATGAAGTTTGACCTCGCGACCTGCGTGCAGCGCGGTCACTACTTCGCTATCGTCGACGAGGTTGACTCGATCCTGATCGACGAAGCGCGGACGCCGTTGATCATCTCCGGCCCGTCAGACGAAGCGACGGACAAATACAAGAATGCGGACGCGATCATTCCGCACCTGAAAAAGGGCGAGGATATCGACGGAAAGAAGACCGGCGATTACGTCGTTGATGAAAAGGCGCACACGGCCGTGCTCACGGAAGAAGGTGTCGACAAAGCCGAGCGCCTGCTGGGTGTCGGTAACCTGTACGATCCGTCGAACATGGAGTTGCTGCATTGCGTCGAACAGGCGTTGAAAGCGCACACGCTTTACAAGTTGGACCATCAATACGTGGTCCAGGACGGCGAAGTGATCATCGTCGACGACTTCACCGGTCGTTTGATGAAGGGACGTCGCTGGTCCGACGGCTTGCACCAGGCCGTTGAAGCCAAAGAAGGCGTCGAGATCGAGAAAGAGAACCAGACGCTCGCGACCATCACGCTCCAGAATTATTTCCGTCTGTACGAAAAACTCTCCGGCATGACTGGTACGGCTGAAACTGAAGCGGCCGAGTTTGCTTCAACGTACAAACTCGACGTGATCGTGATCCCGACGCACATGCCGATGGTTCGTACCGACTTTTCTGACGTCATCTATCGCACGTTGCCGGAGAAATGGGATGCGGTCATCGATGAGATCAAGGAGTGCTACGAAAAGGGGCAGCCGACGTTGGTGGGCACCGTTTCCGTGGAAAATTCCGAGTTGATTGCGCGGCGTTTGTTGAAAGAAAAAGTCCCGCACAACGTGCTGAACGCGAAGTATCACGAACGTGAAGCGGAGATCGTGGCGCAGGCGGGACGAAAAGGTTCAGTAACGATCGCGACCAACATGGCCGGCCGCGGTACTGACATCTTGCTGGGCGGCAATCCTGATTTCATGGCACGCGAGTTCTTGAAGAAGGATGAGGTCGACCCCGACGAAGCCACGGAAGAGCAGTGGCAGCTTGCGTTCGACCAGGCGAAGCGCATCGTCGAGGAAGAACATCAGGAAGTCGTCGCGCTTGGCGGCTTGCACATCGTCGGCACTGAACGTCACGAGTCGCGGCGCATCGATAACCAGCTTCGTGGTCGTGCGGGTCGTCAGGGTGATCCGGGATCGTCGCGCTTCTTCCTGTCGCTCGAAGACGATCTGATGCGCATCTTCGCCGGCGATAAGGTGAAGGCGTTGATGCAACGTCTCGGCATGGAGAAAGGCGTCGCGATCGAGTCGAAGATGGTTTCGAAGCGAATCGCAGCGGCGCAGAAGTCCGTTGAAGGACGCAACTTCGAAGCTCGCAAACACCTGCTCGAATACGACGACGTGATGAACAAGCAGCGCGAGACGATCTACGGTCTGCGCCGCCAGTTGATGGAAGAACCGGATCAGCGTGACTACCTGATGGGTGATCCGCCGGCGTCCGGCGTTGCTTACGATCTCTTGTCGGATATAACGCGACAGTATCTCAATCCGGATGTATCGCCGGACGATTGGGACGTCGACAACTACACTATCCAAATCAAGACGATTTACGATTTTGACGCGGACGCCGAACACATCGACATTCCCAACATGAGTTCGCAGGAAGTTGTCGACGCGGTTTGGGAACGACTGAAGATCAAATACGAGGCGAAGGAAAATCAGATTGGACCAGAGGCGATGCGCACTTACGAGCGCATCATCATGCTTAACATTATCGACGCGCAGTGGAAGGACCACTTGCTGTCGCTCGACCACTTGAAGCAAGGCATCGGGTTGGTGGGTTACGGGCAGAAGGATCCGCTGGTTGAGTACAAGAAGCAGAGTTTCGACCTGTTTCAGGAGATGCTCGATCGAATCGATACCACGACCATTCGGTCGTTGTTCAATCTTCAAGTGGTGTCTGAACAGGCGCCCGAGACTTTGCAACAACGACGCGCAGCGCGCCGGGCCGCTTCGTTGAAATTTACCGGTCCGAATCAGGGTGCAGCGCCCGCGGGTGAGGAAGACGGCAAAGTTAAGACCGTTGTCAGAGACCAGCCGAAAGTTGGACGGAACGAGCCGTGCCCATGTGGATCCGGGAAGAAGTACAAGAAGTGCCACGGCATCAACGCCTAGTCACACAGACCATTCCAACAAAAAAGCACAAAGGCACCGAGATGAATTTTGGTGCCTTTTGCTTTTCTTTGTGGCTTAATCTTTTTGTGTGACCACCGAGATCTCATCTACAAATCCCGTCGTCGAGGCCATCATTAGTGGGAAAGCTCCTCAACCCGCTCGTCTCGCCGCGGCGCGCGGGATGTTGCCGCTGCCGCAGAACGATTTGTTGGAAGTTCTGGTTGCGCTCACCACGAGCGATGATGCACAAATCGCTTCAGCCGCAACTGAAACGCTAAAGGGCGAGAGTTCTGAAGATCTGCTGATTGCTGCTACCGCGCCGGACACTGCGCCAAACGTGCTTGCTTATCTCGCAACTCAACCGCACGGCAAGCATGAAATCTACGAAGCAGCCATTCTCAATACGGAGACTCCCGATGGCGCGCTCGTCACGTTGGCTGCAAGTACTTCGAACAATGCGTTGTTAGAGTTGCTCACCATCAACCAGCAGCGCCTGGTCCGTTGTCCTGAAATCATCGACGCCATTTTGAGCAATGCGGCTCGCAGTGGCGAAGCTGAGCGACGTGCTCGGGAAACACGCCAGGAGTTTTT
>Ga0075433_10003685_pt1 | contig 11848 bp, 9 predicted proteins | sample RhiMethybrSRZTD2_FD_75299 | JGI IMG/M metagenome (GOLD analysis project Ga0075433, IMG submission 75299) | Populus rhizosphere microbial communities from Tennessee, USA - Rhizosphere MetaG P. TD hybrid SRZTD2 | ecosystem: Host-associated > Plants > Roots > Rhizosphere > Soil | place: USA... | reverse complement strand
TGGTCGTGAACATCCAGCGCAGATGGCTCCCGCCGAGCCCGCGGAACGCGGGATTGTCGACGAGATTCATGGTGTCGTCCCAGTCGAGGAACTGATGGCCGAGGGCCGGCCAGAACACCGCGAGGGTGACGAGCACGACCGCGAGCGGGGCGAGCCCCCACCACCACGGAGTCGGGAAGACGTCGGCGACGGGGACAGGCGGTGGCGAGGGCGCGACCGCCGCGGGGCGCGATCGGGAGCGCTTCGACGCCCGCGAGCTCGGGCTCACCGCTCGGGCAGCGACACCATCGGAGACATGCGGCGAGTCTGGGCGATGAAGCGCGACGAGAGGGGGTAGCGCCCCATGAGCCGCGCGAGCAGCCCCTCCAGCAGGCCGGCCAGCTCCGCGTCCAGGTCGGCGGCGAGGTTGAGCCGCAGGGCCTCCTCCCAGGAGAGCGCGCGCAGCCGCTTGAGCGTGCCCACCAGGGCTCCGGAGAGCGGGATCGCGTCGGCGCCGGGTCGACAGGCCGCGCAGACGAGCCCGCCCGCGGTCACGTCGAGCGCCGGGTCGTCGAAAGGATGCGGCCGGCCGCAGGCCATGCAGCGATCGATCCGGGGCCGGTGACCGAGCAGGTCCACCGCGCGCAGCCCGAAGCAGACCGCGACCCGCGCGGGCCGGACGCTCGTCTCCATGGCCTGGAGCGCGCGCACCAGCAGCCCGAACAAGGCAGGCTGCGGATCGCGGTCGGCGGAGAGCCGCGCCACCACCTCCACCATCCACGCCCCCTGGCCGAGCCGATCGAGATGCTCCCGCACCCCCACGAACGGGCGCACGATGTCGAAGTGGTCGACCTGCACCAGCTCGCTGCGCCCGCTGTCGAAGAAGACCATCTCCCCGAGGGTGAATAGCTCGAGCGCGCTTCCGAAGCGCGAGCGCGGGCGCCGGGCCGAGCGGGCGATCCCGCGCACCTTGCCGTGGTCGCGGGTGTAGAAGTCGACGAGCCGGTCGCTCTCCCCGAAGGCGCGCCGCCCGATCACCACCCCGCGGGTCTTGTAGAGCGCCATCAGGAGGTCAGGAGGAAGCCGAACTCGCGGAGCGCGCGGTCGTCCTTGCGCCACTCCGCGCGCACCCGCACCGTGAGGTCGAGGAACACCTTGATGCCGAAGAACCGCTCCAGGTCGGTGCGGGCGGCGGCCCCGATGCGCTTGAGCATGGCCGCCCCCTTGCCGATCACGATGCCCCGCTGCGACTCGCGCTCCACGAAGATGATCGCGCGGATGTAGAGGCACTCGGGCCGGTGACGCTCGGTCAGCTCCTCCACCCGCACCGCGCACGCGTAGGGCACCTCCTGATGGGTCAGGCGGAAGATCTTCTCCCGGATCGCCTCCGCCACCCAGAAGGTCTCCGGCTGGTCGGTGAGCGCGTCGGGCGGGAAGTAGGCCGGCCGCTCGGGCAGCGTCGCCACGATCAGCTCGAGCAGCCGGTCGCAGTGTTCCCCGCGCTCGGCCGAGATCGGCACGATCTCCGCGAAGGGGTGTGCCACCCGGTAGGCCGCGATCAGCGGGAGCAGGCGCGACTTGGGGCTCACCAGGTCCGTCTTGTTGAGGCAGCAGTAGACCGGGGCGCGGGAGGCCTTGAGACGGTCGAGCGCGTCCCGGTCGAGACGCGCGGGATCCTCGGTGGCCTCGGCCACGAAGCACACCAGGTCCACGTCCTCCACCGCCCGCTCCGCGGTCTTGGACATGAGCTGCCCGAGGCGGCCGGACCCCGGGTGCAGCCCCGGCGTGTCCACGAAGACGATCTGGGCCGAAGGGAGGTGCCGGATGCCGGTGATACGGGTGCGGGTGGTCTGCGGGCGCGGCGAAACGATCGCCATCTTCTCGCCGACGAGCCGGTTGAGCAGCGTCGACTTCCCCACGTTGGGCCGGCCGACGAGCGCCACGAAGCCCGCGCGATGGAGGCCCGCCATCAGGCCTCGAGGAGCCCCGCCCAGAGCCGCGCCGGCACCGCACGGGCCGAGCGACCGGACAGGATCTTCCGCGCGCGCTCGTGCATGCGGCGCGCCCGGCGCGGATCGTGATCGTCGTACCCGGCCAGGTGGAGGACGCCGTGCACCACCAGCAGGTCGAGCTCCGTGGCCAGCGAGACCCGGAGCCGCCGGGCCTGGCGCGCTGCAGTCTCGGCCGAGACGATCACCTCGCCCCAGAGCCGGCCGGGGCCGGGCCCGGCGAGGTCGAAGGCGAGCACGTCGGTCGCGCGCCGCGAGCCGAGGTAGCGCGCGTTGAGGGCCCGGATCCGCCGGTCGTCGACCACCGTCACGTGCACCTCGCGGTCGGCCCGGCCGAGGGCCGCGAGGGCGCGGCGGGTAACCGCGCGGAGGCGCTGGGCGGAAACTCGTGATCGGCGTTGCAGGTTCGAGACCGCGACCGGCATGGGGTCAGGTCTTACATTCCAACAATTCGAGCTTGCCGGCGGGTGAAAATGTCGGAATGTAAGACCTGACCCCGTCAGCGTGCCGGAGGCTTCCGGACGCGGTCGTAGGCTCGCACGATCGACGACACCAGATCGTGCCGGACGACGTCCCGGTCGTCGAAGTAGATGAAGCGGATGCCGTCGACGCCCTGGAGCACGCTCTGGATCTCGATCAGCCCCGAGGTCCGGCTCGCGGGCAGGTCCACCTGGGTGATGTCCCCGGTGACGACCATCTTGGAGTTGAAGCCGAGGCGGGTCAGGAACATCTTCATCTGCTCGGAGGTGGTGTTCTGGGCCTCGTCGAGGATGATGAACGCGTCGTTGAGCGTGCGCCCCCGCATGTAAGCGAGCGGGGCGATCTCGATCGCGCCCTTCTCGGAGAGCGAGCCCACCTTCTCGGGCTCCAGCATGTCGTAGAGCGCGTCGTAGAGCGGCCGGAGATAGGGGTGCACCTTCTCCACCAGGTCGCCGGGCAGGAAGCCGAGCCGCTCGCCCGCCTCCACCGCCGGTCGGGTGAGGATGATGCGCGCGACTTCTCGCTTGAGCAGGGCCGAGACCGCCATCGCCACCGCCAGGTAGGACTTGCCGGTGCCGGCCGGCCCGATCGCGATGACGAGGTCGTGGCTCCGCACCGCCTCGAGGTAGCGCCGCTGGTTGGCGGTCTTGGGCGTGATGAAGCGCCGGCGCGAGGGCACCGCGATCGCGTCCGAGAGCACCGACTTGACGTCCGCGCCCGGCTCGCTTCCCGCGATCCGGAGCGCGGAGCGGATGTCGGCGGCCGCCAGGGAGGGCCGCTCCCGCAGCATCGCCACCAGCTCGCGCAGGACACGCTCCGCCTCGACGACCTGGCGCTCCTCGCCCCGCAGGGTGACGTCGTGGCCGCGGGCGGTGATCCGCACGTCGTGCTGGGCCTCGAGCGCGCGCAGGTGCTCGTCGTGGCGGCCGAGGAGGGCGAGGTGGTTGAGGTCGGGAGGCAGGACGATCCGCCGGGTGACGCCGGTGGCTTCGGTCAACGAGCGCTCATCCTTCTGCCATTCAGCATATCACGCAGGTCCGAGCCCTTCCACGACCCGGATCCCCAGCTCGCGCAGCTGCTTGGGATCCACCGGGGCGGGCGCGTCGGTGAGGGGACAGGTGCCCTTCTGGGTCTTGGGGAACGCGATGACCTCGCGGATGGACTCCTGGCCGGCCAGGTTGGCCACCAGGCGGTCCAGGCCGAACGCGATGCCGCCCATGGGCGGCGCCCCGAACTCGAGCCCGTCGAGCAGGAAGCCGAAGCGGGCGCGGGCGTCCTCCTTCGAGATGCCGATCAGGCCGAAGACCCGCTCCTGCACGCTCGGCTGGTGGATGCGGATCGACCCGCCCGCGGCCTCCTGGCCGTTCAGCACCAGGTCGTAGGCCTTGGCCCGGACCTTCCCCGGATCCGACTCGAGCCGGCCCAGGTCGTCGTCGTACGGCGCAGTGAACGGATGATGCACCGCGTCCCACCGCTTCTCGTCCGCGTTCCACTCCACGAGCGGGAAGTCGATGACCCACGCGAAGACGTCGCGGTCGGTCGGGATCAGGTCGAAGCGCCGGGCCAGGTCTACTCGTAGGCGCCCGAGCACGGTGGCCGCCACCGCGGGCGCGTCCGCCACCAGCAGCAGCAGGTCGCCGGCCGCGCCGCCGAGGGCCTCGAGCAGGCGCGCCTGGATGCCGGTCATGAACTTGGCCACCGGCGACTGCACGCCCTCCGGGCTCACCTTGATCCACACCAGGCCCTTCGCGCCGGCCTGCTTGGCCTCCGCGGTGAGATCGTCGAGTTCCTTGCGGCTCATGCCCCCCGCCCCCGGCACCCGCAGCCCCTTGACCACGCCCCCGCCCGCCACCGTCTGGGCGAAGGCCTGGAACTCGCTCCCGGCGAACAGGGTGGAGCAGTCCACCAGCTCGAGGCCGAAGCGGAGGTCGGGCTTGTCGGAGCCGTAGCGGGCCATCGCGTCGTCGTAGGCGATGCGCGGGAACGGCAGCGCGAGCTCGATCCCCTTCACCCGGCGCCACACCTCGGCCACGAGCCCCTCGATGACCGGCAGGAAGTCGTCGCGGTCGAGGAACGAGGTCTCGATGTCGATCTGGGTGAACTCGGGCTGGCGGTCCTTGCGCAGATCCTCGTCGCGGAAGCAGCGCACGATCTGGAAGTAGCGCTCGAAGCCCGCCACCATCAGGAGCTGCTTGAAGAGCTGGGGCGACTGGGGGAGCGCGTAGAAGCTGCCGGTCTGCAGCCGGCTCGGCACCAGGAAGTCGCGCGCGCCCTCCGGGGTGGAGCGGGTGAGGAACGGGGTCTCCACCTCGAGGAAGCCCTGGGCGTGCAGGTAGTCGCGGGCCGCGCGGCACACCTGGTCGCGGATCTGGAACGCGCGCAGCATGTGGGGCCGGCGCAGGTCCAGGTAGCGGTACTTGAGCCGCAGGGTCTCGTCGACGTCCGCGTCGTCGTCCAGCTGGAACGGGAGCGGGCGCGACTCGTTGAGGATCCGCAACTCGCTGACCTGGACCTCGACGGCGCCGGTGGCGAGCTTGGGGTTCTCCGTTCCCGCGGGGCGGGCCCCCACGGTGCCCCGCACCGCGAGCACGAACTCGGCGCGCACGCCCTCCGCCCGGCCGTGGGCGGCGCCGCCCGTGCCGGGGTTGAAGACGCACTGGGTGAGCCCCTCGCGATCGCGCAGGTCGACGAACACGAGGCCGCCGTGGTCACGGCGCCGGTAGGCCCATCCCATCAGGGTGACCTCCTGCCCCACGTGCTCGCTCCGCAGCACCCCACAGCTGTGGGTCCGCCGCCAGCCGCCCATGCTCTCCGTCACCCGCTCGTCTCCCCCGCCCCGGCGCCCCGGGGCTCGCGCCACTCGATCGTCCCGTCCGCGCCCATGACCGCGATCCGCCGGAAGCCGCGCGCCTCTAGATCTTGCAGCTGCTTGCCGAGCCGCTTGCCGCGCGCCTCCAGCACCACCTGCCGGCCCTGCTCGCGCAGATCGCGGGCCAGGCTCAGCACCGGGCCCAGCTCCATCGTATCGTCGAACACCAGCGCGACCCGCGCGCCCTCGCTCTCGGGGACGGCCCCTCGCTCCATGAGGATCCCGATCACCCGCTCGAACCCGATCGAGAAGCCGGTGGCCGGGACGTCGCGGCCGATGAACTTGCCGACCATCCGGTCGTAGCGCCCGCCGCCCGCGATCGAGGAGGTCGCGTCGCCGTGCTGGATCTCGAAGATCGGCCCGGTGTAGTAGCCCATGCCGCGCACCAGCGTGGCGTCGAACACGAGGCGGAACCGCCCCGCCGCCTGTGTCGTCACGGTCTCCAGGATGCGCTCCAGGCTCCGCCACACGCTCTCGTCCACGCCTCCGCCCAGGAGCGCCCGCAGGGCCGCGGGGGTGGCGACCGCGCCGAGCAGCTGGAGCAACCGGCCCGCGGCCTCGGCCGGGTGGCCGGCCTCGCGCAGCTCGGTGGCCACCGCGTCGCGTCCGATCTTGTCGAGCTTGTCCAGCGCGATGAAGACGGATCCGGCCCGCGCCGGATCGAAGCCGCAGTGGGCCACGATCCCGCTCAGCAATCGCCGGTCGTTGAGCCGGACGGTCAGGTCCTTGAGCCCCAGCGCGGCGAGGGCCTCGGTGGTCGCGAGGATCAGCTCGATCTCGGCCACCTCGGAGGCGACCCCCAGCACGTCGATGTCGCACTGGGTGAACTGGCGGTAGCGCCCCTGCTGGGGCCGCTCCGCGCGCCAGACCGGCCCGATCTGGATGGCCTTCAGCGGCTGCGGCAGGCGCGCGTGGTTGTGCGCGTAGTAGCGGACGAGCGGCACCGTCAGGTCGAAGCGCAGGCCGAGATCGGCCATGTCCTCGGGGCGATCCGCCGTCGCGAGCTTCTCGCCGCGCTTCAGGATCTTGTAGATCAGCTTCTCGTTCTCGCCGCCGTCACTGCGCAGCAGGAGCCTCAGGCTCTCCACCGCCGGCGTCTCGATGCGGACGAAGCCGTGGCGACGGTAGACCGCGAGGATCTGCGCCAGCGCCCAGTCACGGACCGCGACCTCCTCCGGCAGAAGGTCCCGCATGCCGCGAGGTGGGGATGCATCGAGCCGAGGCTCTCGCTTCGGAGTGTCTTCCGGATGTGTCAGGGCGGCCCTAGTCCTGCGGGATGGTCATGATGATCTGGGTCTCGCCGGACCCCTTCGTCAGGAAGTTGCTGAACCGCACGACCGCGGCGATGATCGTCGGCTGGGTGGCGTCCTCGGTCCGGTAGGCGCCGAGACAGGTGATGCCCCCCTCGAAGCCCGAGCTGATGGACTGGACCCGGAAGCCGGCCGGGCCCTTGAACACCACCGCCAGCAACCCCTCGCGCACGAGGTTCTGCGGCACGATCAGCTCGTCCACCCCGTCGCCGTCGAGGTCCACCGCCAGGGGCGTGGGCTCGATCTTGAAGAACTTGCTGCGCTCGGTCCGGGAGGAGCGGTTCGCATCCACCAGCTCCACCGTGAGATAGCCGCCGCCCACCGAGGTCGAGGAGCGCCAGAACTCCTCGCCCTCGCTCACGATCGCGAGCCGGTTGAACTCGTCGATGAGGGCCAGTGATCGGGTGTCCTTGCCCATGACGTTCGAGAACGCGGCCCCCATCGGCCGGAACGACGCGGGCACCCGCACGCTCTTCTCGGTGCTCAGCTTGCCGTCCTTCAGGGTCATCTGGTCGGCCTGCCCGGTGGTGAAGAAGTTCTCGGGGCTGAAGCGCTGCGACCACAGCGTCTGCTTCACGCCCTGGCCCTTGAGGTCCACCGCGAACAGGAAGTCGGAGACGTACTCCACCGCCATGGAGGGCTTCCCCTCCTTGGTGGAGATGATGAAGGAGTTGAGCCCGACCCTCGGGGCGTACCGGTTGCCGATGACCTCGAGCACCCCGTCCCCGTCCAGATCGGCGAGCTGGACCGAGAAGACGCGTCCGAGGCTGCGCACCGACTTCGTCCACTCGGGCTCGACCTTCTGATCCACGATCTTGTAGAGGTAGATCTCGTCGCCGTCGCTGACCACCATGCGCGGGATCTTGTCCTTGGGCGCCACCGCGATGTCCATCGCCAGCACCGGGAACTTGAACTTCGCGACCTCCCGGAGCGGCAGGGCGTTCTCGCCGGTGGAGTAGCTGCCCGCCTCCAGGTCACCGCCCAGCAGCCGCTGCAGGAGCGAGCGGGGCTTGGCCTGGGGCGGATTGGCCGCGCCGCCCTGCGAGAAGCGCGGCCCCGGATTGGCGGCCCGCAGGGTGGACGGGGGCACGAAGAACGACGAGGTCACCGCCGCGTCGGCCCGGGGCGCGGCGAAGAAGCGCACGTCCATGAACGGCTTGCCCTCGGCCCGCGTGAAGTAGACCGCGAGGATGTTGTCCGCCTTGAAGCGCTCCGAGGCCTCCCGCACTCCCTTGCCGGCCAGGAAGTCCGGCGCGCTCAGCCGTTGCTGCGCGAGGTAGACGTTGATGGTGTCGCCCATGGTCACGCGGAAGCGACCGGTCGCGGCAAGCCGCTCGACCATCTCCTGGGTCGCCGTCTCGACGATGGTCTCCCGGATGCTGCCCAGCAGAGGTAGGAGCACGATGTTGACCTTGGTGGAAGGCACGCGGAAGCGGTCGCCCGCCTTGATCTGGACCCCGGCCGGCACCGAGGCGGTCGAGAAACCGTCCTGGGCCTGCGTGATCCGGCTCACCCCCAGCATCTCCTCGGCCCGGCCCAGCACCGCGCCGGTGCGCGGATGCCGGATCTCACGCCCGGGTCGGAACATCTCCACTTCCAGGCCCGGCCTGGCTCCCTGCTTGAGGCCGGCCCCGAGGGTCAGGGCGTCGTCCCGGACCTCGAGCACGTCTCCCTCCAGGATCGGGAAGAGATCCACGAGCTGCTCGATCAGCGCCGTCATCTGTGCCGACGTGGTGGGACCCGACGGCGGTGGCTTGGGCGGGGCGGACTGAGCCCGGGCGCCGTCGGCCGTGAGTGCCACCAAGAGAAGGATCGCGATCGTGCGGCCCAGGTATCTGGACATCATTCCCTCGGCGAGGCTCCTTCGAGGTTCGACCGGTCGGCGCCACGGCGGCGCTCCCAGCCCACCACGACCTTGAACGTGGCCGGCTGCGGCGGATGCTGGACGACAATATATACCCAGTCGGCGAAGCTCGGGTTCTGGTTCTCTCCGACGACGACCGCCGCCCCCTGGCCGAGGCCAAGCGACCGCGACAGGTATCGATCCCACAAGACAGGCCCTCGTGACTCGTAGAAGCGCAAGAAATCGAGCGAATACGACACGACGGCCTGAGGCGTCGGGGCACCGGTGACCCGGTACGGAATGTAGAACCTCATCGTCGGCGGCTCTCCGCCGGCGAGTGGCCCGCCCAGGAGCGCCATGTGGGCCACCTCCTGGGTCCGGGTCGTCCTGGGCGCGACAACCCAGACGCTCCGCTCACCCGGGTTGCCCTGCCAGGCCGCCTTGTCCCAGCGGCCGTGGCCCTCGGCCGGCTTGATCTCCGCGAGGACCTTGGTGGCGCGGAACGAGGCGGCGACCGCGTCCCACCCGTAGCGGAAGGGGCGGTCGGAGAGGAGCGCCGCGTCGGGGATCTCGCCGGTGTCCAGCGCACGACCCAGCCGGTCCATCGTCAGCTCGCCGGACCCGGTGCCGAGGGGGCCGTCGAAGTAGTGCGCGAAGCTGTCCCGGTAGAGATTGGCCACCTGCAGGCGGTACTCCACCGCTCCGGCCGGACTCGCGAAGGCCACCAGGAGGGACAGCCCGGCGAGGAGCCAGCGCATGGGGTGACTATACGTCGCGGCCACGACGGGGGGCAACAAACCGGATAGACAACAGGTGGAAATACAACGGGCCCAGGGGAGGTCCCCCGGGCCCGAGGCGCTGCGATGTGCTCTGAAGCCTAGAACGTCAGCCGGACGCGCGAGGTGCCGATGAACGCGTCCTTCGTGTTGCGAGGACCAGCCAAGGAATCCGTGAAGGCATCCATGGCCGGGCCCATGATCATGTAACCCACACCGTTGTCCCACACCAGGCCGTCCGCGAACCGCCAGCTGACGACCGACTGGAACTCGGTGCCGAGGAAGTGGCTCCGGTCATGCTGCTTGCTGCCGAACGCTCCGACCGTGTTGGCGTTGTACACCGGAATGCAACCGGCGCCGGCGATGGGCTGGCAGTTGCGATCCACGCCCTCCGCGGTCCAGTGGCCGTTCACGCCGGCCATGACGCTCAGCGCCGGGGTGATGGCATAGGTAGCCTTGAAACCGAGCTGGCCACGGCCGTACTTGTCCCAGCCGACGGTCACGCCCGGATACGCGATACGACCACCCGCCTCGTTCAAGGCGCTGAGGTAGTCGAGACCCAGCGAGGTGAGCTGGGCGCCCCAGTCGGCCAGGTAGCCCGTGTCCGTGGTCAGCGGCTGGAAGGAACGGACCGTGCCGAGCTGGTTGTTGCGGTAGCTGTTACCCGTGCTGTAGACCTGCACGGCCTCGAGCAGCAGCGGGCCGAGCTGGAACCCTTCGCGGAGATCGACCAGCCAGGCGTCGAGGTTGGCGTAGTACCTGCGACCCGCCACCGCGCCGCTCTGAGCCAGACCACCGGCCACCGTGTTAGCGGCGCCAGCCCCGGCCTGGGAGAAGACTCCGCGGTTACCGAACTGATACAGGACGGTCGGGTCGAACGAGAACGGCCCCAGCCGGAGCCGGGAGTCCAACCCCACCGTGTAGCGGTTCTCGTTGATGCCCCCGCGGACGGTGCCGTCGGGGTTGTTGAACGCGCTGGCGCCCACGTTGTTCGAGCCGCCCGCGACGATGCCGCCCCGACTCTGGCGGGCGTTACCGTCGGTCGTGCCCTGGGCGTAGAACCACGAGAACATCGGCTTGATGTCGAGGCCCTTGAACGGGGTGACCTCGGCCGAGACGATGATCGACATGTCGTCGCCGCGGTTCTGGGTGCTCGCACCCGACGGACCGCCGCCCGCACCACCGATGCCGAGCGGACCGGCGAAGTTCCTCTTGGTCTGGACACCCGTGAGGCTCTCCTGGACCTGGACGAAGGTGGCCAGGAACTTCACGTTGGGAGTGATCTGGCTCGTGACGTTGACACCGGCAAAGTCACTGCAGGTGTACACGCAGAGCTTGAAGGTGGACGCGGCGCCGAACGGCTGCGCGCCGAGGCGGGCCGTGGTCGGGATCGGAATCAGCGGCACCGGGAACTCCACGTACAACCACTTGATCTCGATGATGCCGCGCGAGTCGGTGTTGAGGTCGAACCCACCGTCGGTGCCGAACGCTGTCGCGTTCGTGACTGTGCCCGACGTAGGGCCCGAGTTGGCGATCGACGAGTCGTTGGAGCCGGTCTGACCGTAGGTGTGGTCGAGCTCGATACCGAGCACACCCTTGGCCTTGCCGATCTCACCGATGAAGTCGAAGCGGCCGCGGGTCCGGCCGTACCACTGGGTGTCCTGGCGGTTCAGCAGGGCGTCGTACTGGCTGACGTTCCGCGCGTACGACGTGAGGTTGTCGATGAGGCCGTTGATGGTCACCTTTGGCGTGGGCGCCTGGGCGTATGCCATGGGCGCCGCCAGGGCCACGAGGGCCAAGGCGAGCATCAGGACGGCAAGTGTCGTCCTTTTCATTAGACTCTCCTCAATCAGGTCGATGACGTGCAATTTGCTGCATGTCGTGCTGAGTAACTTCCCACTTTTTGTGCGCAACGACGGTACGGCTGGGAGACGAGTGTTTTTCCGTGTCACCCCCTCGGGAGAAAAGAATAGGAAAAGGCCTGACCTTTTTACCGCGAATCATATTCAGGGGTCAAGGAAAAAGCCGGAGGGGAGATTTGGTACTAATACTAATTAAACCAGATACTTAACCGCCGTCACCCATGGCGCGGAGCACGTCCGCGGCCCGTCTACCAAGTAGGGAAGTCGGTTCCAGATCTCTGGCCGCCTGAAAGTGGGCCTTGGCTTCGTCTTTCTTGCCCTCCCGCTGCAGCAGCACGCCCAGCCAGAAGTGGGAGGCCACGAGCTTAGGCTCGAGCTGGAGCGCGGCGCGGAACGCCTCCTCCGCCTCGGTCCGGCGGTCGAGCGCCCAGTAGGCGTAGCCGAGATTGTTGTAGGTGGTCTCGGGGGTCGTGTAGATGGTTTGCGCGAGGGCCTTCTTGTAGGCGGTGATCGCCTCCTCCCACTTGCCCTGCTCGGCGTACGCCGAGCCGAGGTTGTGGTAGGCGTCGGCGTAGGTCGCGTCGAGCTCCACCGCCTTCAGGAACTCGGCCTGGGCGTCGGGGAAGCGGCCCACGTTGAGGAGCACCGCGCCGACCGCGTTGTGGTAGAGCGCGTTCTGCGGCTCGACCTCCGCGGCCTGACGCAGCGACGCGAGCCCGA
>Ga0075433_10003681_pt1 | contig 11851 bp, 10 predicted proteins | sample RhiMethybrSRZTD2_FD_75299 | JGI IMG/M metagenome (GOLD analysis project Ga0075433, IMG submission 75299) | Populus rhizosphere microbial communities from Tennessee, USA - Rhizosphere MetaG P. TD hybrid SRZTD2 | ecosystem: Host-associated > Plants > Roots > Rhizosphere > Soil | place: USA... | reverse complement strand
AGCGTGGCCACGAAGCCCACGGCGAGGGACACGCGGCCGCCGTAGAGCACGCGCGCCAGGAGATCGCGACCCAGCGGATCGGTGCCGAACCAGTGCGCCGCCGACGGCGCCGAAGCACCGAGATCGAAGTCGGGGCGGGTGGGATCGGCGAGTCCGGGGATCCACGGCGCGGCGAAGCACAGGGCCCCGAGCACGAGCAGGAAGAGGCCGCAGATCGTGGCCATGCGATTGCGGCGCAGGCGGCGCAGGGCGTCGCCCCACAGGCTCTCGGGCCGGCCGGCGCTCACGCCAGCTCCACGCGCGGGTCGAGCCAGGCGTACGCCAGGTCGACGAGCAAGTTGAAGATCAGGAGAAAGCCGGCATAGAAGAGGACGACCCCCAGGACCAGCGTGTAGTCGCGATTGAAGGCCCCGTTCACGAGATGCCGCCCGAGCCCCGGGATGGCGAAGATCTGCTCCACCACCACGGAGCCCATGACCACGCGCGCCGTGGCCGGCCCCAGATAGGAGACCACCGGCAGGATCCCCAGGCGGAACGCGTGGCGCATGACCACGCGGCGCTCGTCGAGCCCCTTGGCGCGCGCCGTGCGCACGTAGTCCTGGCGCAGCGTCTCGAGCATGCCGCCGCGCGTGAGGCGCGCGATGTAGGCGACGTAGATGGCGGAGAGCGTGAGCACCGGGAGCACGCGGCTCGAGGGCCCGGTCCACAGGGCGGGGGGCAGCCAGAAGAGCGTGAGCGAGAGTCCGAGCACGAGCAGCGGCCCGAGCACGAAGTTGGGGATCGACACGCCGACGAGGGCTGCCGACATGGCGGTGTAGTCGACGGCCGAGTTCTGGCGCGTCGCCGCCCACACGCCGAGCGGCACGCCGACGAGGAGGGCGAGGAGGAGCGCCCAGGCGCCGAGCTCGAACGACACCGCCGAGGATTCGAAGAGGATCTCGCGCACCTCCTTGGCCGGATTGGCGTACGAGGGCCCGAAGTCGAGCACGGCGGCGTGGACGAGGAAGCGCCCATATTGCTCGACGAGCGGGCGATCGAGCCCGTACTTCTTGTCCAGCGCCTCCAAGGCCTGCGCCGGGATGTCGCGCTCGGACTGGAAGGGTCCGCCGGGGGCGGCGCGCATGAGAAAGAACGTGATCGTGGCGATGACCCACAGCGTGGGCACGAGCAGCAGGAGCCGCCGCGCCAGGAACGTCCTCACCGCAGGGCGACCGTCGTGTCGGCGGGCTCGGGATGCGAGCGCCAGTCGGGATCGATGGACACGAACTTGAGCGGGTGATAGTCGAGCACGGTCGGGTAGAGGCCACGCACGTAGGGCTTCACGAGCTCCATGGTCACGTAGTGGTAGATCGGGATGACCGGCGCGTCGTCGAGGAGGACGGCCTCGGCGCGCGACAGGATCTGCATGCGCCGCGCCGGATCGGCCTCGCGGCGCGCCTCGCCGATCAGCCGGTCGTAGGTGGCGCTGGACCAGCCCGTTCGGTTGTTGCCGTCGCCCGTGCGCATGATGTCGAGGAAGGTCGAGGGATCGGGGTAGTCGCCGATCCACGAGCGGCGCGCCACCTCGTACTTGAGCCCGGTGGTGGCCGCGAGATAGCTCGCCCATTCCTGGTTCGAGACCGCCACCGGGATGTGGAGCTCGCGCGCCCACATGGCCTGCACGGCCTCGGCGATGCGCCGGTGGTCCTCGCTCGTGTTGATGAGGATCTCGAACTTGGGGAAGCCCTTGCCGTCGGGATAGCCGGCCTTGGCGAGATCGCGCCGCGCCTCCTCCGGGTCGTAGGCGATCGGCGGGGGCGGCGTGTATCCGTCGTAGCCCGAGGGACAGAAGAGCCCCCACGGCGGGCGCGTGCCCTTGAGGACCTTGTTGCACAGCGTGGCGCGGTCGAGGGCGTGATTGAGCGCGCGCCGCACCCACACGTTGTCGAGCGGCGGCCGCGTCACGTTGATCGAGTAGAAGTAGACCGCCTGCTGGCGACCCACCTTGAAGTCCGCGTAGGCCCGCAGGAACGGAAGGAACGGCGCCGGAATGCCGCCGCTCGGCTCCCAGTCGATCACTCCCGCCTTGTACATGTTCGTGCCCGTCGTCAGATCGTCGACCGGGTAGGCGATGATGCGGTCGAGCTTCACGTTCGCCGCGTCCCAGTACGCCGGGTTCTTGTCCAGCTCGAAGGACGAACGCAGCTTCCAGGCGTGGATCTTGAACGGCCCGTTGACCACGATGTTCTCGGAACGGGTCCAGCGGTCGCCGAAGCGCTCGATCACCTCGCGGGGCACGGGCAAGCACGTGTAGAACGTGAGCAGGTGCAGGAAGTACGGCGTTGGGCTCGTGAGCCGTACCTCGAGCGTCGAGTCGTCGAGCGCGCGCACGCCCACCTGCGAGGCGTCGGTCAAGCGCTTCTGGTTGAACGAGTCGGCGTTCTCGATGGCCGAGAGGATGCCGGCGTAGCGGCTGCCGGTCGCCGGATCGAGCACCCGCTTCCACGCCCACTCGAAGTCGCCGGCGGTGACCGCCCGGCCGTTCGACCAGCGGATGCCCGGGCGCAGATGGAACACGTAGCGCCGGCCGTTGGCGGAGACGTCCCAGCGGTAGGCCTGGCCGGGGATCGGGTCGAGCGTGCGCGGGTCGGCGACCACCAGGCCCTCGAACAGGGCACGGGCGATGCGCCCGTCCGGCTGGCCCGACATGAGGCCCGGGTCGAGCTTCTCGGGCTCGGCCATGTTGTTGAAGCGGAAGACGCGATCTTGGGGGGCGCGAATGCTGCCGAAGTAGCGCGCGCTACCGCTCTCGCCCGGCACGGCGGCGCGGCCGCCGCAGCCGGCGGCCACGAGCCAGGCCGAGGTGGTGAGGAGGGCGGCCACAGGGACCCAACGAGGGGCGCGCACGCGCGCATCCTAGCATGGGGTTGCGGCGCGCGAGAGCGCTGTGGAAGACTTCGGGCAACCGATGAGCTCCGCCCTTCGTTTCCATCGCCCGGCGCTCGCTCGCTGGGCTCCGATCTTCCTCCTGCTGCTCCTCGCGGCGGGAGCGGCGGCGCACTTCGAGCATCACCTTCTCGATCCCGACTGTGGATCGGATTCGCGCCCGAGCCACGCGACCTGCGTGGCCTGCTCGGCCTTGCACGGCGGACTGACGACGGCCACTTCCGCCGAGTTGCCGGCCATCGGAACCCCGGCAACCCCTGTGGCTCCGATCATCGCCGATCTCCTCCCGTTCCATCGTCCGGTCCGTCTCGCTCCCTCTCGAGCTCCTCCCGCGGCCTAGCCTCCAACCGACAACCGTTCCTGGTCCGCTGATCTCTTCCCGTGCGTGAGGTACGGCGAAGGCGACTTCGGGCTTTGCGACCGCCTGGCGTCCGTTTTCGCCAGGGGAGGCCTTCCACATCGGGGGAACCCGTGACCTTGCGTGCCGCTGCATGTTCCGTCGTCGTGCTCGCCTTCGCTTCGGGGCTGGCAGGTGCCCAGTCCGCTGGCAACACCACGACATCGATCATCTCGAATCTCGCCAATCCCGCCATTGGCATGAATGCCCTGTTCACCGGACAGGCGGCCCACAACCTGCAACAGCCCTATGGCCTCGACTTCGACGAGGCGGAGATCAGCCTCATTTCCGTCGTGGATCCGTACTGGACCTTCACGAGCAACATCGTCTTCGTGGGGAACGGGGAGGTGGACCCGGAGGAGGTGTGGGTCCGCAACACCAGTATTCCCGGGATTCAGTTGAAGCTGGGGAAGCTCCGCGGCACGTTCGGAAAGCACGGGTTGCTCCACACCCACGCGTTTCCGTTCATCCAGGCTCCCGTCGTCATGGCCAACACCATCGGCAACGAAGGATTCAAGGATCCTGGACTCGAGGCCTCGTGGCTCACGCCGCTGCCCTGGTTCTCGGAGTTGACCGGAGGCGTCTACCGCGGCATCGAAGCCGACGACGAGCATCCGCTGGACTTCGGGTCGAGCGCGCACGACAACATTCCATTCCTCGGCCACTTCAAGAACCTCGTCGACCTGAACGACGCGACCACTCTGGAGCTGGGCCAGTCGCTCCTGCAGGGACGGGGCGCGGACGGCAACCATCATCTCGCGTTCGGCGGAGACGTGACCGTGCGCAACGTTCCTCCGAGAAGCTCGAACCGGCACGGCTGGATCCTGCAGGGCGAGTACATCCAGAAGGGCTCGCGGGCCGGCGGGTCGTACGTCCGGGAGCAGGATGGCGGCTATGCGTCTCTGCAGTATCGGTTGTCCCAAATCTGGTGGATCGGCGTGCGCGGCGACCAGGCGCGGGACAGCTTCGCCGACTTCGTGGTGGACGAGGCCGGAAGCCCGATCCCGAGCAAGGTGACGCGCGGTTCCGTGAACCTGGCGTGGACGCCCTCGGAGTTCTCGTTCCTGCGGCTCGAGTACAGCCACGCCAAGTCCGACGCCGGCATTCATCCGACCGACGACCGGCTGATGCTCCAGCTGAGCTACACGATCGGGTACCACCCCGCCCATGCCTACTGAGACGAGGCTCGAGCCGGACAAACAGGAGGATTTGATGAAGTCGCTGATTCGATTCGGTCTCGCTTGCGGGCTGGCGGCCCTAGCAGCCGCTCCGGCCCATGCGAATCTCAAGGTCGCCACCTCGCTGACGGATCTCGCTTCTGTAGCGCAATTCGTGGGCGGCACTCATGTGACGGCGCAAAGCCTGTGCCGTGGGTACGAGGATCCTCACTTCGTCCCGGCGAAGCCCAGCTTGATGAAGGCCATCCAGCACGCCGACGTCTTCGTCTCGACCGGGCTCGAGCTCGACGCTGGCTGGCTCCCGCTGGTGCTGCCGGGCAGTCGCAATCCGAAGATCCAGCCCGGGGCCAAGGGATTCGTGGATGCGTCGGAAGGGGTTCAGGTTCTCGAAAAGCCGACGGGCACCGTGAGCCGGGCAGCGGGGGATGTTCACCCGCTCGGCAATCCGCACTACTACCTCGACCCCAAGGCTCTGGAGGTGGTCGCGCATCATCTGGCCGAGGTCTTCTCGCGGCTCGATCCCGCGAACGCGGATGCCTACGCGGCGAACGCCAAGTCTTTCGACGAGAAGATGGACGCCTCCCTCGAGAAGTGGCAGAAGGAGATGGATCCCTACAAGGGTGCGCCCATCGTTCCCTACCACAAGAACTTCATCTACTTCATCGATCGCTTCGGGCTCAAGGAATTCGGCAACGTCGAGCCCAAGCCCGGCATCCCGCCCACTCCGCGTCACATCGCCGAGCTGGCCGAGGCGATGAAGAAATCGGGCGTCAAGGTCGTGGCATATGAGCCCTACTACAAGGCTGACGCCGCCAACGAGGTGGCGAAGCGATCGGGTGGGATCGCCGTCGAGGTCGCGACGGAGGTCGGCGGGCTCCCCGGGACAGACGATGTCTTCGCCAAGTTCGACGCCTTGGTGTCGACCCTCACCGGCGCTCTTTCCGGCAGGGCGAGGGGGCAGAAGTGAACTTCATCACGGTCATGGCTCTGCCGCTCCTGGCCTGTCTTCTCCTCGCGCTGATTCATCCTGCGCTGGGCAAGCACGTGCTGGCCCGGGGAGTGATCTTCGTTGATCTCGCGTTGGCGCAGATCGCGGCGCTGGGCCAAAGCGTGGCGTTTCTGTTGGGCGCCGAGCCTCACGATCCCCGAATGTATCTGTGGTCGTTCGGCTTCACTCTGCTTGGGGCCGCGCTCTTCAGCTTCCTCTGGGACCGAGAGCATTCCGTGCTCCAAGAAGCCTTCATTGGGATCTCGTTCGCTTTGGCCACGGCGGCCACGCTGCTCATGCTGTCCAACGCGCCGCACGGGGCGGAGCACGTTAGCGGGACCCTCAGCGGAGAGGCGCTGGGCTGGGTGACCGGGAGGGACATCGCGATCATGGCGACGCTGTATGCCGTCGTGGGCGCGTTCCTGTACTTCGGCAGGAAGAAGCTCCTGCTCTGCTCCGAAGATCCCAAGAAGGCGCGTGAGATGGGCATTTCGGTGAAGAAGTGGGACTTCCTCTTCTACGCGTCCTTCGGTCTCGTGGTCACCAGCTCGGTCAAGGTATCCGGCGTTCTGGCCGTCTTTTCCTATCTGATCGTGCCGATCGTGATTGCCACTCTGCTGGGTCGGAAGGGCCCCGTCCGGCTCTACTGGGCCTGGGCCATCGCTTTCGTCGCCTCCGTGCTGGGCGCGATCCTCTCGTATCTCAAGGACTGGCCGATGGGAGCGACCATCGTGTGCCTGTTCGGGGTGATGGTTGCCCTGGTCTCTCTGTCAGTGCGTATGAAATATGTCGACGCCAAGATCAACGGCGAGACAGTCGAGGCCGATGCCGGCCGGAAGAGGAAGTTCGTTTGAGGAAATGCAGGCGAAGAGCGTGACCGGCGTGCGCCGATACGAACTGCCTCGGGCATCGCCTAGAAACACGAAAGGCGCCGATCCACGCGGATCGGCGCCTTCGCTTTGCCTGGGGCCGGCTTCGACTAGCGAAGCGGACCGGGGGCCTTGAGGATCAGGAACTTGTCGACCGAGCCGCCGGGCCCGATCTTGGCGATCACGCGGTGGTTTTCCTTCGCATTCTGCGGGCCGAGCTGGCCGACGCCGTTGATGTTGGCGCTCAGCAAATGGGCCACATCGATGCCCGTGATGACGCCGGACGGGAAGTCCGAGCCAACGACGAGGCTGCCGAACTTCAGCCCGACCCAGTTGGGGCTGAACGTGGCGTTGATGGTGAGCTTGGCGCCATCCCCCCGCTCGCCCTGGAACGACACGAAGAAGTTGCTTCCGCCGCCGCCCGAGACGGTGACCTGGCCGGTATAGAGATCCGGACCGGCGTCCCGGAGCTCGGCCGGAAGACTGGCACCCAGATCCGGGAGCGCTCCGGGGACGACGCCGATCTTGGCGTCGAAGGTTCCGGTGGCGTTGCTGTACTGGGCGTAGCTCGTACCGACCAGTCCAACCGCCAAGAGGGTGATCAAAGCAAAGACGCGCGCTGCGCGCATGGTGCACCTCCTGAGGTGTGAAGCGAGGACGGCCCTGCAGGTTGCCGTCCGGGAGATTGCCAGTGATGTGTTCGGGCGCACGCGCGGTCCGGACCGCGTCGACCGCCCGTTTGGGGAAGTTGGGGGCCTCACAGAGCCACCGAAAGACCGAACGTGGTGGAAGTCCACATCACGGTCGTCGAACAGGTTCCTGCGGCCGTAGAGTCGATCACCTCCAAGAACGCGCTCGTCCGGAGATCGGCGAGGCGGAAATCGCACCCGACGCGAGCGTCGAGGCGATGGTGCCAAGGGAAGCGGGCGCGGTGTTCCTCGCCCCATTCACTGGAATCCATTCGATTCCATCCACGTCATCGGAGACCATGGTCGGACGTCCTACCTCACGCTCAATCCTCATCGCCCTGGTTCGAGGGGCACTTGAGGATGAGGAATCGCTCCACCACGCCGCCCTCGCCGATCCAGGCGATCACGCGCTGAGTCTCGCCGCCGACCGTGCCGCAACCCACGACATGAGCCCTGACCAGATGGGCGATGTCGTCGCCGGTGATGACGCCGGGCACGTTCTCGGAGCCGACCACGAGGCTGCCGAACTTGAGGCCGGCCCAGTCCGGGCTGAACTTGGCGGTGATGTTGAGTCTCGCTCCGTCCGCCCGCTTCCCCCTGAAGTTGACGAGGAAGCCCCCCGCGCCCCCAGCCACAGTCACCTGGCCCTCGTACAGATCAGGGCCGACGTTCTGCAGCTCGGCCGGCAAGCTCAACCCGGCGTCCGGAAGAGCACCGGGCACCACGCCGATCTTGGCGTCGAATGTTCCGGTGGCATTGCTGTACTGGGCGTGGGCGTTGACCGCCAGCCCAGCCGTCAACAGCGCAATCCAAGCGAAGAGTCGAACAACGCGCATGGCGAACCTCCTGGGGTTGAGCATGGGGCGGTCGTACCTCACAGAGCCACCGAGAAGCCGAACGTGGGCAGGAGCGGCAACATGGTCACCGGAGTCGCTCTCTGGAAACCGTCCACGTACCGGTAATCGAACAGGTTCTTGCGGCCGTAGAGATTGATCACCTCCAAGAACGCGCTGGTTCGGAGACCGGCGAGGCGGAAGTCGCGCTCGGCGCGAACGTCGAGGCGGTGGTACCAGGGGAAGCGGGCGCTGTTGAAGGCGCCCTCGACCGGAATCCATTCGATTCCATCCACGAAATCGGAGACGTTTTCGCGTCCCACGATGGGCGTGTACGGACGTCCACTGTGGGCTCGCCACTTGAGCCCGACGGTCCAGCCCGGCGCCGGCTCGAAGCGGCCGACCAGGGCGAGAATGTGTCGAAGGTCCTGGGCCGGCGCGTAGGGAGCCGAGCCGTACCGATCGCGATAGGTCACCTGGCCGAGCGTGTAAGCGCCCCACGCGCTCCAGCGCTTGCCGCGCAGGTGCACGAGCGTCTCCACGCCGCGAGCCGTTCCGGTCCCCGTGGAGGCGAAGCGCGGCGAGCCCTCGGGCGCGTCGGCCAGGTAGACCAGGAGATCGTCGAGCCGCTTGTGGTAGCCCTCGACCGAGAGGCGACCGCCGGAAGCCAGCGGCCACGCGACGCCCAGCGTGAGATGGCGCGCGCGCTCGGCGCGCAGCGCCGTGCCGCCGATCTGCGGATCGGACTCGAGGCGGTCGCCGGGAAACTGGCGGTAGGAGCCGCCGGCGCCCGAGACCTCGAAGTGCCAGGGGGTATGCCACAGAACCCGCAGGCGCGGCGTCGGCTCGGTCTGGTTGGTGAGCGTGGCGTGCTCGAGCCGGCCGCCCAGCGAGACGTCGAGGGCGGAGTCGGCGAGCGTGGTGCGCACCTGGGCGTAGCCGGCCGAGTACCAGTGGCGCCCTTCGTAGGCCGACTCCGTGCGCACCGTGTCGAGCGGCGAGCGCGGCGTCGACCGGCGGTCGCTCTGCTCGAGCGTCAGCCGGTTGATGTCGAGGTCGTAGTTGTAGTGGACGTGCTGCACCTGCGCGCCCACCGAGAACACCGCACCGTGAGCGGCCAGGGAGGCGTCGGTGCGCCAGTCGAAGTTGCGGTACACGCCGTCGGCGTGCTGGTCGAGCGTGCCGTGGAGCAGAACCTCCTGGTCACGCCAGGAATAGCCCGACGCCTGCGACACGTGCCACGGACCGCGCGCGTAGTCCCAGTTGATCGAGGTCAGCGTCAGCGTGCGGTCCCAGGTCATGCCGCCCGAGTCGGGGGGCGCGAACGTGAAGTTGTCCGAGAGCCGCGCCGCCAGTCCGTCGCCCGAGTGCAGGAAGCCGAGGCGCACCTCGTGATCGCCGAAGCGGCGGTAGAGCCGGCTGTCGAGGTCGTAGTAGCTGGGGAGAACCGCGTGATCGGAGGCGCGGCTCGAGAGCACGCGGTCGAGATACGAGCGGCGCGCCGCGAACAGGTAGGAGCCCTGGCCGTGGCGGTCGAGCGGTCCTTCGATCGTCGCGTTGCCGGTGGTGACCGAGAGCGAAGCCGTGCCGCGGACCTGCGACAGGTTGCCGACGCGCCGGCGCACGCGCAGGAGGCCGCCGAGCGCGTCGCCGTCCTCGGCGGCATAGGCTCCGGGCAGGAACTCCACACGGTCGATGACATCGGTGTTGAGGAAGCTGACGACGCCACCGAAGTGGTAGGGATCGCTGACCGAGACACCGTCGAGATAGATGCGGTTCTGATCCGACTCGCCGCCGCGCACGAACAGCATGCCGTCGAAATCGGAGTCGTTGCCGACTCCGGGAAGGCTCTGCAGATAGCGCGTGGGATCGGCGAAGCCGCCGGGCAGGCGCAGCGCCTCGCGCGAGGGCAGGGTGAGCGCGACGCCGCCGCCCGGCTCGAAGCGGATGCCCTCGGCCCGCACCAGCTCCTCGGGAAGCGGAACCACGGGCAGGGCGACGGGCGATGTGCTGGACGCGCCGCCGGAAGAGGAGGCGGGGTGCTCCTCCGTCCGGGCCTGGGACGAGTCGCGCTGGCTCTTGGATTTCGACCCGGACGTTTTTTCCTGACCGGAGACGGACGGACTCGCGAGGAGACCGACGCCAAGCAGGACGAGTCCGATGGTGCGGCACACCATGGTTGCCATTCCCGCGCTCGTTGCAGCCGCCGGCCGTGCCACGCGTCTTCCCGACGCGAGGCCAGGCCACAGGTCACTCGTTTGTTCGCCGACGTCAGCGAATCCGAAGGTCGAGTGAGGAACCCCGAATCCACCGAGCGACGGCCCTAAGATGGGGCGACGAAGCCAGCTTCGGAATGGGGGGTCCCGAGGCATCCATGCGGGTGATCGACACCGTCCGATCGGGGACGGACAGCTCAATTGTAACCAGGGGTTCGGCCGGAGGACAAGCTGAACGCAAAGGGATCCTGAACCAGGCTTCCGCCGATCCCGGCGGAGCGCTACACTTGAGGGGTCGGGGACGGCGGAAAGCCCGCCGCCGTAGCCCGATGACCCCTATGCCCTGGGGGTGGCCCCGACCCCGGTTCGCCACTCTTGGGGGGAAAGACTCTTGAAAATGCGCCTTCGCGACCTCTACTTCCGGGGGCCGTCCCCTGTGGCGGCTCTCGTTCCGGCTTGCCTCGTCCTTCTGGGTTTCGTCGCACTCCCGGCGGGGGCCACCGTCAGCTGGACGCCCCGCGGCGCCTACGCCGATCGCGAGTTCACATCGCTCGTTTCGCCGCCCAACTATCCCTGCATCATCGCCTTCACGGCGCTCAACAACGGTGGGCTAGGGGTTTCCACCGACTGCGGAGTCCAGTACGCCAACCTCCTGCCCACGAACGCCTTCGCCGTCATGGCCAAGAACGAGAACGTGGGCTGGGTGGCCGCCGGCTCCTCGGGCGTCCTGAAGACGCTCGACGGCGGTGGATCCTGGTTCCAGGTGAACGCGGGCCTGTCCCCGTTCCGTGATGCGCGCTGCATCGCGCTCCATCTGAGCCATCCCGATTCGATCTACGTCGGGTTCAGCGGCGACGGCGTGTGGGCGGGCGGGCCGGGTCCGGACAGCACCATCGTCTGGCACCCCATGAACACCGGGCTCGGCAACCTCTTCGTGCGCGACCTGGTGCGCGTGCGTGGCGGCACCTACTTCCTGGCCTCGACCTCCGTCGGCATCTGGCGGTGGGAAGGGGGCCTGTGGTCCCTGGCCGCGGGCGGAGTGGTCGCCAACACGATGGTGATCGACGCCGCCGATTCTTCCCGCGTGTGGGCCGCCGGCCCCTCGGGCGTGTACCGCAGCTACGACGCCGGCAAGACCTTCCTGCTGTCGTCGACCGGTCTGCCGCCGGGCGTGGCGATCAACGATCTGTGCCGCCGCACCGATCGCCCCGACGTGCTGTACGTGGGCACGGAGAGCGCCGGCGTGTACGAGAGCCTCGACTTCGGCGACACCTGGCATCCGTTCGGTCCGCCGCTGCCGGGCGAGAACAACGTGCGCGCCATTCTGTGCGTGGTGGAGACGAGCAAGGCGGGGGCCCCGGCCAGCGTCTTCGCCGGCACGCGACGGGATGGACTGTTCGAAGCCGAGTACTCCACGCCGAGCACGCCTCAGACCTGGGGACGCCTCAAGGCAAGCTACCGCTAGTCGCGAGATCGAGCCGGGAGGTCGTCACGGCCCCGGCACGCACGAGCACGCCGGCATAGCCCGGCGTGCCGCTCACGTTTCCACCCGAGACCAGCACCGTGTAGGGCCCGGGCAGCAGGTTGAGCAGAAGCGCCGGACGCCCGGAGGTTTGCGGGAGCGCGAACCCGCCGCTGGGAAACGTGCTCAGCGTGGCGCCGGCGATGACCGCACCGCCCACGACGTCGCGCGCCTCGACCAGCAGGTGTCCGCGCGCGGGATCGATCGCCGGTCCGCCCACCGCCGCCGACCACG
>Ga0075433_10003680_pt1 | contig 11852 bp, 10 predicted proteins | sample RhiMethybrSRZTD2_FD_75299 | JGI IMG/M metagenome (GOLD analysis project Ga0075433, IMG submission 75299) | Populus rhizosphere microbial communities from Tennessee, USA - Rhizosphere MetaG P. TD hybrid SRZTD2 | ecosystem: Host-associated > Plants > Roots > Rhizosphere > Soil | place: USA... | reverse complement strand
GGCAAGCGTGATCCGCACCGTCAACTCGATGGTGCCGGCAATCTGCGCGATGAAGAGTCCCGCAATCGGGAGTATGACAAAGGCGCCGATTTGCTGCGCGGTGCGCGGATCGTTGACGCGTGACGAGACACAGACGGCTCCCTGCAGCGCTGCCAGTGCGGCCAATGGACCGAGGACGAAAATCAAAGTAATAGAGCGCGGGCCGAGCAGCACGAGGAAGACGCCAGGCCGCGCAGTTGCGGCGACGACGATCATGTAGATCGCGAGCGTCGCGATCGTGATCGCGATGGCTGGAAGCAGCGCCGCCAACACTTTGGCGCCGAGCAGCTCGAACGTCGTGATCGGCGTCGCCAGCAGCGGCTCGAGCGCGCGCGCCTGCTTCTCGCCGATGATGCCGTGCGCCGCCACCGACATGGCCACCGTGACCGGCACCAGCGTGAAGATGACCAGGAAATACTGAAAGACGAACGCCTGAATTGCACCCTCGGGATCGAGGCTGCGCAGCTCCGGCTGCTTCTTGTACATCTCGAGCGCCACTTCGAAGTCGCTCGAATCCGACAACCGTTCGCCGGTCACATACGGCACGATCACGGCCACCATCACCGGAATGAAGATCGCGAGGAGCGCGACGAGCAGCGACGGCAGGAACAGCGTGAGGTGCTGCCGTAAGTCGGTGAACTCCTTTCCGAGCAGCGCCGCGGCCCGCCTCACTGCACGCTCCCGTCTGGATGAAGCAGCTTCAGATACACATCCTCGAGCGGCCGCTCCTCGGGCTCAACCGCCTCGATGTCCGCCCCGGCCTCGACCAGCCGCCGTACGAGATCGGGTGTGCCGGGCCCGCGTCCGTCGAGAGACACCGAGAGCACCGTGTGGTCTGCAGTCACACTTCCGAAGCCGGCACGTTGAACCATGTCGACGAACGATGATGCCGGTTGCCGCAAGGTGATGCGAATCCGCGGGGGAAACATGCGATCCCGCAACGCGGCCGGCGTTCCCGTGGCCACGAGCCGCGTGCGGAGCACGGCCACGCGATCGGCGACGCGTTCGACCTCATCGAGGTTGTGCGTGCACAGCATCACGGTACGACCCTCGTCGCGCAGTCCAACGATCAGCTCGCGCACCTCGCGCGCGCTCTCGGGGTCGAGACCCGAGGTCGGCTCGTCGAGCAGAACGATCCGCGGGTCGTGCACGAGGCTCCGCGCCAGTGCGACGCGCTGCTTCAGTCCCTTCGAGAGCTCCGCTGCGCGATCGTTGCTGCGATCGGGTATCTCGAACAGCCGCAGCACCTCGTCTACGGCACGGGCTGGCGTCGCCAGGCCGTACAGGCGCGCGTAGACGAGCAGGTTCTGCCGTACGGTGAGCGTGTCCCACAACCCTGGCGCCTCTGTCAGGAACCCGATGCGCGCGCGGAGGCGCGATGCCGATGCCGGCGTCATCGCCTCGCCGTCGACGATCACGTGGCCCGAGGTCGGGGAGATGAGTCCCGCTAGCAGCCGCAGCGTCGTCGTCTTGCCGGCGCCGTTGGGGCCGAGGAGCGCGAAGATCTCGCCGCGTTTGAGATCGATCGAGAGGTCGTCGAGCGCGAGACGATCGCCGAACCGGCGGGTGAGATGTGAGGCTGTCAGCACCGGCTCAGAAGATTATCAGGGCCGCCTGAAGGCGGCCCCCACGTACGTAGAGGCCGCCTTTAGGCGGCCTTCATCGCGACTCGAATTCGTAGCAGCCGGGTGTCACAAGCAGCTTCCCATCACGCCCGAACGACAGGCTGGTCGGGCTGATGACGCCGGCGCCGCTGAACTGCACCGTCCTGATCTTGTCGCCGCTCGCATCGTAGACGTAGGTGAACGGCACGCCGAGCGAGACCCACAAGTTGCCGCGCGGATCGACTTCGGCGGCGCGGATGACCGGTGTGACAAACGGGAGCGTGCGATCCTCGACGCGACGTTTGGGCCATCTGGCGGGCTGTGCGTCCAGCAGCGCATCGATCTCACGCCCTTCGATGTGCCGCTCGAAGACCAGCGCACCGCTCGCATCGTACTTGCGGAAGAGTGGCCGGCCGGTGATGAACACGTAGAAATAGCCGCCACTAGGATCAACGAGCGGCAGGCCGGCGTTCAACGCGACAGTCAGATCGCGATCGTCCTCGAAGCCGGTGGTGCGTAGACGTCCGATGCTGCGAAACGCCGATCCGCCGGGCGTGTATTCGGTGAACAGCGCGCCGCTCTCCGGGTGGCTGACGAGGAGCGTGTCACCGGCGAACTTCACCGAACCGGCGCCATTTAACATCAGGTTCCCGATCACGACTCGCGCCGCTGGCGACCCCGGCAGGAAGAAGCCGCTCAGAATTTTTCCGCTGGCGTCGAACGTCTGCACGCGCTGCTGCGCACGAGGGACATCGGCGACGACGAAGCGGCCATCCGGTCCGAGATCGAATCCCGTTGGCTGAATCACGCGGCCCTCTTCAGACCCGATCTCGAGCACCTTGCGTGCGGCCGTGCGCGCCTCATCGACGACGTAGACCGTGTGGTCGCGGCGATCGAAAACGTAGTAGGCGCCGGTCTTCGCCTGCTGGAAATCGATTGGCTCGAAGAACAGACCGACAATGTGTGGAGGCAGTGAGCCGACCGACTGCAGCACGTCGACGCGCAGGGCCGCGGCGAGCGGCGACAGCGCGGCCACGAGTGCCAGCGGGAGAGCAGCCGCGAGGCGAATGCCCACGGACCCTAGTATGCAGCCAGGTCGCGAATGGCCTTCAGCACGTCGGCGGTGTTGGGCAGGATCTCTTCTTCGAGCACCGGCGCGTAGGCGACCGGACAGTCGAGGGCCGCGACGCGCTTGACGGGTGCGTCCAGATCCTCGAACAGCTCGTCCGAGATGCGCGCCGCGATCTCGGCGCCGAAGCCGCACGTCAGCTGATCTTCGTGCGCGACAATCACTCGGCTCGTCTTCTTCGTGAGCTCGGCGATCGTGTCCCAGTCGTACGGGATGATGGTTCGCAGATCGACCACCGCGACGCTGATGTGATCGCGCTCGGCTTGCTGGGCGGCGAGCAGTGAGCGCTGCACCATCGCCCCCCACGTGAACAGCACCATGTCGGTGCCCTCGCGCAGCACCGACGCCTTGCCGAACGGCACCATGTAGTCGGGCCCGGGATACACGCCTTTGTTGTAGGTCTGGCGATAGAGATGCTTGTGCTCGCAGAAGAGCACCGGGTCGTCGCATCGGATCGACGTGCGCAGCAACCCCGCGGCATCCTGCGCGTTCGACGGCAGCACGATCCGGATGCCGGGTGTGTGCGCGAAGATCGCCACCGCTGACTGGCTGTGATACGGCGCGCCGCCGCGGAGATACCCGCCGATCGGCACACGAATGACCACCGGACACGTCCAGTGATTGGCCGAACGATAGCGCATCATCGCGAGCTCGTCGCGAATCTGCATGAAGGCTGGCCAGATGTAGTCGAAGAACTGGATCTCGACCACCGGCTTCAATCCGCGCAGCGCCATGCCGACCGCACGACCGATGATGTTGGCTTCGGCCAGCGGCGAGTTGAACACGCGCTCGCTCCCGTAGAGCCGCTGCAAGCCGTGCGTGACCTTGAAGACACCGCCCTTGCCGGTCACGATCTTCAGGGCTTCCTCATGGCTCACGTCGGCGACGTCCTGGCCAAAGACGACGATGCGCGGGTTGCACGCCATCTCGTCTTTCAAGGTCGCGTTGATGGCGGCGACCATGGTGTCGGGCTTGCCGTGCGGATGCGCGTCGGTGGCGAACGACGGCGACGTCGGATCGACCGTTGGCGAGAAGACGAACATCATCGCCGATGACGCGTCCGGCTTTGGTGCGTGGAGCGCGTCGTCGGCGGCCTGCTTCACCTCGCGCTCGACCGATGCCAGCACGTCGGCGAAATCGTTGTCGGTGGCGAGCGCCTCTGACGTGAGGAGCTGCCGCATGCGGACCAGCGGATCGCGTCGCGCCTCGGACTCACGCTCCGCTTCAGTCTTGTACAGCCGCTCATCGTCGGACAACGAGTGCGAGTACGGACGGATGACGGTGGCGTGGACGAGGGCCGGCCCTTTCCGCTCGCGCGCGTACGCAACGGCCTCGCGCATGGTCCGATAGCTGGCGAGGTAATCGGTTCCGTCGCAACGCAGTACTCGCAAGTTCGGAAAGCCTTCGACGAGCCGCGAGATGTCGCCGCCGGGTGTCTGCACGTCGACCGGCACCGAGATCGCGTAGCCGTTGTCTTCGACCAGGTAGACCAGGGGCAGCTTGCGCGACGAGGCGGTGTTCAGCGATTCCCAGAACTCGCCTTCGCTGGTGCCGCCTTCACCGATCGAGATGTAGGTGACTTCGTCCGGGTGAGACAGCGACTCTCGGTTCTCGATCTCCTGAACGCGGCTGTAGATCTGCGCCGCCTCGGCGCAGCCGACGGCGTGGAGACAATGTGTGCCGACGCAGCTGCTCTGCGACGGGATGTTCAGCCGGCGATGACCCCAGTGCGATGGCATCTGCCGGCCACCGTTGGCGGGATCGTCCTTGGCGCCAACCGATGCGAGGAACATCTCAGTGGGCGTGAAGCCAAGCGTGAGGCACAGCGCGCGATCGCGGTAGTACGGAAAGAACCAGTCGTGGCCGGCGCGCAGGTGGCGTCCCGCGGCGACCAGCACCGCTTCGTGACCGGCACCGCTGATCTGGAAGAAGGCTTTGCTCTGATTCTTGAGCTGAATCTCCTTGTCGTCGATGGCTCGCGACAGGAGCATGAGCCGGTAGGCGTCGAGCAACTCGTCGCGCGTCAACCCTTCGTGCTCGCGGCGGCGCGCGTGGGCTCCCGAGGCGCGAGTGTCCGCGCCGTTGGCCAGGCCCGAGCCTTTCATCAAAATCAAATTATGTCACTATCCTCTCGCGCATCAATGCTCAATGATGCGCAATGCCCAACCTGTCGTGCCCCGACAAGGCAACGTTTGGTCATCGGGCCTTGAGCATTGTTCGGGGGCGCCATGGCAGCACCGTTGCATCGATGGGACGAAATCGCGCTCGAAAAGATTACCGAGATGGTCTCGCAGAAGATCGTCGCCGGCGATCGCGAGATGCTCGCGCAGACCTATCTGAAACGCGGCGCGCTCGTGCCTGTGCACGCGCACCCCAGCGAGCAGATGACATACGTGCTCCAGGGTTCGCTGCGCTTTCTGGTCGACGGTGAAGAGGTGATCGTGCGCGAGGGCGAGGTCATTCACATCCGGTCGGGCGTGTCGCACCAAGCCGAAGCGCTCGAAGACACCTTCGCGCTCGACGTGTTCAGCCCCGTGCGTGAGGATTGGATGGATTCAATTAATGGACCCGACGATTGACGTCGTCGCCTCGGCCGCCTGAATAGACATCGAACTTCTTGCGCATCCGGTTGATGCGCCATTTCAGATACCGGTACTGAATCTCCGACAGGAAGTTGAACCGCTTGCCCTTCAAGTAGAAGTATCCCGTCGCTAGGCCGCCCAGGTGCGCCGTGTGGGCGATGCCGCCGCCGCCGCCGAGCGCCATCAGCAGCGATATCCCTCCGAGAATCGTCACCAACACCTTCGCGGGCACGGGAAAAACGAAAAACACAAGAAATGGACGTGTCGGGAAGTAGAGAGCGTAGGCAAGCAGCAGTCCGAACAGCGCGCCTGATGCACCGATGGTGGCTGTGATGTAGAACTGCGATCCAATCGAGCCTGGCAGCAGGCCGAGCAGAATCTGAGTGAGACCTGCGCCGAGCCCACACGCGAAGTAGAACTTGGTGAAGTATCGCGTGCCCCACATACGCTCGAGCTCGACGCCGATCATCCAGAGGAGGAGCATGTTGAAGAAAATGTGCCCCAAGCCTCCGTGCAGGAACATGTAGGTGACGACTTGCCAGACGTATCCCCGTTCGAGCACGGCCTGCGGTTGCAGCATGAAGGGGATTTGCGCAGCCGGCCAGAAGAACGTCAGAACGAACGCGGCGATGTTGGCGATGAGCAGCGCCTTGACAGCGGGCGAGACGGGGCCAGGACCGAACGAATAGGAGATGCCCGATGGTGCAGGGTAACGCCCGCGCATCCTTCCAGTCTGAACGATCGACGCCTAATCGGCAACATCCATGCGCACCGCCTCGGGCGTGACAATTCCGCCACCGGCTACGCGCGCGGCCAGTTTTCCTGAAGGGAGCGGCACGGCCAGCATCGCCGCCACCAGCGGCAGCGCCGCCATCGTCGTCAACGTCGATTCGATGCCGACGCGATCGGCCAGCATGCCGACGAACGGGACGCAGAGCCCACCCACACCCCACGCGAATCCCATCATCAACGACGACACCGTGGCTGCACTGATTGGCGCGATGGTTTGTCCGAACGTGACATTGACGGGAAGCGTCGATTGCAGAAGAAAGCCGCCGGCGGCGAGCGTGGCGACGAACGTCCAGCCCGAAAGCTGCGGCGCCCACGCGAGCAGCGGCACGGCCGATACCAGCGACGCGATGATGACCCGGCGCGGACCGAATCGATCCGCGAGCGGTCCGCCGAAGAAGCCGCCAAGCCCGACCGCAACGAGGTACACCGACACGGCACTCCCTGCCTGCGCCAGCGACAGCCCTCGCATGGTCAGCATCACGGGAACGAACGTGGAGAAGCTCGTCGCTGTAAGCGTCCGCAGCACCACAATCAAGTAGAGCAGCGTGAGCGGCCGCGCGTACGGGCGCAGCGCGGCGATGCCGCCAGCGTGATCCGATTCCTGAAGGCGGTCGATCGCCGGCATGCGGCGGAGCAGACCGACACCGAGGATCACGAGCGCAGGTACGATCAACACGAACGTGTATTGCAGCCCGAACCGCTGCACGAAGGGCGCGAACACGAGCGGTGCCACCGCCTGGCCCAGCGTGCCGCTGGTGATGTGGAACGACATCGCCAACCCGCGCTGATTGCCGGAATAACGATGCACCAGCGCCGCGGCCGGTGGATGAAACGCGGCGCCGCCGAGACCTCCCAGGATCAGCACGATCGCCAGCACCGTGAAGCTGGAGGTCAGCCCGATTAGCGGCAGCACCGTCACGCAGACGATCGGTCCTGCGATCAGGAGCACGCGCGGACGCCAGCGGTCGGCGAGGTGGCCGAAGCCGAGCTGCGCAACCGAGTTGGCCAATTGAAAGCACATCTGCAGCGCGCCCGCCGCCGCGAGCGTGAGGCCCAGGCGCGTGATCAGGATCGGCAGCAGCGGCGCCAGGATGTTGCCGTAGCCATCGAGAATGAAGTGCGTGCCCGCCATCACCAGCACGGCGCGGTGCAGTCCGAAGAGCCGGGTGTTCATCGCGACGTACGACGGAATCGACGGACGACCATCGCGACCCCTTCGTTGAACTCACGGATCCTCAGCATCCACGCCGAGGCGGCGAGTACGAGAACGGCGAGCCCGATCGAGATCCCGAGTCGCAGTGCCTGGATGGCGACCGCGGGACTGGGCAGCCATCCCTGCAACAGTTCGTGCACATAGAACGCCGTCGCTCCCATCAGCGCCGACGCAATGCCGATGCGCGCCAACGCGCCGAGCAGCCGCCGTTCATTGAGTCCGTGCAAATGCGAGCGCAGGAGCACGACGAGTGTGATGGCGTTGAACAGCGCCGCCATCGATGTCCCGAGCGCGAGGCCGCGATACCTCATGACGTTCATGAGCGTGATGTTGAGCGCGGCGTTCACCAGCACCGTGATGACGCTCACCGTGACCGGCGTTCGATTGCGGCCCAGCGCATAGAAGGTCGGAGAGGCGATGCGCACGACCGAGTAACCGACCAAGCCAATGGCATAAAACTGCAGCGCCGCCGCAGTGGCGATCGTATCGGCAGGCGTGAATCGTCCGTGCTCGAACAACACGCGCACGATCGGCTGCGCGAGCACCACCAGGCCGATCGTTGCCGGCACGTTGAGCATCAGCATCAGCGACAAGCCGTCCGCGATGGTGTCGCGCACGGCGGGCGAATCGTTCTGCGTCACATGCCGCGACACGGCCGGCAGTGTCGCCGTCGCAATCGAAACGCCGAAGAGACCGATCGGGAAATACATCAGACGGAACGCGAGCTGAAGCCACGTCACCGCGCCTTCCTGGCGGGTGGCGAGCGCGGTGTTCACGAGCAAATTGACCTGTGTCGCGGCCAGGCCAATCGTGCCCGGTCCCATCAGCACGAGCACGCGCCGCAGTCCTTCATCCTTCCAATCGATGATCGGCCGGTAGCGGAATCCCTCGGACCTGAGCGTGGGCCATTGCAGCGCCAGCTGCGCGACGCCACCGAGCGTCGTGCTGATGGCAATCGCGACAATCGGCTCGATGCCGACACGACCCATGAACGGTACGACCGCGAATGCGAAGACGATGGTCACCACGTTGAACATCGCCGGCGACAGCGCGGGAATGAAGAAGTGATGCAGGGAATTGAGCACGCCCATCAAGGCGGCGGCCAGCGCGATCAGCGTGAGCGTCGGCAGCATCACGCGCGCCAGTTCCACGGTCAGCGTGAGCTTGGCGACGTTGTTCGTGTAGTCGCTGTCGGTCATCAGCCGCACCAGCGGGTCCGCGAACACAATGCCCAGCAACACCAGCGTGCCCGTAATAATCGCCAGCGCTGTAATGACCAGATTGGTGAGTCGCCATGCCGAGGTCTTCCCGGCGGTGGTGAGGTACCTGGTGAACGTCGGCACGAAGGCCGCGCTCATCGCGCCTTCGGCAAACAGATCGCGGAGCAGGTTGGGAATCCGGAACGCGACGTAGTACGCGTCCATCTGCGCCGTCGCGCCGAAGAGCGAGGCGAGCACCTGGTCGCGGGCCAGGCCGAGCAGCCGGCTCGCCATGGTGGCAGCGCCGGCCGACGCGGCCGATCGAGCGAGCTTCGACGATCCGGAGGGCTCAGGCGCCAAGCTTGCGGCGGACGATCTCGTTGACAACTTTCCCGTCGGCGTTCTTGCCCGCCAGCATCGGCATCACGGCTTTCATGACCTTGCCCATGTCCTTCGGCGACGCGGCGCCCGTCGCCGCGATCGCTTCGGTCACCGCCGCCTCGATCTCCGTGGCGCTGGCGGCCGGCGGAAGGTACTGCTCGAGCACCGCGATCTCGCCGGTCTCCTTCTCGACCAGATCGGTGCGGCCCGCTTTGGCGAACTGCTCGATCGAGTCGCGCCGCTGCTTGACCAGCGACGACACCACCTGCATCACTTCCGCGTCGTCGAGATCGTGTCCCTTCTCGACGTCTTTGTTCATGATCGCGGCCTTCAGCATCCGCAAGGCGGACAAGCGCCCGGCGTCCTTCGCTTTCATCGCCGCGGTCATGTCGGCGTTGACCTTGTCTCGTAACAGCATCAGTGATCCGTATCGGAATCGCCGCTGGTGATATGCCAGCCGTCGGTCTCGTCGTAGAACCCTTTTGGCACTTGCACGGCGTTCACCTTCACGCAGACATCGAGCGTCGACTTCACGTTGAAGTAGCCGTTGCGCTTCATCACGCGGCGAAACGCGCCGTGCATCACTGAACAGCGTACCTTGTCGGAATCCTCGGCGCGCGCCGCGCGATCGACCCAGCGCAGCAGCGTCTTGAGTCCTGATACGTCGTCCGGATCGACGAGGAAGTCGACGAGCATGGTGACGCGCCCGAGCGGTTCGTGCCGGTGGCGATACACCGCGTACCCGTGTACCTCGCCTTGACGCTTCAGCGCCACCACCGCATAGCGCACGTGCGGCGGTTCGATGTATCGCCAGTTCAGGTAGGGCGAGTCACGCCGCACCGCGAGATCGAGCTTCGGTGCCAGCCGATCCCACAGCGCTGTGAACGAGTTGTCGAAGCGTCGAATCGGCTCGCACTCCGCGCGCAGCGGCCGCGAGCGCGAGACGATCTGCACCACAGGGTGCGTCACCGCCGAGATCAGGCGGTTGAACGACGTTGGCAGGTGCGGCAGCCGCACCGCCCGCCGGGTGAGCGGCTTCACGAGTGCGGGAACGATGTGCGACTCGGGCCAGTGCAGGCGCTCGAGCACCTGACGCGACTGCCCAGGAAGCCCCAACACGAGCACGGCACCGCTGTTGCGATCCCACGCGCGTACCAGCGCTTCGTCGAGTCCCTGCTGATCGCGCTCAGGGGCGATCAGCGCACCGGCACCCCACGCGCCTTCGACCTCGAGCCCCTTGATCGACACGCGTACGGGCAGCGTCTGATAGTGGCCGACAACGGTCGGTCCTTCGCGCGCGACCCAGATGCCTGGCTGCCCCGAGGCGTTGTGTGGATTGCGCCGGTGCTGCCAGTCCCAGCGGAAACGGTTCGCTTCGGCCGCGTCGGCGCCGTGTGTGCGGCGATAGAGCGTATCGACACCGCGACGGTCCTCGGGCCGGAAGCGATCGATGTCGGACATGAGTAGGGCTCGGGGATATTGTACGAGCCTGTAATGCAGAATTCAGAATTCAGAATGCAGAATGCAGAATGAGTTCTGAAGTCTGACTTCTGAAGTCTGAATGCATTTCTGCATTCTGCATTCTGCCTTCTGAATTCTGCATTGCTCTTAACGCCCCTGGCGCGGCGGAGCCGGCGTGATCACGCCGGGTTGTGAGCTGCCTGGCGCCACACCGAACGGGTTGTTCGGCGTCGGAGCGGGTCGCGGTTCTTCGTCGTTGACTCCGCGTTCGACCACGCTGCCGTTGTTCGGCGGCAGACGGTTCGGGTCTGGTTGGTTCGGCAGCCGAATGCCCGGTGGCAACTGCGGGTTCGGGCGCTGAGCGGGTCCGGGCACGAACGGCGGCGGTCCATCATCGTCGTCGATGATTGCCGATTGCACGGCCTGCGCTGCCTGCGCTGCCGGCGAGGGCAGCGGCGATGTTCCCGTGGTGACGCGGCTCGTGGGAAGCACGTAGATGCGATCGAAGGCCGACGCGCCGGTCATCGGCGTCTCGCGTTCGGCAACCATGTAGCCGCTGGCGGCGCGCAGCAGGATTTCGAGCGCATCACGTTCCGGCACATCGACGAGCTGCAGTGTTGCCGGTGCTCCGGGAATCCGCTCGCCGTTCACGATCGTGGTGCGCCCGCGCTTCGCCCATTCAGCGAGGATGACGCTGATCGGCGCGTTCTCGGTGACGAGCTTCACGCGGCCGTCCTTGAATTCCAGGTTCACCGCCGACTGCGCCGCGGCTGGTCCCGCGACGGCACACAGCAGCCCGACCGCGCCGAGAAATCGAGTGACCTTCATGACAATCCTCAGTATACGACCTGATACCCGCGCGGCTCACTTCTGCCGGATGTGTTCGATCACTGTCTGAATGATCTCATCTAATTGGAGTTTCGGTCGATAGCCGATCAGTGAGCAGAGCTTGGAAATATCGGGCACTCTGCGCGGCATGTCCTCGAAACCGGCCTCGTAGGCTTCGTCGTAGGGGATGAACTCGATCGGCGAGTCACTGTCGCTGAGGGTCTTCACCCGCTCGGCCAGGTCGCTGATCGTCACCTCGCTGGTGTTGCCGATGTTGAAGACCTCGCCGATTGCGCGCGGTTCGTGGGCGAGCTTGACCAGCGCGTCGACCACATCACCGACGTAGGTGAAGCTGCGCGACTGCTTCCCGTCTCCGAACACGGTGATCGGCTGTCCCGCCAGCGCTTGCCGTACGAACGTCGGCAGCACCATCCCGTACTGGCCGGTTTGCCGCGGGCCGACGGTGTTGAACAGTCGCACGATCACCACCGGCAGCTTCCGCTCTTTCCAATACGCGAGCGCCAGGAACTCGTCGATCAACTTGCTGCACGCGTACGCCCAGCGATGCTTCACCGTGGCGCCGAGCACCACTTCCGCACCCTCGCGGAACGGCACCGCCGTGCT
>Ga0075433_10003675_pt1 | contig 11865 bp, 22 predicted proteins | sample RhiMethybrSRZTD2_FD_75299 | JGI IMG/M metagenome (GOLD analysis project Ga0075433, IMG submission 75299) | Populus rhizosphere microbial communities from Tennessee, USA - Rhizosphere MetaG P. TD hybrid SRZTD2 | ecosystem: Host-associated > Plants > Roots > Rhizosphere > Soil | place: USA... | reverse complement strand
TACGGCGTGACCACGGCAACCGTCACGACCGGCTGTCCGTCGTATCCGAGCCCGGGGCCCGGCACATCCAACAAGACCCTCGTCGGGACGCGGATACTCAACAACACCTTTTACAACGCCGAGACCACGCCGTTCACGATCGGCGGATCGAAGGGCGTCTGCGACTTCACCTTCCAAGGCAACTACGTCGACAGCCCGGACTTTGGCGACGGACAGCTCTCGCTGTTGAAGGTCACCGGGACCGGCTCTGGTCCAGGCAAGAACGGCTGCCCAGTCGGAACGATCTGCGGGACCTACGACCCCATCGTGATCGGCGGCGCCGGATCACTCGCCAATACGTTCATGTACCCGGAGGGCAACGGGACTGGCGGCCCCGCGGCGCCTTTCCTGAAGGCGAACTATCCTAACAACGATTGGCGCACGGCCTTCCCAACCACTAACCGAGTCAAGTACTGGGCGAGCCCGGACGAGCCCGGCTTCGGGTACGTCGCAATCGACAATCACCAACTGCTCGCCAACGTCACGATCGACCCGGCGCAGATGGGCTGCGTCGCCGGCATGACGGTCAATTTCTACAACTGGCAGAACGTGCAGCCCTGGGACGACACCCTCGCCGTGGCTTCCCAGGTCGGCTGCGCCCCGATCTCCGTCCCAACCACCGCGACAAAGGGAATCGAGCAGCCGTCGCATCTGATGGTGGACGCCCAGACACCTTTCGTGAAGCCGCCGGACCTGGGTCCGCGGTTCGTGACCATCCTCCTCCGACCGAAGTTCTCGGCTCTGGCCGGGACTCCTACGCCGACCAACACGCCGAGCACCACGCCGAGCACCACGCCGACTTTCACGCGGACGCCGTCATACACACCCTCGATCACTCCGAGCACAACGTCGACCCCTACGGCGACTTTCACGCCGTCGCTGACGCCGACGGGCACGATTCCTCCGACACTGACGCCGACGACGACACCGTCGATTACTCCGAGCCTCACCCCGACACGGACGCCGACGGCAAGCCCGACGCCTTCCGGGGGCGGCGGCGGAGCGTCCTTCCCGGTGGTCCAGTGCGCGGCGACGGCGCCGATGGTTTCGACTGCCGACGCGAGCCAATTCCCGGGAAACTACACCTCGAGCGCAACGGACAACCAGGGCAAGGTCGTCTGTCCATTCGTCGTACCGACCTCGACAAACTACCGGGTCTGGTTCAAGGTCTACGCGAGCGACGCAACCAGCGATTCCTACTACATCGACGTCGACGGCGACACGGTAACGCCCAATGACTGCATGAACAGGACGGATCGAAACGACACCCTCTGCCCTCATATCTTCGACGTCGGCGAGCAGATCCAGCCGTGCGAGGCTGCCGATCAGGGACAGACGTGTTTCCGAAACACCTCGTGGCTCGGCACTGGAGGGGTCGGCTATTGGTGGAACCCACTCAACGACCGCACGGTCCAGAACTGTGGCGCCTGCCTCGCATCCAACGCGGTTGAGCGACGCCTCTTCCTGACGGCCGGGACGCACACGATCTCTTTCCGATCGCGCGAGAAGAATGCCCGAGCCTACTACATCATCGTGACGTCGGATTTCAGCTACGTGCCGGCCGACCCTGCGCCGACGCCGACCCCATCCGGGCGCTGCCTCCACGAATGCATGTGCAACAGCAAATGGGGCCTGATCGAGGTCCCCTGCGGAACTACCGGATATCAGGGCGCTTGCAGCCCGTGCCCCTGGAGCCCATAATGAAGCCGAGAAAATACGTGAGAGGCCCGAATCGCGCGCCGTCGGTGATCCACGAGCGGCCGCTCGAGCAGCGGCCGACGACGGTAACCGATGCGGCAAGCCAGCTTCCGAAGACGCGCGGCTTCACAGGGGGTCTGAACCGGCCGATCAATCCCGATAACCAGCCGATGAGGGCCGCGAAGGGCCCTGCCAAGCCTCGCCGCGGCTACGGCGCGACCCCTTCCCAGACGCCGGTCGACTCGAAGATCGGATGGCGAGGCCAGGAGACGGCCGGCTACGACGGGGAAAAGAAGTGGATCAAGGGAGCGATCAAGCACCCCGGAGCTCTCCACAGGCAGCTCGGCGTGCCGGAGGGGCAGAAGATCCCCGCGGGGAAGGTCGCCGCGGCGGCGCAGAAGGGCGGCAAGCTCGGCCAGCGGGCCCGCCTCGCCCAGACCCTCTCCCACATGGGCCACGACGCCGAGCCGGCCTACGACGCCAAGAGCGCCGTCTCGAAGAAGATCGAAACCAACATGCGCGAAATGAAGGCGGGAGACCTGCACTCGGGATCGAAGCACGGCCCCAAGGTCACTAATCCGAAACAGGCTATTGCGATCTCCTACTCGCAAGTACGGAGAGGCAAGGAGTAGTAGCGATGCCGATTGCACAGACGTTCCGCGTCGACCCCCGCTCTCAGGACATGTCGATCAAGCAGGAAGGCTCTCCGAAGTGGGTTCACATCAACGTCAGCTACAAGATGTTCAACACCGCGTCGGCGACAGTGAACTACGATATTGCCGGCAACCCGCGCGGCATGCTCATCCTCGGCGCCTTCGGTCGCAACCGCACGGACTGGACGGGCGGCACGATCAGCAACGTCACTCTCTCGGCCGGCACGACCGGATCGCCGGCGGCCTGGGTTGCCGCGCTGACTGTGTTCAGCGGTTCCCCGAAGACGCTCCCGGGCTCGACCATCGTGCCCGGAACCTTCGTCACGACCAGCGCCTCGGCGGCCTTCCGCATCCAGCTCGTTGCCACGACGGACACCCCGGACCACCTGACGCAAGGCTCCTGTGACTTCTACTTCCTCGTCTCGTTCGTTCCGCTGTTTGCCTGATGCAGTTCCCGACCGTACCGGACGAGTGGGAGCCGCTCGCGCCGTCGCAGTTCATCGACGCGGCGAGCTCTACGGCTCTCACCGTGCCGGCGCTTCCGGCCGGCCATATCGCCAAAGGAGCAATCTACGTCGGCATCATGACCGCGCAGAACGTGCGGCAATACCTCCGGTACGACGGGAACGCCGTCACGGCGGCGGTCACGGGCGGCGAGATCCTCGAGCCCGGTGACTGGGTCGAGCTCTACGGGATTCAGGCGCTCAAGGCTGTCCGAGTGATCCGCAGCGGCGCCGGCGGCACGCTTGCGGTGAAGTACTACTACTTTCGCAAAACGCCCTCGTGAAGCAGAACGGCTACCACGGCTACCCGCTTGGCGGTGGGGTTGTGGCGGGCCGGTCGCCAGGGGCCGGCGGCGGCAACGGCGCCGCGGCGTTCACCTTCATCGACTCCAGCACGACCAGCGGCGGCGTCAGCTCGGCGGCCGAGTTCCCGCTCTCGACGGTAACCATCCCCTCCGGCACGATTCAGTCGCCGCCGACCCTCGTCCGCGTCACCTCTGCCTTCCAGTACACCACCAGCGGAACGACGCCGCAGCTGACGATTCGCGTGCGACGCAACGGTATTGCCGGCACGATCATGTTCGCCTACGGCGGCGCGACGGTTAACCTCGGCGGCGCCTTCGCCGACTTCGGCACCGTCAGCAACGCCATTACCTACGCCAACGTCGCCGGCATCGGCAACATCCGCACGATCTTCGGCTGGATTCTCTTCAACGTCTCGGCCTTCTCGACCCAGGTTCAGGTCGCCGGCGTGAACAACTCGATTAACGGCGTCGACCTCTTCGCGGCCCAGACGGTAGACGTCACGGGCCAGTTCAACGCATCGGGCGCGAACAATCAGGTGCTCCACTACGGCACGATCGTCGAAGTGCTGAGGTCCGCCTCGTGATAGGGAATTTCCCGACCGCGCTGTCCTTCGTCCTCGACCGGGAGGGCGGCTACAGCGAGAACGCAGACGACCCCGGAGGGCCCACCAACCACGGCATCACGCAACGCACCTACGACAAGTGGAAGCTCTACAACGGAGCGCCGCGGCGGCCAGTCATCGAGATATCGGCCGACGAGATCCGAGTCATCTACCATGACTGGTACTGGCAGCCGATCTTCGGCGACGAGCTCCCCGACAAGGTTGACGTCGTGACGTTCGATGCGGCCGTCAACCTCGGCGTCATGCCGGCAGTTCGAATCCTCCAGCGCTCCGCCTGGGTAGAGGAAGACGGCATCATGGGCTCCGAGACCATGGCCGCAGTTCGCTCGATCCCCCCGGACCTGATCTGTTGGGCGTCTCTGACTCTCCGGCGCTTGCACTACATCGAGAAGCGCCGGAGCCCGTTTATTGCCGGCTGGCTCAACCGTGTGGCGGCGCTCCGCCAAAACGTATCCGTGTAAACTGGTCGAAAAGGAAAGGAGTTTGACATGGCTCTAGACACCCAAGAGGGAATCGCCGCCGCATTCGCGGAACTGATGATCGGGCAGGACGTCCTGGCGAAGATCCAAGCGCTTCCCCCGGTGACCCCGGATCGCCCGCGCAAGTTCGCGGATATCGGGCCGGTCCTCGGCCTCGATCCACAGGGGAATCTCTACAAGCAGCTTGCATTGATCGACCAAGTGATCGCCGACGCTGCCGACTGAGGAGGGGAAACCATGCTGCTGACGGTGTTTCTACTGCTGGCTGTAGCGGCATTCATCTGCACCATCGTCTCGATCTGGAATCCGCCCAAGTGCCCGCTGTGGGTCGCCGTGCTCCTGCTCTGCCTGATCGAGCTGCTCCGCGCGCTACCGCTCGGCCGATGAAGCTCTGGCTCCTCCTGGCGCTCACTCTGACGGCATGCGCGTCCAGCCTGACGCGCCTGGAGGACGCCCAGACTTCGCTCGAGACTCACCAGAAGCTCTACCTCGCCAACTGCTGCGCGGCGAAGGCCGGGAGCGTCTGCACGTCAATGTCGGCGGAGCAGCCGTGCGTGACGTATGGCGCCGCGGTGAACCACCTCGCGCACCTCGTCGATGCGGGGCAAGCGGCGCTTGAGGGCGGAAAGATGCCGAAGTCGATCGAAGTCGAGATCAAGAAGGCCGAGGCGAACCTCGAGAAAGTGGCGGTCCTACGATGATTGTCGCTGCGATCGCGGCCGGGCTTCAGCTTCTTTTGAAGGGCGCGGAGTGGGCGGAGCGGAAGGCCGCCAACACGAAAGAGCGCATCGCGGCGCTGAAGGCACGCATCGCGAAGAACAAGGACGTGCCTGTTGCCAGCAGTAAATAACCCGTCTCCGGGCCCCTTCCCGGGCAACCCGGCCCTCGATCGAATCATGTCGATCGCCCAACGGGCGGGGCGATGGGGCATCCTCGGAATGGTCCTGCTCGCGACGCAGGAAATCATCTACTGCTCGACACACTTCTCGGTTCAACAGCTGATGAGTAGCCTCGGAACGCTCGGGTGGGAAGTCACTCTGATCGGCGTTTTGGCCGATACGAAGCGGCTGAAGGACATGACGGCCACGGTAGCCGCGGAAGCGAAAATCGACCGTGCCGTGCTCTCGACGACCCTGCCGGGCCCGAACGTGAAGGCGGAGTCGGCAGACCCTGCCGTTCAGCGAGCGATCGAAACCCAGGTCGCCAACGGACGTTCACAGGCCAAAGCCATCATCGAACAGGCCGACAAGCCGGCCGTTTGACACCGGGGTACGCCTTCGTGTACCCTCGCGTGCGATGCTCAAACCACGCGAAAAGCCGATGGTGCCGTTGACGGTGAGACTGCGCGCCCAATGGCGGGAGCGACTCGACCGAATCCAGAAGCGCCAGGGCTTCAACCGTGGCGATATCGTCCGAGTGTTCCTCGACGAGAAGGGATTCACCGAGTGGCTGAAAGCTTTAGACTCCAAGAGCGGCACTACGTAGTCGGCATCCAGCTTTCGGAGGCGATGCTGTGCGGTTGCGGGATGATCTACCCCGTCTCCGCGCGCTGTGGGAAGTGCGAGAGCGATATGGGAGTCAGCCTGTCCCGGCTGATGGAAAGGATTCTCAATGCCGATCGAGGACGTGTCCGAAGTAAAGTCAGAGAAGCGCCGGCGCCGGAGCAAGGCGGAGATCGAGGCGGCCAAGCAGATCAAGGCGATTCTGGAGGGGCTGGATAGTGCGACCGCCCTCTACGTCTCGGCCATGGCTTACCGAGCCGCGGTCGACCGCAACGCCGCGCGACAGCGGGTCCTCAAGTAAAATAGAGACCCCCGCGAGTAACGGGGCCATCCGCCGGGGCGACAGGGTTTTCTCACCGTTTACCTTGTCGCCTCGGCGGTCTTTTCTTTGGGAGAAAAAGCATGATTGAGCTCGCTGAAACCGGCCGCGAGGAGTGGCTCGCGCGACGTCGCCGCGGCATCGGGTCCTCCGATATCGCCATCATTCTCGGGCTCCATCCGACGCGCACACCCTACGACGTCTACTGCGAGAAGCGCGAGCTCGTCCCAGACCGCGAGGCCGACGAGCGCATGGAATGGGGCAAGGAGCTCGAGCAGGTGATCGCGCGCAGGTGGGCCCGGAGCCGCGACGTCCAGATCCAGTGGATGGACATGACGATCACGACAGACGACGAGCGCGTCTTCGCAACGCCGGACTTTGTCATCGTCGGGAGCCATGACGGCGGCGAGTGCAAGAACATCGGCTACCAAGACGAGCAGTGGGGCGAGGAGGAGACGGACCAGCTTCCCGAGATCTACGCGGCCCAGGCGCAGTGGGTCTCTCTCGTCACGAAGTGGGAGCGGGTCTGGGTCCCGGCGCTGTTCGGCGGCAACCGCCTCAAGACGTATCTCGTCCACGCCGACCGGGAGCTCCAGAAGCAGATGAGAGCCTACGGGCTGGAATGGTGGGAGGAACATGTTGAAAAAGAGGAACCGCCGCCCATCGATTACAGTGAGTCTGCCTCCAGCTATCTTCGATCGCGTTTTCCTGCGGCTGTTGAGCCTGTACGAGCCGCCACCGAAGAAGAAGGGCAGCTTGTGGTGGAGTTTGCTCGAGCACGGAGCCTACGTAAAGCGGCAGAGCGGCAGTACGAGACGCTCTCGAACCAGCTCCGCGAAAAGATCGGAGACTCGAAAGCCATCGTCGGAGAAGACTTCAAGGTCTCGTGGTTCGACGTGAAGGCTTCGAGCTACACGGTGAATCGGCGGGCAGGGCGGCGCCTCCAGGCGAGCGGGGCGCTGTTCAAGCAGGAAGGGGAGGAGCGATGACGGGAATCAAGGGCTGCGCACACGACGAGTGCCAAATGCCGGAGGGGCATCCCGGCCCTCACGGCTTCGGGCAGGGCCCGATTGACTGGGAGGCGGCAGAGCGCGCGGCGATCCAGGCCGAAGGCGAGGAGCCGACCACCGAGACGGAGGCCGCGGCCGCGGCGGCGATCCCAGACGCGGAGCGGCCTACGGTTGCCGTGCCGGCGGCCGCGCCCCCGGCCGCTCAGGCCGCCAAGGAGCCCGAAGTCCAGGCGCCCGTCGTGGTCAAGACGCGGCTCCAGTCGATGCGCGAGATGCTGGAGAAGGCGCTGCCGCGGGTAATGAACGTGATCCCGCGCGGCATCTCCATCGAGCGCCTATTCGCCGTGGCCTACGTGGCGATCGAGCGCACACCGACGCTGCTCGAGTGTACGGCGATCTCTGTTCTGCGCACGATCATCGCCGGCGCGCAACTCGGGCTGGACGTCTCGGGCATCGGGAGCATGGCCTACATGGTGCCGTTCAGGAACAAGAAGACGAACCAGCGCGAGGCGACGCTGATTATCGGCTACCGCGGGTTGATTGAGCTCGCACGCCGCTCCGGCGCCGTCGCGTGGATCTCCCCGGGCATCGTCTGCGCCGGCGATCCGCACTTCGAGTACATCGTCGACCCGCTGCCGCGGCTGACGCACAAGCCGCTGCCGGCCGACCGCTCGGCGCGCGGCCCGGTCGTCGGCGCCTACTCCGTCGCCACGTTCACCGATCCCCGGATCGCGCCGTTCCCGTGGGTGATCTCGCGGCAGGAGATCGACGCGGCGCAGGCCAGATCGCAGACCGGCGGAGCCAAGGAGCCTTTCGGGCCGTGGGTCACGGATCACGACGCGATGTGCATGAAGACCGCGATCCGGGCCCACTCGAAGTATCTGCCCTGGTCTCCAGACCTCAGCCGCGCGGTTGACATCGAGGAGCAGGCCGAGGCGGGCGAGGGATTCAAACTCGAGGGCGAGCTGCCCGAAGTCGCCGAAGAGATCCCGACCGAGGCGCCGCGGAGCGCGTCGGCGGCGATCGCGAAGAAGCTCGGAGGCAAAAGGAGCAAGAAATGACCCCGAAGATGAAGGTCGGTCTCGGCGTCGTCGCTGCCGCCTCGATCGGCTACGGCGTCTATCTGAGCACGCGGCCGAAGGTTGATCCGTTCGCCGCCAAGACCCGCGAAATGATCGAAGAGGACAGGAGAAGCGGACCGGGATCAGAGGCGGCGGCAGCGGCCGCTTGTCCTACGCCTCGGCCGCTGGCCCCCTGGGTGCCGGCCGGTGTGGACTACTGCACGCAGGCGCGCATCTATATCCAGCGCTGCGAGACCTCGCCCTACACGCAAATGTGGCAGAGCGCGCCGGGACACACTGGACAGGGTTGCGGCGCGCACACCTTCATCGTCTCGGCAAACGACGGATTCAACTACCCGATCGGAGACCAGGGGCCCGGGAACAAGGGCTACCAGAAGCCCCCCGTAACGGCGCCAGAGGCGCTCGCGGTGTGGACGGAGTGGTACGTAAACCACCACTGCCCGCTCTCCTACAACTGCAACATCAACCCGCCGCCGGGAACGCTGATCTACCAGCCGGTGAAGATCGCGCAGCTTCCCGAGCCGTACAAAACCTACTGGTACAACTTCTACGCCTGCTGCAACACGCAGGCGACGCCTACGATTACCCCGCTCCCGATCACGCCCGTTCCCGGCTCTCCGACGGCCACGCCGGCATTTATCTGTATTCCCGTGACGGTGACGCCGAAGGTGGCGGCAGCAGTGTGGGCCGACGACGTTTGCTACAGCAATATCTACCCGTGCATCGTCAACGGCGAGATGAGCGAGAACGAGAAGATGGCGCGTCACGCAACGCGGCAAGTAGGCGCAGACGGCTACGTGCCCGCGAGGCCGGAGGCCGAGTGATGGGCGTCATCTTTAGCGAAGACCTCGACAATCTCCAGGCCGACATCATCAGGAAGTTTCGGGAAGCGGAAGAGCGCTTCCGCAATCTGGAGGCGATAGCGAAAGAACTGAACGACCGGATACTCGTGCTGGAGCCGAGCTCTCCGCGTGATGTCGTACTTCTGAAGGCCCACAATGCCCTAGTTGAGCGCGTGGCGGCGCTGGAGGCATGGCGCAATAGCGTTCGGTGTGCGCCGTCTAACGAGGAGTTGGAGCGCGCATCTCAATACGCGTGGCCTGCGGAACCGCAGCCCGCCGCGAGCGAGAAGTGGACCGGATACGTCGAGAAAGGGAATCCGCTGGCGCATCTCGGCGTGACGGGTCTGCCGCAGGCCGTTGAGTCTATGCCGCAGCCCGCGCCGCCGAAGGAGAGGCGGTGGACGCTGCATCCTGACGAAGGGAAGATCTGCCACCACCCACAGGATTACCTCTACTCGTGCGGGCTCGGCTACGGGCCAGCCGTGAACGTCATCGAACTGACCCCCGCCGTGCAGGCCGCGCTGGAACTGCGGGAACGGATCGAGGCAGAGATTGACGGAATGCGAGGCGACGCGCATATCGGCGTGGGCGAGATCCGCACCATCCTCATCGCGCCAGCGAAGGGGAAGTCGTGAAGCGGCGCAGATGGAGCGACGAACAACGCTCAACCTTCTTCTGGAGGTTCCGGGCGTGGGACAAGACGCACCCAAAGAATCCGTCTACCGTTGAAATGGGGATCGCCTTCTATGCCGGATATGCGGCAGCCAAGGGAGGGGAAGCGATCGAGACCCTGGGCCACGGCAAGAAATGAGACACGCCAACCGCCGCGACGCCAACGAGAAGGACATCGTCGACTACCTCGAGGCTTACGGCGCCTCCGTCTTTGATCTCACACGCGCCGGCCGAGGCATCCCCGACAAGCTGGTCGGATTCGAGGGGATCACGGAGCTCGCGGAGATCAAGCGGCCGCTTTCGAAGACCGGCAAGGAGGCCGGCTCCAAATGGACGAAGAGTCAAAAGGCGTGGGGACGGAAATGGAGGGGCCGGCCGATCTGGCTGATTCGCCACATCGACGACGCGGCCCGAATGCTGGAGGACATGCACGGCCGGGCCCTAAGAGGGGACGCCGCCTTTCTGCCGAGCTCGCCGCGCGCCTCGGAGCCTCCGGCGCCATCGTCGACGTAGAGCTCCGGCACTCAGGCGGGGCCCGCGGCAAGCGGCCGCCGAAAGTGACGGCGCCCTGGCTGCGCGTCCCCAATTTCGAGGGTCTCCGTCACTACCAGACCTCCCGCCTCTGGTCGCCCTGGATCAAGGTCCACGACCGCTGGCTCGAGGACTACCGCTTCGCCAAGCTACCGGATCGAGAGAAACTCGCGGTGCTTCTAATCTGGCTTCTGGCGAATCGCTGCGGCAATCTCATCCCGAACGACTCGGAGTGGGTGACGTTCCGGCTGGCGATGGATGCCCCGGTAGACCTCGACGTTCTGGTCGCCAAGGGCTTCTTAGAGCCTGCCCCGGCGCATGCTGAAGCGGAGGCTCCGGCACGCTCGGAAGATCCGGGCCGGCCGCGGGCCGCGAGGCCGCCCCGACCCCGCCGGAAGGCCCGGCCCGCGGCGCCGGAGGCCCCGCCAAGCCTCGGCGACCCGGACGGCGGGGGATCGGACCCCGAGCCGCCCATTCCGGCCACGACCCCGGCCCGCGCGGCGGAACTGCTCGACCGATTCCGCCGCCGCGAGCCCCTTTAGAGCCAGCCTTGCCACGCCGCCAGAGCGAGGAAAAACCCGACTGCGCCGAGCACGACGAGCACGTACCCGAGAGCCTGCCGCACCTCGGAATTATCCCGGTAGCGCGTCAGCACCCATCCGACGAGCAGCGGCGCCCCGACGAGCACCACCGCGGCCAGCATTCGCCCCGGTAGCGTCACGATAGCGGCTCCGTCTGGGAGATGTGGAACACGACCGCCGAGACCGGCCGCTTGCGCGGCTCCTCGGACTCGTCGTCGCTCTTGACCGGGACCCAGACCGTCAGCTTGACGCCGTGCTCGCCGCGCCGGACGTAGCGCCCGGACGCTTTCCACGCGTTGAACGTCAGCACATTGACCCGGGGGATGATCTCCTCCTCGGGAATGCCGCGCTCCGAGAATTCCCGAATGCAGGCCGCCTCATTGGCGACCGACTGCGACCCCGTCGCCCGCGCCAGCGCCTCCCGCTCGATCTCCTCCCGCTCTGCCCGCGAGCGGCGCCCTCGCCGCCTGTAGATTTCCGCCATGACCTCACCGTTTACGCCTTTCTCCCGCCCTAGTGGCAGGCTTGGCCGGCGGATCGCACCCGCCGGCCCCTGTCTGACCCTAGACCCCGTGAAAAGCCCGGTAGCACCCGACGCTACAGAAGATTTTCTCCGCGAAAGTAGCGCGCCGGCCGAAGTCGTCCGCGCGCCGGCCGAAGTCGTCCTCCCACCAGTAGACGAACCGCCCTGCCTGCCCGCACCAGCCGCAGGAGCCGCCGCGCGGCCAGCGCTCGCGCATCAGAGACGCCCGCGCGAACGAATCTCGCGCGATCTGGACGACCGACACCGCCGGCGCCCTCATATCCGCTTCCAGATCAGCCGCAGCACTGCGGCCGGCGTCGCCGCCTGCCCATCTCCGACGAGCTCCTCGCGCGCGATGACGCACCACGACCGCCAGCACTGCCGGCAAAACGCGACCGGGCCCTCGACCGCCTCCGCGGCCGAGTACAGGCCGATCGAGACGACCGAGCGGCGCCCGAAGCAGTACTCGCAGAGCTCCAGCGTCGCCCGTGGCATCAGCCGAA
>Ga0075433_10003672_pt1 | contig 11868 bp, 13 predicted proteins | sample RhiMethybrSRZTD2_FD_75299 | JGI IMG/M metagenome (GOLD analysis project Ga0075433, IMG submission 75299) | Populus rhizosphere microbial communities from Tennessee, USA - Rhizosphere MetaG P. TD hybrid SRZTD2 | ecosystem: Host-associated > Plants > Roots > Rhizosphere > Soil | place: USA... | reverse complement strand
AGCTTGCGGTTCATGAGCGCCATCTGGAACTCGAACTCGAAATCGCTCACCGCGCGCAGGCCGCGGATCATCACCTTGGCACCCGCGGTGCGCGCGCAATCCACGACCAGTCCCTCGAACGTGATCACCTCGATGCGAGCCGCGGTCTCGGGTACGGCGACCAGCGCTTCGCGGATCATCTCCACCCGCTCCTCGGAGGAGAACAGCGCCGTCTTCGTCGAGGCCTGGGCCACCGCCACGACGACGCGCGGGAAGAGCCCGGCGGCACGCGTGGCGAGATCGAGATGCCCGTTCGTGAACGGGTCGAAGGTGCCGGGAAAGAGTGCGGTCTCGGCGCGCGTCGCGCTCACGAGGTCCCCTTCGCGTAATAGGTGAGCGACACGGTGCCGTAGGCGCGCGTGCGCAGGAGCGCGAGCCCGGGCTCGGCCGGCGGGGCGTCCTCGGTGGCGTGCTCGAGCACCACCACCCCATGCTCGGCGAGGAGTCCGGTCCTTCCCAGCGTGGCGAGCGACGCGACGGTCTCGGGCGTACCATAAGGTGGATCGAGGAAGGCGACGTCGAAGCGCTCCCCACCGCCGGCGAGCCGGTCGAGGGCGCGCTCCGCGTCCTCGGCCAGGACGCGCGTCTGGGCCTCGACGCCGAGCGACTTCAGGTTTTGCTGGAGGGCGGAGAGGGCGTGGCGGTCGCGCTCCACGAAGGTGACGCGGGCCGCACCCCGCGAAAGGGCTTCGATGCCCAGAGCCCCGCTGCCGGCGAACAGGTCGAGCACGCGCAGACCCTCGAGGGAGCCGGGCCCCCCCAGTCGCGATTCGAGCGCGGAGAACAGGGCCTCCCGCACACGATCCGGCGTGGGGCGCGTGGTGCGTCCCTCGGGCGCGGCGATGCGACGGCCTCGTAGCTCCCCGGCGATGATGCGCATCGTGAAAATCCCGCGCGGTGTCGCAGCCCGGTGGCTTCTCCGTGGCTCGGGACCGGCGCGGGTCGGCTCACTCTGAACGAGCCCGCACCCGAGGTCAAGGCGGACGCGCTTGACGGCGCCGCGACGGCGTTCCAAGACTCGAGCATGCGTCCGCGACTGCTGGTCACCGGCGGCTCGGGCTTCCTGGGATCGGCGCTCGTGCGCCGCGCCGCGCCGCGCTGGGAGACGTCGTTCACGTACTTTCGCAACTCGCCACCCGATCTCCGCGGCGTCGCCTACCGGCTCGACCTCGGCGACGAGGCGGCGGTGCGCCGCGTGATCGCCGCCGCGGGCCCGCAGGTCGTCGTCCACACGGCCATGGGACGCGGCGACGACGAGCACGGGGAGATCACGGCGCGCGGCGCCGGGCGCGTGGCCCGGGCGGCGCGCGAGGCGGGCGCCGCCTTGATCCATGTCTCGAGCGACATGGTGTTCGATGGCGAGCACGCGCCCTACGACGAGAGCGCCCTGCCGAGCCCGGTCTCCCCCTACGGCCGCGCCAAGGCCGCCGCCGAGACCGGGGCGCGCGAGGCCCATCCCGACGCCGTCCTCGCCCGCCTCCCCCTCCTCTACTCGCTCGATCCGCCCGACCCGCGCGCCGTGCAGGTGATCCGCGATCTCGAGGACGGCCGCCCGGTCACGTTCTTCACCGACGAGATGCGATGTCCGGCCGAAGTGGGCGACGTGGCCGACGCGCTCCTCGCCACCGGTGCCCGCGCCCTCGACCGGCCGGCGGCGCTCCCGGGCACCATCCATCTCGGCGGCCCCGAGGTCCTGAGCCGCTGGGAGTTCGGGACCTCGTTCCTCGAAGCGCTCGGGGTTCCGCTGGCCGGGGTGCGTGCCGGAACGCTGGCGGAGAGCGGGCTCGTGCGCCCGCGCGATCTCACCATGGTGTCGCGCACCACGCCGCGCGAGCTCACGGCGGGGCTCCGGCCGTGGGCGGCGGTGGTCGCCGCGCACCGCGCCCTCTCCTAGAGATCCTTCAGGATCTCCGGCAGGCGATCCGGCAGGTCGGTCAGGCGATCGACGGTGACGTCGGCCTCGGGCGCGCCCTCCGGCAGGCTGCCGAAGCTCGGCGACTCGGCGCGCAGCCATACCGTGCGCCAGCCGCGCGCGCGCGCCGGCGGCAGATTGCGCGGCGCGTCGTCGACGAGGACGATCCGCGCCTCCGGGCCGAGCGCCCGCGCCACCGTGTCGTAAGGCGCCGGGCGTGGCTTGGGCTCGTAGCCGAACGAGACGATGTCGAACGTGCGCTCGAACAGCGGCTCGATGCCGAGCGCCGCGAGCACGCGGCGCGCGTAGGGCTCGGGCCCGTTGGTGAACACGTAGCGCGCTCCGGGCAGCGCCGCGAGCGCCCGCGACAGCGCCGGATCGGGCTTCAGGATCTCCTCCACCGGCACCTCGTGCACCTCCTCCAGGTAGCCGGCGGGATCGATGCCGTGGTGCGCCATGAGGCCGGCGAGCGACGTGCCGTGCTCGCGCCAGTAGCGGCGCTGCAAGTCGGCGGCGGCGCGCTCGTCGAGCGCCAGCGTGCGCATCACGTAGGCGCGGATGCGCGCCGACACCAGGCCGAAGAAGCCGAGCGACGAGGGGTAGAGCGTGTCGTCAAGGTCGAAGAGGAAGTGGAGCTCGCGCCCGCCGTCGTTCACGAGCCGCCGACCACGCGCGTGCCCGGGGGGAAGCGGGGCCGAAAGCGCTCCGCGGGCACGCCGCGGTTCGTGCGCACCTCGCGCAGGTCGATGCGCACTTCCTCCCCCGCCGGGTCCACGAACACGTAGCGGTTGGGGAAGTCGCCGGGGCCGAAGCCGATGCGCACCGAGGACCACGGGAGTCCGGCGTCCGGGCGCGGGCGGATCTCCACCTCGGCTCCCGACGCGCGCACGTCGGCCTCGCGGCGCACTTCGGCGAGCGAGGCGCCGAGCACCCAGCTCACCGGCACGCCGGCGGCCCCGCTCTCGCTCACCACGGCCTGCGCCAGCGCCGGCACGTAGACCCAGGTCGAGTCGCCGCGCTTCCAGATCACCATGGGCGACGGATCGCGGTACTCGACCCGCGCGTCGCCCGGCTTGCGCACCCAGAGCGAGCCCGTGGCGCGCTCCTCGCCGGCGAGGAGCGGCGACTTGCGCGTCTGGACGAAGCGCGCCTGCACGTCGCGCGTGCGGCGCAGCGCGCGGTCGAGCCGTGCCACGGGATCGGACGCCGCCTCGGCGCGCCCGGCGACGAGCGCGAGCGCGGCGAGCCATGCCAGGCGCGCCCTCATCGCGCGCGCTCCCAGGCGCTGCCCGAATCGGGCGCCGCCGAGAGATCGATCTGGGCGACGCCGGGCGGGGCCAGCGGCTCGAACGAGCCGCCCGGCAGGTCGCGGTTGAGCTGCTGCTCGCGGAACGTGAGCCGCAGCGAGGCCTCCGGCTCGGTCCAGCGCAGGCTCAGGCGCCGGGGCCAGAGCCCCGAGGGCTCGCGCACGAAGTCGTCGGCCCTGAGCACGGCGAGGGTGCGCCCGTCGCGCGTCCACTCGTAGGAGAGCGCAGCACCGTCGAGCCGTCGCACGGTGGCGCGCACGGAGCCGCCGCGCGGCACGTCCCAGGCGAGCACGGCGCGATCGGCATCGAGGCTCACGAGGCGGGCGGCGTCGGGGGGACCGAACGGGCGGCCGAGGAGGACGTCCACGAGATCGTCGGCGCGCACCGGGAAGCCGAGCCGGCGCTCGAGCGCGTCGGCGGGTCCGCTCCACACCTCGTGGCGATCGGGCACGTAGGCCCAGAAGCGGCCGTCGCGGGCCACCAGGTCGAAGGCGGTGACCGGGCCGGCGTAGGCGCGCAGGCGGAGCCGCCCCGGGGCCTCGGCCAGGATCGCCGCTTCCGCCTGCGTCGAGCCCTCCCAGTCGGCGGCCGAGAGCGCGATCTCGGCCCGCCCGCGCAGCGTGTGCGCGGCCCGCGCCCGCGCTACTAGGGCGCGGACGAACGGTCCGGCGAGGCCGGCGCTGTCGAGGGCGGCGGATGCCGCCGCGGGCGGTGCGACGACGGGGCGCGGCGCCTGGGCGCAGCCGGCGCCGGCGGCGGCGAGGAGGAAGCAAGCGACGAGACGGCGAGGGAACATGCGATGGCCCGAAGGCGGGCGCTGGCGGCAGGACACTCCGAAAGCTAAGGGCGGCGGGAAACGCCTGTCAACGACACGGGGCGGATGGTCGCCCATCCGCCCCGCTGGAAGCTCGATGAGAAGGCCGCGACTAGGGGCTCGTCGAGAGCAGGCGCGGGGTCACGAAGATCACGAGCTCGCGCTGCTGCTTCACCGTGCTCTCGTCCGAGAACAGCTGGCCGAGGATCGGGATGTGCATGAGGATCGGCAAGCCGGTCTTCACCTTGGAGTCGTTGGTGCGGATCAGGCCTCCGATCACCGCCGTCTGGCCGTTGTCGACCATGACGCGCGTGTTGGCCTCCGAGGTGTTGATGATCACGCCGCCCTGCACCGTCGACTGCGTCGACAGGTCCGAGACCTCCGGATGCAGGTCGAGCACGATGCGCTTGTCGGCCGTCAGGTGAGGGGTCACGGTGAGCTGGATGCCGATCGTCTGCAGCTGGGTCACCGCGTTGCCGGCCACGTCCTGCACGATGAGCGGGATCTTCTGGCCGACCAGGATCTTGGCCTCGCGATTGTCCACGGTGGTGATGCGCGGGTTCGAGATGATGTTCGCCTTGCGGCGCAGCTCGAGCGCCGACAGCGTGGCCTCCAGCGATCCCTGCGCGGTCACCGTGCCGATACGAAGCGTGCCGGCCGGGTCCGCGGCCGGCTGGTCGAACTTGACCTCCTCGAACGTGTCCGGCGTCTTGCCCAGGTTCAGGTCGGCCGACCACTTGATGCCCACGTCGCGCAGCGCCGACACGTCGACGTCGACGAGCTTGGACGTGATCTCGATCTGCGGCGTCTCGGAATCGAGCCGCAGGGCCATCTTCTCGCCCTGGTCGACGCGATCGGGCACGTCGGTGATGACCACCGAGTTCGTGCGGTCGTCGGTCTGGATCGTGCCGCGCTTGGACAGCGTGCTCTGCAGCACCGGCGACAGCTCCTTGGCCGAGGCGTAGTTCAGGTGGATGACCCGGGTCTCGAGCGGCAGCACCTCGAGGCGCCGCGACTCGTTGGTCTCGCGCGCCAGGAGCTCGGCCTGCAGCTTGTCGGAGGTGTCGACGCGGATGGCGCCGCCCTCCTCGGTGAAGTCGAGCCCGTTGGCCCGTACGATCGTGGTCAGCGCATCGCGCCACGGCATGTCGTGGAGGGTGACGCTGATCTGTCCCTTCACGGCGCTGCCGGCGACGATGTTGCGGCCGCTGAACTCGGCGATGGCGCGGAGCACGGTGTGGATGTCCGCGCCCTGCACGTCGATCGAGAAGCGCCCGGGTCCGGTCTGGACGAGTCCGAGACGGCTCCGAGCCGACCGCGAGGCTTCCTGCGCTCCCGCGGGGGAAGCGGCCGTCATGGCCGAGAGAGCGACGCCCGCGAGCAACAGCGCGATCGCGAGCGCGCGGCGATTCGTGCGCGTCTTCCTACTCATCGGAGCTTCCTTCCTTCCGCTGGAGTTGGATGGTCACCGTCTGCGTGTCTCCGTACGACGACTGGCGGATCATCAGCTCGTCCTTGGTCAGACCGACCACGCTACCGTTGATTACCGGGTCGCCGACGCGTAGGACGTGGCCGTGCCCGCGGCCGTCTTCGACCAGGGCGAACTTGTCGCTCGATCCCCAGACGATGCCCACGAGCTTCATGCTCGAGACGTCCAGCAGCGGACGTCCCACCGTGGTCTCGAACTCCCCCGTGAGCAGCGACGCGAACGGGTCGCGGCGGCCCACGGTCTTGTAGACGTACACCTCCCGGTTCAGGAGATGACGCTCTTCACTCGTCGTCGGCTTGCGCGGCCCCTGCGTCGACGCCGCCGGCTTGGGCGCGGTCTTCGCGGGCATCGCCGCCGTCTTGCCCGGCAGGTGGGGCACCATGGCGTTCGACGCCTGGATGGCCTGGTCGACCTTGTGCGACACCGCCTGCTTCACCTGCTTGGCCGACTGCTGGGCGCCGTTCTGATAGGTCGCCGGCGTCGGCACCGCGGTCTCGCCGTCGGCGTCGCCGGCGCGCGCCGGCGCGGCCAGCGCCAGGAGCGCGAGCGCGATCAGGACGTGCGGGCTCTTTCTCACGACTTGCCTCCCGTGGGCGCCGGCTTGTCGGCGGGATTCAGCATGTAGGCGGTGGCGGTGAAGCTGGCCTGGCAGGTGGACGGATCGTCGGCGGCCGTGAAGCTGGCCAGGTTCAGCGTGCCGACGTTGACGATGCGCTCCAGGTTGGCGAGCTGGGCCACGAACTGGCCGACCTGGTGGTAGCCACCCTGCACCGTGATGTAGATGGGCAGCTCGATGTAGTGCTCCCTGGTGATCGGCGGCTGCGGCCGGACGAGCTGGAAGGTGACGCCGGCCTGCTGGCCGGCCAGCGTGATCTTGCGCAGGAGGCCCGGCAGCTCGCGGTCCGTGGGCAGGAGCTCGGACGCCATCTCGTAGCGCTCGTGCAGCTGCGCGAACTCGGCCTGGAAGCGCGGCAGGTCGGCCACCGCCTGGCGCGCCCGCGACAGGTCGTTCGACTTCTTCTCGAAGTCGGTGCGCAGCGTGGCGATCTTGGCCGCCGTCGGCTGCCAGCCGAACGGCACGTAGGGCGTGGCGAAGAAGAGATAGAGCCCGGCGCCGACCAGGATGACGACGAGAACGGCGTTGCGGGTCTTGGGATCGCGAAGATCGAATTTCACGCCGCCCCCCTATTGGTCGCCCGCGGGCGGCTCGGCGGCCGCCGGCGTGAGCTTGCTCGTGAGCTTGAACTTCACCACGTCACGCTCCTCGATGATGCCGCGCTCCGCCTGCGTCAGATCGACGTCGGCGAAGTAGGCCGAGCGGTCGAGACGCGTCATGTAGTCGGCGATGATGAGGTTCGAGAACGTCACGCCCTCGAGGCTCATCTCGTTGTCGCCCGTCTGCTGGGCCGAGGTCAGCCACAGGTACTCGGGCACCGCCTTGTCGAGCTCGTCGAGCAGGCGCACGGCGTAGAAGCGCTTCTGCGAGAGCTGATCGATGACCGAGAGGCGCAGGTCGAGCTCGGCGCGCTCCTTGGACAGGCGGTCGACCAGCGCCACCTCGGGCGCCAGGCGCGAGATCTCGGCCTCGACGTTGCGCAGGTCGCGGGTCAGCGACTGCACCTGGGCCTGCTGATGGACCACGCACGCCACCACGACGGTGACGCCCAGGCCCATGAGCGCCAGGGGCAGGAGCATCCCCGACGGGCGCTTGAAGGCGAAGCTCTTCCGCGCCTGCTTCTCCTCCTGCGGAAGAAGGTTGATGCGGATCATTTGTCGCCCGCCTTTCTGAGCGCCAGTCCGACGCCCACCGTGAGGAAGGGCGAGACCTGCGAGGGATCCTTGTCGCCGAACAGGGCCGGGTCGTACTGCACCCGGGCCAGGGGATTGGCGATCTCCGTGGGCACCGAGAAGCGCGTCTCGAGGAACGGCACGAGACCCGGCGTGAGCGATCCGCCGCCGGCCAGCATGATGCGGGCGATGGGTCCGGTCTCACCGGTGGTGCGCAGGTAGGCCTGGGCGCGCTCGAGCGCGGTGGCCAGGCTCTCGCACGTCTGCTCGACCACGGGCGCCACGTCGAGATCGGCGCGCTGGCCGGCGAGGGCCGCGGCCGCGACCTCGCGCGTGACGTTGTAGCGCCGCTGCACGGCGTCGACGAACGAGGCGCCGCCGATCTGCAGGTCCTTGGTGAAGTACGGCACGCCGTTCTGGACGATGTTGATGTTCGTGATCTCGGAGCCCACGTTGAGGATCGCGATCACCTCGCCCGGCGCGAAGTCGTAGTTGGCGGACAGGGCGTTCTGGATGGCGAACGAGTCGACGTCGATGACCACCGGCGTCAGGCCCGCCTCGCGGATCAGGTCGGCGAACGACAGCACCATGTCCTTCTTGGCGGCGACGAGCAGCACCTGCTGCTGCTTGCCGTCGGCGGCGGGGCCGAGCACCTCGAAGTCGAGCGACACGTCGTTGATGTCGTAGGGAACGTGCTGCTCGGCCTCCCACAGGATGGCCTGGCGCGCATCGTCCTGGTTCAGGTTCTGCATCGTGATCTTCTTCACGATGACGGCGCGCCCGGAGACCGCGGCCACCACCGAGCGCGTCTTGATGCCGCGCGTCTCGAGCAGGTTCGCGATGGCGTCGGTCACCAGCTGGCGGTCCATGATCTCGCCGTCCACGATGGCCTCGTGGAGCGGCTCCGAGATGCCGAAGTTCACCAGGCGATGGCCGCCGCCGGGCTGCGCCTCGATCTCGACCGCCTTGACCGTGTGACTTCCGATGTCGAGTCCGATCAGCGACTGCTTCTTCGCGAAGAGCATCCCGTTCTCCTGCAGGTGGAAGAGCGTCCCCGAGAGGGACCGACCGCCGTGTGGCGATTCGCACCGGTTTTCGGCCGAAACCGCCGCGGCTTGAGCGCCAAAGGCGAAATGCCCGAGATGGGCCGAGCCCCGCCGCGGGCCGGGAGATCAGGGCGTCGGAGCCAGGAGCGTCAGATAGGCCCGCCACCAGGCCGGGCCGAGCACCAGGGCCGCCGCCGCCGCCCCGGCCAGGAAGGTGCCGAACGGCAGCGCCGTCTGGCCGTGGGCCTTGCCACGCGCCATGAGCGCGAGCCCCACGACCGAGCCCACCAGGGAGGCGAGCATCAGGGTCACGACGAGCCCGGGCAGGCCGAGGAACGCCCCCAGCCCGGCGGCCAGCTTGACGTCGCCGCCGCCCAGGCCGTCGACGCCGCGCACGCGCCGGTAGGCCCAGGCGAGGCCGCCGAGCACGAGCACGCCGGCGACCGCGCCGGCTCCGGCCTGGACGAGTCCGGTCGTCGACCAGCCGCGGCACCAGAGCCCGAAGGCGAAGAGCCCGGCCGAGAGCTCGTCGGGGATCACGCGGTGCTCGGCGTCGATCCACGCCACGGCGATGAGGAAGAGAGCGAAGACGGCGGCCCCCACGGTCGCCGGCCCGAGACCGAAGCGCCAGGCGGCGAGCGCGACGGTGGCGCCTCCCAGGGCCTCGACCAGTGGATAGCGCCAGGCGATCGGCGCGCGGCACGACCGGCAGCGCGCGGCGAGCAGCACGAACGAGACGAGCGGAAGGTTCTCCCACGGCGCCAGGGCGTGCCCGCAGGCCGGGCACCGCGACGCCGGCCACACGATCGACTCCTCGTGCGGCAGGCGATGGATGACGACGTTGAGGAACGAGCCGAGGCAGAGGCCCAGGGCGGCGCCGAGCGCGATCGTCGCCGGCGGCGCCGGGGCTCCGGCGGCGAGCCATCCCCATCCCGCTTCCACGCTCCACAGCGAAGACCAGAGGCTCATCCGCGCTCTCCCGGGAGAGGATCCAGTGCCAGCCGCGCCGCCCAGCGCTCGACTGCCGGCGCCAGCTCGGTGCCGCGCGCGAGCCGCCGCGCTTCGGCCACCGCCTTCTCGCGCAGCACGCGGTTCGGCGTCTCCTCGGCCACGCTCTCCCACAGCGCCACCGCCTGGTCGATGTAGCCGGCGCGGGCGGAGGTGTAGGCGGCGAAGTGCCGCACGTATTCCGGGCAGTCGGGCTTGCGCACGGCCTCGCGGAACCAGCGTGAGGCGGTCTCGGTGTCGCGCTTCTCGACGAACGTCAGGAAGCCGATCTCGAAGGGATAGACCCAGGTCTCGGGATTGCGCTCGCGCCCCTTCTCGAGCAGCGCGATCCCGGCCTCGAACTGGTGTCCCTCCTGGGCCAGCGACGTGCTGCCGAACACGTAGGCGTTGCGGTGGCGCTCGTCGAGGCTGGTCACGATGTCGAACACGTGGGCCATGAGCGCGAAGCGTCCGTCGGTCTCGCGGTGCTCGCCGTAGTACTGCACGGCGCGCAGCCAGGTGAGGTCGGCGAGCGTGGCGTTCTCGCCGAGCGCGAGAGGCTTGAGCCAGGTGCCCGACGGGTAATAGGCGAGCTCCTCGAGAGCGCGGCCCTGCGGCACGACGCGGCTCGCGCCCTGGGCGACGCACACGGCGGCGACGGCGGCGACGGCGAAGACCGCGAGCGCCCCCCAGGGCACGGGCGCGCGCAGCGCGGGCGCGCTCACTTGAACTCGCGGCGGTCGAAGGCCACGGCGGCGAGCGCGATCACGGCGGTGGCGTAGCAGGCGGCGTAGAGCGCCGCCACGCCCATCTGCAGGAGCGGCACCGCCTCGGCGTGCGCCACGGCGAGACGGGCGTTGAAGAGATCGAGATTGGGGAGCGCGTACGAGGCCCCGGTGAGCGTCTCGCGGAGCGGTGACGCCAGCGTCTTGGCGAAGGTGCGCATGTCGGCGGTCCAGAAGCCAAGGGCGTAGAGGCACAGGGTGTAGAGCGAGGACAGGATCGGCGTCGAGAGCGACGAGAAGAGGACGGCGAGCGCGGTGAGCGGCACGAACGACAGCTCGGTGAGCACCACCGCCTGGGTCACGGAGACGGCGGCCGCCGTTCCGCGCACGGCGAGCGTCACGGCGATGAGCGCCACCCCGGTGATGGCTCCCGTGGTCCACACCGCGAGCGTGAGCCCCATCCACTTGCCGATCAGGTAGGTGGCGCGCGACACCGGGCGCGCCAGCACCACGTGCACCGTGCGCCGGTCGATCTCCTGGTGCACGAGCCCGGCTCCCACGACGGTGACCACGAGCAGGCCGAGCCCGCCCACCGCACTGAGCCCCAGGTCGACGGTGATGCGCGGGCCCTCGCCCAGGGCGAGCGGCGTCAGGATCCTCGAGGCCGCGAGCAGCACGAAGCCGAAGCCCAGGAGAACGAGCCACAGGCGATCGCGCAGCACCTCGCGGAACGTGCCGCCGGCGATGACGGCGATCATCCGGCCCTCCGTCGCGGGCGCTCGGCCCGCGGTGCGGCGGCCGCCGGGCGCTCGGGGCGCGTCAGCGAAGCCGCTTCGACCACCACCGACTCGAGCGAGCGCCGGCGCGGCGTCACCGAGACGATGGAGAAGCCCTTCTCGAGCAGATGCGCGAGCGCCGGGTCGACGAGCGCGGCGTGCGGCACGGTGAGCAGCAGGTGCTGGCCGCGCGGCACGTGCGAGACGCCGGCCAGGCGCGGCGGCAGGAGCAGCGGCCCCTCGCCGCGCACCACGACCTCGGCTCCGCCCTCGTCCCCCGCCAGGAGCTCGTCGAGCGAGCCGGCGCGCGCCACGCGGCCGCCGGCCAGCACGCACACGCGGTCGCACAGGAGCTCGACGTCGGGAAGGATGTGGCTCGAGAACACGACGGTGGCGCCGCGCTCGCGGCACTCGAGGATGAGGTCGCGGAACTCGCGGCGGCCGAGCGGATCGAGACCGCTCATGGGCTCGTCGAGGAACACCAGCTCGGGATCGGTGAGCAGCGCGTGCGCGAGCCCGACCCGCTGGACCATGCCCTTCGAGAACTTGCGCAGCGGCGTGCGCGCGCGATCGGCGAGCCCCAGGCGCTCGAGCCAGGCGTCGGCACGGGTGCGGGCGTCGCCCGCCGCCAGGCCCGCGAGCTGGCCCGAAAAGACGAGGAACTCGCGCGCCGTGAGGCGGTCGAAGAAGTACGGGTTCTCGGGCAGGTAGCCGACGTCGCGGCGGCTGGCCGGCGTGCCCACCGGGCGGCCGAGGAGCCAGGCCTGCCCCGCCGTCGGGCGGATGAGCCCGAGCAGCATCTTGAGCGTCGTCGTCTTGCCGGCGCCGTTCGGCCCCAGGAGGCCGAAGATCTCGCCGCGCTCGACGGTGAGGCTCAAGGCGTCGACCGCCACCTTGGTGCGCAGGGTCCACGGGTGGCGGAAGGTCTTGCCCAGCCCCGCCGCGACTACGGCGGCCGCCAGACCGTCCCGGCCGCTTTCGGGCC
>Ga0075433_10003669_pt1 | contig 11871 bp, 8 predicted proteins | sample RhiMethybrSRZTD2_FD_75299 | JGI IMG/M metagenome (GOLD analysis project Ga0075433, IMG submission 75299) | Populus rhizosphere microbial communities from Tennessee, USA - Rhizosphere MetaG P. TD hybrid SRZTD2 | ecosystem: Host-associated > Plants > Roots > Rhizosphere > Soil | place: USA... | reverse complement strand
TAGACATCGATGAGGCGGGCGATACTACCCGAAAGAGAGAAGTCTCGAACCGCCCGGGTCCGAGCGCGCGAACCAAGACGCGCCCTGAAACTGGCATCGCGCAGGATGCGGCCGAGTGCCATTGCTAATGCCTCGGCATCACCGGGTGGGACGAGGAGCCCGGTTCTGCCGTCCTCGAGAAGATCCACGATCCCGCCGATGCGTGTTGCGACGATTGGAAGGCCAGTGGCCATCGCTTCGAGGATCGCGTTGGGACTACCCTCCAGGCGCGACGGGAGGGCAAACACATCCATTCTCCGCAGCCACGTACTCGTGTCGGCTTGCAGACCGACCCAGGACACCGCACAGTCCAAGCCAAGCTCGTGCGTGAGTTCACGCAGGTCGTCGCCGAGCTCACCATCACCGACGACGAGGAGCTGCGCACGGTGTGTGCGGAGCACTGTCGCGAAGGCATGAAGAAGAATGTCGATTCCCTTCCGATGTACGAGACGCGCGACGGTGCCGATCACCAGCTTGTCACGCGCAGAACCCAAGGCCTCGGCCGCGTCAGCTCGCTCTGACGGGGTTGCTGGTCGGAAGCGCTCCACGTCGACCGCGTTTGGTAAGAGGAATATCTTGTTGTTTGAAAAGCCTGCCCGCAGAAGCTCGTTCCGTATTGCCGTGCTCGGGGCTATGACGCCGGAGGCCGTACGAAGCAGTCGGAAGAAGAAACGAGCTTTCCAGTGTGGTGCGTTCGCGAATTCTCCGACGTCGTTCTCCGTCGCCACACGCAATAAGGTTGGGCGCCCGAGGACTCTACCGGCGAGCACGGCAAGGCCGCTCAGGTACCCAAACGTGGGGCAATGAATGATCGAAAACGTCGATCGCCTTCGGGCGAGGACCGCGAGCAATCGAGGGAACATCGTGAGGAGGGTACGCCGCCCCACGGCCTTGATATAGACAGCGTCGGGAGTCGCGGCAACAACAGTCGCGTGTGTAGTCGAGTGTGTGATCGTCGTTGTTACGATACACACCGGTATACCGTGGGCGCGCAGTGCGCCAACGAGCGCGACGGTAGCCAATTCGTAGCCGCCGATCCGGTCGAGCTCAGGTAGGATGAAACAAACGCCGTGGACAGCTTGGCTCACGCGGGGAGCGTGTCGGGCCACGACGGTTGCCACTTCCGCCAGAAAAGCTCGAGGGCAAGCATGGTCCAGATGGCATAACACCAGTTTTGTTCCCCGCGCCAGTGCTGCTCCAGGATGGAAGCCACGGCACCTCGACGGTAGAGCCCTCCAGTGCGAGGCTGGTCCAGCAATAGATCCTCGAGCAACGGGCGGAGCTCTGCGCGGAACCAGAGATCGATTGGAATGCCGAAGCCCATCTTCTTCCGATCGACCGCAGACGCCGGAACCAGCTCGCGCGCAATGCGCTTCAGCAATTTCTTGCCGGATCGCCTATCGACGAGATACTGGGTCGGGATGCGCGCGGTCATTTCGGCGAGCTCGTGGTCGAGCAGGGGCGCGCGGCTCTCTAGACTCACCGCCATGCTGGCCCGATCTACCTTTACCAGAATGTCGCCGGGGAGATAGCTCTCGATGTCGTTCACCTGCATCCGCTGAGTGAGAGGCAGATCCTGTCTTCCGAGAATCTGCTCCCACCGTAGGAATGGGTCATAGTCAGCAGCAAGCTCCGGTCGGAGGCAGCGCTGGGCGAGCTGCCGGCCAAAGAGGCTCATGGTCCGCTCTACGTAGTTGCCATCCTGACGGCCGGCGGCGATCCGCCCGATTCGAGACTGTCCGCGAAGTCCGGCAGGCCATAGATGCGCGAGCCATGCGAAGATCGTTCCCCTGCTCCACTCGGGCGCCCACGTCTTTGCGATTTCCTCGAGCGTGTCCATGTAGCGGTTGTACCCACCGAATACTTCGTCACCTCCATCACCCGAGAGGGAGACCGTGACCTGAGTTCGGGCAAGCTCGCTCACGAGAAATGTTGGCAACGCCGAGCTGTCGGCGAACGGCTCGTCATAGAACGTGAAGAGCTTCTCTACCAGGGCACACTTGTCTGGTCTGACAATGAGGTCGGTGTGGTCTGCCCCGAGGTGCTTGGCGACTGCCCGCGCGTGGGGCAGCTCGGAGTACGCTTCCTCTTCGAACCCGATAGAGAAGGTCTTCACGGGTCGCGAACTAGCTCGAGTCATCAAAGCGACCACGGTGGAACTATCCACCCCGCCCGACAGGAAGCCGCCGAGCGGCACGTCGCTGATCATGTGGCACGCGACTGTTTCGGTTAGCTTGGCCGTGAGCCGTTCCGTCCACTCGTCGGTCGAGATCGAGAAATCAGGCTGGAACTCGAGCTGCCAGTACCGGTGGGGCTTCTCCACGCTTCCGGTGTCAGGCCGTACAAGGAGATAGTGAGCCGCAGGCAGCTTACGTGCCGCACGGTAGATCGATGCGGGATCGGGTACATAACCCACCGCGAAGTAGTCTCGCAGCGCCCGCTCGTCGAGCGTTGGGGGAAAGGTGGGATCAGCCCGAAGGGCCTTGAGCTCGGACGCGAAGAGGAACCGATCTGGCAGATCGGCATAGTAGAGCGGTTTTTGACCGAAGCGGTCTCGGCCCAGAAGCAGGACGCGCTCGCGCCGGTCCCACAGGCCGAACGCAAACATGCCTCGCATGTGCTCGACCATCTTCTCCCCGAAGAACCGCCACAGATGCAGCAGTGTCTCCGTGTCGCTGTGGCTCCTCAGGGACACGCCACGATCCTCGCAGAGACGGCGAATGGCCGGGTAGTTGTAAAGCTCGCCGTTGTAGACGATCCACACGTCGCCGGACGGGTCCGACATCGGCTGATGCCCGGCTGGTGAGGGGTCGAGGATGGACAGGCGGCGATGGGCAAGCCCTATGGGGCCGTCCACCCAGATGCCCGCGTCGTCGGGTCCGCGGTGTGTCATTGCGTCTCCCATCGCGATCAGGAGATCCCGTGAGATCGGCGATGCGGACTTTGTCAGTATGCCGGCTATCCCACACATGGACTTCCCCCACATCCGTCCTTGCTGGTGAGGCGTCGGTAAACGTCCTCTGTCCGCGCGACAAACTGTTCCACCGTGTAATTGTTCCGGATCTGGTCGCGGGCCCTGAGGGATATCCGGTCACGTAGCCCCGTTTCGGTGAACAGCCGCACGATGCCGGACGCCAGCTGTTCATGGTCGCCAACCGGCGCGAGCAAGCCTGTCTCGCCATCTCGGATGAGGTCGACCGTGCCACCGGCCTTGGTCGCGACGACCGGAACGCCGAGGAGCTGGCTCTCCATGACCACGTTCGGCATTCCCTCGATGATTGAGGTGAGCAAGAACACATCGTAGCATTGGATAAGGGCTACAACATCCTTGCGTCCGCCGAGGAATTGGACCACATCTGCGAGTCCGCGATCTGCGGCGAACGACTCGAGATGGGCGCGGAGCGGCCCTTCCCCGGCGATGATCACGCGGAGCGGTAGCCGGCGACGGGCGATCTCGATCGCCCGAAGGAACGTCTCAAAATCCTTTTCTTTGGCGAGGCGGGCGACTGTACCGACTACGAGGTCGCCATCATTCAACCCTAGCGTTCTACGAAGCTTGCCGCGCTCCCCGGGCGTGATCGGAGAAAGAGCGTTCCCGTCGACACCGTTGGGAACCGTGATGACCTTCTCGGCTGGTGCGCCTGCGAACGTTCGATAGTCGAGCGCCACGGACGCGGAATTGGCGATGATCGCAGTTGCGAGGGGCACGGTCGCGCGTTCGAGCGTTCGCTGCCACCGAGGTTCGTGATAGTAGTTGTAGACGACCTGGGATTGTATGTTCCGGATCGACGTGATGACGAGTGGCACGCCGACGAGGCGTGCCGCGATCGACCCGACGAGGTTGGCGAAGAGCAGCCAGCAGTGCACGACATCGGGCCGCGGGTCGAGGGCGCTCAGCTGGGATGTGACCTTGACAATCTCGCGGCAGACCGGGAACGAGTTCCCCGCGAGAGCGAGAACTGACCAGAATGCGGCCCGCAACGACCGGCGACCCGGCGGCGGCTCGAACCTGCGGCGCCCGACTTCTGATCCGACATAGGAGATGGGCACGCCGGACTCCTGCACCTCAGGAGCGAAAAATGAATCGCCGGAGAAGATGACCACGACCCGGTGGTGGTACGCTGGGGATCGATTCTTGAGCAGCAGCACCAGCTGTCTCTGGGCGCCTCCCATCCCAATCGAGGGGATGATATGCGCGATCTCCTTGCCTTCGTGGGTGCGATGTCGTCGCCTCCATGTCAAGGCCCTGGCGAAGAGGGCGAGGCCGACGGCGAGTGGCTGGTCGAGGGGCGATAGCCACGCGGCACACCTCACTACCATAGCCCTCGCGACCTTCCTTGGTATGCGCAAGAGGGTCGTTCCGGCAGTATGGATCGCAAACGATGATCGGCTAAGTGCCTCCGGTTGTCCGGAGATTCCAACCGGGAGGAAGACGAAACGCGAGGTCCTGACTCGAAGCGCAAAGACGCGAAATCGGAGGCTCTCGAACCCGCTATCCGCGACGACGATGACGCAGGCCTCGACGGGCCACGCTTCCAGGCCCTTGAGGAGCTCTGCCGCTCTGCGGCCAAAGGGGTTGAGTGGTTGCTCCACGGTGAAGATTGTTTCGTCCGCCCTGTCCGCGAGCCATGCGCGATGTTCCGGCTCACAGAAGAAAGTCAGGTGACGGTCACCATAGACCTTGCGCGCCTCGTAGAGGGCGGCCTCGACACGAGCTCGTGCGCCTGCCACGAACACGACGACACGAGGCGTTGGGCCATCTGAACCGGCGGATTTCGTAGCGCCCTGGATACCCGCGCCTGGAGATGGCGATTGACCAGTCATGGGCGGACACCGCGCATCGCGGTGTTCCAGGGGCCAGGGTTGTGGACATCGACCAAGCCGGCGTCTTTGAACCAGCCAGCGACCTCCTCGGGCGTGTGGATGCCGTGGAATCGCGGAGAGTAGCCGTCGAACGTGTCCAGGATGTCGTTTTCCAGCCCAAGTCCCTGGCGGCTGAAGGGGAAGACAGTACGGATGCCCCGGATGAGAAGGTTATTCGGGTGCCGGCCGGCGAGCGGCACGAACCAGCGGCACCATTCGTAGAACATGCGATCGGGAATGCGGGAGGTGAACGGAATCCACTGCGTTCGTGTCACGAAGTCCGGCTCCACCGGGTACACCCAGATCGCCACGATCCCGCCGTGGCGAACATAGGGGACCAAGGCTTGGAAGTACTTCCTCGTGTCCGGGGTATGATGCAGGACGCCGATCGAGACGATGACGTCGAAAGTCTCGGGCTTGAACGGGAGGTGGGCGATGTCGGCTTGGGCGACAAGGACGGTCTCGAGGTGGCCGAGGTTCTCCTGGGCGGCCTCGACCGCGTAGCTCAGGTCTACTCCCACCACCCTGGCTCCCCACCGCGCCATGACCTCGCTGAACCGCCCCGCCCCGATCCCGGCATCGAGGACCAGCTTGCCGCGGAGATCCTCCGGCTTGAGTCCGGTCTTCTTCCTGAGCGTGTCCTCGGACCAGTCGTCCGTTCGAAACGGATCGAGTTGGGTCGTCTTGTGGATATTCCACTCGAAGCTGAAGGAGCCGACGTAGTTGTCGCTCTGCACGAAACGAGGGATGCCGCGCAAGATCGGGAACTCATGGGGACCGATCGGACAGATGAGCTTCTCGCCCCGCCCGCTCAACGACTCCTTGCAGGCCGGACAGGCCAGGACGTTCAAGAGAGCCGAACGAGGCTCGGGCGACATCCGGTCTAGATCTCCCGGACCGTGTAGCGCCGGCCGTTCGCCGAGGGATCCGTGTTATCGGATGACGAGAAAAAGACCGCATCGCCCCAGTGCAAGTAGCGGCCGGCTCCCAGCGTGCTGATGAGATCGTGGGCGGAGTGAGGATGGGGCAGCTCTCGACCATCCTCGAGGAGCCTCAGACGCGACCGCCCGTCCCGATCCGAGATGAGTCTTCTCCCCACGGGAGCCTTCCAGCAGTGTCCTACCTCGTGGGTCAATGCATTGAGTTCGGCGCTCAGTGGCTGACTAAATACGCGCAGAAGGGCGTACCCAGCCTCTCGCACGAGCTTGGCCGGGTTGACGCGTATCCGCCGTGTCAGAACGAGAAAGCACCCCACCGCGGCAAGGTAGAGCGATACCGTGAAGATCGATGAGAACCTCTTGACGACGAGCAAGATCCCGCCGAACCCCACGGCCCGCTCACTGGCTGCTCGGGACGGGACACGCACCAGGGGGCCGTGATGGTTCATCGAGGCCCCCGTCGGTTCAGGTCCAGGGTCCAGTCCTCGCGGGCGCGTGTGAGATTGACGTTATAGTAGGGGTCGCCAGCGCTCGTCCTCGGGCCCCAAAGCCTCCAGTACAGCTCGTCTTCCTCTGGAGGAAAGAGCGTTCCCCTCGTTGCCGATTCGTGGTGATATAGGACCGCGAATGGCGTATAGATTATCAGATAGCCGCGCTGCCGCAGCCGGAGACAGAGATCCACGTCATTGTATGCCTCCCTGAACCGTGGATCGAATCCGCCGATGTCTTCGAACACTTGGCGACGGATCATCAGGCAAGCGCCGGTCACCGCGCTGCAGTTCCGGACGACGTCGGAGAAGCTGTGATAGCCGGGCTCGTCAGAGCGCTGGAATCGGAAGGCGTGACCGGTTCCCCCGAGGAGGCCCAGCACGATCCCGGCGTGCTGGATGCGCCCGTCCGGATATAGCAGCTTGGCGCCTACCGCTCCGACCTCGCTTCGCTGAGCCTGCTCCAGCATCGCGCCGAGCCAGCCTCTCTCCAATACCTGGACGTCGTTGTTCAGAAAAAGGAGGAAGTCGCCATTCGCCCGGCTGGCGCCGAGGTTGTTGATGGTCGAGAAATTGAACTTACCGGGAACCCGATGCACTTGATGGGTGAGAGCGACGGCCTCGAGGTACTTCATGGTGGCAGGGTCGCGGCTTTCGTTGTCGAGAATGATCAGTTCGTAGCGTCCGTAGGCTGTCTTGTGCTCAAGGCTCTGGACGCACTGCTGGAGCAAGGACAGCGCGTCGCGTGTCGGGATGATGATCGACACTAAGGGTGCGCCCTCCAACTTGTAGCGGATCCGATACCGTCCGGCATCGAACCCGTCCACAGAGGCCGCGGACCCCCTCCGTTGCATGGCGTCCTCGAGCGCGTGTCGACCGGCTTCGTGGGCATGCGACTTCCAGTGAGGCGAGACGGCCACTGAACCGCCAGCCTTTCGCCAATGGTAGAGCACCTTGGGGATGTGGGCGATCCGGCTGCTGCGCTCGGTGACGCGAAGAAGCAGGTCGTAGTCCTGGCTACCGTCGTAGCCACTCCGGAATCCCCCGCTCTCGATGAGGAGGGAACGGCGAACGACCACGAAGTGGGTGATGTAGTTCATCGAGAGGAGCAGATCGGGACTCCAGTCCGGCTTGAAGAATGGCTCGAGGCGCCGACCGGTCGGCTCAATCTTGTCCTCGTCCGAGTAGATCAAATCCATGTCCCGATTTTGGCCAACGAGCTTCGCGACCTCGAACAGCGCGTCGGGGGATAACTCGTCGTCGTGGTCGAGGAGGCCGACGAACTCGCCGTTAGCCATCCCGAGTGCGCAGGCAGAGGCTTCGGCGATCCCTCGGTTGTCGGGGAGGTGCTCGACCGTGATCCGAGAATCTATGGCCGCATACTCGTCGAGCAAGGCCATGACATGCGGCTTCCGGGAGCCGTCATTGACGAGACAGAGTTGCCAGTACTCGTATGTCTGAGCGCGCACCGAGTCGATGGCTCTCCGGAGGAGGAATTCGTCCGTCTCGTAGACCGGCGTGAGGATGCTGATGAGTGGCCGATACGGGAGATGGCGGGCCGCCAGTCGCATCCTCTCGAGGTCCGAGTCGGTCAGCCGGTGCAACTGAAGCCAGACCTCGTACTGTAGGTTCAGATCCTCTTCTGGATCCTTCCCGCGTGCTCGCAGGCGGATGCCATGACCGGACAGCGCGAGCCGCATCTTGTGGCGCGCTCGCTGGAGGACGGAGCCGAGCCCCTCTTCGAGCCAGACTTGCCCGATCCGGCGAAGGGCCCAGTAGAGGGGCGTGCTTTGACTCTCGGCGCGCAGGAGACGCCTAAGGGCCGACCTCAGCCGGGCGCTCGCTTTCCACATCACACTGCTCTGCATGCTCAGAATGCTGAAGTTGAGCTTGAGAATGAGCTGGTCCTTCTCCTCGACGGCACGACGCAGGCGCTCCACTTCCTCGGCACTAACGAGCGGATTGGGCGTCCTGCCGGGCTCACGCGGTTCGATCGCCCGGAAGCGCATCGCCCGCGGAGCGATGAAAGTGGCGTCGTAGTCTACGTCAAGGAAGAGACCGTTCGTGGCGAGGAGCTCGACCCAGCGGGAACGGAAATTGTCCACGGCGAGTATAACGTCCGGCGCCGCGGCGCAGATTCGAGCGGCGAGCGCTGCACGCGCTCCCTCGTCCAGATTGTCGAGCGCACCGAGGCTGACGACCAGATCGTAACGGCGGTCGAGATCGGGCGTCGGCGATGCGACATCGAGGCGAAGTGCGTCGACGCCGCGCGAGCGGAGCGCCTCGGCCAGAGGCACTCGGCTGGCGAGGTCCAGGACCCTCTTCGGGCTGATCTCCTCGAGGAGGCGGTCGATGACCGCGGTGGTCGATCTCGTGCTCGGATCTAGCTCGCTCATGCTGATGGCGCGGCCGCAGCCGGCCGGACACGCCAGCGAAGGCCGAGCCATTTGGCCGAATGTAGCATGTGTCGCGACTATTTCTTGTATTTCGAGAGATCGGCACGACCGAGCAGACGGTCGGCGATCATGGTGGCAAAGATTGCCATTGCGTGTTCGTTCGGGTGCCCTTCCCAGTGGCTGACGATGAAGGTCTGGCCACTGTACGTCCTGTAGTACTGCTCGCTCGATATCACGTCGAACCCGGCTCTTCGCATCAACTCCTCGGCGGTCTTGGCGATTCGATAGCCCCTGTCCCCGTAGGTCGGGAATTGGTCCAGCACCATGCCCGTGATCGGAGGCAGGCCTCTCCCGCGGACAAAGTCGTTCATCCGCTGGACGTCACGGCCGAAGCGCTGCTGATAGCCCTGAAAATCGGCGAGGATGTCATCGAAGAAATCCATCCGGAACCCCAGCTTCAACAACAGCGCGTTATACCCATCGGAGAGCAGACCAGCGAGGCGCGTCCGCTGCAGGCTCATAGACTTGAACCACTCGGGCAGCGGCACGTCGAACCTAGAGTATTGGCCGACGCCCGAGGGCAGAAAATCGTTCAGACATACACCGTAGACGATTAGATCGGGCTGTAGCACGGGAGCCATGCGCTCGATATTCCGGACAATGTCCTCGCTTTGCAGACCATCGGCTCCTAGATTGATGACCTCGACGGAGTGATCGCGCTCGAGCAGGCGCTGGAGTTGGGCCGGATAGGTCCATTCGGCCTCGATGCCATCGCCGTACGTCAGGCTGTCGCCGACCACCATCACCCGAAAGCCCCGCGGGTCTTTCGGCGGAAACGGCCCGATCTTGCGGCGGAAAGCGTCTTGGTCGTAAATGTGCAGAACGCCTTGCCATCGGCTGGCGCGGTTGGCTCCTGCTACCGTGACGGGGATTAGCTGGAACTCGCGTGGCATGGTGATGAGCCGCCTTCTCTGCTGCATCAGGGCCACCAGCTCGGAGGGAAGTGTGATCTCCGCTTGGCCGGTGCGGACGACGAGAGGCCCCGCCGTGATCCCAGAAGAGGGGGTCGGCGTCGCCTCGAAGGGGCGTGCCACCAGGTTACCGACACCACCGCGGAGGAGATAGAGGCCAATCTCCGCGCCGGCACAGCTGATCCCGATCGAGGCGACAACGAGAGCCAGCGTGGCGGACCCCCTCCATTCCCGCATCCTGTCCGTGAAGCAAGAACCGAGGACGGTTGCCCCGCGCAAGGCGAAGATCGCGGCGACGGCAATCGCGTGAAGCAGGAGCCAATAGATGGCACCCTGCGCGATCGTGGGCAGACGGGCGAAGCAGAAGGCCGCAACGATCAAGGCGGCAAGGCTCACGGAGATGCGCAGGAGGGCCCCCCGTGCTCGCTGGCCGCTCTGGCGGTTCTGCAATCGCGACTTCGTCAACGGGATGAGCCAGTGGCTCCAGAGCAGCAAAAGCGAACCCGTGGAGAACGCTGCAATCAGAGCAAACATGTTAATCGGGAGACTAGCGGTTACGGCAAAGACATACGTCTTGCCGTTGCCGCGCGGATCGGAGTTGTCCGAAGCGGAGAGGTACACCGCGTTGCCCCAGTGAGAGTAAGCGCCTGCGCCTATTTCGGCAATGCGAGCGTGCAGGGAATGCGCCGGGCCGAGCCTGGCCCCGTCCTCGAAGATGCGTGCTGATGAAGCATCGGGACGGTTCGGCGAATCGGAATCGAAATAGAGCGGCCAAAGGCGATCAGATCTTGGGGCGTTCACCGTAAAGGCGTGGCCTCCGTAGGCGTTCATCCTCTTGGCAGGAAGGGCATGAGTCACGGAGAGGCCGACGAACGTGTAGTACACCGCAACCGCCACCAGAACTAAGAGCGCCGCGGACAGGAGGTGCCGTGCTGCTCTCAAGAGCACTGGCAGGCTGGCCACCGAGGAATAGGTCCCCACGAGTACCTCATTGGGTAACTGCGATGCATTGGAGAGTATTCCCTCCTGGTTCGTTGATGCCGCGTGATCCTGTCTCGGCGATCCAGCGTACCTGGAACCCTGTCGTCTCTAGCGCACGCGTAAGTGTCGCGACGGTGAAATACTGATAATGATCAGCGCAGATCGCGTTCCAAGCCATACCAGCACGTCGGCGATCGTCGCAGTCGAAATTTGGTGTCGTAATGTACACGCCGCCACCGGGACGAAGCCACCCGCGAAGCTGACGCAGAACCGCCACGGGATCAAAGAGATGCTCGATGATCTCGACTAGGGTGACAGCATCGAGGTCCGTGAAGCCCTCCAGGGAGTCGAAGCTCGCCACGCGAAGATCCAGTCCGAATGAGGTCTTGCCACATGCGACAAGCACGGGCGAGATCTCGATGCCGACAGCGCTCCACCCGTCCCTTTGGAGGGCATCGACGAGAAAACCCACTCCAGAACCACAATCAACAATTGTTCCATTTCTCCGAAAAGGCCGGACGCTATTCAGGACCGGTCGGAAGAAACGATAGTTCCCGAATGGGAAGAGAACGAGTTTTCCCCCAACGCGGGCGAGGGAACCGCAAGTCTCGTACTCCGCGAGCGCACAATGTTCTAAGTAGTCGCGGGAGAATGAGTGCGTCACCTCGATGTGCTCCGGCCGGTGGGAGAGGCGGACATGCCCGCATTTGTCGCAGCGCACGAGGCGAAGCCGCGCATCGAGTGCCACGGGCGCCGGCTCGAGAGAGGTTGCCAACGTGGCGGGTCCACAGAGGGTACAGTCCGTCGGAGCTAGGGCGGCTTTCGCACTGGCCTCAAGTCTCACCTCAGGGAGATCCGGAATGACGACCGGGACGACGCTTCCGCGGAAGAAGGGCAACCTCGGGAGAATATGCCGTGCTGCCCGTCGCAACTTGCTATAGGCCCCAAGCATCATCAATGAAATTACTATAAGTCAGCGCGCCCCGGCCGTAGGCAATGGCAAACGGCCACCGCCTGTGGCTCTGGCGCCGGTGCGATCCTGCGGCTCGCGCGGCCGCTCGCTGGCCGCTCTGGCAACCCATGCTGCCCTTCACCGCGGTGAGCCTCGTTTCCGCGCTCGCCTCTGACCACCCCGTCACCGCCCTGAGCGTCTGCAAAGGGCCTCCTGCTCGTCACTGCCCTCTACGTGACCGCC
>Ga0075433_10003668_pt1 | contig 11871 bp, 10 predicted proteins | sample RhiMethybrSRZTD2_FD_75299 | JGI IMG/M metagenome (GOLD analysis project Ga0075433, IMG submission 75299) | Populus rhizosphere microbial communities from Tennessee, USA - Rhizosphere MetaG P. TD hybrid SRZTD2 | ecosystem: Host-associated > Plants > Roots > Rhizosphere > Soil | place: USA... | reverse complement strand
GAGGAACAGCACCGAGACGGCGAGCATGATCAACGAGTGGAGCATCCCGGTGCGTTTCTCCTCGCCGAAGGTGTGCTGCCAGTCCGTGAACCCCGACACGATCGCGATGAGCGATGAGATGAAGGCGACGACGAAGATGAAGTCGGCTGCGCGCGTGAGCGTCGCGTCCGACGTGACGACGTAGGCGACGTCGAGCGCGACCGCGGCGGTGTACGCGCCCACGGTGATGTCGGTGATCGCCGGGTGTAGGGGATGGCCGAGCGGCCACGTGCCGTGGAGCAGCGTCTTGATCCAGCCGGTGCCGGGGATCTTGTAGAAGCCGACGACGATCGCCTCGAAGAACTTCGAGAACGCGTCCAGCCACTTCCAGCTCTTGGTCAGCGCGTGGCCGGCAGTGTTGCGTGGACTACTCACCGCTGTGATTCAAGCACGCGCTGGGCCACGCAGTGCACATGGCTGCGTCTCTCGGTCGCGCGCGCCCCGGCTTAACAGGGCGTAATCAGTCGCGCAGCAGCTCGTCCACGGCCGCGTAGGGGTCGATCGCGCGATCCGCAACACGAGCCACCGCGCGGTCAACGCGCTCGTCCCCGACCCGGTCGCGCAGCCGCCGAACGAGCGCGTCGCGGAGCAGTCCCTCGACCTCCGTCCGCGCGGCATCCCGGCGGCGGCGCTCGCGCTCGCCGCTCTCCCCGGCCCACGTCCCGTGGCGCGCGATCGCGGACACGAGCTCCGGCACGCCCTCACCGGTCGCGGCAACGGTCCGGAGGATCGGCGGCTTCCATTCCGTCCGCAGCTTGCCGAGGGTGAGCATCTGCGCCAGGTCGCGGGCGGTCTCGTCGGCGCCGGGCCGGTCGGCCTTGTTGACGACGAGGACGTCGGCGATCTCGAGGACGCCGGCCTTGATCGCCTGGATGTCGTCGCCGAGACCCGGCACAGTGACGAGGCACACCGTGTCGACGACGCGCACGACGTCGACCTCCTCCTGTCCCACGCCGACGGTCTCGACCAGCACGACGCCGTAGCCGATCGCGTCGAGGACGTTCACGACCCGCGCCGTCGTTCGGGCGAGCCCACCGGCGTGGCCGCGGCTCGCCATGCTGCGGATGAACAGGCCGTCGTCGAGCGCGCGCTCCTGCATGCGGATCCGATCACCGAGCAGCGCGCCGCCGCTGAAGGGCGACGACGGGTCGACGGCGACGACCGCGACGCGGTCGTGCTCGCGGTACGCGCCGGCGAGGCGGTTCACGAGCGTGCTCTTGCCGCCACCGGGCGGGCCGGTGACGCCGATCATCCGGGCCCGCCCGGTCTGCGGATAGAGCTCGCGCAGCACGTCCGCGGCCTGCGGCTCGTCGTTCTCGACCATCGAGAGGACGCGTGCCAGCGCGCGCTTGTCGCCGTCACGCGCGCGCGAAAGGAGATCGCTCGCCACGGTCGCGTCCGGCGCGCGCGTCACGCGGACGCGAGATCGCGCGCGATGATGATGCGCTGCACCTCGCTCGTGCCCTCGCCGATCTCCATCAGGCGCGCATCGCGCAGATGACGCTCGACCGGGTAATCGCGCAGGTATCCGTACCCACCCAGGACCTGGAGGCTGTCGTTCGCGGCGCGGCTCGCGGCCTCGGACGCGAAGAGCTTCGCTTTCGACGCCGCGACGCTGAACGCCTCGCCCCGATCGACGAGCCACGCCGCGCGATGGACGAGCAGCCTCGCGGCGTCGAGCTCCGTCCGCGACCTCGCGAGCTTCCACTGGATCATCTCGAACTCGGCGATCGGACGGCCGAACTGCTTGCGCTCCTTCGCGTACGCGATCGCGGTCTCCAGGGAGGCGCGGCCGAGGCCGATCGCGAGCGCGCCGATGCCGATGCGCCCGCGGTCGAGCACCTTTCTCACATCGCCGAACGCCTCGCCCTCGGCCCCGATGAGGTCACGCGCGGCGACTCGGCAGTCCTCCATCACGAGCTGCGAGGTGTCCGATGCGTGCAGCCCCATCTTCCGCTCGCTCTTGCCCGGACGGAAACCCGCGGTGCCGCGCGCGATGCCGAACGCGGAGAGCTTGCGCGGCGCGCTCGCGACGTTCACGACGGCCAAGCCGGCCAAAGCCGCGTTCGTGATGAACTGCTTCGTCCCGCTCAGGACATAGCCCTCGCCGACGTTCTGCGCACGGCTCTGGACCGCGATCGCGTCCGACCCCGAGCCCGGCTCGGTCAGCGCCCACGCGCCGAGGTACTCGCCGCGCGCGAGCGGTGGCAGCCAGCGGCGCTTCTGCTCATCGTTCGCGGCGACGAGCAGGTGCCCGATGCAGAGGCTGTTGTGCGCCGCGAGCGTCAGTGCGATCGATCCGTCGCCGGCGCCGAGCTCCTCCAGCACGAGGGCGATCGTCAACATGTCGAGCCCCGCGCCGCCGTACTCCGCGGGCACGGCGAGGCCCGTCAGGCCGAGCGAGGCGAGCTCCGGGAGCAGCTCCATCGGGAAGGTACCCGCTTCGCTCCAGCGATCGGCATTCGGCGCGATGCGCGAACGCACGAAGTCGCGGACGGTATCGCGGACGAGGAGCTGGTCGTCGCGGTACCGGAACTCGACCACCTATGGGCGCTGCGCCGGATAGGCCGCTCGTACGTTCGCGTCGAGGCTGGGCATGAGCTCGTCCACGAGCTTCTGGTCCTTCTCGAGGACGCCGTGGTCAACGTCCCACGCCCTCTTGCGCGCGTCGGAGATGATCTGCCGCTTGTCCTGTGGTAGCTGTGCGAAGGCGATGAGACGTGCCTTCGTGAGCCGCTTGCGCTCCTCGTCGTTCTCGATGCGCGAGAGCTCGCGCAGCTGCGGAGTGAGAGCGCCGACCCGCGCGATCTCGCTCGGCACCTGCGCGATCAGCTCGAGCCGCCCCTTCCACCATTCGATGAGCTCGTTGTCGCTCTTGCCGTGCAGCGCCGCGAGACCGACATCGACCGGGCGTGTGTCCTTCTTCTTGCCGAATCCGAGTATCGCCATTGAACGCCTCCTTTTTCTGTCAGCGACCGACGGGCATCCCGCGGCGCCGGCCGACCGCGTCATTTACGTAGCGCACGATCTCTTCCAAGCTCGCGCCCGGCGGAAAGACGCGCTCGACGCCGACCTTCTGCAGCCCCGGAACGTCCGCCTCGGGGATGATGCCGCCGCCGAAGAGCAGCACGTCGTCCATGCCCTTCTGCTTCATGAGCTCGGACACCCGCGGGAAGATGTAGTTGTGCGCGCCCGAGAGAAGGCTGATGCCGACGGCGTCGACGTCCTCCTGCAGCGCCGTCTCGACGACCTGCTCGGGCGTCTGATGCACGCCGGTGTAGATGACCTCCATCCCCGCGTCGCGCAGCGCGCGCGCGACGACCTTCGCCCCGCGATCGTGACCGTCGAGGCCGGCCTTCGCCACCACGACCCGTATCGGTCTCTTCAGAGCTCGGCCCCCAGATCTTCGTGCAGGTGCTCCTCCCAATGCAGGTACGAGTAGAACCCGACGATCCCGAAGATCTTCGGATCGAGTATCTGGTCATCGGGAATGGTCGCGATCGTCTCGCGCATGCGCTTCGCGGACGTGTCGAGCTCGTCGAGCATCGCCTCCGCACCGACGAGACGATGCGCCTCGACCGCGCGCTCGTTCTCTTTCAGGATCAGCTCGGTGTTCCACTGCTTGGTCGCGCCGCCAAGCTCCTTCACCGCGTTCTGCAGCCAGTTCGCGGCGTGCGCGGACATGTCGCGGTACGACCAGCCCGAGGGCGTCGCGTCGAGCAGCCGTTCGCGGCCCACCTCGCGCAGGCGGCCGCGGAACTCGGCCCAGGTCTCGTCGTAGTCCCGCAGCACGTCCGCCTTGTTCTTCGGCATCCACGGCTCGATCTCCGGTAGGTGCTCGAAGAAGTGCCCGTAGCTCTCGCCGGCGATGAGCCGGATGGCCATGAAGTGCAGGTCCTCGTCGGCAGGGAGCGCCTCGACGATCTTGATCAGCTTCGTGTAGGCGTCGTCGAGCCGCTTCGTCACCTGATGCGCCGGTCGCGACGCCGCGGCGGCCTGCTCGCGGTCGTTCTCGGCCTGGACGTTCGGGATCGGCCCGCGCTCGCCGCGCAGCCGGTACGGCAGCGAGCGCTCGAGCGTCTCGAGCCAGTACGCGATATGCGCCAGCATGGCCTTCGCGGTCCAGCCGGCGGACGTGACATCGTTCAGCCGCCGCAGCCCTATGCGCGCGACGGCGCGGCGGAACGGGCGCCAGCCCTCCCGCATCTTCTCGAGGAGCTGCGCAGGACGCGTCGGCACCGCGCTGAAGAGCTCGGTGTGGTGCTCGGCGTAGTGGCCGTACGAGTTGCCGGCCACGACGCTGATCGCCCACCCATCCTTCGCCTTGAGCTGCTCGGGCGTGAGGCGCTCGATCTCCTCGACGAGCCGCGCGTGCGCGTCGTCGAGCTCGCTCAGGACCTCGCGCGCGCTGCGCGGCGACGCCTCGCGTGCGAGCCTCGCGTTGAACTCATCGGTGTCGACCCCGGAGCCCTTGAACTCGCCGGTCTCGCGCAGGTGACGGAGCCGCTCGACGGTGAGCGCCTCCCACCCGGTGCAGTGCGCGGCCATCTCCTTGAACGTCCAGCCCGCGCTCGAGCGTTCTTCGATCCCGGAAGGCCCCAGCGACATGAGCGCGAGGCGGAAGTTGACCCAGCCGGCGTTCACGACGAGCGCGAGATCGCGCGCCGTCTTGATCGCCGCGCCGAGGTCGGCGAAGTGATCAGGGTAGTGGCCCGTCGTGTTCCACTCGACGACCTTTCGCGCGAGCTCGGGCATCTCGTTGCCCTCGAAGGAGCGCACGAGGTTCACGACGGCCTTGTTCGACCGCGCGAGGCGCTGCTTCAGGTCAACGATCGGTGTGTCCTGGGTCTGCGCGAACACCTGCGCGTTGAACGCGTCGATGTCCTCGAGGTCGTCGCGACCGAAACTATCGGTCCCCGACTCCATGACGCTCTCGACGCGTGGCGGGACCGTCTCCTCCCACGCCGCGAAGTGCGCGAGCACCTCGCGCAGCGTCATCCCCGAAGGCAACTTCTCGTCATAACGGTCTTCGGGTATCGCGTCGAACACCGAACGCGACGCGACGTAGAGCTGCTCGATCTGAGCGGCGAGCGCGGTCGCTTCGCGCCTCGTGGCCCCTGCCCCCTGGCTAGAAGTAACCGGGGTCTCGGTAGACACCGAAGACCTCCTTCAGGATCTGCACCTGTTCCCCCACGCTCGCGTTCGCCCGCGCGCAATCGAGGAAAGCAGGCATCAGCTCCGCTCTCTTGTCCGCCTTCGCTCTGGCCGCGGCGTCGCGCAGCCGCGCCGTGGCCTCGCGCCACCGGCCGGCGTCGCGCGTCCGCCTCACCTCGGCGAGACGTTCCACCTGCTTCCTCTCTACCTCTGGATCGATCTGGAGGATCGGGATCGGGGGCTCTTCTGTCGTCGCGTACGCATTGATGCCGACGATGAGCTTCTCCTTGCGCTCGACCTGCTCCTGGAATCGGAAGGAGGCCTCGGTGATCTCGCGCTGCGGGTAGCCGCGCTCGACCGCCTCGACCATCCCGCCCATCGCCTCGATCTCGCGCAGGTAGCGCGCGAAGCCGTCCTCCATCCGCGTGGTGAGGTCCTCGAGGTAGTACGAGCCGCCGAGCGGGTCGACCGTGTCGGCCACGCCGGTCTCGTGGGCGATGATCTGCTGCGTCCGCAGCGCGAGCGTCACCGCCTCCTCCGTCGGGAGCGCGTACGTCTCATCGAGCGAGTTCGTGTGCAGCGACTGCGTGCCGCCGAGCACCGCGGCGAGCGCCTGCAGCGCGACGCGCACCACGTTGTTGTACGGCTGCTGCGAGGTAAGCGAGACGCCGGCGGTCTGCGCATGCGTACGCAGCTGCATCGCGCGCTCGTTCTTCGGGTGGTAGCGCTTCTCGATCTCGCGCGCCCAGATGCGCCGCGCGGCGCGGAATTTCGCGATCTCCTCGAAGAAGTCGTTGTGGACGTCGAAGAAGAACGACATTCGTGGCACGAAGTCGTTCACGTCGAGACCGGCAGCGACGCCCCACTTCACGTACTCGAGGCCGTCGATGAGCGTGAACGCGAGCTCTTGGAGCGCGGTCGCTCCGGCCTCGCGGATGTGGTAGCCGGACACGCTGATCGTGTTCCACTTGGGCACCTCGCGAGCGCCGAAGCGGAACGTGTCGACGACGAGGTCCATCGCCGCGCGCTCGGGCACGATCCACTCGCGCTGCGCGATGTACTCCTTGAGGCAGTCGTTCTGGATCGTCCCGCCGAGCGCCGTGAGCGGATAGCCTCGCTTCTCCGCGGCGGCGAGGTACATCGCCCAGACGATCGATGCCGGGCCGTTGATGGTCATCGAGGTCGTGACCTCGTCGACCGGGATCTTGTCGAAGAGGATCTCCACGTCACGCAGCGTCGACACGGCGACGCCCTCGCGCCCGACCTCACCGCGCGAGAGCGGATCGTCGGCATCGCGCCCCATGAGCGTCGGCATGTCGAACGCCGTCGAGAGGCCCGTCACACCGTGCTTGAGGAGGTAGTGGAAGCGCGTGTTCGTGTCCTCAGCCGATCCGAAGCCTGCGAACTGGCGCATCGTCCAGAGGCGGGTGCGGTACATCGATGGATGGATGCCGCGCGTGTACGGGAACTCGCCGGGCGAGCCGAGATCGCGCTGCGGGTCGAAGCCCTCGAGGTCGTCGGGCGTGTACAGGGGCTCGATCGGCTCGGACGAGATCGTGGTGAAGGACTTCTTGCGCTCAGGACGCTTCTTTACCGCTGGCCCGTAGACCGTGTCCATCCATTCCTGCTTCGCCGAGCGCGACTTCTGGATGGTCATGCGGCGAGGAGCGAGCGCGCGATGACCATGCGCTGGACCTCGCTCGTCCCTTCGTAGAGCGGCGTCGCGCGCGCGTCGCGCGCGTAGCGCTCGATCTCGTATTCGGCCATGTAGCCGTACCCGCCGAAGACCTGCAGCGCCGCGTAGGTGACGCGCTGTGCCATCTCGCTCGCGTAGAGCTTGGCCATCGACGCCTCCCGCGTGAACGGCCGGCCCTCATCGCGCAGTCGGGCCGCGCGGTGCGCGAGGACGCGCGCGGCATCGATCTCGGCGCGCGCCTGCGCGATCACAAAGCGCAGTGCCTCGAACTCGAGGATCGATCGGCCGAACTGCCTTCGCTCGCGTCCGTACGTGATCGCCCGGGCGAGGGCGGCGCGCGCGATGCCGATGGACTGCGCGGCGATGCCGATGCGCCCGCCGTCGAGGCCCGCGAGCGCGAGCGAGAACCCCTTGCCGGCCTCGCCGAGCATGGCGTTCGGCCCGACCCATACGTCCTCGAGCACGATCGCGCTCGTGTCGGAGGCGCGCAGGCCCATCTTCGCCTCGGCGTCTCCGACACTGAGCCCAATCGTGTCGGCGGGCACGATGAACGCTGTCACGCCGGCGTGAGGACGCGCGGGCTCCGGCGGGGAGACCCGAGCGAAGACGATGAACAGCGGCGCGTAGCGCGCGCTGGTGATGAACTGCTTACGCCCGTTGAGCCGCCAGCCGTCGCCGTCGCGCATCGCGATGGCCTTGAGGGACGCGGCGTCGCTGCCCGACGAGGGCTCGGTGAGCGCGAAGGCGCCGAGACCGCCGCCGTCCATGAGCTTTGGCAGCCACGTCGCGCGCTGCTCGGCGGTCCCGTGGCGCGCGATCGAGCCGGCGACGATGCCGCTGTTCACCGACACCCCGACCGCGAGCGACGGCCACGCCGCCGCGAGCTCCTCGAGCACGAGCGCGAAGGCGACGGTCGAGGCTCCAAGGCCGCCGTCCACTTCGGGGATCGTCATGCCGAGGACGCCGAGCGTGCCGAGCTCGCGCACGACGTCGAGCGGCAGCGTCCCCTCGCGCTCGCCGCGCGCGATGCGACCGCCGAGACCGTCGGCCCAGCCGCGCACCGCGATCGCGAGCTCGCGCTCGGTCTCGCTCGGCTCGAGCCTCATCGTCGCTTCGCCCCTGCAACCCCGGGTACGGCGCGTATCACGGCTGGCCCTTCACCTTCTTCACCGCTTCGGTGAACGCGGGCACGAACTCGAAGAGGTCGCCGACCACGCCGTAGTCCGCGATCTTGAAGATGTCGGCGTCGGCGTCCTTGTTCACCGCGACGATCACCTTCGACGAGGTCATCCCCGCGAGATGCTGGATCGCGCCGGAGATACCGAGCGCGACGTAGAGGTCCGGCGTGACGGTCTTCCCGGTCTGGCCGACCTGCTCCTCGTTCGGGCGCCAGCCCGCGTCGGTGACGGCGCGTGACGCCCCGATCGCGGCACCGAGGGCGTCGGCGAGCTCCTCGACGATCTTCCAGTTCTCTGGGCCCTTCATGCCTCGGCCGGCCGACACGATCGTGCGCGCCTCGCCGAGCGAGACGCGCTTGCCTCCGGTCGCGGTCGCCTCGAACCGGTCGAACGTGAGGCGTGGGTCGTCCTGCCCGGGGTCGATATCGGTCACCGGCGGCGCCATCGCGTCGGCGGGCAGCGTCCACGCGCCCGGCCGGATCGTCGCGACCGCGGGCAGCGGGACCTTCACCGTCGCGCGGATCTTCCCCGCGTACATCGTTCGCTTCGCCTCGAGCGCACCGTCCTTCGCCGCGAGATCGGTGCAGTCCGCGACGTAGGCGCGGCCGAGCTTCGCCGCGACGCGCGCGGCGAGATCGCGTCCGTTCGCGGTCGCGCCCGCCAGGATGAGATCGGCATCCTTCGCCCTCTCCGCTACCGCGGTGGACCACGCGATCGGCGAGTAGCGATCGCCCTTGACCGCGATGACCTCGACCTCACCGAAACTCTTCGCCTTGGCGGCGATCTCGAGCGAGACGCGGCGCAGCCCATTCTTCGCGCGCTCGGCCACGACGACCGTCTTCACAGGACCTTCGCCTCTTCGTGCAGCGCCTTCGCGACCTGCTCCGCCACGGCCTTCGCGTCTCCGTCGAGCTTGAAGACCTTGCCGCCGCCGCGCTGCGGAGGCAGCTCCATCGCGACGATCTCGATCTTGGGCGACGATGCGGAGACGCCGAGGGCTGAGAGGTCCTTCTCGGGGATCTCCTTCTTCTTCGCCTTCATGATCCCCGGGAGGCTCGGGTAGCGCGGCTCCTTCTCCGACTTGTGGACCATGCCGACGACAGGTGGCGTCGCCTTCCAGACCTCGTGGCCGCCTTCTACCTCGCGCCAGAGCTCCCACGCCTCGCCGCTCGGCGCGGCCTTCGTGAGCATCCCGACGTGCGGCCAGCCGAGGACCTCGGCGAGCGCCGGACCGACGAGACCTTGATCATCGTCCGACGCCTGCTTCCCGCACAGGACGAGATCCGGCTTCAACTCTTTCACGACCGCGGCGAGCGCCTTGGCGACGTCGAGCGCGGGGACGTCCTCCGGCGCGTTCACGAGCGTCGCGTCGTCGCAGCCCATCGCGAGCGCCTGCCGCAGCGCGTCCCGCGACCGGGCCGGCCCGACGGTGACGACCGAGACGACCGTGCTCGGATCCGCGTCCTTGCGCTCGAGCGCGAGCTCGACGGCGTATTCGTCGTAGGGCGAGATGGACCAGGTCACGCCCTCGGTCGCGATCACCTTCCCGCCTGGCCCGACCTTGACCTTCACCGTCGAGTCCGGCACCTGCTTGAGGCACACGAGGATGCGCGCCACTAAACGATCTCCTGGTCGTTCGCCGCGCGCAGCGCGACCCAGATCGCGAAGATGACGACCGCGAGCGCGACGAGCGTGCCCGCGAACCACGCGATCGTGGCGCCGTCAGTGAGATCCATGAACGCTCCCCTGCACCGTTGTCTGTGTAAGTCTGGCAGCGACGAGCTCGAGGACGTCGACCGGCTTCAACTGCTCTTGCAGGCCTTTGGCGCCGACACCCTCCTCGAGCATGATCAGGCAGTAGGGGCAGCCGCTCGCCACCTTCGTCGCCCCGGTGTTCGCCATCGTCAGCTGCTCGATGCGTCGGTGGTTCACGCGCTGTCCAATCTTCTCTTCCATCCACATGCGGCCGCCGCCGGCGCCGCAGCAGAAGCCACGCTCGCGGTGGTGCGGCGCGATCTCCTTGCGTTCCACGCCGGGGATCGCGTCGAGGACCGCGCGCGGCTCGTCGTAGATGCCGTTGTGCCGGCCGAGGTAGCAGGGATCGTGGTACGCCACGACATCCTTGGCGTGGCCGCTCAGCGTGATGCGCTTCTCGGCGATGAGCTTCTGCACGAGCGGCAGCGCGTGGGTGACCTCGTAGTTGCCGCCGAGCTGCGGGTACTCGTTGGCGATGGTGTTGAAGCAGTGCGGGCACGAGGTGATGACCTTCTTCGTCGCGAGCGCGTTCATCGTCTCGATGTTCTGCTGCGCCTGTAGCTGGTAGAGGTACTCGTTGCCGAGGCGCCGCGCCGGATCGCCGTTGCACGTCTCCGCCGCGCCGAGGATGGCGAACGAGACGCCGGCGCTCTTCAGGATCGTCGCGAGCGCGCGCGCGACGCGCTGATTGCGACGGTCGTACGAGGCGGCGCAGCCGACGAAGTACAGGTATTCGGCGTCCGGCTTCTCCGCGATCGTCGGGATGTCGAGGCCCTGCGCCCACTCGCCGCGCGCGTCGCGCGGCTCGCCCCACGGATTCCCGGCGCGCTCGATGTTCGTCATCGCGCGCTGCGCCTCGGGCGGCGCCGCACCCTCCATGAGCGTGAGATGGCGGCGCATGTCGACGATCTTGTCGATGTGCTCGATCGTCACCGGGCACGCCTCCACGCACGCTGCGCACGTCGTGCACGCCCAGAGCTCATCGGGCTTGGTGTCGACCCAGTGCGACGGCGCGGTTGCATCATTCGAACCCGCGGGCGCGTTTGCTGACGGGCTCCCGTTTCCCTTCGCGCGCACGCCGAGCAGCTTCGGTCCCTCTCGCAGCAGCTGGTCGCGGATGTCGAGCACGATCTTCTGCGGGTCGAGCGGCTTGCCCGTCGCGAGCGCCGGGCAGTTGTCGGAGCAGCGGCCGCACTCGGTGCAGGTGTACCCGTCGAGGAGTTGCTTCCACGAGAAGTCACGGATCGTTGCCACGCCGAACGTCTCCTGGTTCTCGATGTCCTTGATGAGCGAGAGCTGTCCGCGCGGCGTCTGCTTCCGAAAGCCGACGTTCGGGAGCGTCGTCACGATGTGCAGGTGCTTGGTGTGCGGCAGGTACGCGGCGAAGGCGAGGATCGTGAGCACGTGCGCCCACCACCCGTAGGCGAAGACGACGCCTGAGCTCTCGCCCCGAAAGACGTCCGGCACGATGCCCGCGAGCGGAGGTCGCGTCGCGCCGGGCTCGAGCTTTCCCGCCGCGATGCCGGCGTACTCGAACACCAGCAGCGTCAGCATGAGAAAGCCGATGAGTCCGAGGATCAGGTAGCCCTCGCGCGCGATGTGCATGTGCGGAGGCCGCAGCACCGCGCGGCGAAAGAACGCGACGACGACCGAAGCCAGAACGGCAACGGCGAAGAGGTCGAGCGTCCACGCGAAGACGCCACTCGTCGTCCCGGGCAGCGACCAGCCGACGATCCCGCGCAGCAAAAGATCGGCGCTGCCATAGGTGATGACCAGGAAGCCCCAGAAGATGAGCGCGTGGCCGATGCCGCGGACCCAGTACGGGCGTTTGAGCAGCTTGCGCTGACCGAGGTAGATCACGAGCTCGTCACGGAAGTGCCGCCACACACCGTCAAGGTCGACCTTGGGTCGACCGAGGCGGAGCAGTCGGACGAGCAGCACGGCGCGCCACATGAACGCGCCAAAGCCCAGGACTGCGAGCACCAGCAGGATCGCGCCGCCCGTGAAGAAGCTGCCGGTCGGCGGCGTCACGCCCTGAGAATCTCCTCG
>Ga0075433_10003666_pt1 | contig 11874 bp, 11 predicted proteins | sample RhiMethybrSRZTD2_FD_75299 | JGI IMG/M metagenome (GOLD analysis project Ga0075433, IMG submission 75299) | Populus rhizosphere microbial communities from Tennessee, USA - Rhizosphere MetaG P. TD hybrid SRZTD2 | ecosystem: Host-associated > Plants > Roots > Rhizosphere > Soil | place: USA... | reverse complement strand
GGCAAGATCGCCTTCCACAGCACCCGCGACGGTGACTTCCAGATCTACGTGATGAACCCGGACGGGTCCGGTGTCACTCGTGTCACCAACACCGCCGGTGGAAACGTTGATCCCATCTGGTCTCCGGACGGCAAGCGCATCGCGTTCGCGAGCTTCCGCACCGGCCGCTCCGAAGTCTTCGCCATCAACGTCGACGGGTCGGGAGAAACTCAACTCACCACCGACGGCGGGTTCCCTGGCGCCTGGTCGCCCGATGGGACGCGGATTGCGTTCGCCAACGGTGCCGACGAGATACTCATCTTCCACCTCGATGGGAGCGGCGTCACCCGCCTGACCGACAACAGCTTCCGTGATTTTCCGACCGCCTGGTCACCCAACGGTGAGCAGATCCTGTTCGAAAGCGACCGCGACGGCGATGAAGAGCTCTACGTCATGAATGCGGACGGAAGCGGAGTTACCCGGCTCACCAACAGCCCTGGCAGGGACGAGGGCGACCGTGCGGGCTGGTCGCCCGACGCCGCGCGGATCGTGTTTTCTAGCGACCGCGACGGTGGCCAGCTCCATGTCTTCGTCATGGGCGCGGACGGGAGTGGAGTGACCCAGCTCACCTCAGGTAATTTCGTCGACGACGACCCCGTTTGGTCGCCCGACGGCACGCGGGTCGCGTTCCACAGCACCCGCGACGGCGGCGACGAGGACATCTTCGTCATGAACGCGGACGGCAGCGGACTGACTCAGCTGACGTTCAACGACGGTGTGTTCGATGCTGTTCCCGTCTGGACGCAGGCCGTCCCTGTATCAAATGATGCCTTCGCCAACGCGACCGTCATCCCGGCCCTGCCGTTCAGCGACGCCGTAGACATCACGCCGGCGTCGTCGGAACCGGGCGAGCCGATCCCCTCCTGCTCGTTTGGATCTTCCGGGAGAACGGTGTGGTACGCGTTCACGCCCAGCGGGACGGCATCGATCTCGGCGAGCATCGACGCGCCGTTCGCGCACGTGCTGGCGGCCTATACCGGCAGCGCGGTCGGCAACCTGGTTCAGGTCGGTTGTACGGGGGCGTTCGGGGCAAAGTTGACCTTCGTCGCGACGACGGGCACCACGTACTATTTCCAGGTGGATGGCCTGTTCAGCCAGGCCGGCTTCCTGCAGTTCCGACTCGAGTCGATCCCGCCCCCGCCCAACGACAACTTCGCCGACGCGATCGTGATTTCGGCGTTGCCGTTCGGGGCCACCGTGGACATCACGAGCGCCACCACCGAGGCGGGCGAGCGGAAGGGATCGTGCACGATCTTTGGCGGCTCCGTGGGGCGAACCGCATGGTACGCGTTCACGCCTGCGGAAACTGGATCGCTGGCGGCGAGCATCGTCAATGCGCCGACCAACTCTGTCGTCACCGTGTACAGCGGGAGCTCGCTAGCCACCCTCACGGAAGTGGCGTGTCGGACGGGCGTCGGGTCGCTCGCGACGTTCCGCGCGCTGGCGGGCACGACGTATTTCTTCCAGGTGGACTTCCAGAACGACCTGGGCGGCCAGCTCGACTTCCGTCTGGATGTCGCGCCACTACCCGTCGCCACCTTTGGATTCTTCCCATTTGACCCGACCGTGTTCGATGTGGTCCAGCTCTCGGACCAATCCTTCGACCCGGCCGGAGTGGGCTTCGAGCCGCAGGTGTGGAACTTTGGCGATGGCGCGACCGGCACGGGGTTCAACGTGACGCACCGCTATGCCGCGGACGGAGACTACACCGTTGAGCTCACCGTCACGACGCATGACGGTCGGACGGCGCTGGCCTCCCAGACCGTGCACGTCCGCACCCACGACGTCGCGATCACACGATTCATGACGCCGAATGCGGCGAGCTCGGGTCAGACCCGGCGCATCGTCGTCAGCATCAACAGCAAGCGATATGCCGAGACCGTGGAGGTCCAGCTGTTCCGGAGCGTCCCCGGCGGCTTCCAGCAGTTCGGCTCCTTGACGCAGTTCGTGCCCATGAACCCGAAGAGCGGGACCACCGACTTTGCCTTCACCTACACGTTCACCGGCGACGATGCAGCGATCGGGAAAGTGACCTTCAAGGCCGTGGCGATCATCGTGGGAGGTCGGGATGCGTTGCCGGCGGACAATGACGCCATCGCGCCCGCGACGAAGCTAGGCAGATAGCGACGAGGGAGGTAACACGTATGCTCGGGAAATCGTGCCGGCCAGTGACGCGGGTCGTGAGGATGGTGTGCGTGGGAACGCTCGCGCTATCGTGCAGCCGCGAGTTTCCCGTACAGCCGAGCCCTCCCGCGTACACGACGACGGGTCTCGACGCCGCAGCTCCGCCGAATGATGACTTCGCGAATGCGACGCTGGTCGATGCGCTGCCGTTCAACGGCGTCGTGGACATCACGGCCGCTACGTTGGAGCCGGGCGAGCCCAGTTCGTCTTGCTTCATTTTTGTCGGTTTCGCCACCCGCACCGCCTGGTACGCCTTCACGCCCACGGAGACTGTATGGGTCGGGGCGACGCACGACGGCACCGGGATGGTCGCCGCCTACACGGGCACCTCGGTGCTCGACCTGACGGAGCTTGACTGCGACCCCTTCAGCGGAAGGGTGGCGTTTCACGCTCAGGCAGACACAACCTATTTCGTGCAGGTGCGTGACGTGTTCGGCCAGGGCACTTCGGTTGTGCTACACCTCGCCGCTATCGCTCCGCCATCGAATGATGACTTCGCTCATGCGACGGCGATGCCCGAGCCCCTCCCGTTCGAGCAGATCGTCGATGTCACCGCGGCAAGTCTGGAAGACGGAGAGCCGATCCCGACCTGCGCGTTCGGCCCCGTTACCCGGACCGCCTGGTACACGTTCACGCCCACTTTGACCACATCGGTCGCGGTGAGCTACGTCAATGCCCAATTCTCTGGCGTGATCGCCACGTACTCGGGTGCGTCGTTGTCCACGCTGACCTCGCTCGGCTGCTCGGCCGGGTTCGGCGGGCGCGTGCTGTTGCGGGCGGAAGCGGGCACGACCTATCACATCCAGGTCGGTGCCCAATTCGACGACGCTGGCCCCATGGACATCCGCCTGGACGTCCTTCCGCCGCCGGTCGTAGGCATCGGCTTCTTTCCCGGGGACCCCTCGGTCTTTGATGCGATACAATTCTTCGACCAATCGTTCGACCCGGGCGGCGTCGGGATCGAGACGGAGCAGTGGTCCTTCGGAGATGGGGGGACGGGCTCCGGCTGCTGTCCAACGCACCAATACAGCGCCGATGCCGACTTCACGGTCCAGCTCTCCGTCTCGACCTTTGACCGCCGCACGGCCTCGAATTCCCAGACCCTCCGGATCCGGACTCATGACGTCGTGATCACCAAACTCGCCGTGCCGCAAGCGGGGAGGACGGGGCAGACTCGACGCATCGTCGTCGACGTCAATAGCAAGCGATATGCCGAGACCGTTGAGGTGCAGTTGTCCCGGAGCGTGCCGGGGGGCTTCCAGCAATTCGGCTCGCTGACACAATTCGTGCCCATGAATCCCAAGGGGGGCACGACGGAGTTCGCGTTCAGCTACACGTTCACGAGCGACGACGCGCAGATCGGCAAAGTGACGTTCCGGGCGATCGCAGTGCTTGCCGGTGCGCGCGAGGCCTTCGCGTCCGATAACGAGGCGATCGCGCTTCCGACGAAGGTGACGCGGTAGCCATTGGGGGATACTTCATGAGTCGGATCTGGCAGGTGGCCGCGCTGATGCTCTCCATCGCGGGGGCCGCGCCGGCCTGGGCCCACGCGCAGACGCCGAGCCCCGCGCGGGACTCCGTGATCTACGCGGCGTGCATGCCGGTGTACATCGACGAGTTCAAACAGAAAGGAAGTGACGAACAGAGAGCGCCGCTCATGGCGGGCATGCTCTGCCAGATTATCGCCGGTGGCTGTCAGAACGAGCCTCGCGGCGCGCCCTGCAAGAAAAGCATTCGGCACTTGAGCGAAAGCCTCGAAAAGTCGGGCCTGTCGCTGCCATATATGGCCGCCTCCGCCGGGAGGACTGATCTGATCAAGACGCTGATCGAGCTGAAGGTCGATATCAACAAGCCGACAAAGGCGTCCAGAGACTCGGCGTCGGGCGAGGGCTGGACGCCGCTGATGATTGCCGCGGCCGAAGGGCATGCGGAGACCGTGTCTGCGTTGGTCGACGGTGGCGCTGACGTCAATGCGACCAACAGGCTCGGCCGCACTGCCCTGATGTTCGCCTCTTCGTACGGATTCGCGGCCATCGTCCAGAACCTCTTGGGCCACCGCGCCGACCCGAACATCGTGCCGAAGGACAGCACGGGTTGGACCGCACTGATCGCGGCCGCCCATAACGGGCACGGCGAGGTCGTCACGTTGCTGCTGGGTCATGGAGCCGATGCGTCGATCAGGGACAAGCAGGGGAAGACCGCGTTGGCCTGGGCGGAGGCCCAAGGGCACTCAGAGATGGCACAGGCCTTGAGGGACGCGACCGGCAAGAAGTGATCCTCTGCGTTCCTTAGCCCCATCTCGCATCGTTTTTCCTACCGTTTTCGACGACGCTCAACATACCGTCGTGGCATGCTGGCCCGCGTCCGCTCCGCCGCGGTGCTCGGGATCGACGCCTATCTGGTGGACGTCGAGACCGACATTGCGAACGGCCTCCCCACGTTCGCCACGGTCGGGTTGCCGCAGGGTGCCGTCAAGGAAGGACGCGAGCGCGTGTACGCCGCGCTCGCGAACACCGGCTACACCTTCCCGCTGAAGCGCATCACGGTGAACCTGGCCCCGGCAGACATTCGCAAGGACGGATCGGCGTTCGACCTGCCGATCGCCGTGGGCATCCTCGCCGCCACGGAGCAGATCTCGGCCGAGCGGCTCGGGCGGGTCGCGGTGCTGGGCGAGCTGGGGTTGGAGGGCGCGATCCGCCCCGTGCGCGGAGCGCTGCCGGTGGCGCTGGCGGCCCGCACGGCCGGGCTCGAAGCGCTCGTGCTGCCGCGTGAGAACCTGCCGGAGGCGGGCGTCGTCTCGGGGGTCCGCGTGCTGGGCGCCGGCAATCTGGCCGAGCTGGCCGACTTTCTGGACGGCCGGGCGGAGCTGCCGGAGGCGCGGGTCGATCTCGCCGGACTTCTGGCGGAGCGCGCCAAGCACGACGTCGATTTCGGGGAAGTGAAGGGGCAGGCGCACGCCAAGCGCGCGCTCGAGGTGGCGGCGGCGGGGGGACACAACATCTTGATGATCGGACCGCCGGGCAGCGGCAAGACGATGCTCGCACGCCGGCTCCCCACCATTCTGCCCCAGATGAGTCTCGACGAGGCGCTCGAGACGACGAAGATCCACTCGGTGGCTGGGGTATTGCCCGTGGGCGAGTCGCTGGTCGCGCGGCGGCCGTTTCGCGCGCCGCACCACACGATCTCCGACGCGGGGCTGATCGGCGGGGGCTCGTACCCGCGGCCGGGTGAGGTGAGCCTGGCGCACGGGGGCGTGCTGTTCCTGGACGAGCTGCCCGAGTTCCGCAAGAACGTGCTCGAGGTGCTGCGCCAGCCGATGGAGGACGGTGTCGTGACGATCGCGCGCGCCGCCATGAGCCTCACGTATCCGGCGCGCTTCATGCTCGCCGCCGCGATGAATCCGTGCCCCTGCGGCTACTTCGGCGATCCGCAGCACAATTGCGTGTGCGGGCCGCTCGGCGTGGAGCGCTACCTCGCCCGCGTCTCGGGGCCGCTGCTGGACCGGATCGACATCCATCTGGAGGTCCCCGCCGTGAAGTACCGCGCCTTGGCGGACCAGGGCGGCGGTGAGCCGAGCGAGGCGGTCAGGGAGCGGGTGGACCGGGCGCGCGCGGCCCAACGCGACCGGTTTGCCAACCGGGCCGGCGTTTATGCCAACGCGCACATGGCGGCGCGCGACATCCGCACGTTCTGCCGCGTTTCGGACGGCGCCGACACGCTGCTCCGCACCGCCATCACGCGGCTCGCGCTGTCGGCGCGGGCCTATCACCGGATTCTCAAGATCGCGCGCACCATCGCCGACCTCGAGGGGGCGGCGGAGCTGCAGCCGAAGCACGTGAGCGAGGCGATTCAGTACCGCAGCCTCGACCGGCGGGGTCTCGCGTAGCGCTGCCTTTCTGACCGATCGCTGACGTCCGGCCCGTCCCGACCGCCGGTAGCTTGGGAAACTCCTTTCACAGCGAGGTCGGATGCGCAGACTTGCGCTCGCCTTTGTCGCCGGCCTGCTGATCGTGCCGGCGGGCGCCTGGGTCCTGGCGTGGCTCGGAGCCTGGTCGTTCACCGCGACCGCCACGCCCCCGGCGTGGGAGCAGGCGTTGGCGCGCAGGGCGGTCAACGCGTCGGTCGCCCGGCACGCGCCGCGCACGCCGAACCCGCTGCGCCCCTCCCCCGATGTGCTGCTCGCGGGGGTAAAGGTCTACCGGGACGCCTGCGCCGGGTGCCACGGTGGCCCGAGTCGCCCCAGTGAGTGGGGAAGCTCGGATTTCTATCCGCGGGTCCCGCAGTTCGCGCGCACCCCGCCCCGGAAGCCGGACTGGCAGTTGTACTGGATCGTGAAGCACGGTGTGCGGTATTCCGGGATGGCCGCGTGGGGCAACCAGATTCCGGACTCGACGATGTGGCAAGTCGTCACCTTCCTGAGCCGGCTCGATTCGCTGCCAGCGGCCGTCGACACTGCCTGGCGGCGCGTCGGCGGGTAGCAGCGGCTCCGGGCGCGGGTATCTTCCCCCCCTCTCTAACCTGTTCCCGGGTATGTCCAGCGCGGTTCGCGGCCCCCCGACTCTGCTCGGCCTCCCCTACGACGCGAGCTCCTCCTTTCTCCGCGGCACGGCGGCGGCGCCACCCGCGATCCGGCAGGCGCTGCATTCGCCGGCGGGCAATCAGTGGACCGAGACCGGCGTCGATCTCGGGAAAGACGGCGCGCTTGGGGACGCGGGCGACGTGCCGCTCGGCACCTCCGGCGCCGAAGTGCGTGCCAAGATCGAGGAGGCGGTGCGCACGCTGCTCGAGTCGGGCGCGCGGCCCATCGTGCTCGGGGGCGATCACTCGATCTCGTACCCGGTCGTCCGCGCGGTGCGGTGGTCCCATCCCCGGCTCAGCGTGCTGCACTTCGATGCCCACCCCGATCTCTACCCCGAGTTCGAGGGCGATCCGTACTCCCACGCGTGTCCCTTCGCGAGGGTGATGGAGGAACGGCTCGCCGACCAGCTGGTGCAGGTGGGGATCCGCGCGATGACCGCGGTGCAGCGGGTGCAGGCCGAGCGCTACGGCGTCGAGGTGATCGACATGGACGCCTGGGTCGCCGGGCGGCGCCCCGCGTTGCGCCACCCGGTCTACGTGTCGATCGACGTGGACGCGTTCGATCCGGCGTTCGCGCCCGGCGTGTCGCACCGCGAACCGGGCGGACTCACGGCGCGCGAGGTGCTGACGGTGCTGCACGGCTTGAGCGTGCCGCTCGTCGCCGCCGACATCGTCGAGTTCAATCCGGCCCAGGATCCCAGCGGGATCACGGCGACCCTGTGCGCGAAGCTCGTGAAGGAAGTCGCCGGGAAGATGATCTAGTTGGGGGGAATCGTCAGGTGGATGACGTCACCGGGGCGCACGCTGATCGTCTCGGTGACGGGGTTGGACCGGCCGCCGATCGGATGCAGCTCGAACCGCAGCTCCGTGCCGTAGCCGATCAGCTCCGGCCGCACCATCAAGATGCGCGACGTGAGCCCCGGCACCGTGCCGATGCGGATGCGCTGACCGCCGCGGATGAGGAACACGTTCATATCGAGGAAATTCTGGTTGTCGACCGCTACCGCGACTTCCGCCTGAGGATTGATCGGGGCGACGGCGCCACGATGACACGCCACGGCGGCGAACGCCACGAGCAGCAGGGCGGCGGAGAGCGGACGCATTACTGTTAATGTACACCCAACCCACCACACCCACATGATCGACTGGTTCCAAACCCACCTCGGCATGAACCCCGTGCTCCAGACGCGGATGCTCGCGACCGTGGCCACGATTGTGGGCCTCTGGCTGCTGCGCCGTGTCGTCCTGGGGTTCGTGTACCGCCGCGTACAGGACCCGTGGGGTCGCTACCGCTGGCGCAAAGGCCTGACCTACGTGCTGGTGGCGGTGGGGGTCGTGATTCTCGGCGGCCTGTGGTTCGAGGGCGGCGTGCGACCGCTCCTCGGGTTCCTCGGCTTCCTCGCGGCGGGGCTGGCGATCGCGCTCAAGGAGCCCTTGTCGAATCTCGCCGGGTGGGCCTTCATCATTTGGCGTCGTCCCTTCGAGGTGGGGGACCGAGTGCAGATCGGCCCTCACGCGGGGGACGTGATCGATCTCGGCTTGTTCCAGTTCACGCTCAACGAGATCGGCGCCTGGGTGCAGGCGGACCAGTCGAGCGGGCGGATCATCCATGTCCCGAACGGCAAGGTCTTCACCGATCCCGTCGCCAACTACAACAAGGGATTCCGCTACATCTGGAACGAAGTGCCGGTGGTGGTGACGTTCGAGAGCGACTGGAGAAAGGCGAAGCAGATCCTCGGGAAGATCGCCCTCAAGCACGCGGAGCACCTCACCGCCCAGGCGGAGCAGGAGTTGCTCTCGGCCTCCCAGCAGTATCTCATCAACTACCGGAAGCTGACGCCGATCGTGTACACCAACGTCGTGGACTACGGCGTGCAATTGACGATCCGTTACCTGATCGAGCCCCGCAAGCGACGCGGCACCGAGCATGCCATTTGGGAGGAGATTCTCACCGAATTCGCGAGCGCCCCTGATATCGACTTGGCGTACCATACGACGCGGGGGTTCAAGTACACCGACGAAGGAAAACCCGCGCTCCGGGCGCCGCCGGCGGCACCGCACCGGGCCGATCTTACGCCTGCCGACGACTGAAGGGTTACTGCTCCGATACCTCGTAGTGCGTGACGGTCGGCTCCAGCTCGAGCAGATAGTCCCGGTCCTCGGGGTAGTAGTGTGCCTGCTCGACGTCGTCGCCCGCGAAGGTTCGGATTGCGTCCATCGAATCCCAGAACGAGATGAACAGGAAGTGCGTCTCGCCGCCAACCGTCCGGCGTAGCACCTCCACGCCGCGGTTCCCGGGCGTCGCCCGGCATTCCGTCACGCCCGTCCGGCGCAGATAAGCCGCGTAGGCGTCGCCCTTCGCGGCCGGCACCGCGCCATGCCACAGCCGCGCGATCAACGGATGCTTAGATGCGGTCGAGCTCGCTGACCGTGCGCTCATTGCGGACGTTTCCCGTGTTGAGGGTGGACTTCGGCTCGAGTAAGAGCACGTGGGTTTCCTCGGAGGCGATAGGCAGGTGGTCGACCCCGCGCGGCACGATCACGAACTCACCTTCGCCCACCGACACGTCGCGGTCGCGGAACTTGATCAGCAGCCGGCCTTTCACGACGAGAAACAGCTCGTCCTCGACGTCGTGGTGATGCCACACGAACTCGCCTTTCAGCTTGACGAGCTTCACGTAGGACTCATTGAGCTCACCCACGATCTTCGGGCTCCAGTGGTCGTCGAATAGCCGGAACTTCTCGGCGAGGTTCACCCTACGCATGCTCGGAGGCCTCCTGACGCGCTGGTCCCGCGGCTTCCGTCCGGCTGTCCGGCGGTCCGGCTGTCCGTCCGATCTTATGGGAAAACTGGATCCATACGACTGCGCCGAGGATCAACGCCATCGCAAGGAACGTGCGCGCCGTCACCGGCTCGCGCAGGATCAACCAGCCGAGCAGTACGGCGATCACGGGATTCACGTACGCGTACGTGCCTACGATGGTGGGCGAGGCGTGGCGCAGCGCGTAGGTGTAGGCGCTGTAGCCGAGGATCGAGCCGAACACCACGAGGTACGCGATCGCCCCGACCCCGGTGGGCGTGAGGTGCCAGCGGCTCCACTCACCCAGCAGCGTGCCCACGAGGGCGATGGTGGCGCCACCCGCAATCATCTGGATCGCCGCTCCGACGTAGGGGCTCGTCTCGGTGCGGTGCCGCTTGCTGTACACCGAGCCGAGCGACCACGACGCGCTGGCGCAGGTGAGAGCGATGGGGCCGCGCAAATCGGCTCGCAGGATCTCGGCGGGGCTCGCCCCCACCAGCAGCGCGGTGCCGACGAAGCCGAGCAGCAGTCCGGTCACGACGCGCCAGTTCAAGTCGCCCGAGCCACCCGGGATGATCGCGTCGAAGAATGCCATCCATAACGCGACCGTGACGACGAAAATGCTGGCGACGCCGGAGGCCGTGTACTGCTCGGCCCACACGACGAACGCGTTGCCCCCGGCGAGCAGCAGGACGCCCACGATGGCCTGGGTACGCCAGTCGACCAGCCGTTTGGGTAATGCGTCGCCCAACGCCAGTACCACGCCGAGCAGCAGCAGGCCCGCGATGAGGAACCGCAGACCGGCGAACAGGAACGGGGGTAGGACCCCCACGCCGACGCGGATCGCGAGGTAGGTGGAGCCCCAGAACACGCAGACGACGAGATAGGCGACGAGCGCCTTGCCGCGCAGTCCGGCCATCAGTCGAGCTCCGTGGGGACGAACCCCGGTTTTTCGAATACCGTGCCGAGCACGATCGTGGTCCGCGTGTTCATCTCCACGGTCGGGGACGGACCGCGCAGGTCGCGCAACAGATCCTGGAGTCGCTCGAGATCCGGCGCGGCGACTTTGAGCACGTAACAGTCCTCACCCGCGACGTGGTGACACTCCAGGACACCGGGATGCTTCTCCATCTCCCGCATGCGTGGCTCGTCGCCCACGTAGTCGGATTTGGTGTAGCGCACCGCGACGAATGCGGTAACCGGGAACCCGGCTTTGACGCGATCGACGCGCGCGCCGTACCCCGTGATGTAGCCGGCTTCCTCCAGTCGCTTCACCCGCTCCATCACCGCGGGTCGCGACAACCCCACCTCGTCCGCGAGCGCCTGATAACTCGAGCGCCCATCGGTCGCGAGCAGCCGCAGGACCTTCCGGTCGACCGCGTCCAGCTCAGTCTTGTGCGCCATTTCGGAGCCCCGGTACCGTGGTTGCCTACTAGAAGTAGACGTTTGTGTTTGTTTTTGAACGTATCATAAGGGTAACAGGTTCCCGGCCTACGAACTATCCGATTATTGTACCGAAGTCGCCTCTCGCTGAAATGTCCTTTGATGGAGACAGTGTGAGCCGCTACTATTCGGCCATGTCGGCTCCCCTGCGCGCCCTCGTCCGCACCTATCCATCGGCCCTGGTCGGCTACTCGGGCGGGGTCGACTCGGCTCTCCTGGCGGTCGTGCTCCGCCAGGAGCTGGGGCGCGACCGCATGGTGGCCGGGGTGGGCCGGAGCGACTCTTATCCGGCCGCGCAGTGGGCCACAGCGCGCGCGGTGGCGCAGCGCTTCGATATCCCGCTGGTGGAGCTCGAGACCCGCGAGCTCGAGGATCCCGACTACCTCTCGAATCCGACGAACCGGTGCTTCTTCTGCAAGACGGAGCTGTGGCGCCGCCTGATTCCCGAGGCACGGGGCCGCGGCCTCGCCGTCGTATGCGACGGTACGAACGCGGACGACCTGCGCGAGCATCGCCCCGGCTACGCCGCGGGGCTGGCAGCCGGGGTGCGCTCGCCGCTGGCCGAATCCGGCCTCACGAAGGCAGACGTGCGGCATGCCGCGCGCGAGCTCGGGCTGCCGGTCTGGGACGCCCCGGCGGCGCCGTGCCTTTCGAGTCGCGTGGCCTACGGCGTTCCGATCACATCCCAGCGCCTCGCGCAGGTGGAGCGCGCGGAGGCGTACCTGCGCGAGCTCGGCGTGACCGGTGACCTGCGGGTCCGCTACGTCGGCGATCGGCGGGGGGCCGGGGGGGGCGCGCGCATCGAGGTCGAGCCGCGGTGGGTCCCGTG
>Ga0075433_10003662_pt1 | contig 11878 bp, 7 predicted proteins | sample RhiMethybrSRZTD2_FD_75299 | JGI IMG/M metagenome (GOLD analysis project Ga0075433, IMG submission 75299) | Populus rhizosphere microbial communities from Tennessee, USA - Rhizosphere MetaG P. TD hybrid SRZTD2 | ecosystem: Host-associated > Plants > Roots > Rhizosphere > Soil | place: USA... | reverse complement strand
CCAGCTCGAGCACAACGATTCGGTGCGTGACTTCGAGCCGTGGAATCTCAAGAACGGGAAGGGCAACGACGTGGCGTCGGGGATCTACATCTACCGCGTCGAGAGTCCGAAGTGCGACGCGTGCGTGCCCCCGGTGGTGGCGCCGTTCACCCTCCAGAACCGGATGGTCGTGATCCGCTAGGCCTCCGGGGGTTTTCGAACGGAGCCGACCGGTCCTTCATGCGACTCCAGATCGAGGTGGTGGTCCGGCGCGGCAGGATCGCGGAGTCGCTGCACCACATCCAGGCTACGGTGTGCGATCCCGCCGGCCGTCTCACCGCCGGGACCGCGGAGGCCGGGCTCGTCACTACCTTGCGCTCCGCCGCGAAGCCCTTTCAGCTCCTGCCGCTGGTGGAGCGCGGCCACGCCGAGCGCTGGCGCGTCACCGATGAGGAGCTGGCAATCATGTCGGGCTCCCACACCGGAAGCCCGTACCACGTGGGCCTGGTGCGCGGTCTGCTCGAGCGGTTCGAGCTCACCGACCGCGACCTGGCGTGCGGGTATCACGATCCGCTGGACCCCGAGTCGAGCGCCTGGCTCGCGACCCATCCGGCCGAACGCTCCCCGATCTACAACAACTGCTCGGCCAAGCATGCCGGCATGCTGTGCCTCGCGCGCTCCGAGGGCTGGCCGCTCGAGGGCTACGAGCGCGCATCCCACCCGGTCCAGCAGCTCATGCGCCGCACGGTGGCCGAGGTGTGCGGGCTGACCCCGGAGGCGGTCGAGGTCGCGGTGGACGGGTGCGGCGTGAGCGTCTTCGGCATGCCGCTCACCGCCATGGCGCGCGGCTACGCGACATTCGCCGCTGCGCGCCCTGAAGGCGGCGATCGCGCCCGGGCGCTCGATCGCATCCGGGGCGCGATGGTGCGCTTCCCGCAGGCGGTCGGCGGCAAGGGACGCTTCAGCACCGCCCTCATGGAGGCCGGCGCCGGGCGCTGGGTGGCGAAGGGCGGCGCCGAGGGCCTCGAGTGCGCGGGGATCCCGGCGCGCAGCCTGGGAATCGCGGCCAAGTCCGTGGACGGTCAGTCGCGCGGCATCGCGCCCGCCATGATCGCGCTGCTCTCCCAGCTGGGCGAGATCGAGCCTGCAGAGCTCGAGCGGTTGCGCGAGATGCGCCGCCCGGTGATTCGCAACCACGCCGGGCTCGAAGTCGGATCGCTCGAGACCCGCGTGCAGGTGCTCACCGAGGCCGGAGCCTCAGCACCCCGGGATGGCTGAGCGCAGCCTCCGCGCGGCGGCCATGCTCGCGCTCGCGATGGCCTCCGCGTGCCCGGCGGGCGCCGCGCCCGGTGCGGGCCCGGCGTGGCTCTCCAAGCTCGGCTCGAGCCTCGCGACTCTGAGTGAATCTCCCGACACGGTGACGGTGTGGGTCGAGCTCGCGGACAAGGGCGAATCCGGCCCCGCCGAGCTCGCCCGTGCGCTCGGCGCGGCGCGCGCATCGCTCACGCCGCGCGCCCGGGCACGCCGCGAGCGCGCCCAAGTCACGCCGCTGGTGGACGAGCGCGATCTGCCGGTCTCCACGAGCTACCTCGAAGCGCTCGCCGCGCGCGGGATCAAGCCCTTCGCGGTCTCGCGCTGGCTCAACCGCGTCGCGATCCGCGTGCCCGGCCAGCGCCTGCGCGAGGCTGCAGAGTTGCCCTTCGTCGCGCGCCTCACCCCGGTCGCGCGCGTGAAGCGCTCGCCCGATCCGCCGGCGCCCGAGCGGCGCTCGGGCCCCGAGCGCTCCGAGGGGGCTCTGCGCGTAGCGCTCGACTACGGCCGGTCGGCATCGCAGCTCGCCCAGATCGGTGCTCCGGCGCTGCACGATTCGGGCTACGTGGGCACCGGGGTGCTGGTGTGCATCCTCGATGCCGGCTTCAGCGGCCACGACACGCACGAGGCGCTCAGGGATCACGTGATCGCGCCCGGGTTCCAGCGCGACTTCGTCGACGGCGACCTGGACGCGAACGACCCGAACCCGGGCGCCTTCCCCCACGGCGCGTGGGTGATGGGCTGCATCGGCGGGACCAAGCCCGGCGCGTATCTGGGCTCGGCCTTCGGCGCCACCTTCGCGCTGGGCCGCACCGAGAACGACGACATCGCATTCGAGCGGCGCGTGGAGATGCTCTACTGGGGGATGGGCGCAGAGTGGGCCGACAGCCTGGGCGCCGACATCATCTCCTCCTCGCTGGGCTACTTCACCTTCGACGCCCCGGACCCGGACTACACCTACGCCGACATGAACGGCCACAAGACCGACATCACGCGCTACGCCGAGATCGCGGCCAGCAAGGGCATCCTGGTCGTGAACGCGGTCGGCAACCAGGGCAACGTCGGGGACCCGTGGCACTACCTCATCGCGCCCGCCGACGTGAGCGGCGACAGCCTGATCGCGGTCGGCGCGGTGGACGACTTCGGCCGGCGCGGAGCGTTCTCTTCGTTCGGGCCGAGCGCCGATGGCCGCATCAAGCCCGATCTCGCGGCGCGCGGGGTCGCGGTCCCGCTGGCGTCCCCGGACCTGGGCCCGCAGGGCTACACCACCGAAGACGGCACGTCGTTCGCGGCGCCGCTGGTGGCAGGGCTCGCCGCCTGCCTGATGCAGGCGCGCCCGACCTGGCGTCCCGTCGACATCATCCGGGCGCTGCGCGAGACCGCCTCCCAGGCCTCGAGCCCCGACAACAGCATCGGCTACGGCGTCCCCAGCGGCTCGCGCGCCCTGTGCTGGCAGCCCGGGGGCCCGGGCGTGCCGCCGCCGGCCACCGCGATCGTGCTCGGACCGAATCCGGCGCGCGCCGGCGGTCCGCCAGCGGTGGTGCGCTTTGCGGCCGGCGGTGTCCTCGAAGGCGCGAACCCGGCGCGCGTCAAGGTGCTCGACGTCTCAGGCCGCAGGGTTCGGGAGCTGTGGACCGGCGCGCTGGCGCGCGGCCAGTGCCTCGACGTATCGTGGGACGGCCGGGATGACGACCGGCGCCTGCTGCACTCCGGATGCTACTTCGTGTCGCTCGACGTGGGGGGTGAGGTGACGACCGCGAGAATCGCGTGGCTGCGTTGACGGAAACGATCGCGGTGCGGGTGAGGCGCGGGCGGCAGGTGTGGCGGTGCGGGGGGCTCGCGCTCGCGCTGCTGGGATGGGCGGCGTCGGCAGCTGCGCAGGAGACCCCGAGCGCGGTGCAGACGCAGAAGCTCAAGAACGGGCTGCGCGTCGTGCTGGCCCCGGACACGCTCTCGCCGGCGGTGGACGTCTCGGTGTGGTACCGGGCAGGTACCCGCTTCGAGCCCTTGGGGCAGAGCGGCATCACCCACCTGATGGAGCGCTGGATGTTCCGCGGCTCGCCGCACTACAAGGCGGGCGAGCACCAGCGCCTCGTGCTGGCGGAAGGCGGCGTGGCGAACACCTTCACCACCAGCGACGCATCGTGCTTCTTCGACACCGTGCCGCCCGAAGCGCTCGAGCTCGCGCTCAAGCTCGAAGCCGACCGCATGGGGAGCGTGAAGCTCACCGCCGACGGCCTCGAGCGCGAGCGCCGGATCGTGCGGGAGGAGCGCGAGCAATTCGCCCGCAGCGGCCCACTGGGCGCCGGCCTCCGCCGGCTGTACGCGACCGCGTTCCCGAGGCATCCCTACGGCTGGCCGGTCACCGGGCTCGACCGCGACCTCGACCGCATCACGCTGGCGGCGTGCGAGACCTACCAGCGCGCGCAGTACGCCCCCGACAACGCTGTGCTCGTGCTCTCCGGCCGCTTCGACCCGACCCTGGCGATGGGCTTGGTCCGGCGGCACTTCGGATCGCTGCCGCCGCCGAGCGCGCCCGCCAACAAGCCCGCCACGCTCGCGGCCCAGGTGACAGAGCAGCGCGCGGTCGAGCGCACCGACGGAGACTTCCCGGTCCTGCTGGTGGGCTGGCGCGCGGCGGGCGGAGCCGATCACTCGTCGGCTGCGCTCGACGTGCTCGCGCGTCTCCTCGGGGACGGGCCCCGTTCGCGCGCGGGACGCGAGCTCGTGGCCGGCGCTCCCTCGCGCTGCATCGCGGTCGAGGGCGCATTCGATGCGCGCCGCGACGGATCGCTGCTCTACGTCGCCGCGCTGTGCCGGCCCGGCGCCGACAGCGCAGAGGTGGAGCGCGCGCTGCTCGGTCAGGCCACGAAGCTGGCCAGCGAGGCGCCCGAGAGCCAGGAGCTGGATGCCGTCAAGCGCGCGATCGAGCTGGAGCGGCTGCTCGACACCCAGACCGCGCGCGGGCGCGGCCAGGCACTGGGAGCCGCGGAGGCGATCTTCGGCGACTATCGTCTGTCGGCGGCCGAGCTGACGCGCCTGCGTGAGCTGACGCCGGACGACGTGATGAAGGCCGCCGCCGATGTGCTGAAGCCGGAGCGGCGCAGCGTGGTGTGGCTGAGCCCCGGCTCGGCCGGGACCGCAGGCAGCCGTGGAGGCGCCCGTTGAGCACCGCTCGCGCTCGAATCGCGCTCCACCGCATGACGCTCGCCGTTGCGCTCGTGGCGGCGCTGCCGGCGCTCGCGGCGTCGCCCGCCGCCGCGCTCGGGACCTACCGGGTGCCGCGGCCGGTGGTGAAGAAGCTCGACAACGGACTCGAGGTCCAGGTGTTCTCCGACTCGCGGCAGCCGGTGGTGAGCGTGGCGCTGCGCGTGGCGGCGGGAACCTTTGCCGAAGCCCCGGACCAGAACGGCGTGTCGAGCGTCACCGCCCACATGCTGGGGCGCGGCACGATCACCCACAGCGCCGAGACGTTCACGCGCGATTTCGCGCAGATCGGCGCCGGACTCTCTGCGGATGCGGGGCGCGAGTACACCATCGTGTCCTCGGTGTTCCTGGCGCGCGACTTCGAGACCGGCATCGAGCTGGTGGCGGACGCGGTGACGCATCCCGTGTTTCTCGAGGACGAGTTCCGGCGCGCGGCCAACCTGGTCGGGCGCGGCGTGGTCCAGCTGCACCAGAACCCGCCGGCGACCGGCGTCGAGCAGCTCTGGACCCTGGCGTGGCCCGAGCTGCCGGTGGCCCATCCGCCGCTCGGCCGGCTGGAGACGCTGAGCCGCCTCTCGCTCGATCAGGTGCGCGCGTTCTACCGCGAGCGCTATCGCCCCGGCAGCTCGGTGCTGGCGATCGCGGGCGACATCGCGCCGGAGCGCGCGTTCGCGGTGGCGGCCGAATGGTTCGGGACCTGGCCGGCCGGCGAGGCGCCGCCGCCTGCCGCGCCCACCGCGCGCCCCAAGACCACCGCGCGCGTGCGCATCCGTATCGTGGACCAGCCGGGCGCCTCGACCGTGGCGGTCGCGGTCGGCACGGCCACGCCGGGGCGCGACGCGCCGGACGCGCTGGCGCGCTCGGTGGCGGCCAGTCTGTTCGAGCAGTCGTTCACCGAGCGTGTGGCGCGCGGCGCGGTGCGCGACGTGCACAGCTCGCTCGAGCTGACCCGCGATGCCGGCCTGTGGTTCATGCAGGCCGCGGCCCCCGCCGATTCGGCGGCGACGCTGGCCCGCCGGCTCACCGCAGAGCTCAAGCGCTTCCTGTTCGCGCCGCCCGCGCTCCCGGATGTCTCCGCCGAGCAGCACCGCATCCGCCGCGGCTTCCCGCTGGCATTCGAGACCCTGGACGGCATCATGAGCCAGTGGCTGCTCGCCGACTTCGCCGGCTTCCCGGCCGACTACTTCGACGGCTACGGCGCGCGGGTCGCCAGCCTGACGCCCCAGGAGCTCCAGGCCGCGGCGCGCCGCGAGGCCGACGCCGAGCGGCTCCTCATCGTGGCGGTGGGCCCGGCCAGGAAGATCGCGCCGCTCCTGGCGCCGCTCGGCGTCGCCGAGACCGTCACGCTCGACCGGCTGCCCGACGTGGCGACGGCGCTGGCCGACACCATGGGTCCGCGCACGGCGCAACAGGAGGCGGCGGGGCGCAAGCTGATCACCGATGCGCTCGAAGCCCACGGCGGGCGGGCGAAACTGACCGTGATCAAATCCTCGCTGGTGGACGCTTCGGTCCGGTTCCAGGTCCCGGGGGGCGAGGTGTCGGCGACCATCCGGACGCTGCGCAAGGAGCCGAAGAAGCTCGTGTTGCAGACCAACGTCAAGGGCGTCGAAACCAAGCAGGTGCTGAACGGGAATCGCGGGTGGACCCTGTTCACAGAGCCGGATTCCGCCATGGAGGTGGATTCGCTCGACGTGGAGGGGCTCAAGGCCACCTTCACCTCCGACCTCTACCACATCCTGATCGCAGCATCGGAGAAGAGTGCGCTCGTGGCGGCGCGCGGTCGCGAGCGCGTGAGCGGGCGCGACGCGGACAAGGTCGAGGTGGTGTACGGGGACGATCCGTGGCGGATGCTGTACTTCGACGCCGCGACTCACCGGCTGCTGGCCTGGGACCAGCGCGAGCACGACCCGCGGGGCGTGGTCGTGGTGCGGCGCATCCTCGGCGACTACCGGCCCATCGACGGCGTCCAATGGCCCTATCATGAGGATCGGTTCGTCGGAAGCCGGCCGATCATGAAGCTCGACGTCAACGGCGTCGTGCTCAACATCGATTTGGATGAGAAGATGTTCCAGCCGCCCACGAAGGGCGGGGCGTCCTGGCGGTGAGCGCGGCGCATCCGGTCGCGCGGCCGCCTGACGCCCTCGAGGAGGACGAAGCGTGACCACGACTACCGAATCCCTGGCCTCCCGCAAGCAACCCGAGCGTTCCGTGAAGTACGTCTACTTCTTCGGCGAGAACCGCACCGCCGAAGGCAATGCCGGCATGAAGGCACTGCTCGGCGGCAAGGGCGCCGGACTCGCCGAGATGACCAACGCCGGCGTGCCCGTGCCGCCCGGCTTCACCGTCACCACCGAGGTGTGCCGCTGGTACTACGGGCACGACCGCACGCTGCCGGCCGGCTTCGAGCAGGAGCAGACCGAGGCGCTCGCGCGCCTCGAGCGCGTGATGGGGCGCCGCCTCGGCGACGCCAAGGATCCACTGCTGGTCTCGGTGCGCTCGGGCGCCCAGTTCTCGATGCCCGGCATGATGGACACCGTGCTCAATCTCGGCTTGAACGACCGCTCGGTCGATGCGCTCGCGCGCCGCACCTCGAACCCGCGCTTCGCGTGGGACTGCTACCGGCGCTTCATCCAGATGTTCGGCTCCGTGGTGCTGGGGCTCGAGAAGCACGACTTCGAGGAGCACCTCACGCGGTTCAAGAAGAAGCAGCGCGCGAAGTCCGACCAGGACCTGGACGCAGACGATTTCCGCGAGCTGGTGGCGGAGTTCAAGGCCATGGTGAAGAAGCGCACCGGGCAGGACTTCGCGCAGGATCCGAAGCAGCAGCTCACGCTCGCGCGCGACGCCGTGTTCCGCTCGTGGATGAACGACCGCGCGATCTACTACCGCAAGCAGAACCGCATCCCCGACGACCTCGGCACGGCGGTGAACGTGCAGGCCATGGTGTTCGGCAACCTGGGCGCCAACTCCGCCACCGGCGTGGGCTTCACCCGCGACCCCGCAACCGGCGAGAACCGCTTCTACGGCGAGTACCTCGAGAACGCCCAGGGCGAGGACGTGGTGGCGGGCGTGCGCACTCCGCACCCGATCACCGAGCTCGAGCGCGGCAGCCCCGAAGCCTACCGCCAGCTCCGCGAGATCACGGCGAAGCTCGAGAAGCACTACCGCGACGTGCAGGACTTCGAGTTCACGATCGAGGCCGCCAAGCTCTACCTGCTCCAGACCCGCACCGGCCAGCGCACCGGGCCGGCGGCGGTCCGGATCGCGGTCGACATGGTGAACGAGGGCCTGATCACCCGCGACGAGGCGCTCACCCGCGTCACGCCCGCGCACATCGACCAGTGCCTCCATCCGCGGCTCGATCCCAAGGCCAAGCTCCAGGTGATCGCGAAGGGGCTCGCGGCTTCCCCCGGCGCTGCGGTCGGCAAGGCGGTGTTCGACGCCGATACCGCGGTCGAGATGGCGAAGAAGAGCGAGGTCATCCTGGTCCGCAAGGAGACCACGCCCGACGACATCCACGGCATGGACGCCGCCCAGGGCATCCTCACGTCGACCGGCGGCGCAACTTCGCACGCCAGCGTCGTGGCGCGCGGCATGGGCAAGACCGCGGTGGTGGGCGCGGGCGCGCTGCGGGTGGACGACGACAAGCGCTTGTTCTCGGTGGACGGCGCCACCGTGCGCGAGGGCGACTGGATCACGCTCGACGGCACGACCGGGCGCGTGATCCTCGGAAAGATCCCGACCATCGATCCCGATCTGGGCGGCGAGTTCGGCACGCTCATGACGTGGTGCGACGAAGTGCGCCGCCTCAAGGTGCGCTCGAACGCCGACATCCCGCGCGACGCGAAGCAGGCGCGCGCGTACGGCGCAGAGGGCATCGGCCTGTGCCGCACCGAGCACATGTTCTTCGCCGAGGAGCGGCTGCCGTGGGTGGTGCAGATGATCATGGCGGCGCCCGAGGCCAAGGCGCTCGAAGCCCGGCTCGAGGCCGCGAAGGCCCAGCTCGAGGGCGCAGACGAAGCCACCGTGCGCCGGCTCAAGCCGGAGATCGAGGCGCTCACGCGCGAGCTCAAGGGCCCGCAGGGCCGCTATCGCCAGGCGCTCGCCAAGCTGCTGCCGCTCCAACGCTCGGACTTCAAGGGCCTGTTCGAGGCGATGGACGGCTACCCGGTCACGATCCGCACGCTCGATCCGCCGCTTCACGAGTTCCTGCCCAAGCGCGAGGAGCTGATGGTGGACCTGGTGCGGCTGCCGCGCGCGACCGCTGCGCAGAAGAAGGAGATGGCGAAGCGCTACCGGCTCACCGTTGCGACGCTCAAGACCGGCATGACCCGGCTGCTCGAGCAGGTCGAATCGCTCCACGAGTTCAATCCCATGCTCGGCCACCGCGGCTGCCGGCTCGGCATCACGTACCCCGCCATCACCGAGATGCAGGCGCGCGCGATCTTCGAGGCGGCGTGCGACGTGGCGAAGCGCGGCGTGAGCGTGTTCCCCGAGATCATGATCCCGCTCGTCGGTCACGTCCGCGAGCTCGAGGACCAGGCGGCGCTGGTGCGGCGCGTGGCCGAAGAGGTCATGGCGAAGACCGGCGTCAAAGTCGAGTACCTGGTCGGCACCATGATCGAGGTGCCGCGCGCTGCGATCACCGCAGAGCAGGTGGCGAAGGAGGCCGAGTTCTTCTCGTTCGGCACCAACGACCTCACCCAGCTCACCTTCGGCTTCTCGCGCGACGACGCCGGCAAGTTCCTGCCCGAGTACGTGGACCGCAAGATCCTGCCGCAGGAGCCGTTCGTCTCGCTCGATACCGAGGGCGTGGGCGCCCTGATCGAGTGGGCGGTGGAGCGCGGCCGCAAGGGCCGGAAGGGACTCAAGGTCGGGATCTGCGGCGAGCACGGCGGCGATCCCGCGAGCATCACGTTCTGCCACAAGGCCGCGCTCGACTACGTCTCGTGCTCGCCGTACCGCGTGCCGATCGCGCGGCTCGCGGCGGCCCAGGCGGCGCTCGCGGGCCGTGCTGCCGGCAGCGACCAGCGGTAGGCGACTGCAGAGCGAAGCGGGCGGCCGCGACCGGCTGCGGGTCGACGTCATCATCCCCGCGCGCGACGAGGAGGAGTCCATCGCGCGCGCGGTCTCGAGCCTCGATCCCGCCGCGGTCGCACGCGTGATCGTGGTGGACAACGGCTCGCGCGACCGCACCGCCGAGGTCGCGCGCCGCGCGGGCGCCATGGTGGTGAGCGAGCCGCGCTCCGGCTACGGCGCGGCCTGCCTCGCCGGGCTCGCGTACCTGCGCTCGCGTCCGCCCGAAGTGGTCGCGTTCGTGGACGCCGACCTGAGCGATGACCCGGCCCAGCTTCCCGAGCTGCTGACCCCGATCCGCGAGGGCCGCGCGGACCTGGTGATCGGCTCGCGCACCCTGGGCGAGCGCGAGGCTGGATCGCTCACGCCGGTGCAGGAGTTCGGCAATCGGCTCGCGACCGCGATGCTGCGGGCGCTGTTCGGCGCGCGCTTCACCGACCTCGGGCCCTTCCGCGCGATCCGCTGGGATGCGCTCGAGCGCCTGCGCATGCGCGACCGCGGCTACGGCTGGACCGTCGAGATGCAGGCGCGCGCCGCGCGCGCCGGCTTGCGGTGGGCCGAGATCCCGGTGCGGCACCGCGTGCGCCGCGCCGGGCGCTCCAAGGTGGCGGGCACGCTCCGCGGCATGCTGGGCGCGGGGCTCGGGATCCCACTCACGATCGTGCGGGTGCGCTTGGGGGGCTGAAGCCGCTCCGCTCTACGGCGCGAGCATGATCTGCCGGAGCTGCTCCCTTCGCCGGCGCAGCACACTCGACTCCGGATCCAGCCGCTGCGCCCGGCCGTACTCCAGCAGCCCTTCCCAGCTCAGGCCCCAGATCGCGAACGTCTGAGCGCGAAGCGCGATGACATATGCGCGGTCGGGTGGCGTCGCCGCCAGCCGCTCCGCGTGATCGAGCTCGGAGAGCCCCTCGCGGATCATCGCGACGCGCTCCCAGCTCGACCGGGTCACGCTCCGCGGCGCGCCGATGCCGGGACGCGCCTCGCTCACCGAGTTGATCAGGGCGGCGGCGTAATCGCAGTGGACCTGCCAGAGATCGGGCCGGAGCCGGAGCGCGCGGCGGAAGTAGGGCAGGCTCTCGGTGGAGGAGTGCCGGCGGTTGTTGAGGTCGACGCCCGTAAGATACGCCTGACGCGCGTCCATCGCGGCCGCAGGATCGTGAGCGCCGGCCGCACTCCGTGGCGCAGATGGCCATGCCAGCGCTGCCGCGAGCGCGGCCGATGCCACGAGAGCGATCCATCCTTGGTGCCGGGAGCCCATGCGGTCGCAATCTACCATCGGGCTCGGCGCCGGCGCGCCACACGGCGGGATCGCGCCGCTCCCGGGATGCATCCGGCGTGCTTCGACGCCCTCCCGGTACGTTTGTCTCGGCCCCGACGAGCACCTATTCTTCGCTGCGCCATCGACGGAGGAGGCCGCATGTTCATCGAGGAGTATCTCCAGGACCTGCGCCGTGACCGGTTCGCTCCCCCCGCGCTGTTGCGCTACGCGCGGCGGGTGGCGGGGCGCGTACGCGCTGACATGGTGGCGAACCCGGGGGCTGTGCGCTCGGCCTGGAGCCTCGCGCTGTTCTTCTTCGCCGCTGCGTTCCTCGCGGCCGTGGGCCTGGCGCTCGGCGGCGAGCGGCACCTCGCGTACGACTTCCTGCTCGCCACATCCCTCGGGATCGTGCCCGGCTTCGCGTTCGTCACGTTCTTCATCGGCGGGCTGCGCGACCGCGAGGGCTACCGGCTCTCCGCGCTCAACGTGCCGATCGCCCTCACGCTGTTGCGCGCGGCGCTGCTGCCCGGCGTGGTCATGTTCCTCGAGGAGCGCCACTTCCATCTCGCGCTCGCGTGCTACGTCGTGGCCGCGCTCACCGACGTTGCGGACGGCTGGGTCGCGCGGCGCTTCCGCCAGGTCACGACCCTCGGCACGGTGCTCGACCCGGTCGTCGACATCGTCTTCAACTTCGCGATCCTGGGGGGGCTGTGGGCCACCGGCTTGCTGCACGGCTGGGTGTTCGCGATCGCAACCGTGCGCTACGGCTTGCTGCTGGTGGGCGGCTCCTACCTCTACCTCTTCGTCGGTCCGGTACGCATCCTGCCGACGCTGTTCGGGCGCCTCACCGGCGTGCTCATGTCCGCGCTGGCATCGCTGCTCATGCTGCTCACCGTGACCCCGGGCACCCTCACCGAGCGGCTGGGGCCGCTCACCGAGATCGCGCTCGGCGTGGTGCTGACGGCGACCGTGGGCCACGTGGTTGCGCTCGGCTGGTACAACCTCCGCGTCATGACCGGGCGGGTGGAGGCCGAGGGGCGCGTGGTC
>Ga0075433_10003659_pt1 | contig 11883 bp, 11 predicted proteins | sample RhiMethybrSRZTD2_FD_75299 | JGI IMG/M metagenome (GOLD analysis project Ga0075433, IMG submission 75299) | Populus rhizosphere microbial communities from Tennessee, USA - Rhizosphere MetaG P. TD hybrid SRZTD2 | ecosystem: Host-associated > Plants > Roots > Rhizosphere > Soil | place: USA... | reverse complement strand
TGCACTCCAAACTCATGAGGTATGTCCGCAATGGAACTACACGATTCACCCCCGGTCGCTGATCCGTCCTCCCCATGAGGGTGGGGAAGTTATTCTTTTATGAGCCCTAAGAATTCTCCTGCCCGGCAGACCTGCTGCTGCTTCGTCTTTACCTCAGCACCGACAACAATATCGCGTAATACGATTCCTTGCGCATGAAGTTGGACACGGCAGCGTTTGTATGTCTGCATGTCGTCAATTTGGATGAATTGCTTGCGATGCGTTAAAACCTCGCCCAAGGACACAAGCTGAAAAGGCGCAGTAGTAGTCGTCATTAATGGTAGTCTCGTCTACAGCTCTAGCTCGTCCAGAATCAGTACGCGCAGCTCGGTCACGCGCTGGAGCCGTGCGTCGTTCGTGAGGAAGGCAGTACATCCGGCAGAGAGGGCGGTGGCGATTTGGAGCGCGTCCGGCGTGCGCAGCCCATAGCGAGCGCGAAGGCTGGCGGCCTGCTCGGCGATGGCGGAATCAATCGAATCAAGTGAATAATTACGGCTGCGGAGCAGAAAGCGCCGGTAACGGCGGACGAGCGTATCATCTCCGACGCGATACGGCCGGGTCAGCACTTCGGTCAGTGTAACGACCGAGCTGTGCGCGGTCAGCAAGCCCGCCGTAATTCGGCGGAAAACTTCACGCACAACATCGCGGTATGCCGGGTTGCGCTCGATGAGGTAGATGAAAGGCGGAGTGTCGAGCCCCAGCCGATCTACGCCGGCCAGCGCGTCATCGAGTTTCATTCTGGCCGATCCCACTCATCGCGCAGCTCATTCACATATTGCTGCGGGTCGATGCCCTGCCAGATCTCCGCGCCGAGCCCCTCAAGTTCCAGCAGGCTAACCTCAGGCTCATCGAGTTGGTCAGTTGCGGCTAGATCCTGCGCGATGCGCGCAAGGAGTTGGAGCCGGAGTGCGCGCGGCAGCGGCTTGATTTGCCGTTCGTAGATCTGATCCAGTTCCGTTGTCGTCATTGGCCTTTTCTCCCTATCGCAGCGCACGCTGATCGTCTATCATTCTACCACTGCTTGCGCATCAGCGATTGGTTGTCGCCAACACGGTCTTTATCTCGGCCATCAGCTCAGCGATGCGCTGCTCCTTGCGCAGGATGCTGTCGGCCAGTTGCTCTGGCGGCAGATGTTCCAGACCCTGCTTCGCGCTCGGGTTTTTGATGTCCAGGTTGCAGCCGTTCGCCAGGATGGTCGCCGCCGGCACCTTCCACGCCCGCTCGTTCTCCTCGCGGCGCTTCCACCACTTCAGGCAGTCGGCGAACTCCTCGAACTGGATCGGCTGGGTCTTGGTGTAGTTTTTGCGGCCATCGGGCAGCGGCTGCTCCTAGTACCAGACATCGTGCGTCGGCCCGGTGCGGTCGAAGAACAGTAGGTTGGTCGGGATGCCGGTGTAGGGTGCGAAGACGCCGTTCGGCAGGCGCACGACCGTGTGCAGGTTGAACTCTTTGAGCAGCTCTTCTTTGATCCGCGCGGCCACGCCGCCCGCGAACAACGTCCCATTCGGCACGACCACGCCGGCCCGGCCAGGTTTCGGCTGCCGGCGCAGCTTGCGCATAATCAGCATGAGGAACAGCATCGCCGTCTCGGAGGTCTGCTTGTCGTTTGGGAAGTTGGCCTGGATGCCGCGCTCCTCTTCGCCGCCGAACGGCGGGTTGGTCAGGATGATATCAACCCGCTGCTTGTCGCCAATGTCGTTCAGTGGCGTCGCCAGGCTGTTGCCGAACTCAATCTTGGGTGTCTCCAGGCCGTGCAGCAGCAGGTTCATCTGCGCCAGTAGGTACGGTAGCGGCTTGGCCTCGCCGCCCGACAAGCTGCGCTTCTGGAGGATATAGCGCTGCTCGACCGTCTTGGCCTGTTGACGCAGGTGCTCGAACGCCTCGGTCAGGAAGCCGCCGGTGCCGCAGGCCGGGTCGTGGAGTGTCTCGCCCAGGCGCGGGTCGATCGCCGCGACCATAAAGCGCACGACGGCGCGCGGCGTGTAGAACTCTCCCGAGTCGCCTGCCGCGTCGCGCATCTCTTTCAGCAGCGACTCGTATAGGTGACCGAGTGTGTGAATCTCCTCGCTGGACGCGAAGTGGATGCCGTTGACCAGGTTGATTATATCGCGCAGCAGGTAGCCGCTCTCCATGCGGTTGCTGACGCCGCGAAACACGGTCGCGATCACGTCGCGCCGGTCGCCGCCCTCGACCCCCTGAAGCGCGCGCAGATACGCGAATAGACCAAGCGCGCGCGTGCCATCGGGACGCACCGCCTCGTCCTGGTTGACGAACGCCTTGAGCGCGTCGCCGGTGATGCCGGCCGGGTTCGCCGCCCAATCACGCCAGCGATAGGGCGGCTCAATCGCCTCGCGGAACGGCTTGGCCTCCAGCGCCGCCTCGTCGGCCAGGATCTGCTCGGTGTCATCGAGAAACTTCAGGAACATGATCCAGGTCAGCATCGGCAGCCGGTCAAGGTCGCCGTTCAGGCCCTTATCCTTGCGCATGATGTCGCGGGCCGATTTGACGATGCTGCCGAGCTGCTGGGCCGAGGTCAGGGGCTGTGGTGGCTTGCGCGCCGCGCGAGCGCCGTTCTCGGGCATCTCGAAAAGCTGCGCCTGATCGGGGTTGGTCTTCCGAAACCGAGGCATGGGCTACCGCTATTTCTACTCAACGCAAGGATGTTCTACTCGCTAATACTACCACAGATGCGGCGCGGCGATTTTACGGCTAGGCCGCGTACAAAAGCTGCTGAAGCTGGTTGACTGCCTCGCGCAGCTTATCAGGGCCGCCGAACATACGGGCGATCTCGGTAACATTGCCGCGTTCGGAGATCGGCGGCAGCTTCAGCACATCGGGCACCGCAAACTGGGTCATGCCGTGCTCGGCGTACTTCTCAAGCAGATCTTCCAGCACCGCGCGTGCGTCAGGGCCATAGCGCTCGAAGAACGTGCGCTCGTCTTGACGTAGCTGATCTACCCGCTCGCGTCGGGTTCGGATCGGCGCGCTGAATGCCACATTGCAGAGCAGATCAAATGGGTCGGCGTCTGGTTGCTTCAGCGCCGTCGCCAGTTCGTCGAAATCGACCCCACGCGCTTTCAGCAGCGCCACGATTTCGGCGCGCTGATCTGGGTCGCTCCAGCGCTTGCGAATGTCGGCGGCGGTGTTAGAAAGCGTCCGCACAGCATCCTTGGTATGGTCGATGATCTTGATTACGCGCAGCCGCCCTTGCTCGTCCAGCTCGGAGATGATCTCCTGCGCAATACCGCCCGACCCGCCATCGACATAGTATTTGCGCGGCGCGCCTTCGTCGTCATTCGCCAGCTGCGGCCCCATGCTATAGGCTTCGCGCAGTTCAAGCGATGGCCTTGGATGCGACTCAATCGCGGTGTACGAGCCATCCACCATCTTGCCGTCGTCGCCAAGCTCCTCTTCGGTAATGACAACCGGGTCGCCATCAAACTCGGGGTCGCGGAACAGCCGAGTAGCGCTGTTGGTGTAGTCGATAATGCTGAACGTCAGCTTCCCATAATCGTCGCGCACGCGCGTCCCGCGACCGATGATCTGCTTGAACTCGGTCATGGAGTTGACCACACGCGCCAGCACAATGTTTTTGCAGGTCGGCGCATCGACGCCGGTCGTGAGCATCTGCGAGGTGGTCAAGATCACCGGCGAAACGGTCTCCGGGTCTTGAAAGCGCCCAAGATGCCCACGACCGATCGGGCCCTCGTCGTTCGTCACGCGACAGACATAATTTGGGTAATCCTTGACCAGATCGGCGTTGAGGTTCGTGAGCAACGCGCGCATCTCGGCGGCGTGCTCCTGGTTAACGCAGAACACGATCGTCTTGGCGAAGCGATCGGTCTGGCGCATGTAGTCGCTGAGGTGCTTGGCGATCGCCTCGCTGCGCGCCCGCAGCGCCACCGCCCGCTCGAAGTCGTGCGTCTGAAACTCCTCGTCGGGAATCTCGCGGCCATAGCGGTCGCGCTCGCCGGCGCTTGGTCGCCAGCCGTGCGCGTCGTAGCTGGTGATCACGCGATGGACGCGATAGGGTGCCAGGAAGCCGTCTTCAATGCCCTGCTTGAGGCTATACTGGTAGATCGGGTTGCCGAAATAGCGATAGGTATCAACGTTATCCTCGCGCTTGGGCGTCGCGGTCATACCAAGCTGGTAGGCCGGCGCGAAGTATTCGAGAATCTCGCGCCAGCTACTCTCGTCGCTCGCGCTGCCTCGGTGGCACTCGTCCACGATGATCAGGTCGAAGAAATCAGGCGCATATTCGCGGTATAAGCCGGGCCGGCGCTCGTCCTTCGCCAGCGCCTGGTAAATCGCGAAGTACATCTCGCGGCCTTTATTGGCCAGACCATTCTCGATCTTCCAGCGCGCATCGCCAAACGGCGCGAAGGTCTTGTCCTTTGGGTCATCGACCAGGATGTTGCGATCGGCCAGGTAGAGCATCTTCGGCTTGCGGTACTCGCCGGTGCGATTCCAGCCGGCACTCCAGAGCTTCCAGCAAATCTGGAAGGCCACAACCGTCTTACCCGTCCCGGTCGCCATCGTCAGCAAAACGCGCTTATCGCCCTTCAGGATCGCCTCAATTGTGTAGTTGATCGCGATTTCCTGGTAGTAGCGTGGGCTCTTGCCGCTTTGGTGGTAGGCAGGCGTGAGGAACTGCTTCGCGCGGTCGCTCTCGCTCAATCCTTGCGCGGCGCGTAGTCGATTCCACAGCTCATCAGGTGTGGGGAATGCGTCCAGGCGCTGCTCCTGGCCGGTGAGGTAGTCGAACTCGACAATGCCACGCCCATTAGTTGAGTAGGCGAACGCCAGCCCGAGGATCTCGGCATAGTCTTTGGCCTGCTGTAATCCATCACCCGGCTGCTTGTAGGCCGCCTTCGCCTCAACGACGGCGAGCAGCACGTCGCGAGTATAGCGCAGCAGGTAGTCAGCACGCTTGGCCTTGCCGCGACTCATGAGCTGGCCCGCGACGATGATGCGGCCATCGGTAAAGGTTTTCTGCTCGTTGATCGCGTGCGGCAAGCTATCCCAGCCCGCCTGTTGCAGCTGGGGTACGACATATTTTCGGCAGGTATCGGCTTCAGTGATCATGGTCTCCCCCGGTTGATACCCGATCGTAGCATGCTCAAGGCGCGAACACAAGGCTGATCGGCCAACGAAAATCGCCACAGCCTTTTCTGGCTGCGGCGACGAGGCACTGAGATGCTATGGTTAAAACGTATGCTTTACGTATACTGCCTATTATAGCCATGTTTCGTCTGCAAGCAAACGACACGAGTGGGCAGGGATGCGGCGTAACGTTTCGCGCGCCGCGATTGTGGCACCCCACCCGGCGCGTACACGCCTGTGTTTTACCCAGATCTCGCGTGCGACTACATACCGCCTGCCAACGGCGGTCCATGCAGGAGTAGGGGCAGACCTGCGTGTCTGCCCTCACTGTTGGTCATTGCTTCCCTTTGTGGGCAGACACGCAGGTCTGCCCCTACGAGCATTGCGATTCATTGTCGGCAGTGCCGAGCGCCGCCTGCATCCTCCAACCTGCCCCGAAAAGTCAGGGTTTCAACCGCCCGGCGGTGTGAGCGCAAAACGTTACGTGGCCCGCGCTCCGACCGCAAGGTTGCAACCGCGCCGATCGTGTGTCACAATATGCACTCGCTGTCTCACGTCTCACGTTTCACGTTTCACGTCTCACGTCTCACGTTTCATCTATGCGGAGCTAGCCTATGCCACGCGCACAGAGCGAGCAGCGGACATTCCAGGTGCCGGCCTACACGCTGTTCTATCAATGCATGACGGCGCTCGGGCATATGCGCGCGCAGATCGAAGCGCAGGATAACGAGCGCGGCACGATTGTTGCGACGATCGGCGGCGGCCTGTTTGGTCCAAGCGGCGCGCTCTCGCTGACGCTGCTGCCGGTGGATGCGCAGCATACGCGCCTGTTGGCGGCGTACCAGGCGCGCGCGTGGGGCGGTGATCGGCGCATCCTGGCGACGTTCATGGAACTGCTCGACGAACTGGTCGCGCGTTTGTAGGCGCTGCGACGGTGCCGTTGTGCGACCGGTTGCGCTCGCCAGATACAAGAAAGTGTTATGCGATCCTTCAAGATTCATGTGGCCAAGGACTACCTCGTGTTCTGCGCCGGCCACTTCATCACCTATGGCGGGCATTTGTGCGAAGCGCTGCACGGCCACAACTACCGCGTCGGCGTCGTACTGGAGGGGGCGCTCGACGAGAACTGGTATGTTTTCAACTTCGTCACGCTCAAGCGTCTGATGAAGCAGATCGTCGATCAGCTCGATCATCGTATGCTGTTGCCGCAGCGCAATCCGCTGATCACGCTGGACGAGCGCGCGGGCCACATCACGGCGACATACGGCGCGCGCAGATATACCTTCCCGCAGAGCGACGTTGTTTTGCTGCCGATCCCCAACACGACCGCCGAGATGCTCGCCGAATATCTCGCGAAGCAGCTGCTCGAGCAGTTGGCGCAGACCGCTGGCCGCAGCATCCACGCGATTGAGATCGAGGTCGAAGAGTCGTTCGGCCAGTCGGCGATCTATCGGGAGGTGATCGGCTGATCGACGCGCTGTAGGAGCCTCACGATGGCGAACGATTATAATGTGCGCATCCTGACGATGCATTCGCGCGCGGACCTGGCGGCCGAGATCGCGACGATCGAGACGTACGCCGAGGCTGTGCCGCGCGTACACGCCAAAGCGTCACATCGGCTGCTGCGCGTCGAGCGACTTGGGGCGACCGAGGCGATGATTCTCAAGCAGGAGCTGTTGGCGCTCGACGGCGACGCGCTGATCAGCCCCAAGGTCTACCTGGGCGATCACACGGCGACGACTGATGCGCTGATCTTCGCCTCGCTGCGCCAGATCAACGAGCTGGCCCGTCGCCTGGGCGCGCTACCACTGCCGCGCTTGCAGGCGCTGGCCGAGCAGCTCGTGGCCGTGATTAGTGCCGCTGAACCGGACGAGCGCCCTGCGCTGACGATCGCCGGCGTTCGTTTCGCATGGGGCGTGCGCAGCTATGTGATGGGGATTCTCAATGTGACCCCCGATTCGTTCAGCGCCGATGGGCTGACGGATGTCGCAACAGCGCTGGCGCAGGCCCAGCGCTTCGCCGACGAAGGGGCCGACATCATCGACATCGGCGGCGAGTCGACACGGCCAGGCGCTCAACCAATTGCGATCGCAGAGGAGCTGCGCCGGGTCGTGCCAGTCGTCGCGGCGGTCGCGCGCAATCTGGCGCTGCCGATCTCGGTGGACACCTATCACGCCGAGGTTGCGGCGGCGGCGCTGGATGCCGGCGCGCATATGATCAACGATGTTTGGGGGTTGCGCCGGCCCGAAGGCGGCTGGAACGAGCCGCTCGCAGCGCTCGCCGCCGCGCGTGCGGTCCCGCTTGTGTTGATGCACAACCGGCGTGCGTCGGCGAACGTTGGCGCGCTCGGTGGCCACTACGCGGCCGTGGTATACAACGATCTGCTGGGCGAGGTGATCGGCGGGCTGCGCGAGTGCGTGGCCTACGCCGAGGCGCAGGGTATTCCGCGCGAGCGGCTGATCGTCGATCCAGGGCTGGGATTCGGCAAGACGCCCACGCAGAACCTCACGCTGATGCGGCGGCTTGGCGAGCTACGCAGCATTGGGCTGCCGTTGCTCGTCGGTGCCTCGCGCAAATCGTTTATTGGCCTGCCGCTCGATCTGCCACCCCAGGCGCGCGACGAAGGCACCGCCGCCACGACCGCGCTGGCGATTCAATCCGGGGCGGACATCATTCGGGTCCACAATGTGCTGATGAACGTCCGCGCCGCGCGCATCGCCGATGCGATCACGCGAGCGCGTTAGCATTAACGTTAACGTGCGTTGCGCGCGGAAGCTACCACCAAGACACAAAGGACGCAAAGATCAGATGGACCTTTGTGCGCTTTGTGTCGCCCAGAGGGCACCCGGTGGTGCAAATAAGGTCCATTGAAGTCACGAGAGTAAGACTAGGGAGGAATGCAATGGATGTGCAGGCAAGCGCGGCGCTGATCAGCCAGATCGACGGGCTGGTGGTGCCGCCGGGCCAGCTGGCGTTATGGGCGATTGGACAGGCGGGCTTCGTGATCAAAGGCGGGGCGACGATCGCCTACATCGATCCGTATCTTTCGGACTCGATCGCCGACGATGGCGGGCCATCGCGCCGTTTCCCGCTCCCACTCGACCCCGCGCAGATCGCGCACGCACAGGTGGTCTTCGCGACGCATGAGCACGCCGATCACGCCGACGGGCCGACGCTCGGGCCGCTCATGGCCGATTCGCCGCAGGCGCTGCTGGTGACATCGACGCAGGGCCGGGCGATCGCGCTGGGCGTGGGTGTCGCGGCGGAGCGGATTGTCGTGCCCCGACTCGGCGAGCGAGTCGCGCTGGCTGGCCTGGCCTACACCGCGCTGCCGGCGGCGCATTACCAGTACGAGGTCGATGCCGAAGGTCATTCGCGCTGGATGGGTTTTTTGATCGCCTGCAACGGTGTGACGCTCTACCACGCGGGCGACACGATCGTCATCCCTGAGTTGCTCGCGGCGCTGGACGGCACTCCAATCGACCTAGCGCTGCTGCCGATCAATGGGCGCGATTATTTCCGCGAGCATCAGGAGAACCTGACCGGCAATCTCTGGCCGCGCGAGGCGGTCGATCTGGCCGTTCAGCTCAAGGCGCGCGTGCTGATCGGCATGCACAACGATCTGTTCGACGGGAATCGGGTCAACCCGGCGATGCTCTTCGACGAGATCGAGCGGCGCGCGCCCTGGCAGCGCTGCCACCTGCTCCAGCCGCAGGAGCTGTATTTGTATGCTGGGTAACGTGCGAGTGCCTAATCGCTCTCGGGGTAGAGCGCGGTGCTGAGGTAGCGCTCGCCGTTGCTCGGTGCGATGAAGACGATCAGCTTGCCGGCGTTTTCCGGGCGGCGCGCAACTGCGAGGGCTGCGTATGCCGCTGCGCCAGAGCTGATGCCGACCATCAGCCCCTCTTCCTGCGCCAGCCGACGCGCCAGCTCGAACGCCTGGTCGTTCGTCACACGAATGACCTCGTCGATAATCGCTCTGTTGAGCACATCGGGGATGAATCCAGCGCCGATGCCTTGGATTTTATGCGGCCCAGGCTGGCCGCCCGAGAGGATCGGCGATGCGTCCGGCTCGACCGCGATGGCCTTGAAGCTCGGCTTGCGCGCCTTGAGCACCTCGCCAACGCCGGTGATCGTTCCGCCGGTGCCGACGCCCGCGACTAGCATATCGATCTGGCCGTCGGTATCGTTCCAAAGCTCCTCGGCGGTCGTGCTGCGATGAATCTGCGGATTGGCCGGGTTCTGAAATTGCTGCGGAATCCAGGCGTTGGGCGTGGCAGCAGCGATGCGCTCGGCCTGCGCGATCGCGCCACGCATGCCTTCGGTGCCGGGCGTCAGCACGAGCTCAGCGCCGAAGCCGCGCAACAGCTTGCGCCGCTCGACGCTCATGGTGTCGGGCATGGTTAGGATGATCTGGTAGCCCTTCGCCGCCGCAACGAACGCCAGGCCGATCCCTGTGTTGCCGCTGGTCGGCTCGACGATCACCGTCGTGCCTGGCGTGATCGTGCCGGCGCGCTCGGCCGCCTCGATCATCGCCAGACCGATCCGGTCCTTGACGCTGCTCGCTGGGTTGAAGAACTCCAGTTTGGCGACAACGGTCGCGTGTGTGTCGTTGACGCGGTTCAAGCGCACCAGCGGCGTGTTTCCAACCAGCTCAGTGATCGTGTTATAGATACGACTCATCTTTTTCTCGCTCCTAACCAGCGTATTGCATGATATTGTATGTGCGATGGGAATGAGCGTCAAGCAGCGGTCGCGAATCCGCGAAGCCACGCGAAGGTACGCGAAGAGGGTTTACCACCAAGACACCAAGAACACGAAGGCTTGGTGTCGCCCAGAGGGCACCCGGTGTCGCTCAGAGGGCACCCGGTGGTGAAAACAATCAGCTGAGGAGCGAAGAAATGGTTGTCGGTCTGGATATCGGCGGCACGAACGTGCGCGCGGCGCTCGCCAGCGCTGGGCAGATCGTGGCGAGCGCAGAGGCGCGCTGGCCGTCGAACTTGGCGGCGACCGACGAGGTTCTGTTTGCCGCTGATCTGGCCCTGGCGCTGATCGATCAGCAGGGTGCGCGCGGGGCCGTGCGTGCAGCCGGCGTCTCGCTGGCGGCGCTGGTCGATGCCACTGGAACGGTGGTCCAATGGCCGAACCGACCGGCCTGGCGTGGGCTGGCGGTGCGCGCGCTGCTGGCGGCGCGGCTGGCGCTGCCGATCGTCGTCGAGGACGATGCGAACGCCGCCGCGCTGGCCGAGTGGACCTTTGGCGCAGCGCAGGGCTACCAGCATGTGCTCGTGATCATGGCCGGCACGGGCATCGGCGCCGGGCTGATCCTCGATGGCCGGCTGTTTCGCGGGCGGCACGGCTGGGCCGGCGAGCTTGGTCATATGATCGTGCTGCCGGATGGCCCCGACTGCCCATGCGGGCACCGTGGCTGCCTGCAAACGGTCGCCTCCGGGCGCACGCTCGATCGCATCGCCGCCGCGCGTGGGCTACCGGGAGCAGCCGCCGTCGGCGATGCGGCGACGCGCGGCGAAGCATGGGCGCAGGCAGCGCTGGCCGACTGTGGGCGCTGGCTTGGGCTAGCAACCGCCAACGTGGTCAATCTGCTCGACCTGGACGCGGTGGTGATCGGCGGTGGCCTGATCGCGCTTGGCGCGCCGTGGTGGTCGGCGCTCGAAGCGGGCTTGCATAGCAATCTGCTGAACGCGGCCCAACGCCGCGTCGTGCTGTGCCGCGCTGCGCTGCCAGATAGCGCCGGCTTGCTCGGTGCCGTCAGCCTCGCTGTGCAGCTGATCGCACCTGCGGTTGATGAAGTTTGAAAATTAAATCGGGTGTTGTATCATCGGCCACAGGCGGGCCGAAAGCCGTCGAGATACCCGTTTTATTTCGCAAAGTTTATAAACCTGCGGTGCGAGTATATTCTGATACCGCGCTACGACCAGCATTGGAACTGCCGTACTGTATGCTGAAGCTAGTCCAGGATCGCCCCTCGATTGGACGGGAAGCAGCCATCTTGAAAGCTAGTATACTCCGGCTGAACGAATGCCGATAGTTTCACCACCGGATGCCTTTGGGCGACACCAAGCCTTTGTGCCTTTGTGCCTTTGTGCCTTTGTGCCTTGGTGCCTTGGTGGTAAAACCCTGGTGGTATGTATGGCCAGGTGTACCAGCAGGCTTTGCGAGGTTCCAGTCCTGCTACCAGATCGTCACCGTTTTGGAACCGCTACGGAACGCAGTGAGGTACGAATGTCAATTGTGCTTGAGCAACTGACCAAGCGCTTTGCCGGCCACCCGGTGGTCAACCATGTCTCGCTTGAGGTGGCCGATGGCGAGTTTTTCGTATTACTTGGCCCCAGCGGCAGCGGCAAGAGCACGATCTTGCGCATGATCGCTGGTCTGGCCGGCATCGACCAGGGCCGCATCCTGCTGCACGGTCGCGATGTCACCGACCTGCCCCCACAGCGTCGTGGCGTCGGCTTCGTCTTTCAGCACTACGCGCTCTTTCACCACATGTCGGTGGCCGATAACATCGCCTTCGGCTTACGCATTCGCCGCGTCCCCGCCGCCGAGCGCCGCCGCAAGTGCGACGAGCTGCTGGAGCTGGTTGGGCTGGCGGGATTGGGTGTGCGCATGCCCACGCAGCTTTCGGGCGGGCAGCAGCAGCGTGTCGCCCTGGCCCGCGCGCTTGCCTACCAGCCGGCGGTGCTGCTGCTCGACGAGCCCTTCGGTGCGCTCGACGCCAAG
>Ga0075433_10003658_pt1 | contig 11885 bp, 14 predicted proteins | sample RhiMethybrSRZTD2_FD_75299 | JGI IMG/M metagenome (GOLD analysis project Ga0075433, IMG submission 75299) | Populus rhizosphere microbial communities from Tennessee, USA - Rhizosphere MetaG P. TD hybrid SRZTD2 | ecosystem: Host-associated > Plants > Roots > Rhizosphere > Soil | place: USA... | reverse complement strand
GAGCGGAGGGCCCGTAAGCTTGGATTAAAGGAAATCGATTCCGAACATCTGACGACTTTTCGGAACCAGGCCATGATGAAAGCCGTTAAACGCATTCGTTCGTTCGGCTACAACGAGCTGACGTTTGATGCGTTCGACACCGCCCTTGAGAAAACGAAACGGCTGCAAGGCAATGAGCAGGCCGAAAAGCGATTACAGGAGATCCGCGGTCATTTTGCGGATCCGGAGACCAAGAAACCGGAAGGCGGTACGCTAGGAGCTGAGCTGATGGATCGTTTCCGCCGGTATCTCAAAGGGGAGGGTCCGCTCTAGACCGCTCATCGACTATCTGTCCGTGTGTCAGAGTATGCGGTCGGCCCATGCTGCGTGTGCGGTATGGGCCGAGTCGCTTCAGAGGTGGCGCAGTCTGGATGCTTATTAGTGTGCCGCGGCCTGCTGAGGCCAGAACTTGTGGCGAATCTGAGGGAGTGGTTCATTGTCGAGGTTGGGAATGTCATACAGGCAGCGGTCGATCAATGCCACTTCGTCCTCGGTCAGTTCCAATGCCACCTTTTTCTTCCAGAACTGGTCGAGTGTGAAGTAATCGCCGGACTGAGGTTTTTCCGCTAGCAACGTCTTCATCTTTTCGAACCCGGCAGTATCGACACCGGCAATGCGGCCCTTGTTTCGTTCATGGCACCAATGCAGTACTTCTGCAATGCCATACATCGTTATATCCACTGTCACAGTCTTACCCATGGTTCCTCCTTGCGAAAGGAGTTCAGTCTAACCCAGATCATGTGCGGTTTTCAAAGGCCCTTTAATTCCAGATACTGACGCTGGGGTGTCGAGGCAGGACGGTGCTCATCGCGCGTTCATTGCCAGCACGAAGCCCCTGTCGGTATACTAACGAGCATTTTGACCGCCCCATCGCCGAGGTCGTGATGCTCCGTGAGGGTCTTGTCGAAGTGAGTTGAGGTCATGAAGAGGCGTGGAGTCAGCCAATGCATGGTTAGGACCTGCTCCCAGGTCATCTTCCTGTGCGGGCTTCTTACACTCTTCTTGCCGACAGCCTGTTCGAAACAGGACCCCTATGTCCCGCCGGACCTCTTTTACTACTTTGCCAGCTACAAAGTTGGCAAAAATCCTACGACGATCACTCCCTTCGACATCAACCAGGACGGCATCACCGATCTTGTCACCACCAATGTTAGCAGTAACACGTTGTCCATTCTCATCGGCAATGGAGACGGAACCTTTCATGACCAGGTGCAACTGCACGTCTGCCAGGAACCCAGATCGCTGGCAACGGGCTCATTCAACGGTGATGCATACCCCGATATCGTATTAGCTTGTGCAGGCGGCGACCAGATCGCCGTCCTGTTCGGTCGCGCCGATGGTAAATTCGAGGAGGGGCCACAATACCCTGTGCATCGCACGCCGGTCGCCATTGCCAGCGACGATCTCAACGGTGACCACATCGCCGATCTCGTCGTTGCCTTGCGCAACGACAAGATCAAAGTCTTTCTCGGTCAGAGCAACGGAGAGTTTCGACATGGACCGCAGTATGAGTATGGCGATACCCCCACCTCGGTCGCCCTCTCCGATCTCAATGGAGATGGAAAGATTGACCTCGTCGTCACCAATGGAGGCCCAATGTCAAATGCTGTCTCGATCTGGATCGGAAACGGTGACGGCTCCTTTCAGCAACCGATGGACTATCGCTCGGGTCGGCGTCCCTTGGGCGTGAGTTTCGCCGATTTCAACAACGATCGGATCAAGGACATGCTCGTCATTAACGGAGAGCGGGACAGTTTTTCGACGTTCCTGGGAAACGGGAATGCCACCTTCCAAGCTGGCCGTGATTCAGGGGCTAACGCCGGGCCCAACTATGGCTTGGCCCGTGATTTTAATGGTGATCGCCGAACCGATGTCGCCATCGTGAATCTGCAGTCGAATGACCTTTCGATCCTCTTCGGCCGCGGGGATGGGACATTCGAGTATCCACCGAGGAATTATCGGACGAAAGCTGGACCGTTCGCCATCGCGCTCTATCGCGTGACCACAAAGGAAGTCGAGGAGCCGGGACTCGTCACGGCCGACAATGGCGATGGGAGCGTCTCGATTTTTCTCCATCGGGGACTAAAAGCGAGTCTAATCCCCAAAACCGCCGCGTCGTCGCCGGAGGATCCTACCGGTCAGTCACTAGGCATTGCTGCCGGACGTGCGGACAAATAGCAGGCTGCTTGACAGTCCGTGACCCCTCGGCTAGAGTGGCCGACAGGAGCGGCTTTTGAGCTCGTTGCTCCCGACGAGGCAGGCGGTGAGATCTTTCTCCTGGTGGTTTGGCGTCGGTGCGGTTCTTACCTTGTCCGTCCTGATGGTTCAGGGGGGCGTACGTGACCTGTTCGATGGCGCACATCCGAGCGACGGAACGAGTCCTTACCTCTCTTTCGGAACCACAATTTTCGGTGGAGGTCTCCTGGCCGGTTGCTTGGCCTTGGTCATGAACCGGATCAGATGAACGGTGTAACAGGACATTGCGATTGTGGATTGTTTGAAGTGCAAAGGGTTCATGATGGTCGAGCGGCATTATACGCTCATGAATCGTCGCCTATATGCGCGGTGCTTGAACTGTGGATTCTGGATCGATCTCGCCGATCTTCTTCGATTTTTTCACAAGGTCATCGACAGCGGCTTCCGGGGAACCAAGGTTCGGGAGTCATTTACTCTATGATTGAAAACAGCCTGCCAGCATGATGTCTCGTTCAGCCAATCGAATGGTCCAATTCGTCGTGGTGACCCTGTATGTGGCGCTGTTCAGCACGATGACGATTCTCGTCCCGTCAACCGCACAAGCCAAACGTGCAATCGGCAAGACAAGGCACGTCCATTCGGTCAGCCATGAGAGTCAGGGGCAAGAAGGTCAGGCCTTGCCGTGGCGTCGAGTACCAGCACACAGTATTTTACTGAAAGAGTTGAACAGCGGACGTGTGCTGTATGAGCACGAGTCGGGAAAACGGCTGTCCCCTGCCAGTCTGACCAAAATCATGTCAGCGCTCGTGATTCTTGAGCAGGGGAAGTTAGACGATTTCGTGACTGTCAGTCCGGCGGCAGCTCGGGCGCATAAGACGCATCTCCGACTGAAGGCAGGTCAGGTTTTCAAACTCGAAGATTTGCTGAAGGCCATGTTAATCGTGTCCGCCAATGATGCCTGCTTGGCCGCTGTCGAACATGTTGGTGGCGATGAAACACAATTTGTCACGCTCATGAACAACAAAGCCGCGGCATTGGGATTGCGCGATACGCATTTCAGTAACGGATGCGGCTTTGACGGGCCCGACCATTATTCGACTGCGGAAGATCTCGCGACCTTGAGCGTCATGGCTCTCCAGCAGCCGATCTTTCGTGAACTCGTGCGGGAAGAACGAGCTATGATTATGCCTGTCAACGGCACCCACGCCTACTTGCTTCATACAACAAATCGTCTCCTTGGCCGGATTCCCGGTGTTGAAGGAATCAAGACGGGCTTTACGTCGAAGGCCGGACGTTGTCTCATCGCCAAGGTATCGCAAAATGGCAGCGATCTCTTGTTGGTCATTTTGAACTCCAGTCGACGATGGAATACCGCTACGAGCCTGATTCACTATGGGCTTCGCGCCTCCGCTACACCTTCGTAAAGATACTCGCCAACCTACTCCCGACAATCACGATCGCAATCTGAGAGCATGGCGGGTTCCCCTCCTTGCATCAGGGGGGAAGCGACATCACTCAGATGCTGATCATTCGGGACGGATTAGCGTAGGGGTGAGAACTCGATGTTAACGTCTTTTCCGAGGTAGTTGATGACGAACCCTTGCTTGTCGTAGGCCAGCACAGCACCCATCACATTCTCGTCGCCGTAGTCTTCTTGCCCCAGGAGTTTCCTGATATCTTCAGGGCTCTCGCTGTTGAGCACATTCCGAAAGAGACCGCGCGTCTTGTACGCGAACCGATTGTTAATAAAGATCAGATCCACCTTACCATCTTGCACACGCACGCCTGCCATAGGACCAGTCGGCTTTCGTTGATCCACCAAAAAAATGAATAAAGCCTCCTGTTCAACCTTGATACCAGGGATTTTTTCATTGACTAACACATCCATGGCCTTCGATTCGGCATCCCCTATTTTGACACCGAACAGGGAGACGTCGGGACTCTTGATCGCTTTGGGGTCCATCACATCGTTCTTGCTGAGCTCGTAGGGCTCCGCGGACACCGATGCTACGAACAGACCGATCATGCCAAACCCTAGGCATGCCCGGACGCACACTCGTAACATCGCATTCATCAACTCCTCCTAATGTTCAGGTCTCTATACCAGCCGTGTGGACATTCGATGTGGATAACCGGGTCACCTCTCGAAATCATTTTATCGGAGGGGAAAGGAACTTGCAAGAAATAGGCAATCGAAAGACTCTCTGCCAACCTGCTCAAGTGCAGGTACCTGAAAACCACGCTCCCTACAGCCAAAACTGCCTAGTTGCATTATAGTTAGTGTTCCTATATTATTGCCGAAATTGGTGTGCCGGCCTGTGAGGATAGGCTGGCAATATTTACTCTCACGATAGGTGCGGCATCAAGGAGGCATGATGATTGGGGACTCAACGATATTGAGGTACGGTGTGCTAGGAGGAGCATTAGTACTCTCGGCCATGGGATGTGTTGGGACAGAAACGCGGCTAGCGGAACAATCTCTCTATGATCGCCTCGGGGGCAACACTGCGATTTCAGCGGTTGTCGACCAGTTTGTGGCCAATGTGGCAGGGGACAGCCGCATCAATGGTCGTTTGCCACGACGGATATACCCAGGTTGAAGAGAAATCTTGTGGACCAGGTCTGCATGGCAACGGGTGGGCCCTGCCAATACAAGGGTCGGGATATGAAAACCACTCACGTTGGAATGAACATTTCCAATGCGGATTTCGAAGCACTGGTCGAGGACTTGGTCAAAGCGCTCGATACGTTCCACGTGCCGGCTCGAGAAAAGGTCGAATTGCTCAGGCTACTTAGTCCAATGAAGAAAGATATCGTGGAAGTCCCATGACAGTGATGGGGTGGTGCCTTTCGACCGACTACCCCTTTAACCAACGATCTATGATGTGCCGGGTGCGGTGAGGAGTAATGTGCCGAGCTCGTGTAGACGTTGAAAGTACGGCCGGCAATCCTCCTCAAGATCTGCTTCCAGCGCTTCGAGATCCGAAAGACAATCGCCGACGATGGCTCGCCGTTGTTCGTCTAACCCTTCTTGGCTTTCGAGAAAATAGACGACACAGCCACTGATGACCGTATCCAGGGTCATCAGTGGTCCTTCGTGCTGGCTGGCCACACGCGGCCAGCCGTCGTGCTTATGAGCTTCCCATAATCTACCAACGATAGCCCTGTCCATTTGACCTGACGGAACTCCTCTCACCACTCACTCTTGCCCAATCCACCCTAACGCATGAAGAAGCAGCACCGCAAGCGTGCAGAGACCAAGGCCCCAGAATCGATAGTCCACATCCTCTCGGTTCAGACACCATTTCAGAACGCGTTCGCGTAATGCCATGGGGCCCAACCACAACAACAGACCTTTCGCAATCATACCAAGCGCCGTAATCATCCAGAGAGTGCTGTACGCGATATCGAATCCCAGGATGAATAGGGCAACGCCCGCGGCGATGGCGAGAATTTGCCAACGAAAGATGTGAGGTGTCAGTGCGGTAGCCTCACGAACCCGATTGATGACCGCTCGAGGAGCGAGAAGGAGTGAGAGCCCATCAGCAGCCCATATGCCCGCAAGAAATGCTAGCGTGTACTCTTTCATAGGTGGTATTCAGCGTCGCTGCAGGTATAGGGACGAATGAGTCCGGCTGATCAGGGATAAAGACCGCGATGCAGATGGGCCTGCGCCACCTTATCGATTCCACTCATCAGCGCCGCCATACGCATCGAGGTGCGTTTCGCGGTTGCGAATTCCAGCGTTCGCTGAAAGGCTGTGGTCATGAGTTCTCGGAGACGATCCTGAATATCGGTCGCCTTCCAAAAAAATCGCTGAACATCTTGTACCCACTCAAAATACGAAACGATCACTCCGCCTGAGTTTGCCAGGATATCGGGAATCACGAAAATCCCCTTGTCCTGCACGATGCGGTCAGCTTCTAACGTCGTCGGCCCATTGGCCCCCTCCGCAAGTAATCGGCAGCGAAGTTTATCCGCATTATGCTCCGTGATCTGTTCTGACAGCGCCGCCGGCACTAGCACGGTGCAAGCGAGCTGCAGCAATTCGTCATTGGTGAGCCGGTCTCCTAGCTTCGTGTCTGTGAGTGATCGCCCTTCGTGCCTGTACTGTGAGAGCAGTTTGGGAATGTCGAGGCCATGTGCATTGTAGATCCCTCCATGGACATCGCTGACCGCCACGACCTTGGCTCCGGATTCATGCATGATGCGCGCGGTGTGGGAACCTACATTCCCAAATCCTTGAATCGCAACGGTGGTATTGCGGATGTCCAACTTGAGATGGCGGAGGGCTTCGAGCGTCACGCAGACCACCCCTCGACCGGTGGCCTCTTCACGGCCAAGACTTCCCCCGATCGAAAGAGGTTTGCCTGTGACCACACCTGGCACGGCAAAGCCGACCTGCTGACTGTAGGTGTCCATGATCCACGCCATAACCTGTGCATCGGTACCGACGTCCGGAGCGGGTACATCCTTATCGGGGCCGATTAATGGGAAGATCTCTGCCGCATATCTGCGAGTGAGGCGCTGGAGTTCCGATCGCGATAGTTGTTTCGGTGCGACAGCCACACCTCCCTTGGCGCCACCATAGGGGAGATCTGCTAACGCGCATTTCCAGGTCATCCACATGGCTAGTGCCGCTACCTCACCGAGGTTGACGTCGGGATGGTAGCGGATACCACCTTTGGACGGTCCGCGAGACGAGTCGTGCTGCACGCGATAACCCGTAAACACTTCGACCCGACCATCATCCATTCGGATGGGGAGGCTCACTACCAGTGAGCGTTGAGGGTATTTCAATCGCTCCCGCAAGTTGGAGTCCAGATTCATCAAGTCTGCGGCTTCATCGAACTGTGCAACCGCCAGTCGGAATGTCGGGGTATCGAGTTCGTGCAGAGATGACATAGGTTGATTAATCCTTCTCGATCGTCGAGTGAGCCAAGTGGTGCCCGGCGAGATCAGACATCAAGATGTTTGGCGGGACACTTGTCCATTCAAGGTGAAACACGGACGAGAAGATTTCCGCAACTTGGCGCGCAATCAAGGGGAGAGAGACTGACGATTGCATGATTTCCGACATTGAAGTTGTCTCGCATCCTTCGAGACCGCATGGAACGATATGCGTGAACGGTGACAGATCGAGATCGACATTCAGCGCGAAGCCATGCAAAGTGACTCCTCGATCCACTCGCACGCCGATCGAGGCAACCTTTGCCGTTCTCCCGTCTGAGCTTGTCCAGACTCCCGGATGGTTCGCCAGCCGATGACCGGTGATACCCCAGAAGGCGAGCGTACCGATAAGGACATCCTCGAGCAACCGCACATAGGCCTTTGGTCCGGGTGCGTGCTGGGACAGTGTAAGGATAGGATATCCGATCAATTGTCCCGGGCCGTGATACGTCACCGATCCACCGCGGTTGACTCGTTCGATCGCGACACCAGCTTCCCGTAGCGCTGCTTCACCTCGTCTCAGGTGGACCGGATTTGTTCGACGCCCTATCGTATAGACTGGCATATGTTCGAGCAGAACGAGCGTGTCCGTTCTGCTCCCTGAGACACGTTCCGTATGGAGTCGCTGCTGCAATGCCCATGCTTGTGCATAAGGAACGAGGTCATGAAAGGTAATCAGCGTAGCAGGCCTACAATCGTCTTGGGCGTGGTGAGGGTGGGGATGGTCAGTGCCAATCACTGTGCCGCCTTGATCGCAGTCGGTTTGGGCAGCTGGAGCGTGGCGGGGCCGCTTTTGCCATGCAACGTCAGTTGGACAGTCGGTTGATCTCCTGATCGAAGCAGGGCATGCCAGAAGTCGCCCATATTGAACACCTGATGCTGGTCCACTGCGGTAATGATATCGCCGTTTTGAAGACCACCGACCCCCGCTGGCTTGGCTCCGTCGACCTGAAGCGCGAGCACACCGCGATCTCCTTCGAGGCCGAAGCTGGCCATCACGCTGGGCGTAATGGTGACTGGTGTGAAACCCAGATCGGGACGGTAAATGGACCCGCGGACTATCATCGATTGGATGTGCGGATAAATTGCCTCCATAGAGAGTGCATAGCTGATGGCCTGCGCTGACGGGGCAATGATGACATTGATCCCAACGACACGGCCGGACAGATCAACCAGCGGGCCTCCGCTGTTGCCTGGATTGATGGCGGCATCAGTTTGAATGAGGTCATAGAGCGTCTCACCATCGGGCGTCAGTACCGATCGATCGAGTGCACTGACAACGCCAACAGTAACTGTCGAGCCTCCTTTCAATGCCAAAGGGTTGCCGATCGCGACCACTGACTCACCGATTTCTAGATCTGGGCTGGAACTTAGCTCGGCGGGAACCAAGTCTTGCGCATTGATCTTAACAAGGGCAAGGTCGAGCAGGAAGTCACGGGCGACCACGCGGCCCGGAGTCAGACGACCCGTTGAGAGACCCACTACAATACTTTTGACGCCGGTAACAAGATGGTTGTTGGTCAGAATATATCCGCCGTTATCGATAACGACGCCGGATCCCGATCCCGATTGAGCCTGCGAGGAACTACTCGGGACGCCGCGTGTAAGGATGGTGACGACGGAAGGGCGGACTTTTGCGACCACGGCAGGGACGGAAAGAGTTTTGTCTGTCGAGGCGATAGCGGCGCTTCCCGGGTTAGCCAAAGCCCAAGAGTTAGTCACAAGGCTCAAGAGAGCGATCGTAACGGCGAGGGAAAAAAGCGGGCATGATGTCGTGCGTCGTACCATAGGCCTCATCTTTCGAATCGGCCTCATTCTCGCACAACTGTCTCCCAAGGAAAAGCCGCGGAGAAAAAGAACGGGGTGAAGATGGCGCCTTGGCTCCTCACCCCGTGCAACGCGTTCGAGGTCGTTACCATTACTGAATGGCGGCGAACATTTCCTTAATGGCCGGCGTCTTCAGTTTCTTGAGGGCTTTCGCTTCGATCTGCCGGATCCGCTCTCTCGTCACGGAAAGGTTTTGTCCGACCTGCTCGAGCGTGCAAGGCTGATCGTAGCCGATTCCAAACCTGAGGCGAATCACCGTCTGTTCACGCGGAGTCAGGGTTTCAAGAATACGGTCGAGTTGGTGCGTTCTTTCCGTTCGATGCACGTGCGCATCGGGCAGCACCGCTTGCAGGTCCGGCAGGAGCTCCCCAAATTCTGTCCCGCCGTCGCCAACCGGATGCTCCAGCGCGACCGGTTCCTGAAACGCCTGCACCGTCTCGTGCAAGCGCTCCGGTCTCATCTTTAATACGCTGGCAATTTCTTCAAGTTTGGCCGGTCGACCAAGTTGCTGTCCCAGCCGCCTCGTGACACGGAGAATCCGGTGTGAAGCCTCCGTCTGGTGCACTGGAATGCGAATCGTACGTGACTGGTCGGCTAGGGCTCGCGTGATACCTTGTCTGATCCACCAGGTGGCATACGTGCTGAACTTAAAACCTTTTCTGTATTGGTAGCGTTCCGCCGCCTTCATCAGACCAATGTTACCTTCCTGCACCAAGTCCAACAGTGTGAGGCCGCGGCGAGTGTAATGCTTCGCCACATCGACGACCAAACGAAGATTGCATCGCACCAATTCATCCTTCGCCTGTTCAAGGACCACGCGAGCTTCGCGCAGAGTTGCGAGATCCTGTTTCAACGATTTGACGACCGTCGTCGGTACCTTGTATGGGCCGGTTGCCATTCTGATCAGCCCGAGCAGACTCTGCTCAGCTTTGTCCAACGAGGTGGCCGACAGACCACTCAGCCGTCGAACCGTTTGCAGCGTGTGCTGGGCCTCAATTAGTGCGTCCGAGCGCTTTACGCGCGAGAGGACTCGATGGGCATGACGTAGCGTCGTTCGGATCGTGCTCGATCCTTGGTCAATCTGTTTGGCCAACGCCGTTTCTTCTTCCCTCGTTAAGAGCGCACGTTCACCGAACGATTGAAAATAGAGCGACTCCAGCAGGAATGGACTGCTCGATTCGACCTGTCGCTTGACGGCTTTGATAGGCTCTTGAGACAGTTCCTGATCCCCAGACCCCCGGCCGATCATGTCCAGTAAATCGCTGTCCTCAGAATGATCGGCATCCGTGTCTTTCATCTCTGGCGATTTCTGCTCCAATCCATCGCTAGAGAACAAGTCATTTTTCATGTGAACATCCTCCTCCGTCACCTTCATCACCGGCGGCCACAGCACTTGTAACTCCCAGATAACCTTCTTCTATTAAGAGGCAATGTTGATACAAAAGATTCAACCAGTAAGGCCCCTTGGAGTTGATTTGCACAATTATTCTACGCAGCAAAACCTATGCTGGATGGATCATAAGAGCAGATGGTCGCCATCGTGCTGAAAAATTGGGATTATTAGAATTCCCTAATGAGGAAAGATTGCTCAAGCTGAGGCAATCATGTTGCGGGTGTGTAGGCTTCACGATATCACAGAGGCTCATTTGCCACACCGAGACAGCCGACCGAGGCACCTTCAGGGCTTCGGCGAAGGCAACAAGACAATAAACGGAAGCCACCGCTGACGTTGTTGAAAACACAGTGCTGCGATTCTAGAATGACCCCCCATGTCCCTCTCACGCCTACAAAACGGCGAGCGCATCCATCTGGTCGATCAGAAAGGGCGTCAATATGCCTTGACGCTTAAAGCTGGTGATCTCTACCAGCTAAGTGGCCACAAACTCGCCCACGATGAACTGATTGGCCAAGCGGACGGTTCGTTGGTGACGCTCTCTGGCGGTAAGACGATGCTAGCATTGCGTCCGACCTTCGGAGATTATGTTCTCAAGATGCCTCGGGGCGCACAGGTGCTATACCCCAAAGATCTTGCACTCATTCCCATGTGGGCGGATGTGTATCCAAGCGCTAGGGTTTTCGAAGCAGGTACCGGCTCGGGGGCGTTGACAATGGCACTGCTGCGGGCAGTCGGGCCGCGTGGTCTGGTCGTTACCTATGAAGCGCGTGAGGATTTCGCAAGGACAGCGATGATCAATATCGAACGTTACATGGGGGCGGTGCCGAATCTTGTCTCCCTTCGCAAGAACGCCTATGAGGGCATTGATCTACTTGACGACGGTGTTTTATTTGATCGCCTCGTGCTCGATCTTCCAGAACCGTGGCAAGTTGTCCCTCACGCAGCGCGTGCGTTGCGGTCGGGGGGAATCTACCTGAGTTTTGTACCGACTGTGCCTCAAGTACAGCAAACCGTGGAGGCATTGGAACGTGCGCGGGTATTCGGCTTGGTTGAAACCTTTGAAACACTCTTGCGAACATGGTCAATTCAAGGCCGCAGCGTGAGGCCGGACCATCGAATGGTGGCACATTCCGGCTTTCTCACCGTGGCCAGAAAAGTGGAACCGGGATTTTGGACCCATACCCAAACAGGCAAACCTATGGCTGAGTGTGCTGATGCGGAAGAAGGGGGAAAGGACCCAATTTCATGAATCGATTGGAGGGAAAGGTGGCCATCGTGACTGGAGGCAATGCCGGGATTGGAGAAGCGGTAGCAAGGCGCTTCGCTGACGAAGGCGCGTCAGTCGTGGTGACCGGGCGAAGACAGCAGGAACTAGACCGCGTAGTAAGCGGCATCAGACACAATAAGGGCAAGGCGCTGGCTGTTTCCGGTTCGGTAACGGATGAAGCGCACGTGCAAGACGTGAGACAGCGGGCGC
>Ga0075433_10003655_pt1 | contig 11890 bp, 8 predicted proteins | sample RhiMethybrSRZTD2_FD_75299 | JGI IMG/M metagenome (GOLD analysis project Ga0075433, IMG submission 75299) | Populus rhizosphere microbial communities from Tennessee, USA - Rhizosphere MetaG P. TD hybrid SRZTD2 | ecosystem: Host-associated > Plants > Roots > Rhizosphere > Soil | place: USA... | reverse complement strand
AACCAGCCGCCGGTCGCGAATTTCACGTTCAGTTGCAGCGGCCTCGGGTGCAATTTCACCAGCACGAGCAGCGATCCCGACGGTACGGTCGCGAGCTACAGCTGGACGTTCGGTGATGCTGGCACATCAACAGTCCAGAACCCGGCGCACACGTACGCGGCGGGTGGCAGCTACACGGTCACGCTGAGGGTCACGGACAACCAGGGCGCGCAGAGCTCGCCCACATCGAAGACGGTTACCGTCTCGGCGCCACCGCCGCCACCGCCGCCACCGCCGCCACCGCCGCCACCGCCCCCGCCGCCGCCGCCGGGACCGACGGAGCCGGTGTTTAATCCGGCTGCTAGTACGTCATTGTTCTTCGATGATTTCGAGGGCTACGGGTCGACGGCCGATCTCACCGTTGGACCGGCAGCGAAATACTGGCTCATGAGCGGCTCGGTGTCAGTTGTGAACACGCCGGGGGGTGACTTCGCGGGCGGAGGGAAGTTCGCGCGGTTCGACTACAGTGCGCCGGGTTCTTATGCAAACGACATCTACACGATTAAGCATCGCAGCCCGCTGCTCGACACCGCGTCGGTCGTGATCCTCACTTATGGCTTCCGCAACACCGGCACGGCGTATACGGGCAAGGAGTTGATCATCCGAGACTTGGCAGGCTCGAACCGGTTCGTGCTGCTCACGTTCGGGAATCTGATTACGCCGCAGTCGCTGCAGAATTGTTGGTACAATGCGAGCAACCAGCCAATCAACTCGACCGTGCCACCACTTGGGACGACGCCGACATGGAGTCGGGACGGTCTGCCGGCGGTGGGAGGGCCCTCCCCCCATTTCTTGGGCGGCAATACGGGAAACCCGGCCGCCCGGTACGCCACGCGAAACGACGGCCTGTGGCACCGCCTCACGTATCGGTTTACGAAGGAGCGGGCGGGCGGAGGCACTGGTCGGCTTGAGGGGTGGTATGATGGCGTGAAATTCATGGAATACATCGGGGACGATCCCAGCCGGTGCGAGCACGGCCAGGTGTGGACCTGGAGCGCCAGCAACACGGTGTGGGACAACGATCTGTACTTTGTCGGGACCACCAGCGGCGGTTCGCCCTGGGCCGGCGGCGCGCTCGTCGATATGGACGGCGTCCGTGTGTGGCTTCCTTGATGCAGAACCGGCACGGGCCGCCGCGGTGCGGCGGCCCGTGCAGCAGTCTCGTTCTTACGCGTCCTTAACGAGCACGACGTTCTCGCCCTGACAGGATTGCTTGAACCGTAGCCGACTCGTCGCGCGGTAGAACGACGTGCTGCACCCGGCCCGTAGCCAGTCGTGCAGCTCGATCACGATGACGCCGACCTTGTCCAGCCACGGTTCGAAGCCCGACTCGAACAACTCCTTTTCTGCGCCCTCGATATCCACCTTGAGGATATCAACTGTCTCCGCGCCCGCCAACGCCATGAGCTCCGGCACCGTAATGCTGTCGCAGCGATCGGAGTCACCGGGCTGTGCCACGGCGATGCGAAACGCCCAATGCTCGTCGCTCGGATTCTGAATGTGCAGCGACGTCTTGCTGTTCCACAACGCGGCGCGGACCGCGGTGACGTTTGGGTAGGCGGCGATGTTTCGCAACAGCAACTCGTAGTTTGACCGTTCGGGTTCCACCGCGAGGATGCGACTCGTTGGGAACTTCTTTGCGAAAAAGATGCTGGCATATCCGACGTTCGCCCCGGCGTCGATGATCAGGCCCGGCTTGCCATCGGGGTACGGAAACTCGTACTCCTGCGAGATGAAGATCTTTTCGAAGGTTGGCACATCGGACGTGCCGGGTCGCAACACGAGCGGGGCGGGGTAGCGCGCGAGGCGGAGTTGCACGCGCTCCTTGCGCGACAGGACGCCGAGCAACGCCCGCATTCCCCCCACCGCACCGAAGCGGTACGCGTATTTCAGAATGCGTTGCAAGCTGGCGGCCCGGGCGTCAGATCCCATCGCGCGGACTCCCTGGCTCCTTCATGCGGTCGCCGGCATGGCAGGTATGAGGGCAGGCGCCAAACGCTGGCCGAGCTGGACCTCGTGCCAGACATATACGTTCGAGATGAGCCAGAGGGCCTCGCCGTGATCGGCGCGCCCGCTGAGGTGTGCCTCGAGCAGCGCGTGGAGCGTCCGCGGGTCGAAATGAGACGCGGCGGGGTGGCCTGGGTCTCGCAAGCGATCGAGCAGCGCGGCGAAGGGCCCGCCTCGGAACCACGCACCTAACGGGAGCCCGAAGCCGGACTTGCGGCCTCGCACAACCTTAGGGCTCAGCGTCCGCTCGCCCAGCAGTTTCAGCACGCGCTTGTTCACACGGCCGCGCAGCTTTCCTGAGGACGGAAGCGACAGCCCCCACTCGACCAGCGGAATGTCGAGGAATGGGACGCGTCCTTCCAGCCCCCACGCCATCGACATCCGGTCCATACGGTCTAGCGCGCACCCCAGGTAGGTCTGCAGTTCGTAGCGGGAGATCGTGGCAACCGGATCGTTCGGGACGACGCTCCGCTGCACGAGTCGGCGTCGCTCCGCTGTTGCTTCCGGCAGCAGCTGTCCCGTGAGCGCCTCCACGAGCTGCGGGTCGACATAGGCCGAGTTGAAGAGGATCGCCTCTTCGAAGCTCCGCGGCAACAACCTGCCCACGAGTGCTGCACGACGCCCCGGGATCAGGTTCGCGGCATGTCCGGCGCCGGAGCTTATCCAGCGAGGCCAGCGGGCGACGGCTGCGTTGAGGCGCGCCAGGTGGTATCGCGGATAGCCGCCGAAGAGCTCGTCCGCCCCCTCGCCGGTGAGGACGACGGTGACATAGCGACGGGCGTACTCGCTCAGGAGATAGAGCGGCATCGAATTCGGATGACTGAGCGGTTCGTCGTGATACCAGATCAAGCGGCCCAGCAAGTCCGCGAAGTCCTCGCCGCGCGCGACCAAGACGTGATGCTGCGTGCCGAACCGGGAAGCGGTGTCGCGTGCCAGGGGCGTCTCGTCCCACGCGGGGTCTTCGAACCCCACGGAGAACGTGTGCAGTGCGCCCGTCGTGTGCCGGGCCGCGTACGCCGTCACGAGTCCAGAGTCGACTCCGCCGCTGCAGAAGGTGCCGAGCGGCACGTCGCTCATGAGTTGCGATTCGACCGCGCGGTCGAGTAACGCCTCGAGTGCATCGGTCGCGTCGGGAGGTGCGACGGCGGAGACCGGTCGGTCTGTCACGCTCCAGTAACAACTGACGTTGAGGCGCCCGCCGTCCCACACTGCCAGATGTCCGGGAGGGAGTCGCTGGATCCCTTCGAAAAAGGTGCGGTTCCAGGCGACATAGCGGAACGTGAGGTATTCCTGAAGCGCTGCCGCGTCCATCGTCGGCGCTTGATCCAGGACAGCCAGGATGGCTTTTGGCTCCGACGCGAAATACAGACCATCATCCGCGGTCGCGTAGAAGAGAGGCTTGATCCCGAAATGGTCGCGCGCGAGGACGGTGCGATTGCGGACGGAGTCGTGCAGGGCGAGCGCGAACATCCCTTCGAGTCGGGAAACGAAGGCTAGCCCGTACTCCTCGTAGGCGTGCACCAGGACTTCCGTGTCCGATCGCGTCCGGAAGCGATGACCGCGGCTGACGAGTTCTGCTGCCAACGCGCGGTAATTGTAGATCTCGCCGTTGCAAACAACCGAAACCGTTTCGTCCTCATTGGCGAGCGGCTGTGCCCCTCCGTCGAGGTCGATGATGCTCAGCCGGCGGTGTCCCAGCCCGACGCCCGGCCCGTAGTAGACGCCCGCGCCATCCGGACCGCGGTGGGCGAGGGCGTCCCGCATAGAGACCAGGCGGACTCGATCCACCGGTCTGGTTGGATCGGAATAGGCTATACCACAGATGCCACACATGAGTGCTCCCGGACTGCAAAGTCGGTGCAACGGATCGGATCGCGAGGGAGCGAGAACCGTGCCAAGCAGGGCACAACCGCCGACTTGTTATCTACATGTCATATAAAGAGATACACCACTTCCACGCAACCCGTGGGGAGGCCTAGTCTGGGCATACTTGTTGCTCCTCTGTGGCGAAAGCGCAACGATGAGCGTGTCACAAGCGGTCTATCTGCGATCGCCCCAATGGGCGCAAACCGTCCTGCTGAATTTCCACGGCTGGCGGATTGAACGGCACCGGTACGGCCCGCCCTACCACGCGCTGGTGCAGCGTCTCCTCGAGCAGGAGCGGTGGTCCGCAGAGCAGATCCGGGAGTATCAGGACGCGCGAGTTCGTGCCATCGTGCAAATCGCTTACACGAAGACTCCCTATTATCGCAGCCTCTTCGATGCAGCGGGCATCTCGCCCGCGGACGTCCGGGGTGTCGCCGATCTCCCAAAGCTCCCGCTCCTGACCAAGGACGTTGTTCGCGCACGCGGCTCGGAACTGATGACAAATGACATGCCCGAGCGCGGATGGTTGCATGGACACACGAGCGGCACGACGGGCTCGCCGCTTTCCCTGTGGTACGACCGGGCGGCGTGTGTCATGAACAACGCCGTGGATCGCCGGCAAAAGGCGTGGGGCGGCATGCCCGACGACGCGTGGATCGGACTGCTCCTGGGACGCGTGATTGTGCCGCTCGGACAACGGCGTCCGCCGTTCTGGCGCACGAATTGGGCGCTGCGTCAGAACTGGTTCTCGTCGTTCCATATGAGCGACCAGAATCTCGAAACGTATGTCGCCGAGATACGGCGCCTCGGTTTGCGGTTTCTCGAGGGGTACCCGTCCACCTTGTACATCCTCGCCAGTTTCCTGCGGCGGCGCGGCACGACGCTCCCGATGCAGGCGGTGTTCAGCTCGTCCGAGACGTTGCTGCCGCTGCAGCGCGCCGTCATCGAATCGGCGTTCTGCTGTCCGCTGTTCGACTTTTACGGGCTCGCGGAGCGGGTGATTTTCGCCGGCGAATGTGAGCTCCACGCCGGGAAGCACATCGCGCCCGAGTTCGGTTACACCGAGGTCGTGGATGAGGAAGGTATGCCCGTTCCGCCCGGCCAACCCGGCTACCTCGTGGGCACGAGTCTCCACAACACGGCGATGCCGATGATTCGGTATCGCACCACCGATTGCTCGACGATCCTGACCGAGCCCTGTGCCTGTGGTCGCACATCGCCTCGGCTACGCGACGTCACGACCAAAGCCGAGGACATCGTTGTGACGCCTGACGGCCGCATGGTTTCTCCGTCCGCGCTCACGCACCCGTTCAAGCCGCTGGACCAAATCGTCAAGTCGCAGCTTGTCCAGGAGCAGCCGGACCATTTACTCGTCAAAATCGTCGCTTCGGACCGGTTTGGGTCGGAGCATGAGCGGCAGTTGGTGGCCGCCTTGCAGGAGCGTCTGGGGCGCGAGGTCACCATTCAGGTGCAGATGGTGAGCGAGATCCCGTCGGAGTCCTCCGGGAAATATCGCTGGGTGATTTCCCACGTGCCGCATGACCGTCGGCTCCCGTGGGCCCCGGAGCCGGTCTGATGACGCGCCCGCGACTCCTGTTCCTGTGCCAGACGCTACCGTACCCTCCGGACGGCGGCGTGAACATCCGGACCTATCACGTGCTACGGATGCTGGCGCGGCAGTTTGAGATCGACGCCCTGTGCTTCTATCGGCAGAGCGAGCGCGTCAACCGCGACGCAGTGGACGCCGGTTTGGAGGGTCTCCGGCCCTTTGCGCACGTCCATGCGTTCCCCATCCCGCAAGAGCTTCATCGGGGACGGCTGCTGTGGGACCACGCGCGGAGCGTGGCGCGCCGGCGCGCCTACACGATGTATGCGTACGAGTCGAGCGCCTTTCGGGCGTGCGTGCGGCAGTTGCTGGCGACGCGGCGCTATGCGCTCGCCCACGTCGACAGCCTCGATCTGGTCACGTACTTGCCGATGCTGCAAGAGCTCCCGGTTGTCTGTGCGCATCACAACATCGAATCGCTCCTGCTGCGGCGGCGCGCTCGGGGTGAGCGCTCGCTGCTGCGGCGTGCGTACATCGCGTTGCAAGCGGAGTTGCTGGCACGCGTTGAGCGCGCCTGGTGGCCACGGGTCGCGCTGAACGTGGTCGTGTCGGAGGCGGACGGCCGGCAACTCAGGAGTCGGGCGCCGGCGGCCCCCATGGTCGTCGTCCCGAATGGCGTGGATGTGTCGGCATTCCGGCCAGCGCCCGGACGAGAAAAAGGCCTGGTCTTTGTCGGCGGCGCGAATTGGTTCCCCAATAGCGACGCCCTCGAGTACTTCTGCAGGGAGATCCTTCCGCATATTCGTCGACGCTTGGGCGAGCGCGTGCCGGTCCGCTGGGTGGGCCGGTGCACCGACGGCGATGTCGCGCACTATCGGGATCGCTACGGCGTCGAATTGACTGGCTACGTTGACGATGTTCGGCCCTTCGTGCGGGATGCCGCGTGCTACATCGCACCGCTACGCGTTGGCGGTGGTACGAGGCTCAAGATTCTCGACGCGTGGGCGATGGGGAAAGCGGTGGTCAGCACCTCGGTTGGGAGTGAGGGCCTTCACGTGGCCAACCGGACCAACATCCTGACATGCGACCGCCCCGAGGAATTCGCGGAAGGCGTGATGACGGTGTTGACCGACAAAGATCTCCGGACCCGGTTGGGGCAAAACGCTCGAGCCACCGCCGAGCGCTATTACAGCTGGGAGGTCATCAGCGGCCCGATGCTTCGCGCCTACGAACAGGTGTTGCAGGCCAGCGGTGCGCGCGTGCCGGCGGGGAGTGACCCGCGAGCGATACGGGGCGACCGCGCCCCGACGCACGTAGGAGGCCCCGCTCAGCTGCAGACCGAGTCCTAGCTGGAACGCGCGGATTCGAGCATGCTGCGCTTGGCGTTCGCCACCAACGAGCCGCGCTCCCGGTTTCTGCTGGCTGAGCTTGCGCGCATGGCCGAAGTCGTGACGGAAATCGACTTCGACCAGATCGACCCACTGACGAAATACTCGGCGGCGCTGCTCTCGTATCGACGACCGCGGTCCGAGTGGTGGGAAGCCTATCAGATGCACCCACTCCTGCAGTCCCGTCGCCGGACGGTGCTCGCGCGCGCGTTGCACAAGCCTACGGCTGCCGTCGATGCACTCGTGATGTGGGGGAGTTGGTTCCACCCGTTCCGCGATCGCCCGCCGGCAACGGTGCCGTACTTCAACTACATCGATCAGAGTCACTCGCTCACCCCGAGTTTTGGGGAGCCTGCGGCCTCCCCGCGCGGGCGCGCGCGTGCCCATCAGCTGCAAGCAGAAACCTACCGCGATTCCAGCGGTATCCTCTGCATGTCGCAGTGGGCCCGCGCTCAGACCCTTGCGGCGCATGCAGTGCCGAGCGACAAGGTGCACGTGGTTGGGTGGGGACCGTGCGGTGTGGATCTTTCCGCCGAAGAGATTCCTGCTGACGCACGAGAGCCGCTGATCCTGCACGTCTCCAACAGCTTCCATCGCAAGGGCGTCGATTTCCTCCTCGCGACGGCCCGTCTCGTCGCCGCTGCGGAGCCGACCGCCCGCTTCGTCGTCGTGGGACAGGATGCTGAGAACATGGCTGTGCGGAATACGGAGGCGGTGACATTCGTGGGCCCGGTGACGGATCGCGCCGTACTGACGGAGTACTTCCGCCGCGCGAGCGTGTTCTTCATGCCGCACCGGTTCGACCGGTCCCCCCACGCGCTGGTCGAAGCCATGAGCGCCGGGCTGCCGGTCGTGACGTCGGCGCAGGGTGGCAGCATCGAGCTCGTGGACGGCAGCTGCGCTGGTCGCTGTGTCCCGATTGGTGACGTGGCCGGTTATGCCGAGGCCATCGTCGCATTACTGCGGGATCCAGACGCTCGCCGGCGAGCCGGGGCGAACGGGCGCGCGGCGGTACGGCGAACCTACAACTGGCCTGCGGTGGGAAAGCAGATGCTGCAAATCGTCATGAGCGCCACACACCACGGCGGCAATTCAGAGGGAAACGATGAGGCCGCTCGTGCTTGAGTGGGTCTCGAATGTCGTGCTTCGCACCCTGGGCCGCAGCGGGGCTGTGCTGTGCTATCACAGCGTGACGACCGGGGCATATCCGGCCGCGAGCGCTGTGCACGTCGCCCGCGACGACCTGGTCGCAACCCTGGAAACGCTACGCGACACGTGTCGGATCATCCCCTTGGTCGAACTGCTGCGGCGGCAACGGCGCGGCCAATCGACGAAGGGTCTGATCGCGATCAGTTTCGACGACGCCTACGCGGCAGTGCTCTCCGTCGGGGAATTCCTCGGGACCCGCGGAATCCCTGTTACGATCTTTCCGGTCGGTGATGCGACGGTGAACGGCAGTACGTTCTGGTGGGACCGCGTCGACGACGTCTTCCCGAACGTTCCGCCGGCCCGCTGGCGCCAGTTCGAAGAGGTGTGCGGAGTGCCGGAGGAATACCGGCGCGGCCAACCAGAATCCTTTGGCCCGCTGCGTCCGTTCCGGCAGTGGATGCTGGCGCATTATCACGGCCGCTGGCCCGAACGATTGACGCCCGACCTCACGGCATTGGAGCAGGAGACCCGTCATGCCACGGTGCAGCGCTCCATGACGTGGGCGGAGATCGAACAGTTGGCGCGGCAAACGGAAGTCCACGTCGGCGTGCACACATTGTCTCACCCGGCGTTGCCATTTCTGCCGGATGCAGAGGTGCGGCGTGAAATCGCTGGCTGTTTCGCGATGATCTCAGAGCGGTCGACGACTCCGGTTCCGATTCTGGCCGCCCCATATGGGCTCGCCGACGCGCGAGTCGTCCGGCTCGCCCAGGCGACGGGCATGCGTGCCACCCTCTCCCTGAGCGGCACTGCGCTCGGCGACCGGGCTGGGTCCCTGCAGTGGGTGCCACGCATCTGCATGTCCGCCAGGGCGCCGGCTTGGCGGCTCAAACTGCGACTCGCTGGTCTTGGTGATCGCCCCTGGCAGCGGGCGGGAGCGTTCCCTGTGCTGCCATCCGCGTCGACGTGACGGGCATTGGAAGACCCAGCCGGCGGCTTCTGGCCGCGAGTCTGTTGATGCCGGCCGTGCTGATGAGCCCGTCCGTGCTGGTGACGGACGGCCAGGAGCGGTCCGCGCTCGCCGTCGTGCGTTCCTTGGGAAAGGCGGGGTGCCGGGTGTTCGTCTGCTCGCCGACAGGGCGCTCGCTGGCAGGAGCGTCGCGGTATTGTGTCGCAGACATCAAAGTCCCTGACGCGCTGAGGGCATCAGGGCCTTTCGTAGCGGCGGTCGAAGGCATCGTGATTGAGCGGAAGATCGACGTGCTGATCCCGATCTCCGAAGGGTCGCTGCTGTCGCTCCTCCCCGAGCAACATCGCCTCAACGGGGCCTGCGTCCCGTTTGCGGCGTCCGAGCGGTTCCGCCGGATTTGCGACAAGGAGACGGTCCTCGAGGCCGCCGCCCGCCTTGGTATCGCGACGCCGCGCCAGCGCATCGTCGCCAGTCCCGCCGATCGGGCGCAGCTCGACCGGGAGCCGATCCGCTTCCCGCTGGTGGTCAAACCGGCCCGCTCATTGAGCGATGGCAACGGCGCTCGCATCAAAGCCAGCGTCACGCATGTGGCCGACCGCGCCGCCTTGGACGCCGCCCTCGCCTCCTACCATCCAGAGAGCTACCCGCTGCTGCTGCAGCAGCGAATTGACGGTCCAGGCGTCGGCGTCTTCCTGCTGCTGTGGCAAGGGGAGGTCCTGGCCACATTCGCGCATCGCCGCATCCGGGAAAAACCGCCGGGTGGTGGTGTCAGCGTGTACTGCGAGAGCGTTCGTCAGTCCGCGGAGGTCGTCGAGCGCTCGGTGAAGCTGTTGCAGGAGTTTGGATGGCAGGGCGTGGCGATGGTCGAATACAAGGTCGATCAGCAGGACGGCACACCTTACCTGATGGAGGTCAACGGCCGATTCTGGGGCTCACTCCAGCTCGCGATCGACGCTGGGGTCGACTTCCCGGCGCTCCTGGTGGCTGCCGCGCTCGGACGCCGCGTGGAGCCGGTGGTGGACTACCGCCTCGGGGTGCGCAGCCGGTGGTGGTGGGGTGATGTTGACCATCTTGCCACGCGCCTGCGACACTCCGACGCGCAGCTTGCCCTGAGTGGCGACACGCCGTCGCGCTGGCGCGCCGTCGCAGACTTCCTCAAGTTCTGGCGCGCGGGCGACCGGAACGATGTCTTCAGGCTGAGCGATCCGCTTCCGTTTGCCCGCGAAACCCTTAACTGGCTGCTCGGGCGCGGCTTGTGAGCGGCGAGCTGGTAGGGGGGGCCCTGACATCGGCCGTCCGGGTCTTGCATGTCATCCAGAACATCCACTACGGGGGAATGGAGAAGCTCCTCACCGACATCGTGCAGCACATCGACAAAACACGATTCGAACTGCACGTGCTCGCGCTGCAGTACCTGGGCCGGTACAGTCGAGATATCGTGGGTCACGCGCCGCTGCACCTCGGCCCCAAGATGTCGCGCTTGTCCTTGCTGCGGCCTGCCGCCCTGGCCGATTGCATCGCCAAACTGCAGCCCGACGTCGTGCACACGCACAGCGGCGTCTGGTACAAGGCGGCGCGCGCCGCACGACTCGCCGGTATCCAACGGGTCGTACACACGGAGCACGGGCAACAGCCGGAAAATCCCTTGCCACGATTTCTCGATCGCCGTGCGGCGCGCCTCACGCAGACGGTAGTCGCTGTGTCTCGTCCGCTGCGCGCGTATCTCGCCCACCGGCTGCATCTCCCCGAATCGCGCATCGTGGTCGTCCGCAATGGAGTCGATACCGAAGCCTTCCATCCCCATGCTGCAAGTGGTGCACTCTGGCGCGAACTCGGGCTGCGACCGGACGAGCCGATTATCGGAAGTGTCGGACGACTCGAATCGGTCAAGGGGTACGACGTGGTCATCGAGGCATTCGCCGAGCTATGCAGCCGGAGGCAGGTCGATCGACCGGTCTTGGTGATTGCCGGCGAAGGTTCGGCGCGTCCCGGTCTTGAGGCGCTGATCGCGCGGCGCGGGCTGCGGGATCGCGTTTTCTTGCTCGGTTGGCGGGATGACGCGCTCGACCTCTACGCCCACTTCCGCTGCTTTGTGCTCGGCTCGTGGAGTGAGGGCACGTCGATCAGCCTCGTCGAAGCCATGTCGTGCAGCGTGGCGCCCGTGGTTACCGCGGTCGGTGGCAACCCCGACGTCGTCGGTGCCGACTTGGCCCAACAGCTCGTCCCAGCCGGCGATCCCCACGCTCTCGCGGCCTCTATCGAGGCGACCTTGGAACCGGAGGCCGCGCGCCAAATCGGTTTGAGAGCCCGGCGCCGCGTCGAAACGAACTTTGGCCTGGGCGGGATGGTGCGGGCGTACGAGGCGATCTATGCTGGCGAGCCTTCGGACTAGTCGCGCCGGACTGTTGCGGGAGCACCACACACCGTGAGGCCGACCAGGCCGCAACGGTGCGCCCACGTCCAAAGCGATGCGGGCCCGAGACTTGCTCCCTCTCGTGGCAACCAATGATCGTTCTTCACATCCTCGCACCTGGTGAAGTGGGTGGCCTCGAGCGCGTGGTGCGGTCGCTTGCGACAGGACAGCGCAAGGTCGGGCACCGAGTGTGCGTTGCCCCCGTGCTCGCGCCTACGGTGTCGGAACATGAGTTCGTGCGCTCGTTGGACGGTTCCGGCGTCGAGGTCGCGCCTATCAAGGTTGGGTCGAGATCGTATCTCGCCGAGCGTCGTGCGATCGGGGACCTGTGCCGCCGCTTGCGGCCGGACATCGTCCACACGCACGGGTACCACGCCGACGTCGTGGATGCGGGCGTCGGCCGGCGGCTGCGGATCGCCACTGTGACGACCGTCCATGGCTTCACCGGCGGCGATTGGAAGAATCGGCTGTACGAGCGCCTGCAGCGACATGCCTTCCGGCAGTTCGACGCG
>Ga0075433_10003653_pt1 | contig 11897 bp, 7 predicted proteins | sample RhiMethybrSRZTD2_FD_75299 | JGI IMG/M metagenome (GOLD analysis project Ga0075433, IMG submission 75299) | Populus rhizosphere microbial communities from Tennessee, USA - Rhizosphere MetaG P. TD hybrid SRZTD2 | ecosystem: Host-associated > Plants > Roots > Rhizosphere > Soil | place: USA... | reverse complement strand
TGCAGCGTCAAAGCAACCGCCTTGCCGCGCCCGAACCGCTGGGACGCCAACACCACACGCTCGCGTCCGCGCTCATCCGTGCCGTTGAGCAAAACCGTCGCACCCGGCTTCACCGGGAGTTCTTCATTAATAGACGTCACGAGCGGCAACTCTGGCCATCGCGCGATCGACGCGGCCTCGGAGTCGGCGATCTGAGTGACCGCGTGACCTTGACCAGCCCTCGTCGGCGCGACCTTCATGCGCACGAGCGGCGCTGGATCCGAGGCGCGCTTGCGAGGGTCGATGAGCAATGGAAGCGCATCGGCCACCGGCGTGCCTCCGTACCCGCCTTCGCCGAACGATCGTGCCCCGCCGAGCATCAGCAGGCCGCCGCCTCGACGATCGACGAAGTCCGCAATCATTTGCAGCTGGTCACCCGAAAATGCGCCCGCTTCGACGCTGCCGATGATCAGACCGCGATACGCAAACAACTCTTCGCGGCTCTTCGGGAAGCCACCGACGAGCTCCTCGGGGTCGGGGTTCGTGCCAAGAATCCGCATGTACTTGTTGTCTGCGGTTCGCTGAAGCGCGACGACCTCGAGGTTCTTGTCGTCCGCCACGGCGCGGCGCAGGAACTTCATCTCGAAGCGCGGCTCGCCCTCGAAGTAGAGGATCCGTTCCTTGGAATCGCGGACGTCGATGAGGGCCTCGCGCACATTGTTCTGAGGGACGAGCTCGCCCTCGACAGGAGCTACGCGGAAGGTGAAGAGACGGGGACCCGCCTCGGCCGCCGTCGCGCGGACCCGGACCGATGCCGGCGAGCCGTCAGAAGGTAACTGCACTTTCTGGGACCCGACGATCCGTCCTTCATCTTCGACATCAACCGTCACGGTCCGTCCGTTGTAGCCGGTCTGCCGGACCACGACGTCGAGCAACAATGATGCATCCTTCAATACCGATCGCGGAGTGCTGACGCGATCGATTTGAATGTCGCGGGGAAGGGACTCGGCGCCCACACCAACAGTGAAGACCGGAAGCTTCTCGGCCTTGAGAGCCAGGAGCGCTTCGTTCAATGCCGTATCGCCGGTGTCAGCACCGTCGGAGACAAGGACGACACCAGCAACCGGAAGCCCGGCGAGCTCGTCGCGTACACCGTCAAGAGCGGCACCGAGCTTGGTCTGCGAACCATTGAAAGTGAGCGTGTTCCCGGACGCAACGCGAGTGGCGGTCGAGGAAAATCGAAACGGACGTACCAGGAATCGATCGGACAGCGCCTTCATGATCGGGCTGTCCGCCGCGCCGAACTCCTCCTTGAGGAACGTTCCGCGCGCCTTGCCGCCCAGATCGGGGATCTGCATGCTGCGGGAATCGTCCAGCAGAACGGCAACGACGTTCTGCTGATTGACGGCGGCGCGAACAACCAGCGTCGGGCGGAACAAGCAGAACAGGACCAGGCCGAGCGCCGCGACGCGAAGCACGGTGAGGATGACGCGATCCCGCACGCGTCCATCACCGACCTGCACCCGCCGATAGGTGAAGATCGCAATCGCCACGACAGCGGCGACGAGCAGAGCGGCGACGAAGGAGGCGGTCGTGACGTCGAAGCGGAAATCGCCTTCGCGAAAGACGACCGGCCGATACGAGAACAGCGCCTCGAACAGGGCGTCAAACATCAGCGCCTCGGGGAAAGAGAAAGCAGGGATTGTACTAGAGAAGTTGGATCACCAGCAGCGCCGCAACCCCGGCCGTGACCCACCGTGCCAGCCACGGACGCGCGTGTTTGAGCCCGTGCCAATACCACCCAAGTGCGGCCATCGCGACCAGCAGGAACAGAACGCACGCCAGCGTCGCCATCGGGCCCAGCGCACCGGCGTACCAGATCGCGAGACCGTTGTTCCAGATCGAGCCATAGACGATGCACAAGTGCACGAAATAAATCGGGAGCGTTTCCTGCGCGACGGCCGAGAAGAAGCGGGGCAGCCGCGTCAGCCGCTGGCTTGCTCGAGCAATGGCGGCGAGCAGTATCAGGCACGCGCCGATGCGGATGGCCAACTGGATCGGCATGAAATTCCATGCGTCCGGTCCCCAGGGCCCCTCCTCGATTGCAGCCAGTCCCCACCCGAGGACCGACAAGACGACGCCAGGCGCGAACAGAACGTAAGCCGTGTAACTCGCGAGGCGAGCAGCGCCCCATCCGACGTAGATCTGTCCCAGCCCCGCCCCGAACAGGACATAGGTTGCCCACGGAAACAGCGGAAACAGCGATCCACGTGCGGGAGACATGTATGCGGCGAGCCACCCTGGCATGATCCGCCACCAATCAATCCCCCAAACGGGGTGTGTCAAACCAAGCACAGCCGCGGCAAGAGCAAATACGGAGATCATGAACGCCCGCCGCGATCGGACGACCAGGACCAGCGCCTGGACGATGAAAAACGTCCCGCCGATTAGCTGCAGCACGTCCACCTGGAGAAAGTATCGCCACTGCTCGTCGGTCAGCGTGGTCAACATGCTGATCCGCGGGACGGGGAAGTGGATGGCGTAACCGAGCAGCAGAAAAAGACCGAAACGTCGCGCGCGTTTGAAGACTGCTGGAGACAGGCGCTGATGTGCCCCCCAATGCCTGCTCGTCGCGACGCTGAACGCGAAACCTGACAACAGCAGGAACAGGCTCGACGTGAGGCCGCGCTGAAAGTTCCACACGTCGAACCAGGTGCCACGCTGGTATTGAGGCGCCAGCAACGCGCTCACCGTGTGGCCGTACAGCATGAACACCAGCGCCAGAAAGCGGCCCAGGTCGATGAAGATGACTCGGTGAGCGTGCGCTCCGCCGGTCCCACCGTGGGGAATTGTCGTAACTGCCACTCTGGTCGATGTCTGAAAGTTTAAAGTTCAAAGTTCAAACGTCAGAAAGTAAGTCAGAAGTACCACAGCGCTGCACAGTTCCCGAGCGCACTTCACACTTACTTCCCAACTTTAAACTTTGAACTTCGAACTTCCGTTCAGTGCGTCATCGCATGGAGGAGAACGTTGACGCCCACGGCGTACCCGTCCGGGGAGAATTGGTAGAAGAACGCCGGGTCCTCTCCTTCACGTTCCCACGAATCCGCGATGTCGGTGTTGTGGGTCATCACCACCATGATTCGGCCCTGCTTGTCGCGCACGGCCCGGAAATGCGGCACCGCGCTGTCGGCGCCGCGTTCAGAGGTCTGCTGGCCTCGCGTGGCGCGCCAGAACTGGATGTTGGTGATCTGCGGCACCTTCTCGACGATGTACTGCGACTGAAAAATTGGATCGGTCAGCGGGACATCCTCGATTGGGTACTCCTCCGGAGGAAGAACCTTGCCGAACTCGTGCGTCCACTGTTCCCACGCCAGTGGTCCCCAGAAGTCGTCGACCCAGAGGAACCCGCCTTTCAGGAGATACAGGCGCAACCGATCGGCTTCTTCCTGGGTCAGCCCGATGGTCCCGACGTCCGAGGCCATGCTGAAGGGGCACTGAAACAGTTCGTCGTCGGTCAGGCGGACGACGTAGTGATTTGGTTCGTCGCCGCCAGACCAACTGACAGGCGTTCGGGTCAACTCCGAGAAGCGAATGGTCAGGTTGATCTCGCCGTACGGATAGTCGGTACGCCACCCGCCTCCTGATGGCTCGCGACGCACCGACGTGTACATCAGTCGACAGACAACGAAGTTGCGATCGGGAAATGCGCTGGGGGCCGGGCGGACGGGGCCGCTGAAGAACCCACCCCGCCCGAACTGCGCAAACGTGTAACCAGCCGTCGCGAACAGGAACGCGGCCACGAACAACACCCGAATGAAAGCGCCGGTGCGACTCTTCAGCACCGCCATCATCGCAGCGTACCGCGCCCCAAATCTACCGCACCGCCTGAGACCAGCTTCCTACTTCATCGGCGAATAGTCTGTCGGCGTAAGGAAGATCCTGTCCACTTTCGCGACAATCTTGCCGTTGACCTGCGACTCGTTGGCGACCTTCTGCCACTCAGGATCTTTCTGGAACTCTGCCCAGTTCTTTTCGGCGGCCTCACGACTGGGGTGAGCGACCAGATAGATCAGCGTGTTCTGCGAAAGCGGCGCGTCCTGAGGCGCGAAGTACACGACGTTCTCGATCCCATGCTTCTTGAAAATCCGCATCGTGTGATTTCGGAAGCGCGCGTGCAGCTCCGCAAGTTTTCCATCCGGCGCGGTGTAGGTCCGCAACTCAAACACCCGGCCGCCCTGTGCATGCGCGACGGGTTCCATCGGAACTGCGCCACGAGCTACGAAACCCAGAACGAACGCGGCCGCGATGGCCGCCCCACCATATAGCTTCTTCATGACAAGCTCCTCGTTGAGCGTTACTTCGTAGCGGCGGGCTGTCCTTGGCCTGAGCCTTGTCCAAGGCAGACCCGCCATCTTCAGACCGCCGCCCGGTCAGGACAGATTCTGTGGAAGCGGATTCTCGGCCTCTTTGCCGACGACTGTCGTCCACTCGCGCACGCGCCATCTGGTGACGATTCCGGCTCGCACATACGGGTCCAACTTCGCGAAAGCCTCGGCAGCCGTTGGCGAGCTGCCACGAAACAGCAGCACCACGCCGTCGGCAGGTTGTGCCAGGGCGCCTCCCAGTACGAGCTCGCCGCGGGCGACCGCCTCACGCGCGAGGGCAATGTGCTCGAGGCGATACGGAGTGCGTCGTTCTACGTAGTCGTCAACGACGTCATACATCAGCAAGTAGTGCATCGGCCGCGGATGGTACCACGCCAAGGCCGCATCGGGCTAAGCTGTAGATCATCATGCGCTACAGATCGCTCTTATCCATACTTTTCCTGGTAACGACGCTCGCCTGCAGCTTCGGCCGCGAGGAAGGGGCACCACCACCGGCAGCGGCGCCGTCGACCGCGGAAAGCACACGCAAGTACCTTCTCGAGCAGATCGACGACGCGTCGGTCATCCAGCTCTACGCAGACCAGTTTGCGGCGCTCCCGCTACGGGAGAAGACGCTGGTGTGGCATTTGTCACGGGCTGCGCTCGCCGGCCGTGACATCTTCTACGACCAGAAGCATCGCAATGCCCTCGAGATGCGCCGCGTGCTCGAAGCCATCCTGTCGCATCCGCAGGGCGTCGATCCCGCAACGCTAGCGGAGCTTCAGCGTTACACCAAACTGTTCTGGCTCAACACCGGTCCTTACAACAACCTCACCGCGCGAAAATTCGTCCTCCAGATCTCGCCGCCGGCGCTGGCGGCAGCGGCAAAGGCGTCGGCAAGCGCCGGTGCGTCGTTCCCGACGCAGGCAAACGAATCGGTCGATCAGCTGCTGACACGGCTCGGTCCGATGTTCTTCGATCCGAACGTGGACCCGAGTGTCACCAACAAAACACCAGGACAAGGGAGGGACATCCTCAGCTCGAGTGCCAACAACCTGTATTCAGGTGTGACGCTGGCTGACCTGAGCGGCTTCACCGAAAAGTACGGTCTCAACTCCCGCCTGGTGAAAAACAACGGGAGGCTCGTCGAAGATGTGTATCGCGTCGGCGGACGCTACGACAAAGAGATCCGCCAGATCATCGGTCATCTCGAAGCGGCCACTCCTTTCGCCACCGCACCGACGGCCAACGCACTCCGTGCGCTCATCCAGTTTTACAAGACCGGCGAGAACCACGACCGCGTGAAGTACGACATCGCGTGGGTGGCAGACCAGTCGTCGCCCGTCGACACGATCAACGGGTTCATCGAGGTCTACATGGATCCGCGCGGCATCAAGGGATCGTGGGAAGGGATTGTGTTCTACGTGAACAAGGAGAAGACCGAGCGTATCCAGACGTTCGCGAACAACGCCCAGTGGTTCGAGGACCACATGCCGTATGACGCGAAGTATCGCAAGAGCGACGTCAAGGGCATCATCGCCAACGCCATCGACGTCGTCATCGAGACTGGTGATTCCGGACCAGTCACGCCCATCGGCATCAACCTGCCCAACGATCAGCGCATCCGCGAGCAATACGGAAGCAAGTCGGTCTCGCTGTCGAACGTGCGCGAGGCGTCAGACAATGCGCTCCCGGCGTCAATGCGAACCGAGTTTTCCTGGACGCCGGAGGAAGCCGATCGCACGCTGAAGTTCGGCGCCCTGTCCGCGGAGCTCCTGACCGACATGCATGAAGTCATCGGGCACGCCTCCGGTCAGCAGGCGGCCGGTTTCAAGGGAACGCCACAGGAGGCAATCAAGGAGCATTTCTCGGCGCTCGAAGAGGGGCGTGCTGATTTGATCGGTCTCTACTTCATCGCCGACCCCAAGCTCGTCGAGCTGGGCATCATTCCGGCCGCGGACCACGACGCCATCGTGCGAGCCGAGTACGAGGCCTATGCGCGAAACGCGATCGTCCAGCTTCGACGCGTCCGCGAGGGCACGCAGATCGAAGAAGACCACATGCGTAACCGCCAGATGATCGTGCGTTGGCTGATGGCCAACACCCAGGCCATCGAACAGCGCACGCGCGACAACAAGACCTATCTCGTGCTGGCCGACACGAAGGCATTCCGCGAAGGCGCAGGACAGCTGCTCGCCGAGGTGCAACGCATCAAGTCAGAAGGTGATTTCGCGGCGGCAAAGGCGCTGTTTGAGGCGCACGGCATCCATTTCGACGCGGCGCTCAGGGACGAGATCGTGAAGCGCGTCGATAGTCTCAATCTGCCGTCATACTCCGGCTTCGTCATGCCGAAGTTGACCGCCGTCAAGGGACCCGACGGCGCCATCACGGACGTGCAGATTTCGTATCCGATGGATCTCGCCAAACAGATGCTGGAGTACGCGCAGGGCGCGGACTGAGAAGTTTAGCGTTTGGCATCTTCAGCCGTGAACATGATGACTGGCTCACCGTCAGCGCCTACGTAGCCGCGGCTCATCCCCGTCGAGTTGAACGACATCGCGACGTTGCCGGCTCGATCGAGGCCGATGACGCCTCCTTCGCCGCCCGCTTTCTTCAGCACCTGTTGGACGACCTCGTCGGCGGCGGCCTGCACGCTCATGCCCTTGTACTCGACACGCGCGCAGATATCGCGCGCCACGGTGTAACGGATGAAGAACTCGCCGTGTCCGGTCGAGGAGATTCCACAGCTCTCGTTGCTGGCATATGTGCCCGCACCGACGATCGGCGAATCGCCTACGCGGCCGTAACGCTTGTTCGTCATCCCGCCGGTCGACGTGCCGGCGGCGAGGTTGCCACGGCGGTCGAGGGCAACCGCACCCACCGTTCCGAAGTACGCGCCCGGCGCATCGCGCTCCATGGCCGGTCGCGCGGACGCGCCGGTTCTGGTCTTCTGGCGTTCTTCGTCGAGCGCGCGCTGGAGCGCGTCCCACGCGCGATCGGTGTAGAAGTACTTCGGATCGACGAATTCGACCCCGCCTTGCTCGGCGGCAAAGGCCTCGGCGCCATCGCCGGTCAGGATCACGTGCGAAGACTTCTCCATGATGAGCCGCGCCAACAGGATCGGATTCTTGATGCGCTTGACGCCCGCGACCGCGCCGGCACGGTGGCTCGCGCCGTCCATTATCGACGCGTCCAGCTCGTTGGTCCCTTCGTGCGTGAACACCGCCCCCTTGCCGGCGTTGAAGAGCGGTGAATCTTCGAGCACGACGATAGATGCCTGAACCGCATCGAGGCTCGAACCGCCTTCAGACAGCACACGGTGCCCGGCGGAGAGCGCCTGCGTCATCGCGGCGCGCATCGGCTCACGTCGATCCCCGAGACTCGCCAACGTGAACGCGCCAGCACCGGTATGGATGACCAGGCCCCATCGCGGTTGTTCATTCATGGCAGATGCAGACGAGGGAGGCTGAGGCGCAGAACACGCGGTCGCGAACGGCGTCAGGACGAGGAGCGAAATGCAGAGCGTCCGGCTCATGACCGACCTTGCCCTGTGACGTTACCACTCAGGTTGTCGATCTCGATCGGAGCAATCTCGTCAGCTGGAACGAAGCCAAAGACGGCGCCATAAAAATACAACTCCGCTTCCAGACTGCGCACGATCGTCGTGGCTTTCCTGAACCCATGCTGTTCGCCTTCGAAAGCCAGATACGCGACCGGGAGGCCCTTGGCGCGGACCGCCGCCGCCATCATCTCCGACTGATTCGGAGGCACGACCTTGTCCTCGAGTCCCTGGAAGAGGATCAGCGAACAGGAGAGCCGGTCGACGAAGTGAATTGGCGAGCGCGTGTAATAGAGGTCCTTCGCAGCCGGATACGGTCCGACCAGCGTGTCCAGATAGCGCGACTCGAATTTGTGCGTATCCCGCGCGAGCACCTCGATGTCGCTGATCCCGTAGTAGCAAGCTCCGGCCTTGAACACGCCCGGGTGAAACGTGAGCGCCGCCAGCGTTGTATAGCCGCCGGCACTGCCGCCGCGAATCACGACGCGAGCCGGATCCGCCTTCCCCATCGCGACCAGGAATCCCGCCGCGGCCACCATGTCCTCGACATCGAGAACCCCCCACTGGCCATTCAGGCGCTGTCTATACGCGCGGCCGAACCCCGAGCTGCCACCGTAGTTCACGTCGGCCACCGCAAATCCACGGCTCGTCCAGAACTGCACTCGCAGGTCCAGCGCGTCGCTCGCAGCGGTGGTGGGGCCACCGTGACTGATGAGAATCAGCGGCGGACGATCGTCATCAGGCGCCCGGTACTCTGCGTTGCGCGGCGGATAGTAGAACGCATGTGTGGCATGTCCGTCGGGCGACGGGAACTCGACCGATTCGGGCACCGACAGCAGTGTCGCTGCAAAATCCATCGTGGACGATGACTTCAAGGTTTCGACGGCGCCAGTTGAGAGCTCAATCCGAACCACGGCATCCGGCGTTGTCGTCGAACCTGCAACGAGCACGGCATGTGTGTCGGTCGCGGCCAGCCACTCGCGAGGCTCGAATGCATCGGCGAGTGAGGCCAGCGCGCCTGTTTCAACGTCGAGTGTGGCGAGATGCCAGCGGCCGGACTGCGTATACGACACCACCATTCGCCGATCGCCAGCCGGAACCCAACAGGCCGTGCCGAAGATCCATTGCGGCCGGCCGAACTCGCTGCCGCTCGCGATGTCGATCGCGATAGGCGATGAGCGATCCGCTCGATACAGCCTCCACCATCCCTCCCGATCGCTGACGAAACAGAACTGCCCGTCGGGCGTCCAGCCTGGTTGGTAAATCGATTCGGAAGGACCTCCGGCGACACGTCGCTGCCGGGCGAAAGCTCCAGCCTCGGTGACCTCCGCTAACCAGAGTTCGGTACCGTCCCATGGCATCTGGGGATGCCGCCATGCGAGCCATGCCAGTTGCGATCCGTCCGGGCTGAGACGAGGCGTCGAGTAGAAATCAAATCCGGACTCGAGCACGTCACCGGCGCTGTCGACGCCATCGAGTGGGATGCTGACCAGCGTGTTGATCGGCTCGCGATTCGGATCGGAGTGATCTTCTCTGACCGAGATCAGGCGGCGACGCCTGAGATCGAGCGTCGCGTCAGCGTAGAACCACTGTCCGGACGGCGTCACCGGCGTCGGCGCGCTGGCGGTCGTCGTGTCGATACGATAGAGCCGCTGATCAGCGAAGTTCGACGCGTAGACGATGCCCCGAGAGACGACGTAAGCGCCGCCGCCGTACTCATGCACGCGAGTGCGGACGTTGAAGTCTGATGGCGTGACATCCTGCTGCCGGCCATCAGGTCGTCGTCTCACGAGGACGTTGCGGCCGCCTTCATGCGGACGACCTTCGAGCCAGTAGATGTCGTCGCCATCGATCGCGACATAGGAGAGCCGGATGCCTTGCGCGGCAACGGCGTCTGCCGTGATCGGCGATGGCCAGGTTCCGTAAGCCTTCTTCACGTCAGCGTCGACGCTTCGATGGGCGAACCCGTCGTGTGGTCACCTTCGATCGGGACTGCGATTCGATGAACTGGTCGAGCTTCTGTTCCACCCGTGACAACCCCTCCGTCAGCTCCTGCTTGAGTTCGCTGATGCGTTGATCCGCAGTGGCGAAGCCGTCGACCATGCGCTGGTCGAGTGTGTCCATGCGCTGATCGAACTTGTCCATACGCTGATCGAACTTGTCCATGCGCTGATTGAACTCGTCCATGCGCTGGTCTGACGCAGCGAAGCCGTCGGTCATCCGTTGGTGGATGGTGGAGAACCGATGGTCGGACGCGGCAAAGCCCTCGGACATGCGTTGCTCGAGACGGGCAAGGCCCTCCGAGATTCGCCGGTCCAGACGGTCGTACGCGAACTCGATGTACTCGCGTTGTTCAACGAAGTGATCGCGGACCTCGTCGAACCGCTCGTCGACATTGTTGAACCGCTCGCCGACCGAGACGGACAGCGCGTCGAACTTCTTCTCTATGCGGACGACTCGTTCCAGGCCCTCGTTCTCTACCATCGCGCGCCTCCACAGCCTACCATCGTCGACAGGCGGGAGCACAGCGCGTGCCGTCGTGTTCGACCCGCTATTTACCGGCGTTTCCAGCGCCATAGCCGATCAGGAGTACGCAGAAATTGAGACGACGGGGAGTCTCGAAGATCAAGCAACGTGCAACCACCCACGCGCGACACTCGTGGCCCGAGCCTGCGCGCGTCAGCTTCCGTCGCGTATGAGGCGGCACGATTCGATGTCGAACGTGGCGGTCCCGATGGCGAGTCGTGACTGATCGCGGAGGGATATGACGAACTGCAGCAATCGATCCGTGTCGGCAAAGTTGCTGGCAATACCAAATGAAGCGCGGATCGCGCCGACACTCTTGCCTCCTCGTGCCGTAACGATCTCGAGAAAGCGCGCCAGAGTGAGATCCTCGCGAATCTCGAGCGCCGCGGCGACGTCCTCGTCGGTGATGCCCTCGGCCGTCTCACCGGCGCCGGGATTGCAGAAGCATCCCGTGCGGAGCGAAATGCGCTGCGCGCCGGCGAGTTCTTCGACCCGCCGATAGTCGAGCAGATGTCCCGCAGGATCGTAGAGATTCATCGTGACGATGGCGCCGCGCATCGTGGTGGTCAACGGTCCGTAGATACGAACCATCGGACGGCCGTTCGAGTGACGCATGTCGACCAGTTCCTTGAGCAGCCAGTCAGTCAAACAGCGCATGCGAGTCTGAATCGCATCGATGCCGACGCGCTCGAGGTGCCGCAGGCCGATTTCGACTGCGGCGATCGAGAGAAAGTTGAGCGTGCCATCCTCGAAGCCAGCTTCACCGGGAGACAGGAGGTGGCGGATCCCGCCGACCGTGGCGAAGTTCACCGTGCCGCCCGAGAACCATGGGCGACCGAGCCTGGTCAGCGCGCTCTTCTTCACCAGCAGGCACCCGACACCGGTCGGATACCCGAACATCTTGTAGAAAGAGATGCAGACGAATTCCGGGCTGACGCGCCGAAGGTCGAGCCGGTTGGTCGGTACGAACGCCGCGGCATCGAGCAAGACGTCCCAGCCATGCGCATGGGCGCGCTCTACGAGATCGAGCGGATGTTTGACGCCGGAGAAGTTCGACTGCGCCGGGAACGCGAACAGGTTGTTGACGCCTCGATCGGCGGCGCCCAGAAGCATGTCGAGTTGCGCTTCGTCGATTCGCAACTCCGGCGTCGTGAGCGGCGCATAGCAGGCCGATACCCCAGCCGCGGCGGCAAACTCGCGAATTCCGTTGACCGAGTTGTGATTGTCAACCGTGAGCAGGAACCGCCCGCCTGATTCGAACGGATACGATTCGCCAATGTGTTTCAACGCGCCGGTGGCATTGAGCGTAAAGATGGCGGTGTAGTCGTCTCCGGCGTTGAACCATTCGAGCACGGCGCGACGCGAGCGTTCGACGAGGTCCGTCGCGCTCGACGAAGCCGGACTGGCTGAATGCGGGTTGCCGAGCAGGTTCGACGCGAGGAGTTCGGCGTGCGCCCGCACCTGGG
>Ga0075433_10003652_pt1 | contig 11898 bp, 14 predicted proteins | sample RhiMethybrSRZTD2_FD_75299 | JGI IMG/M metagenome (GOLD analysis project Ga0075433, IMG submission 75299) | Populus rhizosphere microbial communities from Tennessee, USA - Rhizosphere MetaG P. TD hybrid SRZTD2 | ecosystem: Host-associated > Plants > Roots > Rhizosphere > Soil | place: USA... | reverse complement strand
GCGAACGACCGAGCGCCTTCGACGGCGAACATGAGATCGTCCTCGTAGCAGTACCACCAGTCCTCGCCCGGTTCGTACGATTGGATGATCGGGTGGCGCGACGAACGAAAGTGCGCGGTCGCGTGCCGGTTCGGCGAGTTGTCGCAGCAGCCGACGTGGCCGCAGGACATGCAGAGCCGCAGGTGCACCCATTGGCCGCCGATGCGCAGGCAGTCCTCGCACCCTTCGCTGCTCGGTGTGACGTCGGCGACCTGGTCGAGGTGACTGCACGATTGAGCCATCGCGTGCTCCTGTCCGGTTCGGAGGGCGTTCACCGCACAACAAGCATCGCAATCCCAGGATTCCGGATGCACAATCTCAGTGAGCCGCTCACGAGGAGGCAGCCCATGGGGTCGAGGATCACGACCGTGAGCACCAGGGAGATCGCGTTTCCCCGCGAGGCGACCCTGAAGGCGATCTGGGAGATCAAGAACATCGAGCTGACCGAGGTGAAGGCCGACGCTGTCCACGTCGATCCCGAGACGCCCACGAAAGGCACGTATCGAGTCCGGGGGCGGTTCGCCGGCGTGCCCTGGCACGGCGAGTTCGCATACGAGCTCAACGAGGGCGGGTTCCACAGCCGCACCGCCGGCGTCCCGCCGGAGCAAGCGACCGTCGAGGGTGGGTTCGTCGTGACGCCGATCGCGGGTGGATGCACGGTCATCCACTACGAGCAGTACGTGCTCGCGCCGTGGTTGCGCCCGATCAAGCCGGTCGTGTGGATGTACCTGCGCTGGAGCATGCGCCGCGAGCTCCGCGACCTCGAAGCACTCGTCCGGCGGTCGCAGTGGCCCGACCGGGAACGCGTCAGAGGATGACGATGACGAGGATCAAAAAGCCGAGGAACGTGAGAACCGATCCGACCTGAGCGTTGCTCTCCTTCTTGACGAGGCGGTCGTGCACGAATGGGAGGTCCGCTCTCGTCGGCGCAAAGCCGACGTTCGGGCGACCGGCGTGCGTGAACAGCGCGGTGGCGAGAAAGCCGAGACCGATGAGAGCGAATGCCATTGCGATGAGGGCCACGGCCGTTGCCGCATCGCCCTCGCCACCTCTCTTGGCGAGGATGCCGGCGCCGGTGACCACGATCCCAGAGGCGGGAACAAGTGGCGTCGTCCGGGCATTCACAGTCGCGGCCGACTTCTCGAAGTCTTCGATGACCGCGAGGGACACGTCCTCTTCGCTCTCGCCCGCGGCGACCCGCTTGTCGATCTCGTCCTGCAGCGCCTCGAGCGGCGGGATCTTCTGGCCCATGCGATCCGCGTGGATGTGAAAGATCCGTCGCCAGCCTCGGCCGGGCCGCCGCTTGCCCTCGTCGGCGGCAGGTTGCGTCCCCGCCGACGCACGATGGTCAGACATGTTGTTCTTCGGCCGGACGGCGCGGGAGGGCGGGCCCCGGGACGACCGGCAGCTCGGACAGCCCGCGCAGGACGAGGCCGTCGCCGTGGTTCCAGTGCAACTCCTCGAGTGGAACCGCGAGCCGGAGCTCCGGGAAGCGCATGACGAGCGCATCGAGCGCGAGCTGGCCTTCCATGCGAGCGAGTGCCGCCCCGAGGCAGAAATGGATGCCGTGGCCGAAGGCGAGGTGGCGGATGTCGTCTCGATCGAGGTCCAGCGCTTCGGGTTCCGGATAGTGCGTGCCGTCGCGATCGGCGGCGGCCAGCGAGATGATCACCTGAGCCCCGACCGGGATCGTCGCCCGACCGATCTCCACCGGTTCGACCGCGTATCGGAACGTCGAGTGCGGCACCGGTCCGTCGTACCGGAGGAGCTCTTCCACCGCGGCGGGAATGCGGGACGGCTCCGAACGCAGCTGCGCGAGCTGGTCCGGATGTCGGAGCAACGCGACGACGCTGTTGCCGATGAGGCTCGTCGTCGTGTCGTGGCCGGCCACGATCAGTTGGAAGATCGTCGAGAGCAGCTCCTGCTGGTCGAGGCGCTCGTCACCGTCACGGGCGTTGATCAGCGCGCTCACCAGGTCGTCAGCTGGCGCGCTCTTCTTGGCCTCGACGAGGGCCCGCAACATTCCGACGACGGTGTCGGAGGCGACCTTCGCGCGTTCGAAGTCCGCCGACGTCGGCGTAGGGACGAGCATCGCTCCCAACCCCCGACCGAGGGCTGCTCGGTCGTCGTGCGGGACGCCGAGGAGCTCGCAGATCACCGTGAACGGCAGCGGAAACGCGAAGGATGCGACGAGATCGACGCGGGCGTCCGGCCCGCGTGACGCGATGTCGTCGAGAAGATCGTCCACGATCGACTGCACGTGCGGACGAAGGCCCTCGATCCTCCGAACGGAGAACGCGGAGGAGACGAGCCGGCGGAGACGCGTGTGGTCGGGCGGGTCGACGACGAGCATGTGCCGGGCGAACGCCGGTCCCGGGAGGCCCTCCGCGACCACCTCGGCGTTACTCGCCATCGCAGCGTGCATGTCCTTCGAGAGTCGGGGATCGTTCAGCAAGGCACGGGCCTCGTCGTAGCGGACCACGAGCCAGGCTTCGTGTCCGTCGGCGAGTGTGACCTCGTGGACCGGGCCGAGATCGCGGGCGTCGGCGAACACGGGGAATGGGTCGTCCTGGTCGTAGGCGCCCCAGGCTGTGAACGCCTGCCCTGCCGTCGTCACCCACCCATCTTGGCAATTCGAGTCCGGCGCCGCAGGACCCCTACAGAACAGGCCGGCCTAACCTCGTTGCGATGGCCGACTGGGCGACGATCTCGTCGCTTGCCACTGCCGGCGGCACACTCGTGCTCGCGGCGGCGACGTACTCGGCCGTGCGCTCGGCCAACCGCTCCGCCGCCATCGCGGAGCAGACACGGGAGATCGGGCTGCGCCCGGTGCTCGTGAACTCGCGCCTTCAGGACCCGGCGGAGAAGATCGGATGGCAGGACGACCACTGGACGAAGGTCACCGGTGGTGGCGCCACCGCCGAGATCGTCGACTCGAACCTCCTCCTGACCATGTCGCTGCGCAACGTCGGTGCCGGGATCGCGGTGCTGCAGGGCTGGCTTCCGAACGCGGAACAGGACCCGGCGGGGCGTGTTGCCGAGCGGCCCCACGGAGATCCTGCCGCTTTCCGTCGTCAGACGAGGGACCTGTACGTGCCACCCGGGGATGTCGGTTTCTGGCAGGGAGCCATCCGGGACATGGGCGACGACGCGTACCCCGACATGCTCCGCGCCATCGAGGCGCGCCTGCGGCTGACCGTCGACCTGCTGTACACGGACCACGAAGGCGGCCAACGCGCGATCAGCCGCTTCGCCATGATCCCGCGGCCGGACTCGGGGTACATGTGCACGGTCGTCCGGCACTGGAACCTCGACCGGCAGGACCCGCGCTAGGAAGCCGCTCCGCTGCTCCGCGAGCCCGGCGGCCGAGGCGTCTCGCGCCAGCCGAGCTTCACCGTCACCCAACTGATCGCGGCGAGGACCGAGCCGGTGATCACTGCGCTGATGAACCCGGGGCCGCTGACGGTGCGGGCGATGAGGAACGTGATGACCGTCCACACGCCCACGCACGTCCCGAACTCGACGGCGAGCCAACCGGGATGGACGGTCCTCGTGTTGTCCCACGGCATCGCTGCGTACTCCTCGGGTCGGGAGGCCCGAGGTTACGCGTCCGTCGACCACGCCCTCCGGGAGAGCAATCCATCCGGCCGTCAACACCGTATGAACGGGGAGCTATCGGCCGAGGTAGGAGAAATCATGCGCAAGCTTGTCGCCCTGACCGGAGCGGCGGTTGTCGCCACCGCACTCGTCGGTGGACCGGCGCTCGCCGACGTGCCCACGAAGTCGAAGCCGCCGGTGACGTTGCAAGGCAAGGTCACCAACAAGGGCGAGAAGACCGTGAAGAAGGGCAAGATCTCGGTCGAGGCCGACGACTTCTACTTCAAGCCGACGTTCCTGAAGGCGAAGCCGGGGACGACGGTCACGGTGTCGCTGAAGAACGAGGGGAAGACGCAGCACACCTTCACGATCGACTCGCTCGGTGTCGATCAGACACTCAACCCCGATCAGAAGGCGACGGTGACGGTCACGCTGCCTGCGAGTGGCGCCACGAACTTCTACTGCCGGTTCCACGGACCTACGGGTACGGGTACCAACCAGGGCATGCAGGGCGCCTTCTTCTCCAAGAACGGGGACACCGTGACGACGGGTGGAGCCGCGGCGGCATCGGCGGGATCCGCGCCGACGCCCACGACGACCGCCTCGACGTCGCCTCCCGGCGGGATGGGCTCCGGCTACTGAGCCCCGTCACTTTCGGACTCGGTGAGGGAGTCTCCACCGGGTGACATGAACGCGAGTGGGATGCCGGCGCCGGCCTCGCGACGCAGTGTCGCGATACGCCGGCCCGGTTGCACCGCGCCCTTGACGCGGCCGAGGCGGTCGCCGAGCAACGCGGACGTTGCGTCGAGATCCTCGACCGTGAACGCGACGCCGTAGAACCGGGCCGGCTCCGACCCGGCCGGCGTGTCGGGCCCGATGAGCTCGAGGATGGGCCGGCCGACGCGGAAGAAGGTCTGCGTGAACGGCGGGCCGTACTGGTCGGTGTGCCGTCGGCGGCGCGGTTCGATGCCGTGCACGCCCAGCGCTTTGATCGTCCGATCCGGGTCCGGTGACATCACGACGAGATGATCCAGTGCGACCGTCCCGTTGGCGTGCGACGCGCGGTCGGCCGGTGGCGGAGCAGGAACCGTGGGCAGCCCGTCCACCTCGACGCCGCCCGGGACGCCGGTGAGGGCCCACGCGCTGATCTTGTAGCCCGCGCAGCCGAGTCGGATGGCGACGCCATCGACGGAGCAGACGCCGCCATCGTCGATCGTGAAACCGAGCGCGCGCCACGCGTCGGCATCGGCCGCGACGTCGAGCGCCGCGAGATCGGGCACGGCCATCAGCTCGGCGTAAACGACTTCACACCCCGGCGGTATGCGCCGGGGACGAGCGCTCGTGCAACCGGCGCGAGGCGTGCGACCCGTGTCGCGTCGATCTCCACGCGGGGTCGACCCAGGCCGCGGAGCAGCGTCTGCGAGACCTGGTGCTCCGTGCGGCGCACGAACCGCGGCACCTTCGCCGGATCGGATCCCTCCGTCATCGGCGTGGGGACGTAGCCGGGGTACAGCACATGCAGACGGACACCACGGTCGTCGACGGTGTAGGACAGGCTCTCTGTGAACGCGCTCAACGCCGCCTTCGACGCCGAGTACGCCGGCTCTGCCGGCCCGGGCGCGCGGCCGGTGTCGGACGAGACGTTCACCACGACGCCGCCGGAACGCTCGACCATTCCGGGCAGCACGGCGAGAGTCCCGGCGACGGCGGCGAAGAAGTTCGTCTCGAAGACGGTGCGGTATTTCTCGAGGCTGTCGCCGTCCGGCTCGCCGATTCCGGCGTCGTTGACGAGTAGGTCGATGCGGCCGTGGGCAGCTTCGAGATCGGCCAACACCGATGCGAACTTGTCGGTGTCGCTGACGTCGCACGTGACGTAGCCCGAGGTCGGCGACGAGCGCCGCGTCTCGGCTGTGACCTCCTGCAAGAGCTCCTCGCGGCGAGCTACGCCGATGACCGTCGCGCCCCGGGCGGCCACGTCCAACGCGATGCGGCGACCGAGCCCGGAGGACGCCCCGGTGACGACGGCGATCGAACCCGGGAAGTTGAACGTCGTGTCCACTGCTTTGTCTCCTCCCTGCCCGTCGTTGTCAGGTGAAGGGTCAGGGGTAGGCCTCAGGCAGCGGCTTTCTCCGCCGTCGCGTGATCGATCTCGTCGTAGGCAAGGAGCTCGCGGCCCGCCACCATCGCGACGCGGTCGTCCCATGCCGCGACGGGGGAGAGGTTCCGCCGGGCGAAGCGCACGCCCACCAGCGCCTTGTGCGGATCCTCCGCCGACTGCTCGAGCAGCAACGCGGCGGAGACGGTGCGGGCGAGCTGGGTCGTGATGCGCGCAGCTCGCGCTTCGGCGAGATCGGCGTCGAGCGAGGGAAGCTCGTCGATGCGGCGTTCCAGCTCCTGACGACCTGCGCCGACGGTGGAGACGGCGTCGGCGACGTATTCGGGCCCGGCAGCGGCCGCATCGATCGCCCGGTCGATTCGCGCCAACGCAGCCTCGTGGGCGGTGTCGCGGCGGATGGCGCGCAGGACGTCGAGCTGGCAGATCTGCTCGGTGCCCTCCCAGATCGGGTGGCACTGCGCATCGCGTAGCTGGCGCGTGAGCGGCCAGTCCTCGCAGTACCCGTTGCCGCCGTGCAGCTCGACCGCCTTGCTCGCGGCCTCGACGCCGAACCGGCACAGCCGCACCTTCGCCGCCGGGACGAGAATGCGCCGGAGACGGTCGCCGTCGCGTGAACGGGCCGCCGCCGCGCATTCGAAGCCGAGCGCGAACGCAGCCTCGAGCTCGGCGAGGAGGTCGACGAGCTGCTCGCGGATCAGGGGAAGGTCGACGAGCAGCCGGCCCTTCGCCCTCCGGTGATGGGCCCAGATCGTGCCCTCGAGGAACGAGCGGCGGGCGATGCCCAGACCCATGAGCGCGACGCCGAAGCGGGAGCCGTTGACCATCTCCATCATCCGGCCGAGCCCGCCGGCGTCCGAGTCGGAGCCGCCCCCGTCGCTCGGGCGGGTCGCGCGCAGCGCGTAGCCGAGGGCGTCGTGGAACTCGACCTCGCCCGTCGGCACGCTCTTCGTGCCCAGCTTGGGCTTGAGCCGGCGCATCGAGATGCCGTTGCGGGAGCCGTCCTCCCGCTCCTTGGGAACCAGGTAGAGGCCGAGGCCTGCAGGACCGTCGGGGGCGCCCTCCGGACGCGCCAGCATCACGATGGCGGCGCCGTCGATGTTGGAGCAGAACCACTTCTCGCCGTTGATCAGCACGCGGCCGTCGCCGACGTCACGCGCCGTGCAGTGCACCGTGTGCCCGAGGTCCGAGCCACCGTCGCGCTCGGTGAGGAACATCGACCCGTCGACGCCGCCGTCGAAGCTGTCGCCGCGCAGGCCGGGCAGGAGCGCGTCGCGCACGTCGGGCGGCGCGTACGCGGCGACGAGGCCGGCGACGCCGCTGGTCATCCCCAGGCTGCACACCAGGCCAGTGTCGGCTTGGGACAAGAGGTAGCTGGTGGCGGCCAGCATCACGCCGGGCGCGGGTCGGCCCCGATCGGCTTCCTCGCGCGCGAAGCCGCCGACGTACCCGCTCGCCCACAGCGCCCGCTTCGAATCGACGGCGGCGGGATGGTGGACGACCTCGTTGACCTCCTCGGCCCACTGGTCGTAGCGCCGGAGCTCCGGCGGATGGGCGTCGACGACCTCCGAGTTGGGCGCGACCCGCTCGCCGACGAGCCCGCCGAACTCTCGCAGCTTGGCGTCGGCCCACTCGAGGTCCTCGGGCGGGCAGTCTCGCCGCACGCGGGCCTGGAGGTCGGGGTCGAGGTCGTACCAGTTGTGCCCGATCGCGGAGTCGAGGGTGGCGTAGTCGATCATCGATGCTCCCGGCTGGGTCGCCTGGCGTTTCCCGTCAGCCTACGACGCTGCTAGGCATGCGCGGCGATGCACATCGAGCCGGCGGATCTCATCGAAACGAGGCTGCGCGTCGCCACCTGGAACGTGTGGTGGCGGTTCGGCCCCTGGGAGGAGCGCCAGCCCGCCATCACCGAGACCCTGCGCCGCATCGACGCCGACGTGATCGCGCTGCAAGAGGTCTGGGACATCGACGACGGGCGGGGGCTGTGTGAAGCGCTGGCGGACGCGCTCGGCTACGAGCACGTGTTCGCGTCGGGCTTCGACGCGGGGGAGGCGTCGTTCGGCAACGCGGTCCTGTCGCGATGGCCGATCGCGACGAGCGACACGCGCACGCTGCCGACCACACCGACGACCGACGAGTTCCGGGTCGCGCTCAAGGTCGATGTCGACGGCCCCCGGGGCCGATTCGAGCTCTACACGACGCACCTCAACTGGCGGTACGACGAGAGCCATGTCCGTCAGGCCCAGGTCCGCGCGCTGGCCGAGTTCGTGGCGGAGTCGGCGGGGCGCGCGTTTCCGCCCATCGTGTGCGGTGACTTCAATGCGGAGCCCGACTCCGACGAGATCCGCATGCTCACCGGCCGCGCCGCCGTGCCGGTCCCGCGCTTGGTGTTCGTGGATGCGTGGGACGTCGCCGGTGACGGGCCCGGGTTCACGTGGTCGAACGACAACGCCTTCGCCGCCCGCGACCTGGAGGCCGACCGCCGCATCGACTACGTCTTCGTGGGATGGCGGAGAGCCCGGGGAGCCGGTCACGTCGTGGACGCTCGCGTCGCCGCGATCGAGCCCATCGACGGCGTCCACCCGTCCGACCATTACGCCGTCGTCGCCGAGCTGCGGTACTAGGGAGAAGCGATGGTCGTCGATCTCGCCCCGCTGCACGTCGCGTCGGGCCAGGCACCACGGCTCGGCCGGCGAGACCCAGGTGACCGACTCGGCCTGACCGGCAAGGCGCCGGCACGAGACCAGCGCGACGCCCTGCTCGATCAGATCGAGGAGCTGCACGGACGCCTCTGGGCCGAGGCCCAGCGGAGCGTGCTGCTGGTGCTCCAAGGTGTCGACACGTCCGGGAAGGATGGCGTGATCCGCCGCGTGCTCAGTGGGATCAACCCGCAAGGCTGCTCGGTGACGAGCTTCAAGGTGCCGACCACCCTCGAGCTCGAACACGACTACCTGTGGCGCGTTCACAACGCGTGCCCGGCTCGAGGACGGCTGGGCGTGTTCAACCGGTCTCACTACGAGGACGTCGTCACGGCGCGCGTCCGCAGGATCATCGACGACGATCACTGCCGGCGCCGGTACCGGCACGTGCGCGAATTCGAGCAGATGCTTGCCGATGAGGGCACGACGGTGGTCAAGGTGTACCTGCACATCTCGCGCGAGGAGCAGCGCCAGCGGCTACAGGCGCGACTCGACAACCCGACCAAGCGTTGGAAGTTCAATCTCGACGACCTGGAAGCCCGCAAGCAGTGGGACGAGTATCAATCCGCGTACGAAGAGGCGATCACCGAGACGTCGACCGACGTCGCTCCGTGGTGGATCGTGCCCGGCGACCGGAAGTGGGTGCGGGACGTCGTCGTGGCGACCCTCCTGCTCGAGACGTTCCGCGGGCTCGATCCGCAGTTCCCGCCCGCCGACCCGTCCCTCGACGGCGTGATCGTCGATTAGCCGCTGCGACCCGTCAGACGGCGCGCCGGCGTTCTTCGTCCTCCGCGGCCGCGCGGCGGAACGCCTCGCGTGGGCGCTGCAGCGAGCCGAGGGCGACGACATCACGCGGGAACAGCATGGCAACGGTCCAGTCGAGTGCGATCCGGACGCGACGGTTCAGCGTCGGCATCTTGGCCAGGTGGTACGTGCGGTGGAGCCACCACGCCGCAAAGCCGCGGACGCGGATACGCCCGGGAAGTCGGGCGACGCCCCGGTAGCGGCCGAGCGACACGAGCTGGCCCCGGTTGTGGTAGCGGAACGGTTGCGGCGCGCGCCCCCGGGTCGAGGCGACGACGTTGCGCGCCAGCTGCTTTGCCTGGCGGATTGCGTGCTGCGCGGTGGGCGGGCACAGCCCGCCCGTCGTGAGGTCGGGTACGGCGGCGTTGTCACCGGCGGCCCAGGCGTCGGGCACGACACCGCCGTCGGCGTCGTGGACGCGCAGGTACTCGTCGCAGGTGACGCGGCCGCGGTCGTCGACGGGAAAGCCCGAGCGCGCGGCCAGCGCGTGCGGGCGCACCCCGGTCGTCCACACGAGCGTCGTCGCCGCGAACTCCTCGCCGCTCGACAGCCGCATGATGCCGCCCTCGGCCGACTCCAGACTGGTTCCCATGCGGACGTCGATCCCTCGCCGTGTCAGGCGACGCTTCGCGTACTCGGCGAGGCCCTGGTCGATCTCGGGCAGGAGGCGATCCGTGGCCTCGATCAGCACCCACCGGGCGCGCTCGCCGCGCAGCTCGCCGTAGCGTTTCAGCGCGGCGCGGCTGAGGTCCTCCAGCTCGGCGAGCGCCTCGACGCCGGCGTAGCCGCCGCCCACGACGACGAACGTGAGCAGCGCGCGGCGCCGCTCGGGGTCGGTGGTCTCGGCGGCCGCCTCGAGCCGCGCCAGGACGTCGTTGCGGAGATGGATCGCTTCGTCGATCGTCTTGAAGCCCACCGCCTGCTCCGCGAGCCCCGGCACCGGCAGCACCCGGCTGACCGACCCCGGCGCCAGGACCAGCACGTCGTAGTCGAGGTCGACGGACGAGCCCTCGAGGAGGTGGACGCGCGCCCGGTGCGCGCCGTGGTCGATCGTCTCGACCTCGCCGACGATGAGCCGGGTGCGGCGCAGGACACGTCGCAGCGCGACCAGGACGTGGCGGGGCTCGATCGTGCCGGACGCCGCCTCGGGCAGGAACGGCTGGTACTGGAGGTAGTTCTCGGCGTTCACGAGCACGATCTCGTGCTCGGGGCCGCGCAGCCGGCGCTCGATCCGCAACGCCGCGTACGTGCCGACGAAGCCGCCCCCGCACACGAGGACCCGCATATTGTGAAGGGTTTCACGAGGGTCGTCGCGGGTCAACCGGACCGTTAGGGTCCCAGCGCACGCATCGAACGGGATCGAGGGAGAAATCGAGGGAGAAGGGGAGCCGATGCCGAGTCCGGAGCAGGTGAAGGCGGCGATCGACGCGTACGTCGCTGCCTACCAGGAGAACGACCGGGATGCGTTTCTCGACGCCTTCGCCACCGACGGCGTCATCGTCGACCCGGTGGGCACTCCGGCCCACGCCGGGCGCGAGGCGAGGGGCGCCTTCTGGGACACGGTCCATCAGCTGACCGAGCGCATGACCTTCGACGTGAAGGACGTGACCGTCTGCGGGAGCGAGGCGGCCATGGTGTTCAGGATCCACGCCTCGACCGGGGATGCCGGGATCGTCCTGGACGCCGTCGACATCTTCGAGATCGACGACGACGGGAAGATCTCCTCGATGCGGGCGTACTGGGACATGAGCCGCGCCGTCCCGGCCGGCTGACCCGTTGACCAGGGCGCTTGACCGGATGGTCAACTCGACTGGTGAGGTCCCGCGGCCGTAGGCCACAATGTCTCGGCCATGCGGGTTGAGTCACGGGATTCCCTCTCGCTGAAGCCGGCCGAGCTCGACGAGTTCGGCCAGCTTCTCGTCTCGGTCGAGCTGCCCCTCAAGGACGACGCCCTCGACGACCACGTCGAGCGGTTCCCCCTCGTGACCCGGACCACCGCCGACGACGAGCTCCACGGCTTCCTCTTCGGCTCCCTCGAGCGGATCGGCGGCACCCCGTGCATCCTCTGGGGGCTCGGCGCCATCCGCCGTGGCCGCCAGGCGCGCCTCGCGCTCGACCAGCTCGTCGGCGAGCTGTACCGCCGCGCTGCCATCTCGTTCCCCGACGAGGACGTGCTCGTCGCCGGGCGCTTCGCGCATCCGTCGTCGTACGCGCTGCTCAACTCGCTCGCCGACGTGTGCCCGCGCCCGAAGTATTCGCCGACCGGCGAGGAGCGGGCGTGGGGCCGGCGGCTCGCCCGTCGGTTCGGCTGCGACAGCCGCTACGACGATCGCAAGTTCCGGCTCAAGGCGAACGGCGCCTCCGCGGCCGTGCTGCACTCGAGCGCGGTGAAGGCGGGCGGCAAGGCCGCCGCCGAGGTCGTCGGCACCGTGAAGCCCCACAAGGGCGAGGCCGTCATCGCCTTCGGTTGGGCGACGGCCGAGGCGCTGGCCGACGGACTCACGCCGCCCAAGACGCGCAAGTAGCGCTCAGCCGCCGCGGCGCGCCGCCAGCGCGGCATCGAGCTCCGACCGCAGCTCCTCGGGCGACGTGACCGGACGCCGGCAGGCGAAGTGCTCGCAGACGTACGCGGTGGGCTTTCCGTCG
>Ga0075433_10003651_pt1 | contig 11898 bp, 8 predicted proteins | sample RhiMethybrSRZTD2_FD_75299 | JGI IMG/M metagenome (GOLD analysis project Ga0075433, IMG submission 75299) | Populus rhizosphere microbial communities from Tennessee, USA - Rhizosphere MetaG P. TD hybrid SRZTD2 | ecosystem: Host-associated > Plants > Roots > Rhizosphere > Soil | place: USA... | reverse complement strand
CGATGGGTCAAGACGCTCGGGTCCTACGCGCGCTGGAACGAGGCCTCGCTGAAGACGCTGGTCGCGGAAGCCTCGGTCGACGTCTCGGCGGTGTAGGTTGACTTCAGCTGATAGCTGACAGCTTTTTTACTGCACACTCACCAGCTCGATATCGAAGATCAGCGTCGCGTTCGCCGGAATGGTGGGAGGCGATCCCGCGGCCCCGTAGGCAAGCTCCGGCGGAATCACGAGGCGGCGCACGCCGCCGGCGAGCATGCCGGCGACCCCGCGATCCCAGCCCGCAATCACACCGCCGGAACCGAGGTTGAACGAGAACGGGCTGCCGCCGTTGACGTTGGTATCGAACAACCGTCCCTTGCCGTCAGGACCGGTCGGGTTGTAGAGCCATCCTGCGTAATTCACCGTCAGTGTCTTGCCGGCGACCGCTTCCGCGCCGGTGCCGACTCTCAGATCCGTCTGGGCGTATTCCGCGCGGGGTTGAGAGGGCTGGGTCGGCGTCGAATCGCACGCGGCCGCCAGGATCAGGAACAGGGCGGCGATCGCGCCGCCGAACGCACGAGTCTTCGTCATTTCTTGTTCAGTGTCCTTGTTTCGATGCGGTTCAACTGGACCGGCTGTGTGTCGTAGTTCTCGATCAGGACGGTCTTTCCGGCCGGAATGATCTTCGCGGCGATCGACATCGTCCCCTGGCCGCGGCCGGAGGGGGGAATCTGCATGTCGATCACGGTGAACGGATAGTCGATGGACGGCGGACGGTAGGTGGCCTCGAGGAAGCCGACCGGGCGATCGGTGACGAGCAGGACACGCCGGCCGCCATCCTTCCCGGTCTCCACCATGGACAGCCGGATGTCGTAGCCGATGCTGTTCGGCGTCCGCAGCGAGCCCACCCGCTTCGCGCGGCTCAGTTGCTTGAGCAGCGCTTCCTGCCCCTTCTCCTTCAGGGTCGTGAACATCGCGTCGCGCTCCGCGGCCGTGCTCCAGCGGTTCACGGTCATGATCAGCTGCGCGGTCGCACCGGTCCCGCCGGTGAGCGCGCCCATGTTGATCGCGAACGCGCTGAATTCCTCGGGGGCACCCTCGGTCTGTCCGACCGCCGGTCCTGCGCCGAGCAGCAGGATTGCGGCCGTGACGGCGATCGCTCGTGTGAAGTGTGCGGTCATGTCGTCCTCTCGTGTTCTGGCGCCTCTTAAGTATGACGCGGAACCGGGCAGGAGAGGTGACCTGAGCCAGGTGTGACCGAAGTATGACCGGTCCGAGCTCCCGACGACCCGCGAAGTTCGAGGGGAGCTATGCGATCGCGACGCGATCGTGTGAGGAAGCCGCGGTGATCGTCGGCAGGTAGTCGCGCTCGCGGCGCCGGATCGATCGATAGCGCTCGAAGACGTCGCGCTCGGTCTCGAGGCCGAGCATCGAGCGAATCGAGCTGCCCCTGAAGGTGTGCGCGATCATCGCGGCGCCGTGGCGCAGCACGAACAGCGGGTTGTGGCTGAACGCCGGCCAGAAGTGCCCGAGCTTCATCCAGCGTTCGGCGCGCCAGCGCAGGAATTCGATCTCGTCCGCCGGCAGATGCTCGCTGCGCACCACGGCGGTCGTGCCGTCGTACGCGCTCACATCCTCGTTGACGATCAGGTTCCGGCTGCGGAAATCCGCAGTCATCGGCGTGCCGGGGTAGGGCGTGGGGTGCTGGATGTACGGCCAGTCGATGTACCGCCGGGCGAAGTCGAGATTCGCCTCGATGGACTCGCGCGTATCCGACGGATTGCCGACGATCAGGCCGCCGACCACGTACATGCCGTGCTGGTGCAGGACGTCGACCGCCGCCTGCGTGGCGTTGCCGCCGCCGCGCCCGGCGCCGCCACGCCGGACGTTCTTCGCGCGTGCCCGCAGGAAGCCGAGATCCGCATCGAGCACGTTCTCGATGCCGAGGAAGACGTAGCGGAAGCCCGCCTTCTTCATCAGAGGCGCGAGCGTCTCGCCCGACGCGGCGATCGACGAGGTCATCGCCTGGACGATGTAGTCGATGTCGTGGAGGCCCGCGTTCACGATGGCGTGGCAGAGCGACTCGAAGCGTCGGACGTCGAGCGTGATGTTGTCGTCGACCAGGAAGATCGCGCGGGCGCCGCGCCGGCGGGCGTCGATGATGTCGGCGATCACCCGCTCGATCGACCACGTGTAGAAGTTCCGGCCGCGCATCTCGATGATCGAGCAGAAGCTGCAGTCGAACGTGCAGCCGCGCGAGGTCTCGACGACGTCGATCTTGCGGCCGACGAAAGTGTAGTCGTCCAGCGCCCGTACGTCGCGCCGCGGCAGCTTGATCTCGTCGCCGCCGAGCCGGCTGGCCGGGCGATCCGCCGTCCGGACGAAACCGGCTTCCGTTCGGTAGGAGAGTCCCGGGACCTCCGCAGGCTCACGCCCGGCTTCCCAGGCGCGCAGCAGCTCGCGAAACGTGATGTCTCCCTCGCCCCTGACAATCGCGTCGACGTCCCACGACGTGTGCTCGTAGATCTCCGTCGCGAGCGACGGATCGTAGCCGCCGACGACAATCCTCGCCGACGGACACAGCCCCCGCAGCAGCGCCACGAGCTTGCGGGCGGTGTGCCGCTGAAACGTCATGATCGACAGCCCGACCACGTCGGGCGGGAGGCGGGCGACGAGCGACGAGACCGTCTGCGCCACCGAGCGCTGCACCAGCACGAGGTCGGCAATCAACACCTGGTGGTGCGGGTCGAGGTTGCCGGCCAGCGAGCCCAGCGCGCCGTTCGGCATCCGCATCGTGAGGGGTGCGGTGTGCTCGAACGAATCCGGCATCGACAGGAGGAGGACGTTCATGAGGTGTCACCTGCGCGTCCGCCGGCGCGGAACGTGAGGGGCGTTTCGGAACTGTAATCGATCCGGGAGGCGGCGAGCGAAGAAATCGGGAAATTCCGGGCATTCGCCCCGGTATCGCCCTTGCGATACCCAAGCCCATGCGTCTCGGCCGGGTCACCAGGTATGCGTTGCTCCTCGTTCCGCTGTTCGTGTGCGCGGCTCGACTGCATGCCCAGCGCGGCGCACCGCCAAGCGCGATGCTGCAGGAAGCGAACCGCTGCCTGAGCCTGGTCCGGGCCAGCTCGCGCCGGCGGCAGCGGAACGAGCGGGAACAGCGGGCGGAGCCGGTGGAGAGCACCGTCCGCACCGACATCATCGCGATCCATCGCGAATACCGCACTGAGGCGCAGGACCTTCGGGCGTCCTGACCGATCTCGGCCGCCCGCCTGCGTCCCACCCACGAGTGCTCAGGCCAGCGTCGCGGAGTACTCCTCGTAGGTCCCTTTGAAGTCCTCGATGTGGCCGTCGTTGAAGTGCCACACCCGCGTCCCCACTTCTTCGATCAAGTCCTGATCGTGCGTGACCAGGAAGATGGTGCCCTCGAACTTCTGCAGCGCGACATTGAGCGCGTTGATCGATTCGAGGTCGAGGTGGTTGGTCGGTTCGTCGAGCACCAGGACGTTCGGTTTCTGAAGCATGATCCGGCAGAACAGCAGCCTGGCCGTTTCGCCCCCTGACAGCGCCTCGGTCGGCTTCAGCCCTTCCTCTCCCGAGAACAGCATCTGTCCGAGCAGCCCGTGAATGTCCTGGCGGTGCGCATCCGGGTCGAACTGGTGCAGCCACTCGACAGCCGTCATGCCCCTGGTGATCGCCCCGGTGGAGTCCTGAGCGAAGTAACCAATCGAGACCTCATGCCCCCATCGCACCTTGCCGGAGTCGATGTCACCGGGTGCGGCGGGCTGACCAGGGGCATCGGCAAGCAGGGCCTTCAGGAGCGTGGTCTTGCCCTGGGCGTTGCGGCCGACCAGCACGATCTTCTCGCCACGGTTGACGATCGCGGAGAAATCGGACACGACCTGCAGATCGCCGAAGGCCTTGCTGATGTCGGCGCCTTCGAGCACCGTCCGTCCCGAGGGGCGGTTCATCGTGAACCTGATGTACGGACGCTGGATGTTGGAGCGGGCGAGCTCGGTGGTCTGCAGGCGCTCGACTTCCTTGCGGCGCGACGTGGTCTGGCTGGCGCGGGTGCCGGCGCCGAACCGCGCGATGAAGTCGTTCAGCTGCGCGATCTTCTTCTCGCGCTGCGCGTTCTCGGCTTCGACCCGGGAGCGGATCTGCATCTTCGCCAGCACCATGTCATCGTAGCCGCCGGTGTAGGTGATGATCGTCTGATAGTCGATGTCGGCGATGTGGGTGCAGATGTCGTTCAGGAAATGGCGATCGTGCGAGATCACGATCAGCGTGCCCTCGTAGCGGACCAGGAACTCGCGCAGCCAGTGAATCGAGTCGAGGTCGAGGTGGTTGGTCGGCTCGTCCAGGAGCAGCGCGCGGGGCTGCCCGAACAGCGCCTGGGCCAGGAGCACGCGCACCTTCTGTCCGCCCTGGAGCTCCGCCATCGGCCGGTTGTGGAGCTCTTCCGGAATGTCGAGCCCCTGCAGGAGAATCGCGGCGTCGCTCTCGGCGCTGTAGCCGTCCTCCTCGCCGACGATGCCCTCGAGCTCGCCGAGGCGCATGCCCTCCTCGTCGGTCATCGCGGCGGTGGCGTAGAGCCGCTCGCGCTCTTCCAGCGCCGACCACAGCCGTGCGTTGCCCATGATCACCGTGTCGATGACCCGATAGGCATCGAACGCGAACTGGTCCTGCCGGAGCACGCCCAGCTTTTCGGGGCGCGCGACCGTGCCCTTCTGCGGCTGCAGCTCGCCGGTCAGCAGCTTCATGAACGTCGACTTGCCGGCGCCGTTGGGGCCGGTCAGGCCGTAGCGCCGCCCGGGCGAGAAAGTGGTGGTCACGTCCTCGAAGAGCACCTTCGAGCCGTACCGCATCGACACGCCGTTGACTGAAATCATCGTGAACCGTACTCCGCGACCGCTGACCGTCAGGGAAACATCACATTCTAACAGACGGCTCGCTCTGCTCGCCGCTTCCGCATTGCCAACATTGCCAGAATTGCCAACATTGCCAGAATTGGCAGAGTTACGTGCCAGCTATGAGATGCTTGCGTCCTTTGCCATGCGCGCACTCCCGCTTGTTTCGCTCGCGGCTGGGCTGGCGGCTATCGGCCTCCAGGCCGCGCAAAAAAAGACGATGCCCGACGTCCGGCTGATGACGCTCGACCCCGGCCATTTCCACGCCGCGCTGGTGCAGAAGGAGATGTATCCGGGGGTGGCGCCGCAGGTCGATGTCTACGCGCCGCTCGGGTTCGATCTTTACGAGCACCTGAAGCGCGTCGACGCCTACAACCGGCGCGCCGACAAGCCGACCGCCTGGGCGATGGAGATCCACTCCTCGCCGGACTACTTCGAGCGCATGCTCCGCGAGAAGCCGGGCAACGTCGTCATGATGTCCGGGAGGAGCCGCGGCAAGATGGACCGCATCACGGCGTCGGTGCGGGCAGGCCTCCACGTGCTCGCGGACAAGCCGTGGATCCTGAAGTCCTCCGACTTCGGCACGCTCGAGTCCACGCTCGCCGAGGCCGACAAGTCGGGTGTCGTCGCCTACGACATCATGACCGAGCGCTTCGAGATCACCTCGATGCTGCAGCGAGCGCTCGTCAACGATCGCGCGGTGTACGGCGAACAGCTGTCCGGCACGGAGACGGATCCGGCCGTCTACATGGAGAGCGTGCACTATCTGCTCAAGCTGGTCTCCGGCGCGCCGAACCTGCGGCCTGCCTGGTTCTTCGACAACACGCAGCAAGGGGAAGGGCTGAACGACGTCGGGACCCATCTGGTCGACCTCGTGCAGTGGACGCTGTTCCCCGATCAGGCGCTCGACTATCGCAAGGACGTGCGCGTGCTGTCGGCGCAGCGATGGCCGACGATGATTCCCGAAGCGGACTTCCGCCGGGTGACCGGCGAGCCGCGGTTCCCGGCCAGCCTGGAGGCGGTGGTCAAGAGTGGCACGCTCGAGTACTTCTGCAACACGCTCGTGACCTACGCGCTGCGGGGCGTGCACGTCAGGCTCAACGTCATCTGGGACTGGGAGGCGGCGCCCGGATCGGGTGACATCCACTACGCCTTTTACAAGGGGTCGCGCGCGAAGATCGAAGTGCGGCAGACGCAGGCCGACAAGTATCGGCCCGAGCTCTACGTCGTGCCTGCGAGCGCCGCCGTGCGCGCCGAAGTGTTGACGGCGGTTCGGGCGCGGGTTGCCGCCCTGCAGACGCACTATCCGGGCGTCACGGTCGCGGAGCGGGGAGACGACATCCACGTCGCAATCCCCGACGCCTTCCGCGTCGGCCACGAAGCGCACTTCGCCCAGGTCACCGGAGAATTCCTGCGCTTCGTTCGCGACCGCCGCGCCATGCCTGCGTGGGAGCGGCCGAACATGCTGGCCAAGTACTACGTCACGACGACGGGCAGGGAGATGAGTTACAAGGGCCCACCGGGCGCCGCTCCGCGCATCGCGCCGCGCTAGACACGTGCTACGTGCTACGTGCTACGTGCTACGTGCTGCACGTCATCGCCCGCCAAGCGGCACGAGCACGTAGCACATAGCACGTAGCACGCAGCACGTCTCTAGGCCGTCGCTCGGGCGCTCTCGCGCCGTTACTTCAACAGCTCGGCCAGCTTGGCTTGAACGGCCTGGCCCCAGATGTCATAGCCCTTCGCCTGCGGGTGCAGGTTGTCGGGCCTGAACGCATCGGCAAGGAAGAACCCTTTCTCATCGAGAAATCTCGACCCGATGTCCAGGAAGAAGACGTGTCTCTGGTCGTCGAGCCGCGCGATGAGCTTGTTCACTTGCGCGATCTTGTCGCGCACGGCATCGCCGGGAAGGCCTCGAGGGAAGATCGCCAGCAGCAGAATCTTCGCGTCCGGAAAGTCCTGCCGCAGCTCGAGAATCACGGCGCCGATGCCCGCGGCGATTTCAGGCGCGGTGCTGCCGCCGCTGTTGTTGGTGCCGATCATCAGCATGACCGCTTTCGGCTGAAACCCCTGGCCTTCGCCGTTGTGCAGGCCCCAGAGCACGCCTTGCGTCGTGTCGCCGGCAACCGCGAAGTTCGCCGTCCTGATGTTCGCGAAGTACTTCTCGAACATCGCCGTGTTCTCGTCGTTCTGGACCCACCAGTCCGTGATCGAGTCGCCGTGCAGGAGCAGATCGATGTTGCCCTGTTTGGCGCGTTCGACGAACCCCTCGTGCCGCGGGCCCATGCGCTGCACCGTCTGCGTATAAGTGGCGGCGGTGTTCACGCGAAACGGCGGCAGCAGCACCACGTGCTCGAAGCGCTTGAGCAGCGGCGCCGTGGTCGACTTGTCGCTGCCGATGAACTTCGTCAGCGCGTTGTTCATCTCCGTCACTTCGGCTGCGGTCGGGAGCGCCACTTCGGACGGGACCGGCGCCGGAGGGCCGATCACGACGGGCGGGAACGCCGCGCCGCGCCCTTGCCCGCGACCGACAGGGGCAGCTGGTTGCCCCGCCTGTCCGGGCCCAGCCCCTGGGGCCGTCGCCGGTGTCGGAGCTTGCGCGAAGACCGCGCCGGCACAGGCCAGGGCGACCACCAGGCTGAGCGGGAAACCTCGACTCACGTGATGCAGCTTCATGATGTTCCTGCGAAGGCACCGAGATTCGTTTCGTTACGGTTCACCGATGAGCGGTGATTATTACCGATTCATTTGTCGAGCCCCGAACCCTGACGACGTTCGTCACGCCATCCGACACACCGTTCGTCACGCTATCTGTCACATTGCAAAAGATTTAGAACTTCACTCCGCTTAGTCTGCTCCCTGCGTGGGTTGACCGCCGGTCAGCCCGTGCTGGCCACGGAGGAGGAGACATGATGCGCGGCGTTCGGCGGCTGTTTCTGTCAGCCGCGTTGGCGTGCGTGTGGGCGGGAATGGCCTTCGCGCAGGGGGGCCAGTCGCTTTCAGGGATCGTGGTGGACAGCGCCGGCGGCGTCATTCCCGGCGCGTCGGTCGCGGTCCGCAACAACGCGACCGGCGAGTCCTTCGAAGTCCTGACGAACGAATCGGGAGCCTTCTCGGTGCCCGCGATCTCCGTTGGGACCTATACCGTGACGATCACGCTGCAGGGGTTCAAGACGGCGATCGTCAACGACGTGCGCGTGGTCACGGCCACGCCGGCGAGCGTCAAGGCCACGCTCGAAGTCGGATCGCTCGCCGAGACCGTCGAAGTCCGCGGCGGCTCCGAGCTGATCCAGACGCAGTCCACGACCGTCACCGCCACCATCGGCGTGGAGCAGATCTCCGAACTGCCCGTCCCCTCGAGGAACGCGCTCTATTTCGCAGCGATGCTGCCCGGCGTGGAGACCACCGGCGGCCCGCGCGGGTCGACGTTCAGCGGTCTGCCCAACAACACCATCAACGTCACGATCGACGGTGTGACGACCGGCAACCAGCTGCAGTCGACCGACGGCTTCTTCTCGATGGTGACGCCGCGCCTCGATGCCGTCGAGGAAGTGACGGTGACGGGGGCGACTCCCGGAGCGGGCAGCGGGCCCGGCGCGGTGCAGATCGCGTTCACCACGCGCTCGGGCACGAACGAGTTCAACAATAGCCTCTATCACTACTTCAAGCACCCCAGCCTGAACTCCAACTACTACTTCAACAAGATCAACGGGCTGGAGAAGAACGAGGTCATCGTCCATCAGTACGGCGGGCGCTCGGGCGGGCCGATTGTGATTCCGGGAGTGTTCAACGGCCGGAACCGGGCGTTCTACTTCTTCAACTTCGAACACCTCCACCAGCCGAGCGAGGCGACGCGGACGCGGACGATCCTGAATCCCGACGCCGAGCGTGGGCTGTTCACGTATCTCACCACGGGCGGCACCACCAGCGTGGACCTCCTCAGGGTCGCCGCCGACAACCGGCAGATCGCGACGGTCGATCCCACGATCGCGGCGATTCTCGCGAACATGCGGTCGGCGACGGGCAGGACGGGATCGGTGACGACCTCCCCGAATCAGACCAACACGCAGAGCTACGTGTATCAGGCGAGCGCCAGGCTCAACCAGTACGCGCCAACCACCCGCGTCGATGTGAACCTGACCGACGCGCACCGGCTGACCGGAACCTACTGGTGGCAGCGATTCCTCAGCAGCCCCGACCTGCTGAACAGCACCGAATCCACCTTCCCGGGACTGCCTGCCGTATCGTCTCAGACCTCCTACCGGACGACGGGATCGATCGGGCTGCGCTCGACGCTGGGCAGCACGCTGGTGAACGAGCTGAAGGGAGGCTGGCAGTGGTCGCCGAACTGGTTCAACGCCGGCGTGTCGGCCGCCATGTTCGCCGACCAGGGCGGCTACCGGCTGGACTTCCCGCTGATCACCGATGCCTCGGCGGCGAACCACAACTCGCCGGCGCCGCGCAATACCGTCAACTGGAACATCGACGACACGCTCAACTGGCTGAAGGGATCGCACAGCTTCGCCTTCGGCGGATCGTTCCTCCAGCTCACGCACAACCAGCAAGGCTGGAACCTGGTGCCCACGCTGACCATCGCCGTCGATCAGACCAACGATCCGGCCAACGCGATGTTCAACTCGGCGAACTTCCCGGGCGCGTCGACCGCGGCGCTCACCGAGGCCCGCAACATCTACGCGATCCTCACCGGACGCGTCACGGCCGTCACCGGCAACGCACGTCTGGACGGCTCGACCGGCGAGTACGTGTATCTCGGCAACCTGTTCGACCGGTCGCGCATGAACACCTTCTCGACCTACGCGCAGGACTCGTGGCGCGTGTCGCCGGCGGTGACGTTGAACTACGGGCTGCGCTGGGACATCCTGCGGCCGTTCACGCCGCTCAGCAGCGCATGGTCGACCACCACCATCGCCGATCTCTGCGGCGTGTCCGGCGTGGGCTCCGGCCCCGGCGGCCGGCAGTGCAATCTGTTCCAGCCGGGCACCCTCGCCGGCGGCGCCGGCTTCGTGCCCAGCTATACCGCGTTCACCCCGGGCACCTCCGGCTACAAAACCGACTGGAACAATCTGGCCCCGAACGCCGGCATCGCGTGGCGGCCGAACGTCCAGACCGGCGTGCTCCGCCGGCTGCTCGGCGATCCCGAACAGGCGACGGTCCGCGCCGGCTACGCCATCAGTTACAGTCTGGAGCGCCTCGATCGGTTCTCGAGCCTCTACGGCGACAACCCGGGCGGTGAGATCGCGGCCACCCGCAACTACACCACCGGGTATCCGATGCTGGCTGCCGGGGAGTCGGCGCCGGTGCTGCTGCGCGAGCGCAGCCGCCTCGGACCGCCTGCCTTCCCGCGCTCACCCCTGTATCCGATCGCGGCGTTGCCCTCGAACGAGCTGAATGTGTTCGATCCGAACATCAAGACGCCGTACGTGCAGTCGTTCTCGATCGGCTTCCAGCGGTCGCTGGGCCGCGATACCGCGCTCGAGGTGCGCTACGTCGGCAATCGCAATCACCACGCCTGGGCCGCCGAGGACTGGAACGAGGAGACGCTGTTCGAGAACGGCTTCATCGACGAGTTCAAGGCCGCGCAGGCCAACCTGTCCGCACACGTCGCGCAGGGCTGCGCCGCGACCGGCACGTGCTCGTTCGCCTATCGCGGACCGGGCACCGGCACGACGCCGCTCCCGATCTACCTGGCGTACTTCCAGGGCCTGACGGCGTCGCAGGCGGGCAATGCCGCGAATTACACGAGCGCGAACTTCCGCAACTCGGCCTGGACCGGACACCTCGGCTACTACGAGCCCGATCCGGACGATGCGGCCAACGACCTGCACGCGAACCTGACGTTCCGCGCGAACGCGCGAGCGGCGGGGCTGGCGGCGAACTTCTTCGAGATGAACCCCGGCGTCGCCCAGGCGAACATCACGCGGTCGGTGAACGGCACCCGCTATCACTCGCTGCAGATCGAGCTGCGCCGCCGCCTGTCGCACGGCCTGATGGTGAGCGGCAACTACACCTACGCCGACAAGATGCAGTCGGCGTTCACGTTCCTGCCCGCCGCCGTCCGCTCGGTGCGGATGGATCCAATCTTCTTGAGCAGCACCGACATCCCGCACTCGTTCAAGGCCAACTGGGTCTGGGAGCTGCCGTTCGGGAGCGGCCGCCGGTTCGGCGCGAGCACGAACGGGTTCGTCAACGCGCTGCTCGGGGACTGGGACTTCTCCGGCATCGCGCGGTTCCAGACCCGTCAGTACTCCACCCACGAGGGACGCCTGGTCGGCATGAGCCTCGACGAGCTGCAGGACGCGTTCAAGATCCGCGTCGATCGGTCCGCGACCGGCACCACGACGGTCTGGAGCTTCCCGCAGGACATCGTGGACAACACCCGGCGCGCCTTCAACACCGACCCGACGTCGCCGACCGGCTACGGCGCCGAAGGGCCGCCGACCGGACGCTACGTCGCGCCGCTCAGCAGCCCCGACTGCCTGTCGGTCTACGTCGGCGATTGCGCGCCGCCGCAGATCACGCTGCGCGGCCCGCTGTTCTCGCGCGTCGACATGCGCATCAAGAAACGGTTCCCGTTCGCCCGGAAGGCCTACGTCGAGCTCGACGTGGAGATGCAGAACGTCTTCGATTCGCCGAACTTCAATCACGCGTTCGATCTGACGCCGGACGCGCCGCTCACGGCCAACGACGTGTTCAGGGTGACCAGCGCCTACACGGACATCAACACGACCTACGATCCGGGCGGGCGGCTCGGGCAGATCGTGTGGCGGGTGAGCTGGTAGGGGGATCGGTTCGCGGGTTCGCGGACTGGGCGGTTCGGGGCTCGGGGCTCGGGGCTCGGGTCTTTCGCTTCGTGGACAGTGGGGTAACGCGGGGGACTCGATCAGCATTATTTGGTTGCTCGCGGGGCCCCACCCCCGCGAGCGCGCTTGGGGCCCCACCCCCAAGCGCGTACGCGCTTCGCGCGACGCCCTTTGGGCTTGCCGCG
>Ga0075433_10003648_pt1 | contig 11900 bp, 11 predicted proteins | sample RhiMethybrSRZTD2_FD_75299 | JGI IMG/M metagenome (GOLD analysis project Ga0075433, IMG submission 75299) | Populus rhizosphere microbial communities from Tennessee, USA - Rhizosphere MetaG P. TD hybrid SRZTD2 | ecosystem: Host-associated > Plants > Roots > Rhizosphere > Soil | place: USA... | reverse complement strand
GGCCGTCGAACCGGAGTGTCACGATTGCGTGGTCCTCGGCCCTGGTGCGCTGGTGATGGACGAACGTACCGACTTCGGCCGACGCTGAATTCACTGCAGGCTTGCCGTGGATCCAGCGAGCGAACTCAATGCCGTGACAGGCCATGTCCATGAGCACCCCGCCGCCAGCCAGCTCCGGATCCCAGAACCAATCCGAGTGTGGCCCGTAATGCTGCTCCGACTGCCGGACCAGGTAGACCTCGCCGAGCGCACCTTCGTCAGCAAGAGCTTTTGCCCGCACATACTTCGGCGCGAAGCAGATCTCCTCGGCATACATCAGCTTGACCCCAGCCATACGGCACGCCGCGATCATCTCGTCGGCCTCCCGCAGCGTTCGTGCCAGCGGCTTCTCGCAGATGACATGCTTTCCTGCCTCCGCTGCTGCCACCACGATGTCGCGATGAAGCCAGTTCGGCGCAGCGACACTGACCAGATCGACATCGGGACGCCGGGCAAGCTCCCGGTAGTCGGTGTGCCACGCCGGAATCCCCCATCTAGCTGCGAACTCTGCCGCGCGGTCAGGAGATCGGGACGCCACCGCGCGTACCGATGCCAAGGTCGACGACGAGAAGGCCTCCGCATGCACCTGGCCGATAAACCCACTACCGACCAGCCCGACCCCGACCTCACGCGACGTCATGCCATCCTCCTTGACCCATTGACCACAGTCGAGCATGACGGCGCAATGCCGCAGGTTCGCGCCGACATCCGGTCACCAGCGAAACTACCGCGCCCAGACGGTCCAGGCTGACGAGGCGGCCGGTTAGCGGCGGCGGCACCGCCACAACAGGTAGGTCGGAATCGGTGCTGGCGGCTCGACGAAACGCTCCGCTTCCAGCCCGGCGTCAACCAGGGTGTCCGCGACGGTGGATAGCTTGCGGTGCGTCGCGCTCACCCGGATCCGCACTCCCTCGGGATTGTGATGCGGTGAGGCCCACCAGCCTTCGCGCTCATAGCCTTAGGGTGTCGACCGTGACGCACTTGATGACGGTGTCGCCGTCGGGGTGCGGTGCGCGGAACGGGGAAGGTGAGAGACGGCGGTGACTCGGGGCGCAGAGGGAGCGGCCATTCGCTTCGATGCCACGCTGTCTGCGATCGGCACATCGACGGTGTTGCGGTTGCCTGAGACGGCAAGCAAGGCCCTGCCCTCGCGCGGGCAGGTGGCCGTCTGCGGAACGATCAATGGCGTGGCGTTCCAGACGGTGCTCGAGCCGGATGGGGATTCTGGCCACTGGATGCGGGTCGATGACACGCTGCAGCACGCTGCTGGCATCAGGGCGGGTGACACTGCGGCGCTCGGCATCGAGGTGACCAGGGATTGGCCAGAACCGGGCGTGCCCCAAGATCTTGCCACGGCTCTGGCCGCTGCCCCCCAGGAAATCCGGGACCTGTGGCAGGAGATCACCCCGATGGCGCGCTGGGAATGGGTGCGCTGGGTCAACGCCACGAACAACCCCGGCACGCGCAGCCGGCGGGTCGAGGTGAGCATCTCGAAGATGAACAGCGGGAAGAGGCGGCCCTGCTGTTTCAACCTCTCCGCATGCACCGACCCGGACCTGGCGAAGAACGGCAGGCTCGCGGACTAGCTCGGTGTGCGCTCGCGTCCTGGCAGGTCCGAGGCAACCGCTGACGGGTGGGAATGAACCGGGCGCCGGATCGGTTGTCGCGGCTGGTCGCAGTTGTCTTGTGGGTTCGTGTCACCGCACGCTCGCGGAGAACGATGTTGCGGCCGCGCCGCTTCCAGCACGTGGAGTTCGAGGTGGCCCAAGGCCCGAAGGGCCTGCAGGCCACCCATGTTCGCGCCGTCTGAGCCAAGGCAAGCCAAGCCTGCTCAGTGACAACAGGTGGCCATGGGTCGGCGCACCTGTTGGCGTCCGCCCAACGTCGTGTCCGTCGCGAAGGTAGCCGCCTGATGGCGTCCGCACTCGGGATCATCGCCCAGCTGCAGCACGGCAGGTGGCGGGAGAGCGACCCCTCGGTGGATGAGCCGCCCGCCGGCGGCCGCTGTCGTAGCGTGGCCGGGGCCGAAACCGCGCGAGGGAAGTCAAAGATGCTTTGGGACCGAGGTGGTCGTTCATGATCGAGAATGCGGGCGGGTGTGCGAGCGGCTTCGCCGATCTAGCGCTGGCCCCGGAACTACGCCACCCGCTCTCCGCCCTCGGGTATGAGGAGCCGACACCGATACAGCGGGCCGCCATCCCTCCACTGCTGGAGGGCCGTGATCTGGTCGGGCAGGCCGCGACTGGCACGGGGAAGACGGCCGCCTTCGCGCTTCCCGTACTTCAGCGGATCCTCCGGGAAGGCAGGCAGGCAGAGCCGCTCGCCCTGGTGCTCGTGCCAACACGGGAACTCGCCGTGCAGGTCTCGGAGGCGATGCATCGCTACGGGCGTGACATTGGCGCGCGTGTCCTGCCGATCTATGGCGGCCAGCCAATCGGCCGGCAGTTGCGGGCGCTTGATCGTGGCGCCGACGTAGTGGTGGCGACGCCCGGGCGCGCGCTCGACCACATCACCCGGGGAACGCTGAGCTTGCGTGGCCTTAAGATCGTCGTCCTCGACGAAGCTGACGAGATGCTCGATCTGGGTTTCGCCGAGGACATCGAGGTGATCCTTGGCAACACCCCTGAGAGCCGGCAGACCGCGCTGTTCTCGGCGACTATGCCGCCGCGCATCGACGGCATGGTGCGCCGCCACCTGCGGGACCCGGTGCGGGCCGAGCTAGGCCGCCAGGCTTCGGCGCCTGCCGATGGTTTGCTGGTGCAGCAGAGTGCCTACGTCGTGCCGCGCGGGCACAAGCCTGCCGCTCTCGGACGTGTGCTCGACCTGGAGGCACCGACGGCAACGGTCGTCTTCTGCCGTACCAGGGCCGAGGTGGACCGGCTTACCGAGACCCTGAACGGCCGGGGCTATCGCGCCGAGGCGCTGCATGGCGGAATGGACCAGCAACAGCGCGACCGGGTCATGAGCCGGCTGCGCGGCGGGAGCATCGAGCTTCTCGTGGCCACCGACGTGGCCGCACGCGGCCTCGACATCGAGCAGCTCACGCACGTGGTGAACTACGACGTGCCCAGCGCGCCGGAGTTGTACGTGCATCGCATCGGACGCGTTGGCCGGGCCGGCCGTGAAGGCACCGCCATCACCTTGGTCGAGCCCCGCGAGCACAGGATGATCAAGACCATCGAACGGGCGACGGGACAGCCAATCGCGGTCAAGAAGCTGCCGACCGTCGCGGACCTGCGCACCAGGCGCTTGGAGCTGACGCGCGCTGCTCTTCGGGAGAGCCTGCTGGAGGACGACCTTGAGGCCTTCCGGGCCGTTGTCGAGCCGCTCGGTGAGGAGTTCGGTCCCTTCGAGGTAGCGCTCGCCGCGGTCAAACTGGCGCATGAGACGAGCGGAACCATCGGCGAGGAAGAAGAGCTCCCGGAGGTCGAATTGCACTCGTCGGACGATCGCCGCGGCCGTCGCAAGGTCACCGTACGCAACCAGCGGCATGATCGTATTGCGCCTGCGGGCAAAACGCGCCTGTTCGTGGGGACGGGACGTGCCTCCGGAGTCCGGCCACAGGATCTTGTTGGCGCTATCACCGGCGAGTCGTACCTCTCCGGCAGGGACATCGGGGCGATCGAGATCGCCGATCGATTCTCGCTCGTCGACGTCCCGGAGTCAGCCGCCGACGACGTGATCACGGCGCTCCGCCAGAGCAGTATCAAGGGCCGGAGAGCAACCGTCCGCCGCGAACGCCACCCGGCGCGGTAGTCCGCGCGCCTGCGGTCGTCCCCGCTGACGGCTCGCAAGGCGCCGGCACACATGCGGAACGGCTACGCGGGATCTGTGCCACGCGATTCCCGCGGGCACGCGGTTCGCGTATAACAACAGCGGCTACGTCGTGCTCGCATTGCTCGCCGAACGCGCGAGCGGCGCGGACTCCCACCAGCTGGTGCACACGCTGGTCTGCGAGCCCGCAGCCGTAAGCTGTTACCCACTGCGCGCTGTAAGCGTACTTGTGCACTGTGGCGTCCTCGGGAAAGGCCACGTCACCGAAGCCGTCGGGTCGGAGCCGGGCAACCCGGCCATGCTTACTCAGGAAATCCTGCAGCGTCTTCGTTGAGGTGATCGCGTCCAGGTCCCACCGAACCACCGGCACCGTACCGCGTGGGCCATGGTCCGCCCCCTCCTCCTGCAACTCGAAGCTAACTAGGCGGGCCGGCCGCACCTCCTCACCATCGGCTGGCTCGTCGAGGAACCGCAGGTCCAGGCCGTCCTCCTCCGGAGGGTCCGCTACCACACCATCGGGTGCCAGCGACTCCACCGGTACCCAGTCGAGAACCTGACCACGCCGGGTACGGGTCGTTGCAACGATCTCCAGCCGGGACCGCTGGTCCCTGAGATACCGCCGGATCGCGGCATTGCGCCCCTCGGCCAGCTGCGCCAGTTCGCCTTCATCAAGCACGCGCTGCGGGCCTTGCTCGTCGCCCCCGTCGTCGTCATCGTTGCGGATCATGCTGACGTCCATAACGTTCCCCCTCGTCAACAGTGCCCCGTCGGCACGGCACACCCCGAGAGAGACGGTAAGGCGCCAAGAGATACCCGGCAACCCACGCAAAGAGGCGTCTTCCGCCCGTCGCGACCCGCGCCGCATCCCGGCAGCCGGACTCCTAGCCGATGCCAACTGGGGCCGGCGCTGGCTGGTGTGCGCGCGGGGTGAGTGTGTGATGCTGGGGTGGTGTGGGCGCGGCCGGCCGCCAGCCGGCTAGCTCCCGGGCCGCGTCTGTGGCTGCCGACAGGGCCGCGGGCGGCGAGGGCCTGGGTGGCGTGACTGCCGGGATCTTGCGGGAGGGCCGATGACCGATCCGGTGGTCCCGGGCCGGCTTCCGGCCGGCGCGACCGGTGACGGCGACGGGATCTTGGTCGGGCGCGGCCCGGTCCGCGTCGACGCGTTCATTGACTTCCTGTGCCCATTCTGCCGCCAGTTCGAGCTGGCATCAGGGCCGGCGCTGGCCGACCTGGTGGCCAGCGGCCAGGTCAGCCTCATCTACCATCCGCTGAACATCCTGGACGGCGCGTCGACGACGAACTACTCCACCCGCGCGGCCGCGGCATCGGGCTGCGCCGCCGACCAGGGACGGTTCGTGGCCTACGCACGCGCCCTGTTCGTCCACCAGCCGTCCGAGGGCGGGCCGGGCCTCAGTGACGCCGACCTGGCTGCCCTCGGCCAGACCGCGGGACTGGCGGACACGCCGTTCCCCGCGTGCGTGCCCGACGCGCCCTATCGGGACTGGGCACCCTACGTGACCGCCCGCGCCATCGCAGCCGGGGTGGAAGCGACGCCGACTGTCCTGGTCGCAGGCGCGGCGGTCAGGCCGCAGCCGCGGCCGATCACCGCTGCCGTCGCCCAGGCAGCTGACCGACGCTGAGCCGGGCCCCGCACGCCGCCGGCCCCAGCGCACTACCGGGCCGTACTGGGTGATGAGGTCACAAGGGCCGCATCCGCACCGAAGAACACGGCAACCAGCGTTCCGTACGAACGTGCCACAACCACTCTGGTCACCCTCGCGTGGCCCATCCGGTGTGCCAGCGCTGCGCGAAGGCCACAATACGGCCTCTAGTTCCATTGCTGGTAGATATCGCTCTGGTTGCACTTCCACTGGAAGATCGGCGCGCGGTTACCTCTGCTCGAGCCGTCGCCGTCCAGGCACGTGGTTCGGGTGCCTTGGCTGTGGATACCTGCGTCGGCGTTGCCGTTGGTGTTGAGCTGGCCGCTGCCGCGGAACCACCACTGCTGGTAGCGGTCGGTGGTGCGGCAATGCCACTGGAATATCTTGCCTCGGTTGTATATTTGCGCACTGTCGGCGTCCAGGCAGGTGCCGGTGCCGACGTTCTGCAGAATGGGCAGGTGACCAACCGTGCCGACGACCTTCCACCTTTGGTAATTGTCTGAGGCGTTGCAGGTCCACTGGAAGATCGTGCCCCCGTTGTGCGGCTGGCGACTGTCCGCGTCCAGGCAGGTGCCGTCGCCATGGTTTTCCAGTTGGAAGCTGAACCCGTAGACAGCCTGCTTGGCAATGGAAATGTAGTTTGCCCAGGCCCCGCTGCTATAGGACGGCCAGGCCGACCAGTTGTGGCCTTTATTAGATATGTTGAACACCGCAGCCGTGTTGCATTGCACCTGGAAGGCGCACGAGCCGGAGACCTCGTTATGGTAATAGCTGTTAATCTGCCACAGTCCCCGGTCATAGGACGTGGTGCCGTGCGGGCAGGAAACCGGCGGGTAATAGCCATACGCAAGGGACGGATTACACAGGTAGATGTTCCACTGGCAACCGGACTCCGCCAGTGCCACCGCGACGGCCACCACGATAACCGGATAGGAGCCGGCGTTCGTGCTGATGTAGTTGTTATAGGAAAAGCCTCCTTTGGCTGCCACCGCGCCGCAGACCTGGGCGTTGGACAAGGCGATACTGCGAGGTGCTAGACGAACGCCCGGACCCACCGACGCCGGGGCCGAAGCCGACAGCGCCGGATGCTTCGAGGCAAAGGCCCCCGGCGTCGTGGCGATCACCATGCAGGCGAGCGTCAACAGCGCCGTCAGGCCGCCCACTGCACGGGTGGCTCGGTTAACTGTCATCCCCATAGGCCTCCCCTTCTCCGGCATATCGTTATTGAACCCGGCCCAGGACCGGTATGAACGGAGGCGCGCAGCGTTCGCATCCTGCGAATAAGAATTCACCGACTTGATCGGATCGGGACACGAAACGATTGCCAGCACGGCAACTGTGGACGACCGGCAGAACGCCAGCGCGATCCCGAGCGTCACGGGCGGGCTTGCCGATCTCCACTCCTGTCCGCTGCCGTGGACCGGACTTCCGCGCGCGCCACGGCGAGCTGCGGTTGGCCGACCTACCCGGCCGGTGCCTGCTCGCGGTACAGGAGCCTGTCGCCGGGTTGCAGTTCGGCAGCCGCCCGGAATCGGCGACCGGATCATGTAACGAAGCACTTTGGTTCACGCTACGTAACCGGCCCTGGCCCAGCACGACGCGCACACCGCCCCCATGGCCGAGCTTTGTCCTTGAGGACGCGATGAGTTTCGTACCGAACGGAAGATCTGTGCCTTGGGCTATGCCATGCAGAGGGGTATCAGCCCCCGGCGGCCAGTGTCCCCTCGAGATGAGGGCCGATTCTTGCCGCGGCGCGGTGGCCAGGATGCCAAGTGCAGGCGATACCCACTGCGGCGGCCCGGCCGGTCGCCACGACCATGCGAAGCGCTTCCGCGACGTCCGCAGCTCGCGGGCCGCCTGGCATCGGGTACCGCAGGCCGGGCGCATCGGCTGGATCGATCACATCCAGGTCGACGTGCACATACAGCGGGCCGCTGGGCAGGGCAGCAGCGTCCAAGCCTGCCACCTCGGTGCGGCCGATAGGCGCATGGGCCAGGTAGGCAACTTCGGGCGGGTCGAGGTCCCGCGCACCCACCAGCGTGACCCTGTGTTCGGGAACCGGCCGCAAACCGAGGCGGACTGCGATCAGCTCGGGCCGGTAACCCACCAGCAGCCGCAGCGGCAAGCCACCCAGGTAACCAGAGGCGGTCGTCTCCAAGGTCTGCACATCCCCGTGTGCGTCGAACCAGACGATGCCGGCGTCAATGCCAGCCCGCTGCAATCCGGCCACCGTGCCCAGCGCCGTGAGGCAGTCCCCGGAGACCACGACAGGGCAGGTGCCATCGCTGGTAGCGCTACCAACGGCGTCAGCCACTAGACGGTAAATAGTGGCAAGCCGTGCCCACGTATCGCCGGATGGCAGATCAGCGGTGATAACTCTCTCCGCCCTCAACACCAGGTCCAGAGCAGGCAGATACTCGTCAAGGTGGTACGGAACCTGCAGCACAATCACGCCACCACGCTAATGAACACCCCAACATCGGCGGACACGTGGCACAGATCTGACCATGATCATCAGATGCTGCACGGGTTGAGAAGGGGAATGGACCATGGCTCCAGATGGCGCACTCCCCCGGGCACAACCGGGGTGCCCGGGCCTGCCCCGGGGGCGAGCAGCACTCATCCGCTCCGGGGTGAGTACATCAGTAAGCCACCTACCACGCCGACCGCCCAGAGAAGAACCACCATGAGCCACCCACAGATCGCGTTCGCAGCCGGGCGCGGCAGCGATGCTCCTTTCCTGTTGCTGAAGGCGGCGAGGAAGTTTGAGCCGCTGAACGTGCGGCTGGCGCGCGAAACCCTACCTGGAGGCGCTGTTCGCCGCCCGCCTGGCCGACGGCGGTGACCCGTCGGAGGTGGCCGAGGCCGCGCGGGCGGCGCCCCCACCGCCGCAGCCGGATCGGCGGATATCGCACGTCCGCCTAGGGCCGGCGGTGACGCTCCGTCACATAGCCCGTGGTCCTGCTCACGATAGTTGGCATCATGATCATGAACGGTCTTCTGCTTCGGGTTCGTCACGGGGCAAGGCCATCCGGCCGGTAATGTCGTCATCCTGCGCCGGCCCAGGCCCGGTAGGCCGTCTGCAAGGCCGCCCGGCGACCTGGGCTGGACAAGACGTCCGTGCAGTCGACCCACTGCTCGATCGAGCCCACCATGGGTGGCAGCCGTGCGACATCGGGGTCGGTGATGCCGACGACGAGTCCCCTGCGGCACCGCCTGGCCCACTGTGTGGTAAGGCCGGTCGAAGAAGGGAATCACCGCGGACTCGGGCGCTGGCTGCCCCTGTTCGCGCTGGATGCCCAGGAGCGCCTCGCAGGCGGATCCGCAACCCATTGGTGCCGCTACCCGCGGCGGTCCCGTCACCAGCGAAGGCTCCGCAGATCAGAACCGCACCGACCGCCCCCGCCCTGGCTCGCCAGTGCGCTGCCCTGCCAGCCGCCGTGGCCGCCAAGCTCACTGAGTGCAGCTGGAAGCAGTAACTGACAAGACAACCGAGCTGAACCGAGCCGGGGCCGAGGTGGCCTGGGGCGCGGTGCCGGGATTGCTCCTGGCCGCTTCCCCCAGCTGCTCGCCGAACCCGCCACTCTCACCCACCCGCTCCCCCGGAGGGCGCTCAATCAGCTTCGAGGGATCTCGCCGCCCGGACCCCGGCCCTGGACAAACGCTGGCGGCGCAGAATCACCAACTCTGAGCGCCCCCCAAAATCCGTCGGCGCAAACGGGCAACGTGCCATAAAGCGGTTCTGCGTCCTCCTATGGGGAGCCCGGGCCGACGGCCTGACTGCCGGTATCCCGGTCAACGCTTCGCGGAGGCCGCACCGCCACCGCCGGCCACCTACCAACGGGACGTGCTCGGTCACGTTCGCGCTGCCCTCGCCCGTTCTGCCGGCACCGGGATCAGCCACGAACAGATTCACTGGGCGTGGACGGTCACTATCGGCACCGCCTACGATCTGGGAGACATCGCCGCCGTTCGCGAGTTGCTCGCTATGATCGATGACCGCCCGCCCGGGCACCTGGCACCCATGCTGTTGGCCGAACGCACGCTGGTCCATGCCCGCCTCGCTGACCGCGACGGCCACGCGGCCGCCGGCCCAGCGTTCGCCGCCATCGGCCCCCTGCGTGACGCCGCCGACACAGCTATCAGCGAGGTCAGCGACGTCGCCCGGGTGCCTGCGCTGCCAGCCACTGCTGGACCGGGTCGCCGGCCTGACGCCCGCAGAACTGCGGATCGGGGCCCACGGTGACGGCACCGGGCCCGGGGGAATCCGCAACCGCGCGGCATCGGTGAACAGTTGGTCGGGGCATATCGAGACGTCCTGGCTGTCCGGGGAGCCCGCGCGCTGATCGGGGCCAGCGCCGCTTCGCAGATCGGTAACTGGCTGTACAACGCCGCGCTGCTCGGGTACGTGTACGGCGCGACCCACTCGGCGGGCTGGGTGGGCGCCGCGACGATCTGCCGGGGTCTGCTGAAGGTGCTGCTCGGCCCGTTCGGGGGGGCCGTCGCCGACCGCTACCGGCGGCGTACCGTATTGCTGGCCGGTGACGTCCTGCGGATGCTGGTCATGGCCGCTCTCGCGGCGATTGTTGCGAGCGCTGGCCCGGTGGCGCTGGTCATCGCGTTCACCGCCCTGGCGTCGGCGGCTGGGTGCGCGGAGAGGCCGGCGGCGATGGCACTGCTGCCGCGCCTGGTCGGTGAGAGCCGGCTCGGCCCGGCCAACGCGCTCCTGTACACGGTCCAGGATCTGGCAGTCGTCATCGGTCCGGCGATCGGGGCGATCCTGCTCGCCGTGTCCCCCGCCTGGGTCGCGTTCGCGGCGAACGGCGCGACCTTTGCGGTCTCCGCGGTGCTGATCTTGGCGATCCGTCCGGACAGCGCTCCGGCTGATGGGCGTACGTCCGGGGTTGCCCAGCTGGCCGAGGGGCTGCGGACGGTGCGGACCACTGCGTTCGCGGTGTGGCTGATCGTTGTGGTGGCGATGGTCGAATTCACCTACGGGGCCCAGACAGTGCAGCTCGTGGTGTACGCCACGCACTCTCTTGGGCTAGGCAGCGGCGGCTACGGTGTCTTGCTGACGGCCGCGGGCGCCGGCGGGTTGGTGAGCGCGCTCATCAACGGCCGTCTGGCCACCAGCAGATGGGTATCTCAGATCGTCATCGTCACCGGCTCGCTGGCCTGCGCCACCCAACTCGCCTACGCCGGCGTCCAGGTGCTGGCGATCGCGCTGGCGGTCACCGTGATCGGCAATGCCGGCCTGGTCTCCTGCCAGGTGGTCGGCCAGACAGCACTGGCACGGATCGTCCCTCGCGAAGCGCTCGGGCGGGTGATCGGGATCTTCAACGCCGTGTCGGCGGCCGCGATCCTGGCCGGCGCGGTCCTGGCGCCGGTTCTGGTGGCGTCCGCGTCATTGCAGGCCAGCCTGCTGATCCTCGGCGCCGCCGCCTTGATGACCACTCTCCTGTGTGGTCTTGGCCTGCGCGGACTCGATGCGCACAGCGCGCAGCAGGCGGACGCGCTCGCGTCGCGGGTGAAGGTTCTGCAGGGCCTTCCGGTCACGGTGGGAGTGCCGCAGATCGTCCTGGAGCAGCTCGCCGCGGCCGCGCAGTTCTGCCCGCTGCCACTGGGGATCGACGTCATTGTTCAGGGGGCTCCGGCGCACGCCTTCTACGCTGTCGTAGATGGCCGCGTCGTGGTGCACCGGGACGGCAGGGCCGTTGTGTATCTGGGTCCTGGCGACAGCTTCGGCGAGCGCGGCCTGCTCGATCATGCTCCCCGCAATGCCACCGTCACCACGGAGATGGACACGACGTTGCTCCGGGTGGAAGGCGAGGCGCTGCTCGACGCTCTCGAGGCGGCGCCAAGCCTCAGGCCCGCGCTCGATATCAGCAGCACCGCGCCTGGAGTGCAGGTCCCGCCGGGCCAGACTCTGGTGGTGGACGACCCTCGCTGGGTGGAGACGTGAGTGCCGGCGAGCCCACAATGGTCGTGGCCAAATGCCGGTTACCAGCCGCCTGGATGCTCGACCACGACACCGACGCCTACGAGAAGATCACCCGCGCCTTCGTCGACGGGCAGCCCTGCGGGGGCCTGACCCGGGACCACATCCTCGACAACATCACGCTGTACTGGCTCACCGGCACCGGGGCCTCGGCGGCCCGGTCGTACTGGGAGAACGGGCGAGCCCAGGCCCTCGCGGCCGGGCAGCCGCCACCCCCGGTCAAGCTCCCGGTCGGCTTCACCACGTTCCCCGGCGAGATCTTCCGGGCCCCCCGCAGCTGGGTAGAGGCGTCCTACCCCACCCTCACCTATTTCCACGAGGCCGCCCGGGGCGGCCACTTCGCCGCCTGGGAAGAACCCGAACTATTCACCACCGAGGTCCGGGCCGCGTTCAAGCCGCTGCGCTAACCACAGGCCGCACCAGCGACA
>Ga0075433_10003642_pt1 | contig 11911 bp, 13 predicted proteins | sample RhiMethybrSRZTD2_FD_75299 | JGI IMG/M metagenome (GOLD analysis project Ga0075433, IMG submission 75299) | Populus rhizosphere microbial communities from Tennessee, USA - Rhizosphere MetaG P. TD hybrid SRZTD2 | ecosystem: Host-associated > Plants > Roots > Rhizosphere > Soil | place: USA... | reverse complement strand
CGGCCGTGGCGCGGAATCTCCTGCGAGCCGCGGATTTCCTCCCCCCACCGTATCTGATCGGCGCGCTCCTCGCGGCCTTTCATCCTCGAGGCAAACGACTGGGGGATCTGGTTGCGGGAACGATTGTGGCGCGGGACCGACCCGCGGCCGCGCCACCCAGCCGCATCCCGGCTGCGACAACTTCGCCGCCGCCATCCATCCCCGAGCTGACCGAGTCCGAGTTTGCGCTGCTGTCACGTTTTGCGGTGCGACAGCGTGACTTGGCCCCCGAACCTCGGGCCCGTCTGGCTGCGAGCCTCGCCGGGCGTCTGGCGTCACATCCCGCATCGCCCGGCGTGGCCGACTTGGAGCATCTGCTGCAGCTCCATGCCCGGGAGCTGGCCCGACGCGAGGGCCGGCTCGCGGCAGGTGCAGGTGGAGGCTCGGCCACCAGGTTCATCGCCCTGAAACGTGAGCGCTGGGAGGAGTTCCATCGCCTGGCCGAGCGCGCGGCTCGGGAGAGTCTCGACAGCTTCACCTCGCGCGAGCTCCCCGATTTCGCGGCGCGCTACCGCGAGGTTGCGGCCGATCTGGCCCGGGCGCGAACCTATGCGGCTGATGCCGGAACGGTGGCCCATCTCGAGCGGCTCGTGGCGGCCGGACACAACGCGCTCTATCGCGAAGAGCGAAACACCTGGCGGCGGATCTGGGAGGTGCTCGCCTGGGAGTGCCCCGCCGCGGTGATTCAGGCTCGCGGGTACGTCCTCATCGCCTTCCTCACCTTTGCCGCTCCCGCCTCGGCCGGATTCGCGTTGTTGCGCGAGCGCCCCGAATTGGCGGCGGAGCTCTTGCCGGATGTCATGCTCCGTCGGGCCGCGGCCGGCGCCGAGCGCAAGGCGGCGGGTCGGAGATACCTCGACGTCTCCAGTCAGGACCGACCCTTGATCGCCTCGGGAATCATCACCAACAATGTCCGAGTGGCCATTATCTGCTTTGCCGGTGGGATCTTTCTCGGAGTGGGCGCGCTGGTCCTGCTGGGCATGAACGGCCTTATCATCGGGGCCAGCGCCGGCCACTTCGCCAATCTGGGACTGTTGGATTACCTGCTGGAGTTCATCGTCGGCCACGGCCTGCTGGAGCTGTTCGCCATTTGGGTCGCTGGCGCAGCCGGCTTCCTATTGGGACGCTCCATAGTCGCCCCGGGTGACTGGAGCCGAACCGACGCATTGGTGATGAACGGGAGGGTTGCGATACGCATGGTAGGCGCCACGGCGGTGCTGCTGGTTGTAGCCGGGATGATCGAAGGCTTTGTCTCCGCGGGAACCGGCGGGCTCGGGCTCCGGATCGCGGTGAGCGGAGCCAGCCTCCTCTTTCTTGCCGTCTATCTCTTCAATGGTAGGGTCGGGCGCGAAGCTGTCGCAGACGTTGACGGCCGGGCCAGATCCACGGGGGAGTCCATTGCGCCAGCCGCCGGCGCGGCGGCCACCACCGCCCGGTCCGGCGGGTAGGGGGACAGCGAATCGCCAAACTCAGATGTCCCGCAACATCGCCCGCATTCGGATGGCGAGTGCCTCAATCTCGCGAAGACTGGACAGGGTTTCCGGATCGATCTGGTTTTCGTTGAGGAGCAGGAGTTGAGTCTCAGCCAGGAGGGCAGAGAGCGGATTCGAGAGGTCGTGGCGAAGTTTGCTCAGCCGCTCGGATTCGGTCATAAGTCCTCTAAACCAAGGACTGGTATAGCGCTCGGATGTGATGCTCAGGTAGCCGGCGCACCGCCTGCCAGAGGTCCGCCTCCGATTCCGCTCGGAAGATCTCCGCCGTTTCCCGCTCGCGGCGGTCCGGAGCCACAAAATGGAGCCGACCGCGCCAGGCGCCATCATCGGAACGGCGAATACTGAGACGAAGAGGGATGGACTGGTTGGCGAGGCGGAGGGGTTGCAGCTCATGAAGCACGGGCTCCCGCTGATCGGGAGTGTACGGCCGATGTGGCTGTGCTGTCATCGCGCGTCCTCCAGGCGAGAGCCGGTATCGAAACTTATGACAGGCCGAAGGTTATGCAAGCGGAAGGCGGTAAAGCGGTTTACCGGCTTTACCGTCCTTACCGCCTTATCCGTCCTTTCCGCCCCCCCGTCGCCCTTGACTGAGTTGCCCGGACGACCTAATTTCAGTTGCTTCTTCGGCCCGGTCCGGCACGACACTCCCCGATACAGCCCGAATAGTACGCTCCGGTAGCCGGGGCCCACCCCATACTCAACCACCAATCCCACTGAGTTCCGCGTCCTCAACTTTCCCATTGCCCGCCGATTGTCCGGCAGGGCCCGCTTGCCTGGAGTCTCGTCCGTGGATATCGCAGAGTTAAAACAAAAGTCGGTCGCGGAACTGCACACGCTGGCTGAGCAGTTGAACATCACCAACTACTCGGGACTGCGGAAACAGGATCTCATCTTCCGCATCGAGCAGTCCCTGCTCGACTCCGACACGGTCATCCGCGGTGAGGGTGTGTTGGAGATCCTGCCCGAGGGGTACGGCTTCCTGCGGAGTCAGGACTGGAACTACCTCTACGGCCCCGATGACATCTACGTCTCCCCGAGTCAGATCAAACGCTTCGATCTCCGCACCGGCGACACCGTCATGGGGCAGGTGCGGCCGCCCAAGGAAGGGGAGCGTTATCTCGCCCTGCTCAAGGTCGAGAACGTCAACTTCGAGGAGCCGGACAAGACCAAGCACCGAATCGCGTTCGACAACCTGCGGCCCCGATACCCCGAGTCTCGGGTCCGCTTGGAACGGAAGAACGGCGACCTCTCGATGCGGGTGGTAGACCTGCTTGCCCCGCTAGGTAAGGGGCAGCGCGCGTTGATCGTGTCACCGCCCAAGGCCGGCAAGACCATCCTGATGCAGAAGCTGGCGAACGCGATCAGCGAGAATCATCCGGAGATCGTCCTCATCGTCCTGTTGATCGATGAGCGGCCGGAGGAAGTGACCGACATGGAGGAAAACGTCAAGGCGGAAGTGATCTCGTCCACCTTCGACGAGCCGGCCGATCGCCACGTGCAGGTGGCCGACATGGTCATCGAGAAGTCCAAGCGCCTGGTGGAACACGGGCGTGACGTTGTGATCTTGCTGGACTCCATTACCCGTCTGGCTCGCGCCCACAACGTGGTGGTGCCGCACTCGGGCAAGATCCTCTCCGGCGGTGTGGACGCCAACGCCTTGCAGAAGCCCAAGCGGTTCTTCGGCGCCGCCCGGAACATCGACAAGGGCGGGAGCCTGAGCATCATAGCGACCGCGCTGATCGACACCGGCAGCCGGATGGACGAGGTGATCTTCGAAGAGTTCAAAGGCACCGGCAACTCCGAATTGGTGCTCGATCGTCGGCTGGCCGATCGCCGGATCTACCCCGCCATCGACATTCAGCGCACCTCGACCCGCAAGGAAGAGCTCCTGATGGACAAGGATGAGCTCAATCGGGTCTACCTGCTGCGCAACTTTCTTGCCGACATGCCGCCGGTTGAAGCGCTCGAGTTTCTGCTGGAGCGGATGAAGCGCACCAAGAACAACAAAGAATTCTTCGCGACCATGGCCCAGTAGGGTCGAAAACGGTGAACGGTGAACAGTGAACGGGAGACTCCGGTGGATTCGAAGTCTCCCGTTTTCCGTTTACCGTTTACCGTTCACGCTGGTATGAACATACCGTTGAATGGCCGTATTCTGGCAGTTGACTGGGGTGAGATCCGCTTCGGGCTCGCGCTGAGTGACGAAAGCCAGACCCTGGCCACTCCCCTCGAGACGTTGGTCCGGCGAGCAGGCAAGCGCTTCCCGATGCCGCGTTTTCTCGAGATTCTTGGAGCGCATGCCCCCGTCGGTATCGTGGTGGGACTCCCCCTCGCCCTTGCCGGCGACGAGGGCGAGAGCGCGGCGGCAGCGCGGGAGGTGGCTGCGGCCATTGCCCGCCGCAGCGGACTCCCGATCGAGCTTTGGGACGAACGCATGAGCACGGCCCGCGCCCTTTCGGCCATTCGGGAGCAAGGAGGCAGCACCCGAGGCCGGCGTGCCGAGGTCGACGCGCTCGCAGCGGCGGTGGTGCTGCAGCATTTCTTGGATGCGAGAAGGGCCGAAAAGGCAGTAAGGACGGAAAGGGCGGTAAGGTCGGAAGAGGCTGAGTCGTGATCAGATTGCGCCGGTCCGGAGGGCGGGAACACGCACACCTTACCGTCCTTTCCGCCTTTACCGCCCTTGCCGCCCTGGCCTGCGGCTCCAACAAGACCACCGAACGAGTCACCCTACCGCCTGGCGCCAGTTTCGCCGCTGTCACCGATAGTCTGCGGGCGCACGGTGTGGTCTCCAGCCCTGTCTGGTTCAAGTTCCTGGCGCGGATCCGCCGCCTGGATCGATCGGTGCGTGCCGGCATCTACGAGTTCTCGTCCGGCATCTCTCCCTGGACCGTGCTCGATATTCTCGCCGAGGGCAAGGCGGTCTCGCTTCGGCTCACCGTGCCGGAGGGGCTCACGCTTCTGGACCTGGCCCATCTCGCATCGGAGCGGTTCGGCCTGGCCGAGGATTCGGTACTTTCCGCAGGACGGGACAGCGCCGTGGCCAGCGCCATGCTTGGGTTCCCGGTGCGATCCTTCGAGGGTTTTCTCCGGCCGGACACCTACTCGCTGGCCGTGGGCACTCGCCCGGCGGAACTCATCCGGGTCATGGCGGAAGGATTCAAGAATGAGTGGGAGCCGGAATGGACAGCCCGGCTGGATACGTTGCGTATGAGCAAGCTCCAGGTCGTCACCCTGGCGTCGATCGTCGAAGGCGAGGCACGGGCGGATGACGAACGCGAGACCATCGCCGGCGTGTATTACAACCGGCTCCGAATCGGGATGGCGCTGCAAGCCGATCCGACGGTGCAGTACGCGATTGCAATGAAGACGGGAAATCGAAAGCCGCGGTTGTATCAGAAGGACTACCACTTCCCCTCACCCTACAACACCTACCTTCATCTCGGGCTCCCGCCGGGGCCGGTCAACTCTCCAGGCCGCCGAAGCATTGAGGCAACCCTGTATCCGGTGAAGGTCCCGTACCTGTACTTCGTCGCTGGTCCGGATGGGCGGCACATTTTCTCCCGGACCTACGACGAACATCTCCGCGCCGTGGCGAGAGCGCGCAAGGCGTCGCGCTAGACTTCATCGGCTCGAGACGCCAGCCCTGCCGCATACCGCCGCGTTGCGGCCTCAACGTCGTTCTCCCGGAGAATCCCCGAGACCACCGCCACACCCGAGCCGCCAGCTGCGCGTACTTGGGCGACGTCCTGGGGCCTGAGCCCGCCGATGGCGACGCACGGCCGACCACCGGCCATCCCAACCAGCTGCCGGAATCCATCCGGCCCCAGAGCGGCACCAGCGTCTCCCTTGGTTTCGGTGCTGCGCCACGGTCCGATGCCCCAGTAGTCGGCTGATTGGGCGTCGGCAGCCTCCGCCGCGCTTCCGACCGATGCGCCGATGATGAAGCCGGGCGGAGCGAGCCGCCGCACCAGCCCAGCCGGCACGTCGTCGGGGCCAAGGTGCACCCCGGCCGCACCCGCGGCGATGGCCACGTCAGGACGATCGTTCACCAAGACCGGGATGGTGAGACCACCGACCAGGGCCCGAGCCTGGACCAGCAGCTCCCGCGGTGAGGCACTCTTGAGACGAAGCTGCACCGCGCTGGCACCGCCGCGCTCGGCCGCACGGGCCAGCGCGAGCAAGTCCCGACCCGCAACCAGGGCATCGTCGGTGACGAGCATCAGGCGAACCAACGCGGCTACATTATGTCCCATGACGCTTCCTAACCCCCGGCTGCAGGGGATTCGTGGGGCCACAACCGTGTCTCAAAACGACGCGACGGAGATTCTGGCCGCCACCGATGAGCTGCTTCGAGCCCTGATCGAGGCCAACGAGCTGCAGCCTGATGACATCGTGAGTGCGCTCTTCACTGTCACCCACGACCTCGATGCCGCATTCCCCGCTCGCGCGGCCGAAGACTTCGGATGGAACATCGTCGCCCTGCTCCATGCCACGGAAATTCCCGTTCCAGGCTCGCTCCCGCGGTGTATCCGATTGCTGGTCCACGCCTACACCACCCGCACTCGGGCGGAAATCAAGCACTGCTATCTGCGCGGAGCCACGGTGCTTCGGCCCGACAGGGCGTGATCATCGTTCGAGTCACTGCCCGTGGAGCCGAACGATGGGTTCGCGGACACCCCTGGATCTACCGCAGCGATGTCCAGGACGAGCCCTCCGCGCCGGGGTTGGTCGGAGTCCAGGACCCCCGCGGCCGCTTTATCGGCCAGGCCCTGTACTCTCCCCGTTCGGAGATCCGCCTTCGGATGCTGGAACGCACCGAGCGCGCTGTGGATTTGGCCTGGTGGCGGGAACACCTCAGCCGCTGCGAGGAACGCCGCGCGGGCATCGATGCGACCGCCTATCGGTTAGTGCATGGCGAAGGCGACGGACTGCCCTCGCTCGTGGTGGATAAGTACGACCGCTGGCTGGTCATTCAGTTGCTCTCCGCCGGCCTGGATACCATGCGACTGGAGATCGTCGAGGCCCTGGTGGAGGTCTTCCATCCAGAGGGGATCCTCCTGCGAAACGATGCGCCAGTGCGCCGGCGGGAAGGCCTGACGGAGGCGTCCAGCGCCGGCTATGGGGATGTCCCCCGGGAGATCGAGGTCCGCGAGGGCCCGGTCCGCTACCTGGCCGCTCCTTGGGAAGGACAGAAGACCGGCGCCTTCCTCGATCAGCGCCCCAATCGGCTGCTCGCCGGTGTCCTGGCTCGGCCTGGCGGCCGGGCGCTCGACTGCTTCGCCTATCATGGTTCCTTTGCCCTTCATCTCGCGGGACGCGCTGGTAGCGTGCTCGCGTTGGATGAGAGCCGGGAGGCGCTCGACCGCGGCGCGGCCAATGCCGAGCTCAACCAGATAAGCAACATCGAGTGGCGCCTGGGAGACGCCTTCGAGACGCTGCGCAGCTTCGCGCGGGCCCGGGATCGGTTCGATACCATCGTGCTCGATCCTCCGGCCTTTGCCAAATCGCGCAGCGCGGTAGCGGCCGCGCTTCGGGGATATCACGAGATCAACCTCCGAGCCATGCGCTGCCTGGCGCCGGCCGGGATCCTGCTCACCGCCTCGTGTTCCGCCCATGTTCGCCTGCCGGAGTTCCTCGGCATGCTCGCCGACGCAGCGCGGGACAGCGGTCGCAGGGTCCTACTGCGCCAGGTCCTGGGCCAGGGCGAGGACCACCCCGAGGTGCTGACCATTCCTGAGACCGGCTATCTCAAGGGAGCGGTCCTCCAGTCCGATTAGAGCCTCTCCACCCTCCATCCTCTCCTCGCCTTTTCTTCGCGTTGACACTGGGGAGCGTGGTCACGAGTTTTGAGTACCGTGCCAGTAAGGGTTTCCCCTACGCCAGTCGCCGTCGTGGCGGCCCTGGAGTTCTCGTGCTGACTGCCGCCGCAATCCGCGGCACGCAGCGACGCCGGCGCACGCCGTACTCCGATAAGCAGCACTATCAGGAGTACGTGATGCAGCGCATCGAGGGATACAAGAACTCCATCGATCGCGACGAGCTGCTCCGCCTCGGTGACGAGGCCGCGTCGGAGCTTGCCGCTACCTCGGAGGGGCAATTCGTCCTCACCGAGGTCCTGATGTTGGAGACGGTGGACCGGCTGATCATGAAGCGGCTCGCCCTCCGACCCTATCGACGCTGGCGACAGCATTTCATCCGGCTTCGAGAAGCGCAGCGGACGCCCACGCACTGGGGCCTCGACCCGAGCTGTCCGGTGACTGCCCTGCTCCCCCGGATCGAGCCGCAGGACACCGCGCTGGTCGTCGGCGGCGCGGCCGAGCCCACGACCTACCTGCTGGCCGCGCACGATGCCGCGGTCACCTTTCTAGCGTCCGACCTGGGATGCGTCGAGCGGGTTGAGTCCCGTATGGCGGCGGAGTCGCTGGCGAGCCTCTTCGAGGCTTACGTCACGCAGCTCTGTCCCTGTCTGCCCACCTTTCTCTACGGCATCGAAGACCTCGATATCGTGGTACTCGATCCCGGTGTCCTGCTGAAGGTCAGCGCCGGCGATCGGGCCGAGTTCATCGGTGATCTTCAGCAACGAAGTCGGCCAGGCGGCGTGCACGTGCTCCTCGCCAGCTGTCGCGCCCTCGCACCGGCATCGCTTCGCGGGTTCTATGAAGGCTGGTCGGCTGAAGAGCTGGCCAAGCCCAGGCGGCGAAGCGGGAGTCATCGGCGGCCCGAGGGATTGGTGCTGACCAAGCCGCTGTGTCCCCGGGACACGTCAGCTGATTCTCCATCCGAGTCGGACTGACACGGACCAATCCCAAGACGTCCCCATAAGTCATTGAGTGTCATAGGGTACGAGCACGGGGCCCAACGGCACGCGGCCTGCCCGGAGAGGGATCGAAGCTCCGGCGCAGTTCTCCCGTAGAAGAGGTTCTGCTCGTGACCACTCTTCCGCTCATCCTCCCCTCCGTGCCGCTGGGAATCGTCATCAAGACCGGCGCTCCGGCCCCCAAGCCGGTTCGCTTCTGGGCCTATCTCTGGGCCGCTGATGAGGAGTCTGCGGACGACCACTGGCACAGGAGAGTTCCTAGCGAGCACGCCGTGTAAGCTTTAGATCCGCACAGTGGTGCGGACAGCGGCGCGCCGAAACACCTCCGAGCCTGGGCTCGGAGGTGTTTGTACGTTTGGGGCTATATTTCCGCCCGTCTCCTACCCGAGCCTCATGCGCGCTCTCGTCAAGGAAGGTCCTCGTCCCGGGATGGTGCTCCGGGAAGTCCCTAGCCCCACTTGTGGTCCAACCGACGTCCTCATCCGCGTGCGGCACGCCGGTGTTTGCGGCACCGATCTGCACATCTGGGAGTGGGATCACTGGGCCCGCAACCGGTTGAAGCCGCCAGTCGTCATCGGCCACGAGTTCGCTGGTGAGATCACCCAGCTCGGTCGCGAGGCCGACGCGGCAGGACTTCTCGCGGTCGGCGATCTGGTAACTGCTGAAGGGCATATCGTGTGCGGCCATTGTCTTCAGTGTCGGCTGGGCGCGGGACATCTCTGCCAGCGCACCCGGATCATCGGCGTCGATCGGGATGGGGCGTTCGCTGACTACATCGTGATGCCCGCGTCCAACGTGATCAAGCTCGACGGAATTCCCACCGAAATCGGCGCCATCATGGATCCGCTGGGCAACGCGGTCCACACCGTGCTCGAGGCAGATGTGCCCGGAAGCACCGTCCTGGTGCTGGGCTGCGGGCCGATCGGCTGCTTCGCGGTTGGGGTTGCGCGAGCCGCCGGAGCCTCCCTGGTGATCGCCAGCGACCTGAACCCGACTCGACTGGAACTCGCGCGTGCCATGGGGGCCCAGGTGACCCTGGACGCGAGGAGTGATAACGTGCTCGCCCGGGTTCGCGAGCTCACCGGGGGGGACGGTGTAGATCTGGTCTGCGAAATGAGCGGCCACCCGAGCGGTCACGCCCAGGCCTTTGCTGCGGCACGCCTCGGGGGTCGAGTCAATCTGCTCGGCACGCCTAGCCAGAATACCGAGGTCGACTTCGCCCGGGACGTGATCTTCAAAGGGCTCACGCTCTATGGAGTCACCGGGCGGAAGATGTATCAGACCTGGCAGCAGATGCGTCGCCTGCTCCACGCGGGACTGGTGGATCCCCGACCGGTAATTACCCACCGCTTTCCACTCGAGTGCATCGGCGAGGCGATTCAGGTCATCAAGGACGGGAGAGCCGGCAAGGTGATTCTGGAGATCGCGGCATGAAGGGCGGACTGCAGCGGCGACTCGAGGCAGAGCTGGAGCAATTCATCCGCGACGGGGTCTACAAGCGACTCAACTTCCTCGAGAGCCCACAGGACGCGCGGGTGCGGATGGAGGAGCGGGGTGAGGTCATTATCCTCTCGTCCAACAACTACCTCGGCCTGAGCAATCAGCCGGAAGTGATCGCGGCGGGCAAGCAGGCGCTCGATCGCTACGGCGCCGGCACCGCGTCGGTGCGCTTCATTTGCGGGACCTTCACCATCCATCGCGCCCTGGAGGCTGCCTGCGCCCGACTGGTGGGCACCGGTGCTTCACTCAGCTTTGTGAGCGCGTGGAGTGCCAACGAGGCGGTCCCGGCCACGCTCCTCGGCGAAGAAGACATCGTCATCAGCGATCAGTTGAATCATGCCTCAATCATCGATGCGGTGCGACTGGCCAAATCAATCACCAAGTGCCAGAGCGCGGTCTACCGCCACGCCGACCTTGCCGACCTGAAGGAACGGCTCACCAACGCAAGAGACCGGCGCGTGCGCCTGGTCATCACCGATGGGGTGTTCTCCATGGAGGGGGCAATTGCCCCACTGCCCGATCTGGTCGAGCTCTGTCGTCAGCATGACGCCGTGCTCATGGTTGACGATTCCCACGGCACTGGAGTGCTCGGGGCGCTGGGGCGTGGCACGGCCGAGCATTTCGATCTGGTGGGCGAGGTCGACATCATCACCTCCACCTTGGGCAAGGCGCTGGGAGGCGCTGCCGGCGGGTTCGTCGCGGCGACTCCCGCAGTATGTGACTACCTCACGCAACGAGCGCGACCCCAGCTCTTTTCCAACGCTCTGCCCCCCACGGTCGCTGGGAGTGCGCTTGCCAGCATCGAGTATCTCGAAGCACACCCAGAGCGGGTGCGACGGTTGGGGGAGAATGCGCGCTATTTCCGGGAGCGACTTCTCGAGCTGGGATTCAAGCCCCTGCCGGGTGAGACCCCCATCATTCCAGTCATCCTGGGAGAAACTGCCGCGGCGATCCGGATGAGCGAGCTCTTGCTGGCCGAGGGTGTTTTCGTGACCGGGTTCGGCTACCCGGTGGTGCCTCAGGGGCAGGCCAGGGTTCGTTGTCAGATCTCGGCGGCCCACAGCCGGGATGATCTCGATCAGGCATTGTCGGCGTTTCGGAAGGTTGGGAAGGAGTTGAAGCTGATTTAGGGCGGAAGGTGAAGCGAGCGGACGAACGGAGTACCGCCGCCCAGTACCGTCCGTCTCCCCACTGTCCGCCTCCCCGCCATCCGTCCTCCCCCGGCCCGCCTCTTGCACCTGCACCCCCTCCGACGGGCGGGGGAGTTTCGGAGTAGCCATCTGTAAGTCACGTAGCCACTAGCAGATAGCTGCGCCAGTTTTTCCCCTCCCCACCCGCGCTTTCCGGCAAATTTCCGCATTTTGACGTACCGTGCCGCGGAGGACGCGGTAGGCGCCAGGGCCCGCCTGGTGCGGACACCTTACGGAGGCAGTCTCTGATGCGCATGGTCATTCGAAGGATTCCGGTCGTGGCACTGGCTCTCTGCCTGGGCACGGCCCACCTCTCCGCCCAACAGCAGCCGGGCAACTCCACCTTCCAGTGGTATGTCGGTGGGCAGGGCGGCATCATGAACTTCGAGACCAGCGCGCAGGGTCGCTCGACGATCCCGATGGCCGGCGCCCACCTGCTGGTCACCGCGAAGCGGACCGGGCTCCTGCTTTCGGTCGAGCATGGCTTCGGCGACAACGAGGCAGAGGCGTACAACGTCACCGTCTTCGACAGCAACCAGAACGTTATCAGCAACCAAAATGTGGTAGGTTCGTTCAGCTATCTCCGGAAATACTCCGCGATGCTCATGGCCTTCCCCATCAAAGGCCCGGCGACCCCGTACTTCGGTCTGGGCGTCGGCATCATGAATGCCGGTGGTCATAACCCCGAGGACGATGTCGCCAACGAGCTGGGCAGCACCGGATTCGGCTCCTTCATGGCCGGGCTCAATTTCCGGGTGAGCCGTCTCAGCGCCTTCGGTCAGTATCAAGTGACCACAGGCGGCCGATTCCACGTTATCGACGTGGCCGGACCGATGAAGACCACCATCGTCTACTCAGGACGGATCCTGAAA
>Ga0075433_10003641_pt1 | contig 11912 bp, 10 predicted proteins | sample RhiMethybrSRZTD2_FD_75299 | JGI IMG/M metagenome (GOLD analysis project Ga0075433, IMG submission 75299) | Populus rhizosphere microbial communities from Tennessee, USA - Rhizosphere MetaG P. TD hybrid SRZTD2 | ecosystem: Host-associated > Plants > Roots > Rhizosphere > Soil | place: USA... | reverse complement strand
AGCCTTCTGCACCTGATCGATTACCCGCGCGAGCGCAACGGTGTCGGTTGGGGCAGAGTCGGCCCACGCAGCGCGGCTCGAAAGCACAAGCATCGAAGCGGCGATGCACAAATAGATACGCATGAATGCACCTCCCGAGAATCTCAACGCGCGACATGCGTCGGTGGCGTGATCGGCGACGGCCTTGGACGGGGATCCTGATACCGCCGTGCCGATGCAATTCTCGAACGACAGACGCTTGGCACCACGATCATGCTAAGAATCCACACCCTTTCCCGTCCGCGCTTGCCCGCCAAAGTCCGGGATTCCAAGCCCGCCCGATTGAGTCGCTCTCGTCCAAGGCCGCCGCAGCGCCTCAGCTCCCCTCGTCCCCCGCGCCCGGCGCGTGCTTCACCTCGACCGTCTGCTTGATCGGCGGCTGCTTGCCGTAGGTGAGCGTCACGGTGTACTTGCCGGGCTTCACGAACTCGGGCTGGCCGCTCCACTCGGGGCGGTCGATGCGCTCCTTCGAGTCACGCTGCAGGTCCCACACCACGCGGTGAAGCCCGGGGGTGCCGGGGCCGGTGAGCTGGCGCACGCCGCGCCCCGCGCTGTCGGCGACGGCGATGCTCACGCCGTCCCCGGTGAACGCCCGCACGAAGTAGTTGAAGTAGGCGCCGAACGCCGGGTTCCTCGCCGTGAACATGCGCTGGCCCCACACGCCGCCGATGGTGCGGTGCAGGTAGGCGGTGGCAGGCCGCGGGGCGAAGAACGTGACGGGATCGCGCAGCACGCCGTCGACCCAGTGCTCGAGCGGCGTGATGTCGTCGAGCACGTACACGCTGCGCCCGTGCGTGCCGATCACCAGGTCGCGCTCGCGCGGGTGGATCACGATGTCGTCCACCGCCACGGTCGGCAGCCCCTCCGCGAGCTTCACCCAGTGCGCGCCGCCGTCGAGCGAGGCCCAGATCCCGAACTCGGTGCCGGCGAACAGCAGCCGCGGGTTCGCGAGGTCCTCGCGCACCACGATGACGGGCGCGGTGCGCGGCAGGTCGCCGACGATCGAGCTCCAGCTCTTCCCGCCGTCGCGGGTCGCGAGCAGGTAGGGTGTGAAATCGTTGGTGCGGTGCCCGTCCACCGCGACGTACGCGGTGTTGGCGTCGTGGTGCGAGGACTCGATCCGGCTCACGTAGAGACCGGACGGCACGCCCTTCAGGTTCTTCGTGAGGTCGTTCCAGGTCTTCCCGGCATCCGGCGTCACCCATACCTTGCCGTCGTCGGTCCCGACCCAGATGGTTCCGGCTTTGAGCGGCGACTCGCTGAGCGTGACGATGGTGCAATGGGTCTCCGCGGCCGAGCCGCCGGTCGCCATCTGGTCGGGGTTCTTGGTGGTGAGATCGGGGCTCACCATCTCCCAGCGGTCGCCGCGCTCGTAGAGACGGAACAGGTGATCGCCGCCCATCCACAGCACGGTCGGGTCGTGCGGCGAGATCTGGAACGGCGTGTTCCAGTTGAAGCGGAACGTCGGCTCGCCCTCCTTGTTCGAGGGCCGGATGTGCCGCTCCTTGCCGGTCGCGAGATTCAGGCGGCGCAGGAATCCGCCCTGGGATTCGTAATACACGATGTCCGGATCCTTCGGATCCACCGCGACGTGGAACCCGTCGCCGCCGCCGAGGCAGAACCAGTCGTCGTTCAGGATCCCGTTGTGCTCCTGGTCGCCGATGAACGGTTCGGGCTCGAAGCGGGTCTTGCTCGGCCCGCCCCAGCTCTGGTTGTCCTGGAGTCCGCCGTAGATGAAGTAGGGATCGCGGTTGTCCAGCGCGAGGTTGTAGAACTCGCCGATCGCCAGGTTGTTGATGAAATCCCAGGTGGCGGCGCGGTCGTGGCTCACGAACGTGCCGCCGTCGGTGCCCAGCATGACGTGGTCGCCGTTCGCGGGATCGATCCACATCGCGTGGCAGTCGGGGTGCAGGTTCCGGGCGCCGCCGGCGCGGAACGAGCGGCCGCCGTCGTCCGAGATCCAGAGATCGGTGCCGAGCAGGTACACGCGGCTCGAGTCGGTCGGCTGGATCCGGATCTGGCTGAAGTAGAACGGGCGCGGCGCGAAGTTGCTGAGCCGCTCCCAGTGGTCACCGCCATCCTCGCTGCGGAACACCCCGCCGGCGCGGCTCTTCTCCTCGAACTCGGCGATGTGCCCGCCGAGGTCCGACTCCACCACCGCCATCACGAGCCGTGGATTGCGGCGGTAGATCGAGAGCCCGATGCGCCCGGTCTCCTCCGGCAGTCCGTTCGTGAGCTTCTTCCACGACTTGCCGCCGTCCAGGGTGCGGAAGATGCCGCCGGTCTTCCCGCCGGCGGTGTAGGACCAGGGCGTGCGCTTGCGGGCGTACATCGCGGCGTAGAGCACGTTGGAGTGCGCCGGATCCATCGCCAGGTCGCATGCGCCGGTGCGCGCGTCGACTTTCAGCACGTGGCTCCAGTGCTGGCCGGCGTCGCTGGTCTTGAACACGCCGCGCTCGGGGTTCTCGCCCCACAGCCGGCCGAGCGCCGCCACGTAGAGCACATTGCTGTCGGCGGGGTCGGCGACCACGCGCGCGATCGCGCTCGTGGCCTCGAGCCCGACCTGCTCCCACTTGCCGCCGCCGTCGAGCGAGCGATAGACGCCGTTCCCCCACGAAGATGAATTGCGGCTGTTGGCCTCGCCGCTGCCCACCCACACCACGTCGGGATTCTTCTGCCACACCGCGACCGCGCCCACCGACGCCACCGCTTCCTTCTCGAACACGGCGCTCCAGGTCGTGCCCATGTTCCCGGTCTTGAACAACCCGCCGGTGCCGAGCGCCATGAAGAACGCGGCCGGGCGCTTCTCCACCACCGCGAAGTCGGAAACTCGGCCGCCGCAGTTCGCGGGACCGACCGGGCGCCACGCCAGGTCCTTGAGGAGCAGCGGCTCGAGCGCGACCGCCGGGGCCGCCGCCTTCGCCTTGGTTTTCCCGGCGGAAGCTTCTCGCTTCCCCGCCTTTGCGGCGTGCGCGGCGCCGGACTTGGGTGCAGGCGCCGCCGACGAGAGCGTGAGCGCGACGAGACACGCGCCGGCCATGAGCGCAGCGCGAACGGGGGACGGGCTCATCGGTTTCCTCCAGGCCGATGCGGGCGGCCGCCCGTGCTACTTCACGTCCATCAGCTCGACTTCGAACTGCAGCGTGGCGTCCGGGGGAATCACAGGCGGATAGCCGCGCTCGCCGTACCCCATCGAGGACGGGATGACCAGCTTGCGCTTGCCGCCGACTCTCATCCCCTTCACGCCTTCCTCCCAGCCCTTGATCACGCGGCCTGCGCCGAGCTGAAAGACGATCGGGTCGCCGCGATCCAGCGAGCTGTCGAACTTGGTCCCGTCCATGAGCCACCCGGTGTAGTGCACGGCGATGGTGTTGCCAGTTTCAGCAATCGGCCCGCTTCCGACCTTGATATCCGTCACCTTGAGCCCGCCCTGGAGGGTGCGCTCCTGCCCTTCGGTCGCCCCGCTGGTCGCGGCAGGCGAAGTGGCGGCGGGCTCGCTCTTCGCGGCGTCACCCGTGGTGGTAGCGGCAGCGCTGGTCGTGGCGGACTGGTCCTTCGTGCTGGTCTGCTGGCAGCCCAGGACCGCGAGCCCGGCGAGCAACATGAGCCAGAGCGTGAGTTTCCTCATGACGAGACTCCTTTCGAAGAGAAGTAGAGAGCGTTTCTTGCGGAGGAAGGACGCGAAACCGTGCCACATCCGGGGAGCGCCATCAAGCGCTGGAGACCCGTGAGGGAGCGTGGACCGCGCTCCGGATTCGCGTCTCAAGTCCGGCCGGAACCGGGCCGATGAGTGGATGACGAGGATCGGTGCCGATCCATGATTGCCCTGGGAGGGGCTCCCACTGCCCGGGCCAGGGCCGACGCCGTCGGAGGAGCGTTCATGCCGGACATCAACAGGATCGTCGCCCATGCCCGCGACGGGAAACTCCTCAAGGGCACGACGCGCGACTTCTTCCCCAACCGCCCGCTCTTCCACATCCAGCCCGCGGACGGCAGCCCGCCCGTCGAGGTGCGCTGCAAGACGCTGAAGGCAGCGTTCTTCGTCAAGGAATTCGGCGGCGATCCCAAGCGCCAGGATCCGGTCGGCTTCCTCACCAGCCCCGCCGAGACCAAGCAGGGCATGAAGATTGCAGTGCGGTTCAAGGACGGCGAGCTCCTGTGCGGCTACTCGCTCACCTTCTCCGTGGACCGCGAAGGGTTCTTCATGTTCCCGGCGGACCCCAAGAGCAACAACATCCGCATCTACGTCATGACCGCCGCGACCGCCGAGGTCAAGGCGGGCGCCGAGGCCGAAGCGCTGGTGAAGCGCTCGCTCGAGCAGCGAAAGAGCAAGGACGAAGCCGCCTGACCTGACCGCGGCAAGGATGCCGTGGTACGCGACGCCCGGCTCGCATCGAGCCGGGCGTTCGCGTTGAAGGGCCGCGCCGGAGGGCCTCCCCGGGTGCCCTTAGGGTTGTGCTTTCGCGCCATCTCGGATAGGTTGGCCCGCCGCGCCGAAATCGGCGCACACTCACGTACCCACCGGAGCCCCATGACCTCGTTCAAGCACCGCCTGCGCCGCAAGCGCGCAAAGCAGAACCGCCGGAAGAAGCAGGTGAAGAAGCGCGCGGCGAAAAAAGCCCGCCGCCGCTAGCGCGCGGCGGTCAGCTCCCGGACCGGGATGCGGCCTTGGCCGTGTCCCGTAGCCAGCGCACGTAAGCCCACAACGCGTCCACGTCGCCGGGCTCGAGGTGCCGCTCGAACCCCGGCATGTGGAGCACGGCGCGGCCCAGGAACCAGCGCGCCACCGGATTCGTCTCGAAGCGCCGGCTCACGCCGCGCTCGACCCACTCCCCGAACTCGGTGCGATCCTTCACCAGCTCGGGGAAGTCGCGGCCGTCCCACGACGGCACGTAGCCCTTGAGCGAGCCGGGATTGGGCCGCGCGAAGCGCCCGCCCGGGCCGTGACAGCCGTCGCAGCCGAGCGCGTGGCTGCGTTCGAGCCCGCGGTGCACGAGCGAGTCATCGGGCTCGGGCTCCTGGGCCATGGCCTCGACGAACGACACCAGGTCCTCGATCTGGCCCGCGCGGAACCGCCGCCCGAAGGCCGGCATGCGCAGCGTGCCGCGGGCGCGCTCCCGCCGCCAGGTCTCGCTGACGCGCTTGGTCTCGGTCGAGCCGTCGTGGATCCACTCGCGGATCTGGTCGCGGCTCTTCGCGTACATCATGACGTCGCCCTCGAAGTTGGGGGCGGTCTTGTCGAGGCGACCGGGGTTGGCGGTGCCGCGCGTGCCCTCGGGGCCGTGACAGGCGAAGCAGCCGGTCGCGAGCGCGAGCCGGCGCCCGCGCTCGGCGGGCGGAAGGTTGGGGCGAAACGTCATCGCCGCGGCGATCAGCGCCACGAGCACCACGGCAGCCAGCGCGAGACGGAGCTTCATCGAAGCGGCCTGCTCCTATGCGAAACGGGCGCGTGGCGAACGTCGCCCACGCGCCCGTGCTCGCACGATGAGTGCTATTGCTTGGCGGCGGTCGTCGCTGCCTTGACCGCGGTCACGTCGATGATCTTGGCGCCGTTGCGCTCCCCGACCGTACCCGTGACCTCGACCATCGCCGACATCATGTCCTTCGCCGAATTGTAGGCGTCCGGATTGTCGTGGTTCAGGGTGAGAAGGTAGAGCTTGTTGTCGGACGTGAGCAGGCCCATCGGCATGCCGCCGGCGACGCACTTGGTCGCGCAGTCCTTGTGCTTCTCGCCCTTGGCTTCGTGCGACACGTAGCAGCCCATGTCGACCAGCTCGCCCTTGAGCGTCACCGGCTTGGGCGCCGCCTTCGCCGTCTTCGCGGACTCACTCGCCACCGCCACGACCGCGAACGCCAGCGCGCCCACGAGGACCAGCGTACCCAGTACACGCTTCATTGCGTGACACCTCCTCCTGCATGGTTACGGCCGAGGGAGAGCGTCTCTCCCCCCCTACTTCCGTTCAATCGATACGACCAAATGCGCGACAAGGCAAGCGCAGACTCCCGCTCACCGCAGGAGCTTGACCGCGGATTGACACTGGGGATCGCGGGCATCGGCCGGCCGCGGACGAGGCGGCTCCGAGCGCGGCGCCGTTAGCTGAGGTCGAGGAACTTGAGGTCGAGCGGGCCGAACAGGCCGCCGCCCTGGCCGCCGAACAGCTCGTTCCCGCGCCGCAGCGCGTCCGACGCCACGTCCATGATCGGGAGCCCGATGTCCTCGCATGCCGCCACGCGGGGCGTGGTCGGGAGCGCGTAGCGCTCGCTCGCGAGGTAATCCTCGAACTCGTCGAGGGTCCAGGCGAACAGGGCGTCCACCTCCCAGACCAGACGTACTTCCTTTCCGCGCGTGAGGTCGGGCGGGTCGTCGGGCCCCGCGGGCTTGAGCTGGCCCACGGCGCAGCAGTCGCAGCCGAACCAGAACTCCAATTCGCCCTCGAGCTTCAGGTTCTGGGCCACGCGCGCCTCGGTCGGCGCATCCTTCCAGACGTTGGTGAGCAGTTCACTGAGAGCAAACTGGAAGCGCAACAGGGCGCGCGGGTCGTCGTTGGCGGCACCCTTCAGGCCGGTCGCCAGCACCCGCAGGTTCCGGATCGCCTCGAGCCGCGCCCACGGAGAGCGCCGGTTGCAGAGTGCGGTCAGGTTCTTGAGCGTGCCCTCGAGCCGCTCGCGCACCACGGTCAGGAGGTCGGCGAACGACCCCTCGCCCTTCTCCAGAAACTCCACGTTGCGCCTCATCGCCTGGTTGAGCGGCAGATAGGCGGAGCGCAGCGTGGACCAGTCTTCGGTCAGGCGTTGTTTGGCGATGACGTCCCAGTCAGCCATGATCTCTCCCTCATCGGCCCGATGGATCACGCGCCTCGTGGCGCCGACTGGAAGTATAGCGAACTCGCCGCGCGCGGGTCCAACCCCGCGCTACGCGGAGGGCGCGAGATCGCGGCGCACCGCCGCGACGCGCGGCGGGATCTCGACCGTGACGCGCACGCCCGCGTCGCTCGAGGCGCGCGCGGCGTCGAGCGCGCTCTGCACCGCGACCGCGTCGTCGAAGTCGGGCTCCATCGCCTGCTCCCCGCGCAGCGCGCGGTGGAGACGCTCGATCATCACCTCGAACGGCGCGACCAGCGCCGGCTCGCCCGCGCGCGGGGTGAGCTCGAGCGCCTCGGGCAGCTCGATCTCCTCGGGCTCGCGCCCGGCTGCGATCCGCCACAGTCGGTAGCCGGTTTCGTCCCAGCGCAGCGCGGCCTCGCTGCCGTGGATCTCGAAGCGCTCCCAGCGGTAGGGCGTGGTGGCGTCCAGGTTCACGAGCCCGGTCGCGCCGCCCGCGAACTCGTAGTGGACCGTGCATGCATCGTCCGCGGTCGCAATGCCCGGCTCGGGCAGCTCCGCGGTGGGGCCGCGCCGCGGCTGGAGCACGCGCACCGTCGCGAGCACGGAGCGCGGCTCGCCGAAGAAGGTCCGCAGGCAATCGGTGTGATGGGAGCCCAGCGCACCCAGCACGCCGCCGCCGCGCCTCCGCTCCGAGAGCCAGGTCATGCCGCGCGATTCGGGCCGGTGCCAGATCGGGTAGCGCCCCAGGATCTCCCCGCGCCGCGGCGTCCCGATCGCGCCCTCCTTCACCAGCGCCAGCGCGTGGCGGCGCGCGGGGAAGAACCGGAACTCGTGGTTGATCGCGGCCACGCGTGAGAGCGCGAGCGCCTGATCCCGCACCTCGGCGGCCTGGAAACGGTGGAGCGCGGTGGGCTTCTCGCACAGCAGGTGCGCTCCGCGCTCGAGCGCGGCCATCGCCATGGGATGGTGGAGGTAGGGCGGCGTGACCACGCTCACCAGGTCGGGCGACTGCTCCTCCAACAACCGCCGCCAGTCCGCGCTCGCATGCGGGATCCCGAGCTCACGCGCCACGCGCCGGGTCTTCTCCTCCGATGTGCCCGCGAGGCCGACCAGCGCGAAGCCGGGATGCCGCCCGAACGCGACCGCCTGGACGGTGCGTCCGAAGCCGGTACCGAGGATGACCACCCGGAAACGATCCATGCGCGAAGCTCCTTTTTTGCTATTCTGCTGGCGGCTCGAGCGTGAACTTCAAGGGCGAGCCTCACCCGCGATCGCGCAGACGCGCGACCGCTCACCCCCCGCCCACTGCCGAGCCCACGGGAGGATATCTCATGCGCGACCCGCGCAATGCCACGCTCGCCCGCGTCATCGTCCGCCACTCCACCCGGCTCGAGCCGGGCGAGGCCATCCTGATCGAGTCGTTCGACCTCACGTCGGGCCTGGTGCTCGACCTGGTCGACGCCGCGTTCGACGCCAAGGCGATCCCGATCGTCTATCTGCGCAACAACGCGGTGAACCGCAGCCTGATGCGCCGCGCCACCGAGAAGCAGTTCAAGATCCAGAGCGAGATCGAGCTGTTCCAGATGAAGCAGGTGCAGGCCTACGTCGGCCTGCGCTCCACCGAGAACAGCTCGGAGCTGGGCGACGTGCCGGGCGACAAGACCACGCTGCATTCGAAGATCGTGGCGCATCCGGTGCACATCGACTACCGCGTGAACCACACCAAGTGGGTGGTGCTGCGCTATCCCACGCCCTCGATGGCCCAGATGGCGAACATGAGCACCGAGGCGTTCGAGGACTTCTTCTACCGCGTGTGCACGCTCGACTACAGCCGCATGTCGGACGCCATGGCGCCGCTGGTGGAGCGCATGAAGCGCACCGACCGCGTGCGGCTCAAGGGTCCGGGCACCGACCTCGAGTTCAGCATCAAGGGCATCGGCGTGGTGCCGTGCGAAGGGCGGCGCAATCTCCCCGACGGCGAATGCTTCACCGCGCCGGTCCGGGACTCGGTGAAGGGCACGATCACCTACAACACACCCTCGCTCCATCTCGGCGTCACCTACGAGCAGCTGAGCTTCACGTTCGAGGGCGGAAAGATCGTGCGCGCCAAGGGCAATCCCCAGAGCAAGCTCGACGAGCTGCTGAACAGTGACGAAGGCGCGCGCTACATCGGTGAGTTCTCGCTCGGGTTCAATCCCTACATCCTCACGCCGATGAAGGACACGCTGTTCGACGAGAAGATCGCGGGCTCGCTCCACTTCACGCCGGGACAGGCCTACGGCATCGCCGACAACGGCAACCGCTCCCAGGTGCATTGGGACCTGGTGCTGATCCAGCGCCCCGAGTACGGCGGCGGCGAGATCTGGTTCGACGGCGAGCTGATCCGCAAGGACGGGCGTTTCGTCGTGCCGGACCTCGAGGGGCTGAACCCCGAGCGCCTGACCTCGGAGGCCCCGCGCGAGCTGGCGGTGACGTAGGCTGATCCAGCTCCAGGACCTTCGCTACTCGATCGGCGATCGCGTGCTGTTCGACCGGCTCAGCTGGGTGCTGAGCCCGGGCGACCGCGTCGCGCTGGTCGGCCCCAACGGCGCCGGCAAGACCACGCTGCTGCGCGTGATGCTGGGCGAGCTGCGACCCGACTCGGGCGCGCGCGTGCTCGCCCGCGGCACGCGGCTCGGCTACCTGCCGCAGGAGGCGGCCGAGTCCTTCGAAGGCAGCGTGCTGGGCCGGGCGATGGAGGCGCATCGCCAGCTGCTCGGGATGCGCGAGGAGCTGGACGCCCTCCACGCAGAGCTGTCGGGTATCGCGCCCGACGACCCGCAGCTCCCCGCCCTGCTCGAGCGCGCGGGCGAGCTCCAGCACCACCTCGAGCTTTCAGACGAGCACGCGCTCGAGCCCGAGGCGCGCCGCGTGCTCACCGGGCTCGGATTCTCGCTGCGCGACCAGGACCGGCCGCTCGCCGAGTTCTCGGGCGGTTGGCGCATGCGCGCGGCGCTCGCCGCGCTGCTGCTCACCGACCCCACCCTGCTGTTCCTGGACGAGCCCACCAACCATCTCGACCTGCCGGCGATGGAGTGGCTCGAGGACTACCTGGAGGAGTTCCACGGCGCGCTGGTCGTGGTCTCGCACGATCGCGTGTTCCTCGACCGCGTGGCCACCGAGGTGCGCGAGCTGGACCTGGGCGCGCTCTCCGAGTACGCCATGACGTTCACCCAGTACCTCGAGGAGCGCGAGCTGCGGCGCGAGCGCCTGGAGGCGGAGAACATCCAGGTCGAGAAGCGCATCGCCCAGCTCTCGCGCTTCGTCGAGCGCTTCGGCGCCAAGAACACCAAGGCCTCGCAGGCCCAGAGCAAGCGCAAGATGATCGCGCGGCTCGAGAAGCAGCGCGTCGTGCTGCCGCACCGCCCCAAGCGCATCCGCTTCCAGTTCCCGAACCCGCCGCACGCCGGCCGCAACCTGGTGCGGCTGCGCGACGCTTCGTTCGGCTACGAGACGCGCGACGTGTTCGCGGGCGCGGGGCTCGAAATCGCCCGCGACGACAAGGTGGCGATCGTCGGGGCGAACGGGGCCGGCAAGACCACGCTGCTGCGCGTGCTCGGCGGACAGCTCGCTCCGCGCGGCGGAGAGCGCGAGAGCTACCCGCACACCAAGCTCGGATACTTCGCCCAGCACGCGGCCGAGACGCTCGACCCCAGGCACACCGTGCTCGAAGCGCTCGAGGAGATCGCGCCGCCCGAGTGGCGCCCGCGGCTACGCCACCTGCTCGGCAGCTTCCTGTTCTCGGGCGACGACGTGCTGAAACCGTGTCGCGTGCTCTCGGGCGGCGAGCGCCAGCGCGTTGCGCTCGCCCGCATCCTGCTCGAGCCCGCGAACCTGCTGCTGCTCGACGAGCCCACGCATCACCTCGACCTCGCCGGCAAGGAGGTGCTGGAGGAGGCGCTCGAGCAGTATCCGGGCGCGATCGTGGTGGTGACGCACGATCGCTCGCTCATGGCGCGGCTCGCCACCCGGGTGATCGAAGTGAACGATGGGCGCGTGCGCCTCTACGCCGGCGGCTACGACGACTACGAGCAGGCGCGGCTCGCGCGGGTCGCGGGCGCTGCGCCCGCGCAGCGCGGGAGCGACGGGCGGGCGCTCGCGGAGAAGGGGGGCTCGAGCCGCGGTCGGGCGCCGGCGCGCGCCGGCGCGCTGCCGGAGCGGGCCGCGCGCAGGCCGGCCGCGGCTTCCGGCGCGCGCGGCGCGGGCGCGGGTGGGCGCGCCGCCGAGCAGCAGCGCGCCAAGGAGCTGAAGCGTGTCGAGCGCGACATCGAGACGCGCGAGGAGCGCGTGCGCGCGCTCGAGAGCCAGCTCGCCGATCCCGGCGTCTACCACGACGGCGCGCGCGCGAAGGAGCTGGTCGCAGAGTACGAGCGCCTGCGCGCCGAGCTCGAATCCCTGTGGCAGCGGATCGGGGAGCTTTGACCCCGGCCGATTGACTCCCCTTGCGCGCGCCGCTAACGTGCCGCGCCATGGCCGACGTCACCCTGCGCAGCTACGTCTTCCTCGACGATCTCCAGCCCCAGCTCGCAGCCTTCATCGGCACCACCGCGCGCGGCTTCCTGCCGGTGGCCGGCGACGCATCGATGTTCATCGAGACCGCCCCCGGGCTCATCATCAACCGCATCACCGACGTCGCCCTCAAGGCCACGCAGTGCACGCCCGCGATCATGGTGGTCGAGCGCGCGTTCGGGCTGCTCGAGATCCATCACCGCGACAAGGGACAGGTGCAGCTCGGCGGCGAAGCGGTGCTGGGCTACCTCAAGATCTCGGAAGCCGACCGCTTGAAGCCGCGCGTGGTCTCGGACCAGGTGATCCGTGCGGTCGAGCCCTACCACGCGCAGGTGATCAACAAGAGCCGCTACGGCGACATGCTGATCGCGGGCGAGAGCCTCTTGATCCTCGAGACCGAGCCCGCCGGCTACATCGCGTTCGGCGCCAACGAGGCGCTCAAGGCGGCGCGCGTGAAGCTCATCGACGCCTCCCTGTTCGGCGCATACGGGCGCCTCTAC
>Ga0075433_10003639_pt1 | contig 11914 bp, 11 predicted proteins | sample RhiMethybrSRZTD2_FD_75299 | JGI IMG/M metagenome (GOLD analysis project Ga0075433, IMG submission 75299) | Populus rhizosphere microbial communities from Tennessee, USA - Rhizosphere MetaG P. TD hybrid SRZTD2 | ecosystem: Host-associated > Plants > Roots > Rhizosphere > Soil | place: USA... | reverse complement strand
GTCGAGGCGGTCGCTGACGGAGTCACCGAGCTCGCACCGGGAGATTACGTCGTCGCATCGGTTCGCCGGCCGGGCTCGAGTATCTATGACGCCATCGGCCTGCAGGACATGACGACCGACGACGTCTACTTCGAGCGCGGCATCAACCTCCGCCACGGCTTTCTGGCGGAGTACTACGCCGACAGTGCGGACTATCTCGTGAGGCTCCCGAAGGAGCTGCGGTCCGTCGGCGTTCTGATGGAGCCGACGAGCGTGGCCGAGAAGGCGATTGGTCAGGCGTTCGAGATCCAGCGGCGGCTCCGGGTCTGGCAGCCGAAGCGCGCGCTCGTGCTCGGGACGGGCACGTTAGGCCTTCTCGCGTCGATGATCCTCCGGCTGCGCGGAATCGAGGTCGTCGCCATGGGACGCACGGCGCGGCCGTATCTCAATGCCGATCTGCTCGACGAGATCGGCGTGCGCTATCTGTCGACCGCGGACGTCAGCATCGCCGAAGCATCCAGGTTGCACGGCCCCTTCGATCTCATCCTCGAGGGCACGGGTTTCTCGCCGCTCGCCTTCGAGGCGATGGAAGTGCTTGGCAAGAATGGCGTCCTCGTTCTCGTGAGCGTCACGGGAGGGGATCGCCGAGTCGACGTGCCGGCGGACCGGATCAACCAAGGCTTCGTGCTTGGCAACAAGGTCGTCGTCGGCAGCGTGAACGCGAGCCGCGCTGACTTCCTTGCCGGAGTCGCCGATCTCGCCCAGGCCGAGCTGTCGCATCCGGGCTGGTTAGGAAGGCTGCTAACACATCCGGTGAAGGGGTTGGAGAACTACCGGACGCTCCTCGACACACTGACGATGGGAAAGAACGCGATCAAGGTCTATTGCGAAATTGCCGACCTCGACGCGCGGTGAACAGGGCAAGAAAAAAGAACGAAAGACCTGACACGGATGAACCACGATCACCACGATGACACGGATTTGTTCCGAGGACACCGAACCGCCACGGCACCGGAACCAGTTCTTTTTTGTTTTTGACAACACAACCGAGCGGTTGCTCGGCGACAGTACGCGTCGGTGCCAGCGACGTCAATCCGCGAAATCGTCGTGATCGTGGTTGATCCGCGTTATGTCTTTGACCTTCTCATTCGACAGGTTCCGTTAACGCGGGCAAACCCGGATTGACGCAGCTTGCTCCGCGTCGGGATCGAGCTCCGCGCACTGAGTGCCATTGGAACCTCTCGGGTCGGCCTGGCATTACAGCCGCCAGACCCGACCCGAGATACCAATGTTGAAGCCTGCACTTTCCGAGATTCGAGACCCTCACCGTCGAGCTCCTCGCTCCGGTCTGAACCTCGTCGCTGCCTCCGCTGACCAGCGCGGCTTTCTCGTCATCTACGAGCGCCCCGGCAGCCACCTGAACCTCGCCGACGTCTACGAGCTCGCCGGCATGGCCGTCGTGGCGTGACTATGCGGGATCAACGTATCACACGCATCGTCATCCTCGGCGGGGGATTCGGTGGCCTGTCGGCCGCGCGAGAGCTCGAGCGACTCCTCGCACGAGACGCCGATGTCGAGATCACGCTCGTGAATCGGGAGAACTTCTTCCTGTTCACGCCAATGTTGCACGAGGTGGCGGCAAGCGACCTCGATCTCGCAACGATCGTGAGCCCACTTCGCCGGTTGCTGAAGCGCACGCGGCTGTTCATTGGCACCGTCGAGGACATCGACGTCGACGCGCAGACCGTGACCGTCGCGCATGCCGGTGGGCTCCATCGTCACGAGCTCGAATACGATCACCTCGTCGTGGCACTTGGCGCGATCACGAACTTCTACGGCATTCCGGGCCTCGCCGAGCATGCGACCACCATGAAGTCGCTCGGGGACGCGATCGAGCTGAGAAACCAGCTCATCGCGCAGCTCGAGGAAGCGGACTTCGAATGCGCGACCGATGTTCGTCAGCCGCTGCTAACTGTCTTAGTCGCTGGCGGCGGATTCGCCGGCGTAGAGACGGTCGCGGCAGTCAACGATTTCGTGCGCGAGGCCGTCCGCTTCTATCCGAACATCACGCAGCGCGACGTGCGCGTCGCCGTCGTGCATCCCGGGCCGTACTTGCTGCCGGAGCTCGGCGAAGAGTTGGGCACGTACACGCAGGCGCGGCTGGCCGAGCGAGGAGTCGAGGTGCTGTTGAACACGCGCGTGACGGGCATCAACGACTCGCGCACCGTCCTCAGCAACGGAATGGAGATCGATGCGCGAACGGTCGTCTGGACCGCCGGCATCTCCGCCAATCCGATTCTCGATTCCATTCCGTGTGAGCGCTCCCGCGGGCGGCTGGTCGTGAACGAGTTCCTGCAGTCGCCCGACATGCCTAACGTCTGGGCCGTCGGCGACTGCGCGAGCATTACCGATCCCGTCACGGGGCAGACGTATCCGCCGACCGCGCAGCATGCGCTGCGCGAAGGAGCGTGCGTCGCCAGAAACATCGCCGCCGACCTCCACGGCAGTGCGAAGACGGCCTTCTCGTTCTCGACCATCGGGCTGCTCGCCGCGATCGGCCGGCGCACGGGTGTGGCGAACGTGCTGGGACTCAAGTTCTCCGGCTTCGTCGCCTGGTGGCTCTGGCGAACGATCTATCTCGCGAAGCTGCCGCGCCTCGAGAAGAAGGTCCGCGTCGCGCTGGATTGGACGCTCGACATCCTGTTCGCGAAGGACCTCGTGCAGTTTGGCACCCGCCGCGCCCCCGTGATCTCGCGACGTGAGACGTTGGCGCTCATGCGCGAAGAGCCGGCAAACGAAGTTGGAACCATCCCGTCCGCGGCGAGCTTATAGCCGGCGAAGCAACACAGCGCATTCGCCCTCGCTTAATGCCACAGGAAATCCCAGGAGAAGTACCATGCGTAAACGCAACGCCATCATCGGACTCGCCATTGTCGCCGTCGTCGGCGGCTGGTACGCCTTCCGCCCCGAGCGGCTGTTCGTGAACAAGACCGTCAACGAATCGCTCGGCGCCGTCACTCCCACGTCTGGATCGACGCCAGCAGCTGCGACTGCGCCAGCGACGCTCGCTATGGGCAGCTTCCACAGCAACGCGCACGACACGCGCGGCATGGCTTCCGTGATCGACGTCGGTGGAGGCCATCGCGTGCTCAGGCTCACGAACTTCGCAACGTCGAACGGACCTGACGTGCGCGTCTATCTCGTCGCCGCGGCGGATGTCCAGGACAACTCCACGGTCAAGAGCGTGGACCACGTCGAGCTCGGCCCGATGAAGGGCAACATCGGCGATCAGAACTACGACATCCCGTCGACGGTCGATCTCGAGAAGTACCGCACTGTCACGATCTGGTGCAAACGATTCGGCGTGAACTTCGGCAGCGCTCCGCTCGCGAAGAGCTGACATCGCCCAGCGCACAACCACTAGCCAGTCACCAATACCAATGATCTCCTCACGTTTCGCGCAGATCGCCTTTGCGGCGATTGCGCTCGCCCCGGCCGCGGCGCCCGCACAGTACGGCGCTGGCCGCGAAGTCACCTTCACGATCCGTGTCGAGAACGTCTCGACGCCCAAGACCCTCAAACTGTCCAACGGCATGACGGCGCCCGCGCCGACCGCACCGCTCCTCTGGACGATCACCGACGACGGCAACCCGCTCTTCACGCCCGGCAAGCCGGACCGTGGTCAGGGGCTCGAGCGCCTTGCAGAAGACGGCAACCCCGGCGTCCTCGCCGACTATATCGTGCAGAACCTGAAGAGCGTCGTGCACTCGGGCGTTGTCACAGTGCCCTCGGGCGACAACGGCCCTGGCCCGATCACGCCCGGCAAGGCGTACGAGTTCACCATCTCGGCGGCGCCAGGCCAGCGCCTAACGCTCGCCATGATGTTCGGCCAGTCGAACGACCTGTTCTACGCGCCGGGGCCAGAGGCAATCGCCCTGTTCGACGCGAAAGGCAAGCCGCTGACGACCGACATCACGTCACAGCTGCAGCTCTGGGACGCCGGCACGGAGGTCAATGAGGAGCCAGGACTCGGCCCGAACCAGGCAGCCCGGCAGCCAGCCCCGAACACCGGCCCGGCCGAGCACGGCAACGTCATGCTGGTGAAAGATCAGTTCCACTATCCGTCGGTGCGCGAGGTCGTCCGCGTCTCGGTCAAGCCGAGCATGTCGACCGCAGCGGCCAGGTAACCGCAACCCCACTCGACCGGGATCGGCTCACCGCCGATTCCGGTCGGAGCGCCTAACGCAACCATGGCTCAATCTCTCGCGCTCAGATCCGAACGCAGCCTCCTCCCGCCGGAAGTAACGGACGAGCTGCGTGATGCCCTTTCTCGGCGGCAAAAGGAGTTACCCGCCCGGTGGCTCGCCGCGGTGGACGCCGCCGCTCTCCGCGACAGCGGTTCATTGCCGAGCCACGAGCATGAGTCACTGGAGCGGGAGTTGGGACTCGCCATCCTGCGTGACCGGCTGCCTGATGCACGTCCGCGCGGGGTCGTGTGCATCCAACCGAGTGCCTCCTCCAGCGTAAACCTCACGTTGGCCGACGCACTGTGCCAGCGTGGCTCCGTCATGTCGATCGGTGCGTCCGAGGTGGACGCGAAGCTCGCCGTCGAGATGATCGAGCGCATCGCGTCGAGCGGCATCTGTGAGTCCTCGTCTGCCGTCGCCTGCGATTGCACGATCGAGCTGCCACTGCCTGACCGGTTCCCGCGCCCCCGGGTCTACCTTTGCCTCGGCAACGTCCTCGGCGCCACCACGGCGGTTGGCGCGGTCAGACTCCTCCGCATTCTGCGCACGACGATGACTCCGGGCGACAGCCTCATCCTCGGGCTCGAGCCACGGCAGAACACCCCGGGTCATGCGCTCTCCGACGAGGAATTCCAAGCCTCCGCGTCGCGACATCTCGGCGCTCTCGGTGTGGTCAATTCGACGGTCGGCGTCGGCTTCGACCTCTCGCGCTTCGATTTCAGGGCGAACTACGACGGCGAGAACAATCGGGTCGAGACGCACCTTGTCGCGCGCCGGGCACACGAGGTCGAGGTGCCGGGAGTGTGCACAATTCGGCTACGGAAAGGGGAATCGATCCGAACGTCCGTCAGGTGCCTGTTCGATCGGAATCGCGTGGCCGCGATGCTGACCGGCGTCGGCCTCACGCTCCGTGACTGGACAAGCGACGCCGAGGGGCAATACGTCGTCGCCCTGGCAACACCGGCGGTCTGACTCATGTACCCGGCTGCCCCGGCTGTCGACTCGGTGTGGGCCGGCTGGGCCAGCGACTTCTCGTTGGAACTCTTTTGGCCGGGGCGGCATTACAGATCGACGAATCCTTGTCGCCTGATCGCGCTACGCCGTACCGTGCACGACATGCCCACCGAGTCGGACAGCCTGATGGACGATCGTCCCGCCGAACGAACCGCAACCGCGCAGGCGGCTGCCCCGCTCGGCGCGGATGAGTTCCAGGCGCTCCTCGTGGAGGTTTTGCCGTCGGCGTTCGGATACGCCTTGCGCCTGACGCGAAACCGGGCAGACGCCCAGGACCTCGTGCAGGACGCTGCGCTCCGGGCGTTCCGGGCGATGAAGACGTTCGAAGCTGGTACGAACTTCAAGGCGTGGATCTTTCGTATTCTCACGCGATGCTTCTGGGCCAATCACCGTCGCCGGCAGCGGCGACCGAACACCGTCGACTTCGATGACACACCGGACCTCTACCTCTACGCGCGCTCGGCAGAGCACGGGCTTCCGTGGCAAGGGGAGGACCCGGCGCGAACGCTCATCGATCGTCTCGGCACGGAGCGTGTCTCGGAAGCGATCGGCCAGCTGCCGGAGGAGTACGGGGTGGTCTGCACGCTCTACTTCATGGAGGAATTCGCCTATCACGAGATCGCGGACGTGCTCGAGGTGCCCGTCGGTACGGTGCGCTCGCGGCTGCATCGCGGGCGCAAGATGCTGCAGAAGTCGCTGTGGTATCTGGCAGAGGAGTCAGGTGTCGTGAGCGAGCTGACGCAGCGGGAGGGCGACGCATGACGCACCTCAACCGCTATACCTGCGAGGAGGCGTTCCGACGCCTCGATGATTACCTGGACCGCGAGCTGTCGGCCGAGGAGATGACGCTCGTGCACGAGCATCTCGAGATCTGCGCCGGGTGTGCGCGCGAGTTCAACTTCGAGGCGAGCGTGTTACGCGGGGTGCGAGAGAAGCTGCAACAGATCGATCTACCGGACTCGCTGCAGGCGAGGATTCTGGCCGCGTTGGGGAATGCACGGCGGTAATCGTTAGAGCCTTGCAGAGACACCGGGAACTGCTCCGACACCTTACTCCGGAGTAAGGCAAGCTCTTTTCGGAACAGCCATGACGCGGACGGGGACGGAAAGGGCCGGATAACTGCCTAACGTGGCTGGCTCCGCACACCACGAGCCAGGATCTTTGGCGAACTGCCCCCGGAAGCCATGGCGTCCCGAGGTCGTCCCCAAAGAATCCCGGCTCGTTGGGGGAACCAGGTTCACTGCAAAGCTGGATCCGGCAGCTTCCGCTTCATCCATTTCATCGCTGTTCCCCCTAAAGACCTTGCCTACTCGGAAGTCGTGTGGAGCGTGGATGCGCGATTGGCCACCACGTTAGGCCAGCATTGTCCGAAGGGCCGCGACATCCGCCGGGCTCAGCCCGCAGTTCTCGAGGAGCTCGGCCGGCAGGATCGAGATGGCGGCACGCAGCGAGTGCAAATCGATCGACGACGGGTCACCGTAGCGCAGCCGATCGAGGCCGAGCGCCGACTCCAGGCCCGTCGCCCGGGCGAGTGTCGTTTTCGACCACAGCGTGTCGCTGAAGTCGACCGCGGCGACGCGCACGCCGCTCAGGTTCGCCAGTGTCAGGTCTGCTCCCACGAGGAGTGCTCCGTCGAGGTTCGCCCCTGTGAGCACCGTGCCAATGAGCGACGCAAAAGACAGCCGGGCGCCGCTCAGGTTCGCGGCGGCGAGCGAGGCATCGGTAAGCTCTGCCCCCGAGAGGTCGGCGCCCGACAGGTTGCATCGCGTTAGGTCCGCCCGCCGGAGAATGGCGTTCGTGAAGACCGCGCCATTGAGGTTGGAGTTCTTGAGCGTGACGCGGGTCATGTCGGCACCGCGGAAGTCGATGCCGACGATGCCGCGATGCCGCTTGTTCATGCCCTGCAGCCGCGCGTCGTCGAGCCGCGCGCGGGCGAACGACGATCCCGCACTATCGGAGAGGGTGGCGTCTGCGCCGGTGAGTGTCGCGTCGTCGAAGTGCGCGCCCCGTAGGTCCGCGTTACAAAGGTCGGCGTGGCGAAGATCGGCGGCGCGAATATCAGCGCCGCTTAAGTCCGCGTACGCGAGCACGGCTCGCGTCAGCTCGGCGCCGGCAAAACTGCTTGCCGAGATCTCGGCGAGCTTCGCTCCTGACTCGCGATGAAGGATGGCGGGCATGGCTTGCCGGGAACGAGGAAACGGGCGCTCTACCGGGAAGATGAAGATTCCTCGCTGCGCTCGGAATGACAGAGGCATGTCATCCCGAGCGTAGCGAGGGATCCTCAGGGTCCCGATAGAGGGCCTCTGTTCCCGATTCCCGATTCCGACAAATGGAACTCTCCACCTCGGGTAGCGCTTACAGCCCGCGCTAACAAGCTGTCGCTCAGCTCACTCGACCTCGTGGAGAATCCTCAAATGCAGCTCCGCTCGATCCTTGCCGCCGCGGGCGCTGTCGCCCTCGCCGCATGCTCCGATGTTCAACCCACAGCGCCGACGGCCACGCCGGGCGCGCCGAATCTTTCGCAGTCGGCTCAGGCGGTCGGTGGTGTGTTCGTGTCGACGAACGGCCTCAATGGCAACGCCGTCGTCGCGTTCGCGCGGGCGGCTGATGGTACCCTAACGCCAACCGGTACCTTCGCGACGGGCGGTAACGGGATTGGTGGCGTGGGCGACCCGCTGGCGTCACAGTTCGCCGTCGCGCTATCGCACAACGCGAAGTTTCTCGTCGTCGTCAACGCGGGCAGCAACGATGTCTCGTCGTTCACCGTGGATGGAGGCTCCCTGACGTTAATTGACCGCGCCTCGTCCGGCGGCGACCGGCCGGTGAGCGTTACGATCTCGAACGGTTTTGTCTACGCACTCAACGCGGTCAGCAATACGATCGGTGTGCTCGAGCTGGGCAACGACGGCTCGCTTACGGCGTTACCCGGGAAGACGAAGGCGCTGGCCGCAGGCGCGAACGGCGCTGCCGAAGTCCGTGCGAATCCGACCGGCAGCCTCGTGATCGTCACCGAACGGGTCAGCAACCGACTCGAGTCGTTCGCCGTCAACCAGGACGGCTCGCTCGGCGATCCCGTGGTGACGGCGGCAGCGGGCACGACCCCTTTTGGTTTCGATTTCACAACCCGTGGTCAGGTCATTGTCTCCGAAGCGGCGAGCGCGTCAGCGTCGTCGTATGAGACCAACGCCGATGGCTCGCTCTCCGTCGTCTCGGCAGCCGCGCCGACGCTACAGCGGGCGCCTTGCTGGCTGATCGTTAACAACAGTGGACGGTTTGCCTACACGGCGAACGCTGGCACGTCGAACATCACCGGTTTCTCCGTCGATGCGAAGGGGAACTTGACTCGACTCGCGGCGTCGGGCGTGAGCGGGGACCTCGGCGCGGGCGCGCAGCCGCTCGATCTCGACATGAGCCGTAACAGTGACTTTCTCTATGTCATGAAGAATGGCACGGGCACGGTCGGCGCGTTCGCGGTGAACGGCGACGGCAGCCTAACGCCGCTCCCCGACACGCCGGGACTGGGCGCGCGTGCCGGGTACATGGGACTGGCTGCATATTAGGCCGGTCGCCAGCACGAGCCGGAGCTCATAGCGGCGCCCCCGTCGAAAGGCGGGGGCGCCATCGCTTGCTACTTCTTCCGCGGATCGTCCGCCGCGTTCACGTACGTCATGGCGAACGGCCCTTCAGCACGAATGCTGAGCACCGTCGGGACCGGCGCGATCGCGAAGTGGTGCATCTTCGCGGCGATCGACCCCGTGTCGCCAGGAGCCATCTTCATGGTCTTGCTCTGGTCGAGCGCGTCACCCATTCCGACGAGGAACTCGCCGCTGCGGATACGAACGTGCTCGTCGGTCGGATGCCAGTGTGGAGGAATCTTGTAGCCCGCAGGGAACGAGAGGCGAACGACGAACTCACCGGGCTTCGACGGGTCGCCGCGTTCCACGGCCATTTTCGCGCCCGCGGGGAAGACGTCGGGCGCCGGACCCCACGTCAGTGACTTCCCCGCGCTCGAGGACGCGGTCGCTGTCGCCGGCTTCGCCTGCGCGCTCGCGACGCTGGCGAAGCTCAGCATGGCGGCCGCAAACACCGCGGCGGTACTGATCTGCCTAACGTTGTACATCGTGCCACCTCCTGCTCGAAAGGTAGTGAACGAAGACCATCAACGATTCCGGAATTCCCACTCGATCCCGTCGGGATCTCTGAACGCGACACATCCCATCCCGACAACATCACCCCGGAGTGGTGAGTGCTCGATGCCCAGGGTCGTGAGTGCGTCCGCAACGGCGCGCAAATCGTCGACAGCAACGCACCAGAGAGCAATACGCTCCACGCGTCGTTGCGGAGGCCTGGGCTCGTCCGTCGTCATCGGCGCCTCGACCTCTAGACGCACGGTGATGTCGCTTAAGCCGGCGCGGAACGTGAACGCGTCGCGCTCCTCGTGTAGCAACGGGAAGCCAAGCCGGGCGAGGTAGAAGACGCGCGCGCGAGCCAGGTCCGCCGTCGCGAATGCCGCGCCGGCAATTCCTCCCACTCTGAAGCCAATCCCTTCGGCAATCGCTGTCATCCCTTCGCCTCGACCACGGTTCCTTGCTGCCCTTCCGCGCAGAGCCTAGTATGGATCGCTGATCTCACCTCGATCTCACCAGCCCCGGGCGTCGCTCCAGGATCTCACAAGGTGCTGCGTCTCAAGACGTTCGGTGGTCTTTCCCTGGAAGGCGAGCACGGGCCCCTCACCGGTGCAGCAACGCAGCGGCGGCGCCTGGGTCTTCTTGCTGTGCTAGCCGCCGCAGGGACTCGCGGCGTTACCCGTGACAAGCTGGTTGGCCTCCTCTGGCCCGAGGTGGACGAGACGCGTGCGCGAGCAGCGCTCTCGCAGTCGGTGTACGCACTCAAGCACGACACCGGTGGAGACCAGCTGGTGCTTGGCCACGACATGCTCGCGTTGAACCCGCTGGTCGTCACGTCCGATGTCGCGGAGTTCGAGGATGCCGTCGTCCGCGACGACGCGGCACTTGCGGCGAATCTCTATACAGGTGCCTTCCTCGATGGCGTATTTCTTCCGGACGCGCCTGACTTCGAGCACTGGATCGACGGCGTTCGGCTGCGACTCGGGCAAGCGGCCGAGCGCATGTTGGAACGCCTCGCCGTCGAGGCCGAGCGTCGAAAGGACTATGTCGCCGCGGCGGAGTGGTGGCGCCGCCTCACGGCAATCGATCCGTTGAAGACGCGTGCGGTGCTTGCACTCATGGGGGCGCTCGCCGAGAGTGGCGATCGTGCGGGGGCGTTGCGGCACGCCGAGCGATACGCGCAGCGAGTCCGGGAGGATCTGGACGGCGAGCCGAGTACCGCGGTGGCAGAGCTCGCCGACACCTTGCGGGGCCAAGCCAGTCGCGAGCGGTTCGCTGACCGGTTCGTGATCGAGCGCGAGCTTGGGCGTGGGGGGATGGCGGTCGTGTATCTCGCGCGCGATACCAAACATGACCGCAACGTCGCGCTCAAGATGCTCCGTGCGGACATGAGCGCGGCAATCGGCCGCGAACGGTTCGAGCGCGAGATTCGCGTCACCGCCGGTCTCCAGCATCCGCACATCCTGCCACTTCACGATTCGGGCGAATGGGGTGATGGGCTCTTCTACGTGATGCCGTTCGTCGATGGCGAATCATTGCGCGCACGACTCAATCGTGAGCGGAAGATGTCCATCGGCGATGCCCTGCTCGTCGCGCAGGAGGTGGCCGAAGCGTTGAGTCATGCGCATCGGCGGGGCGTCGTGCATCGCGACGTGAAGCCCGAGAACATCCTGCTCGCTGACGGGCACGCGATTGTCGCCGACTTTGGCATCGCACGAGTGGTGTCACAATCGCTGGATGCGCAGTTCATGCAGGCGGGCATCTCGCTCGGCACACCGGCCTACATGGCGCCGGAGCAAATATCGGCAGAGGGAGATGAGGGCCCGCTGTGCGACATTTTCAGCCTCGGGTGCGTGTTGTTCGAAATGCTCGCAGGCCGTCCGCCGTGGATTGGTGCGACGCCGTCCTCCGTGCTCGCCCGCCGGCACAAAGAGAGCGCACCCACGCTCCGTACCTTAAGGCCCGACGTCCCGTCATGGCTCGGCGACGTGGTGCGCGACATGCTCGCCGAGGAGCCGTCACGACGGCCGGTCTCCGCGAGCGAGATCGTTCGCTTGCTCACGTCGGGGGGAGCCACGGCGCGGTCGCCCTTGCCCGACGTCGGCGACGAGATGATTGGCCGAGAGGCGGAACTCCGCGCGGCTGCGTCGCTTCTCGATCGGCCAGACGTTAGGCTTCTGACGCTCACCGGTGCTGGAGGAACGGGGAAGACGCGGCTCGCGATTCAGATCGCGCGTGAGCTCGAGCCGCACTTGGATCGCGTCGTGTTCGTCGACCTCTCCCCGTTGCACGATCCAACGAGGGTCACGCCGGCCATCGCCGCGGCGACGGGCGTTCAACCCGAGAGCGGACGGGACCTGATCGACGCCATCGCACTGGCGAACGCCGGTCGCCGCACGCTCCTCGTGCTCGACAACTTCGAGCAGGTCGTGAGCGTGGCACCGGCAATTGCGCAGTTGATCGCGGCCGCGCCAACAATGAAGGTGCTCATCACCAGCCGCAGCCGCCTCGGTATCCGCGCCGAGCATGAGTTTTTCGTGGCGCCGC
>Ga0075433_10003636_pt1 | contig 11915 bp, 14 predicted proteins | sample RhiMethybrSRZTD2_FD_75299 | JGI IMG/M metagenome (GOLD analysis project Ga0075433, IMG submission 75299) | Populus rhizosphere microbial communities from Tennessee, USA - Rhizosphere MetaG P. TD hybrid SRZTD2 | ecosystem: Host-associated > Plants > Roots > Rhizosphere > Soil | place: USA... | reverse complement strand
CGCTCTTTTACTACCGGGAGCTACAGAGCCTGCGAGACCCCCTGCACTTTCGGACCCCGCAGGGGCCGGACCGCCACTAGCGGCGGCCGGAACGGCGGGCTCGCTCTCCCGCACCTGCACGTACGCCCGGTATCCGCAGCCGCACGATTCCGTCGTGCGACCGAGCCGATCGGTCCCGAACGCGAGCCGCTGAGCACATTGGGGGCAGCGGGGCGGGCCGCCGTCCTTGACGAGGCCCGTCCGCGCCAGCGCCCGGTTCACTTGTACCGGTAGGTGATGCGCCCGCGTGTGAGATCGTAGGGGGACACCGCGAGCGTGACCCGATCGCCGGCCAGCACACGAATGCGGAAGCGCCGCATCTTGCCCGCGATGGTCGCGAGCACGTAGTGGCCGTTCTCGAGCAGGACACGGAACGTGGTGTTGGGGAGCACCTGTTCGACGGTGCCGTTGATCTCGATCGCTTCTTCCTTCGGCATCGGTCCGCCCGCGTGAGGGAGGAAACGAAAAGGCGGGACCGGCGCATTGGCCAAGTCCCGCCTTGACGTACAACGCTCGATGAAGGCTAGTGAGCGGTCCCAGGGAAGTCAAACCGGAAGTTATCTTGGACGACACCAGCGGGAGGAGCAGCCCGATGACGCAGAGCGATCAGGACCGGCGGGTCGACTACATCGAGTTCGGCGCGACCGACGTGGGCCGGACCAGGGCATTCTATGAGCAGGTCTTCGGCTGGCGGTTCCAGGATTACGGACCGGACTACACGAGCTTCCAGGATGGCCGTCTGAGCGGCGGCTTCACCAAGGACGCGCCCGTCCGACCGGCCAATCCACTGGTGGTGATCTACGCCGCCCAGCTGGAAGCGATCGAAGCGAAGATCAAGCAGGCGGGCGGGAAGATCGTCCGCAAAACCTACCCGTTCCCCGGGGGCCGCCGGTTTCACTTCACCGATCCCAGCGGGAACGAGCTGGCGGTATGGACGGACAAGCAACACTAGCCGTGTACCGGATCCGCCGAGCCACCGCCGCCGACGCGGGCGTCCTGGCGCGCCATCGAGCGGAGATGTTCCGCGACATGGGGGAGCTGCCGGACGCCCTGCACGACACCCTGATCGAGGCCGCCCGCGCGTACTTCACCCAGGCCGTCGCGGACGGCCGCTACGTCGCTTGGGTCGCGGAGCTGGACGATCAGTCGAAAGCGATCGTCGCTGGCGCGGGCCTCCAGCTGCGCGAGCTCCTGCCCCGACCTTACGGGGCTCGCGGTCGGCTGGTGCGCGGGCCGCAAGGGCTGGTCATGAACGTCTACACCGAGCGGGCGTGGCGGCGCCGGGGAGTCGCCGATGCGCTGATGCGGGAGCTGTTGCAGTGGTGCCGCCAGAACGGGATCGAGAGCGTGGTGCTGCACGCGTCGCCCGAGGGACGACGGCTTTACGAAAAGCTCGGCTTCACGCCCACTAACGAAATGCGATACGACGAAGGCCCCTGAGGCTCAGCCGCCCTGACAGGTCCGGGTGAATTCGCGGCGAATGGCGCCGGGATCGTTGATGATCTTGTAGAACTGGTCGTAGTAGTCGAGGGCCTGCGCGATGCGCTTGGGCTCGAGTCCCTCACTCTCGAGACCGCGGTACAACGCGTAAATCGCGTCCTTCTGTGCGTTGAACTTCGCGAACACAGGCGCCAGCTCCTCGGGCCTGCGGCATACGGCGCGGTAGATGCGCTGGCGCACGGTGGCGATGCCGAGGCTCGGGTCGGGTAGGGCATAGGGAGGCATAATCACCCCGGACCAGTCGAAGTCGTAGGGGACGGGATAGACGACCCCGGTCGAATCGCGGATCAGCACGATGTTGTGCAGCGCCGACACCGCAAAATCGGTGTTGCCGATCATGTACTGGAACACCGCCACCAATGTCATCTGCTCGGGGTCCACGTCGTTCTGGGACACCCCCTTCTGCTCCAACACGTCGGCCTTGGCGCGCCGAGCCATCCGGTCGTCGTCTTCCACGAAGAACGCGTAGCGCATGTCCGGCGGGTGCTTGCCCTGCGCATCCACATACGTGACGCGCGCGAGCCGCGCGCGGAAGCTCCGCTCGGTCAGCAAGTTGTAGACACGATAAATCAGGTACTCTTCCAGCACGTAGTTCTGGTTCCCGCGACCGCCGCGGCACTGCACCGTGAGCTTGAGGCTCGAGCCCGTGTGGGCGAAGATGGTCCGCGCCGCCTGTGCTTTGTCGTACACCAGCTTGAGGGGCGGATACTGACAGATCTTGAGCCGGAAATGGCCGCGCGTGCGCAGCTGCACGTCGAGCTTGACCGAGTCGCCCGTGGGCGTGGCGTAGGCGAGAATGCCCGGCTGGTTCTTCTTATCGGGCCCGCGCTGCTTGCCGACCGTCCCAAAATCCGCCGTCAGCGTGAGCCCGAGCGGCTCCGCGGCGTCGAACAACCGGGAAGCCGACGGCTCGGTCGAGTCGGGCGACGCCTGCCGGTCCGCGGCCTGTGCCTCGAGGACGGTCGCCGTACGGGGTGCTACGCACATTGCCGCCAGGGCGGTAAGCGCAGCCCCACCCCAAGATCGGTGCATCACCCGGTCCAGGCTCACGCAGCAAGTCTACGTGCCTGCATATTCCCTTCAAGGGGAGGGGGGAAGCGCGCATGACTCGACTGACGGTCTTGATCCTGCTTGGGGCGCTGCCGGTCGGCGGCGCCGCGCAGCGCGGCGACTGGCCCATGCCGGGCAAGGACTTCGCCGCTACCCGCTACAGCGACTTGAGCGAGATCACGGGCGCCAACGCCGGCCGCCTGCGCCCGGTGTGGACCTTCTCGACCGGCGTGCTGGGCGGGCACGAGGGGCAGCCGCTCGTGGTCGAGAACACCATGTACGTCGTCACGCCGTATCCGAACGTGCTCTACGCCTTCGACCTCACCCGGGAAGGGTACCCCCTCAAGTGGAAGTACCGTCCGGCGGTCGATCCCAACGCCCTCGGCATCGCTTGCTGCGACGCGGTCAATCGCGGCGCTTTCTACGCCGACGGCAAGATCGTGTACAACCTGCTGGACGGGCACACCGTGGCGGTCGCGGCGGCAACGGGCAAGGAGCTGTGGAAGACCAGGATCGCGGATCTCGCGCAGGGCGAGACCACGCCGGTCGCCCCGCTCGTCGTGAAGCACCGCGTCATCGTGGGCGCGTCCGGCGGCGAATTCGGCATCCACGGCTGGCTGAAGGGACTCGATCTCGAAACGGGCCGGCTCGTCTGGACCGCCTATAACATCGGTCCGGACAGCGAGGTGCTGGCGAAGCCGGGGATTTTCCAGCCGTTCTACGATCGGGGCGCCGAGCTGGCGCTCACGACCTGGCCCGCCGAGGTGTGGAAGAACGGCGGCGCGCCGGTGTGGGGATGGATGTCCTACGATCCCGCCCTCGATCTCCTGTACTACGGCACCGGGAATCCAGCGCCCTATAACCCCGAGCAGCGCGCCGGCGACAACAAATGGACCGCGAGCGTACTGGCCCGCCGTCCGGACGACGGGACGTTGGTGTGGGCGTACCAGTTCACGCCGCACGATAGCTGGGATTACGACGCCGCCTCGGAGATGATCCTCGCGGACCTGGTGGTCGGTGGCCGGCCGCGCAAGGTTCTGGTCCACTTCGACAAGAACGGCTTCGCGTACACGCTGGACCGCGCCACGGGCGAGGTCCTGGTGGCCCAGCCGTTCGTGGACGTCAATTGGGCCAAACGGGTGGACGTCGCGACCGGCCGTCCGGTGGTCGACTCCACCAAACTGACGGGCGCGTCCCGCGGGAACGTCAAGCACGTCTGCCCGACGCTGGAAGGCGGCAAGAGCCCGGCGTCGCCGGCGGCGTACTCACCGCGCACGCGCCTGTTCTACCTCGCCACGAACAACATGTGCATGGATTACCAGGCGACGCAGGCGACCCGCATCGCCGGAACGCCGTTCATAGGCGCGAACACTCCGTACCACGCGGGTCGGGGCGGGTATATGGGGGCGTTCATCGCGTGGGATGCGGGCGCCGGGAAGAAGGTGTGGCAGACGACGGAGCCCTACCCCGTGTGGAGCGGCGCCCTCGTCACCGCGGGGGACGTCGCGTTCTATGGCACGCTGGACGGCTGGTTCAAGGCGGCCGACGCGAGGACCGGCAAGGTCCTGTGGCGGTTCAAGGTCGGGTCGGGCGTGGTGGGAAATCCGATTACCTACACGGGCGCCGACGGCAAGCAATACGTCGCGGTGTACGTCGGGATCGGCGGCGACTGGTTCCTGCTGGCTGGAGATGTCCGCTCGGATGACCCGGCGGACGTGCGGGCGCCGGCGGACTTCGTGCCGGACATCGCACGGCATACCAGTCAGGGAGGCATCGTGTGGATCTTCGCCCTGTAGTCGCTCTGCTGTTCGTCACCGCGGCATGCGGCGGGCGTGAAGCCGCACGACCTTCGGATGTTGCGCGAGAGGAGCCGCGCGTCTTCGCGGGCGGCGTCGCGCCGCCGGCGGGCGCCCCTCAGGTGGACAAGAATCCGTTCCGGGGAGATCGGCAGTCGGCGGCGGAGGGCGAGCGGACGTTCGGCGTGATGAACTGCGACGGCTGTCACGGCGGCGGGGCGGCGGGCTGGGTGGGTCCCAGCCTGCGTGACGGCCGCTGGCGCTACGGCGGATCCGATGGGGCGATCTTCCAGTCCGTCTACTACGGCCGGCCGCACGGCATGCCGGCGTACGGCGGTCTACTGCCGCCCGGGGCCGTCTGGAAGCTCGTGACCTATCTCCAGTTGCTCGAGCCGCCGGCCAACGCGCCGACCCAGTCGTGGAGATGACCATGCGATTGCTGGGTGGTGTGGTCGGCGCCGTGCTGCTCGCCATCGTGCTATGGGATGCGTTCGAGACGATCATCCTGCCGCGGCGGGTGAGCGGGCGGATCCGCATCACCAGGCTGTTCTACCGCTTCACCTGGATCCCGTGGCGCGCCACCGCGCGCGTCCTTTCGGGTCGGCGGCGCGATGCCTTCCTCTCGTTCTTCGGTCCCCTCTCCCTCATCCTGCTGCTCGCGCTGTGGGCGGTGGGGATCGTCGTCTCGTTCGGGCTGCTGCAGTGGGCCGCTGGGTCCGCCCTCAGCGTCACCGGTGGCGCGCCCAGCTTCGGCACCGATCTCTATATGAGCGGCACGACGTTCGTCACGCTCGGTTTGGGGGACGTGGCGCCCAGCAGTCCGCTCGCAAAAGCGCTCACCGCGGTCGAGGCCGGCATGGGGTTCGCGTTTCTCGCGGTGGTGATCGGCTACTTCCCGGTGATCTATCAGGCATTTTCCCGGCGCGAGGTGGCGATCTCACTGCTCGATGCCCGCGCCGGGTCGCCGCCCAGCGCGTCGGAGCTGTTGTGGCGACACCGCTTCGATCCAGGCGCCACGGCGCTCACCGACCTGCTGCGTGATTGGGAACGCTGGGCGGCCGACGTGCTCGAGAGTCACCTCTCGTACCCTCCGCTCGCCTACTTCCGGTCCCAGCATTACAACGAGTCGTGGCTCGCCGCCCTCACCACCATCCTCGACACGAGCGCCGTGGTGATGATCGGGCTCGATGGCTGGTGCGCGCGGCAGGCGGAGCTGACATTCGCGATGGCCCGTCATGCCGTCGTCGACCTGGCGCAGGTGTTCAGCACGCCGCCGGAGCGGCAGGGGGAGCGCCTGGGGTCCGCTCAGCTGGCCGAGATCCGGGAGCGGTTGACGCGCGGCGGCCTCGCGCTGCGGGACCGGCCCGACTTCGAGGAGCGGCTCACCGAGCTGCGCCGCATGTACGAGCCGTATGTCGGGGCGCTGGCGCACTACCTCACGGTGCCGCTGCCGCCCTGGGTGCGCGAGGTCGAACGTCCCGACAACTGGCAGACGAGTGCCTGGGACCGGGTGGTCAAGCTACCCGCCCGGGGGACCACGCCTGCGGAAGAGGATCACTTCTAAGGGTCGCGGCTGAAGCCGCGACTCGGCGCCTGGTTTACCCCTCAAAATCGGATAGCGAGCAACCGCCGCCTCTCGATACACTGATCGATGGCGATGATCGGTCGTGCGGCGACATGGGCGGTACTGGCACTCATCTGGGGGACGCCCGTCGTGTCCCAGCTCGCTCCCTCGCCTCGCGAGGTGATCCGCGCGCAGGTCGAGGGGTTCTACCGCGACGATCGGGACCACCGTTGGCCCGATGTGCTCGACCATTTCTGGGTGGGGAAGATCAGCGCCCGGTGGACGGCGCCGACGTCCGATCCGGCCTGGGTGGGAGCGCATCCCGTTGCGCGAAATTTAGCGTGCGTGGCCCGGCAGGAGCACGTGCTGTCCATTGCGCTGATCGATGACCGTTGGGCGCGCGTATTCGTGACCCCGTGCCGCGGCGGGCCACCGGACGAACTTTGGATGCTCCGGGTCGGTGCGGACTGGAGGATCGCGCGGATGATCCGCGGTTCCTAAGAGCCAATGCGCACGCCAACCTCGTCGAGATGGTTCAGGAGGTCGGCCGGGTCCTGGTACACCCGGTAGGCCCCGGCGCGCTCGAGCTCTTCTTCTCCATAGCCGCCAGACAAGAGACCCACGCCGAGCGCGCGGGCGCGGCGCGCCGCGAGCAGGTCCCACACGCTGTCCCCTACAACGATCGACTCGTCGATCGGGACCCCCAGCCGCTGCGCCGCGGCGAGGAACAGATCGGGGTCGGGCTTGGCGTGCTCCACCTGGTCGCGGGTCACGATCGGAACCGCGGCGGGGACGTCGAGCAGGTCGAGGTTGGGCTGAGCGCTTTCCATCCGCCCGCTGGTGCCGATCGCCCACGGGACGCCTGATTCCGTCAGGAAGGCAAGCAGCTCGCGTGCTCCCGGGAGGGGACGCACCTGCGACACCTGGCGGGCGTAGGCTGCGGCATGCACCCGCCGGATCTGGGCCGCCTGCTCGGGCTTGAGCTCGCGGCCGGTCTCGCGGAACAGCGCGTTGACGAACAGGCCGCCGCTCATGCCGATGCGGCGGTGGATGCGCCACACCGAGAGCTCGATGCCGACGCTCTCGAGCGCCTCGCGCCACGCGAGCACGTGCTGGTACACGCTGTCCACGAGCGTGCCGTCGAGATCGAATAGAAAAGCGGGGCCCGAGGGCATGGTGCGGTAATGTAATGGTGGACGACGTAGGGGCGCAGCATGCTGCGCCCCTACGGTGTTGCGTGACGCCTTTTTTTATTTCAGCAACATGTCGTGGGGCCGCGCCTGCCCCGTCGGGAAGTGCTCGAAGTCCACGTCGAACTTGGCATCGAGCGTCATGCCGCTCGGACCCAAGTTCACGAGTCGCACCCGGTAGGGAACCTTCCCGTCCAGGTTCGACAAGAGCGAATTGCTCACGTACAGCCGTTTGTTGTCGGGCGTGAGCTTCATCATTTGCGCCTGTGGAATGGCGACGCTGCCGATCAGCTTCGGCTGCATCGGATCGGCGACGTCGTACTGCTGCACCGCTCCCCCGCCGAACAGCGACACGAACAGGAACTTGTTGTCGTACGAGATCCGCATGTCCGCCGGCAGCGAGCCGTCGGCCAGCTTGATCACGCGGTGGAAGGCGAGCTTGCCGTCCGGTCCGACCTGCCAATGCCACACGCTGTTGCCGAACGCGCAGTTGATGAACCCGCCGCGGGCCGTCGGGCCGTGCAGCCAGCGGACCTCGAGCGGTGATTTGTCGAGGTGCTCCACCTGAAGGACCTTGCCGGTCTTCCAATCCCACGCGACCACCTCGTCCCCCACCTGGTCCATGGGGGTATTGCCGGCCTTCACGGCGTGGGGATGCGCCCAGCTCGACGTGACGATCAGGTTCAGCTCCGGCTTGACCCCGACGTCGTACATGTAGTCGGGCGCGGGATGCGCTTCGAGGAAGTTGCCGTCGTTGTCGAGCTTCACCAGCGCGCCCGGCGCGCCGCCTTCTTTCGAGCCGAGCATCGCGATCATCACGCCACCCGGTACGGCGTAGAAGGTGTGCGGACCCGAGTATCCCGTGCTGGCGGCGAGGTCGGGGATCGTCTTGAAGAGCTTCGGGTGCTTGGGATCGGTGGCGACGTCGTAGATGAATAGCCGGTTCGAGAACAGCCCGCCGGCGAAGATGCGATCGGCGTTGGCGGTGTAGCCGAAATGGTGCGCCTCGTTCGCGGGCGATCCCGTCGGCACCGTGGTGATGACCTTGCCGTAACTCGGCGATGCGGGATCGGCGTCGAGCACCGACAGGAAGTCGGGGTCCTTCTGATCGGCGTCGCTGGTCCAGACGTACAGCACGGACTCGTGTTGGCCCGCGGGCAGGCTCCGGACGAACACCGACTCGTCCGCCGGGCCGCTCGGCGCGGGGGCGATCACGAGCCCCACGGGCAGGATGGCGGACAGCAACAGCAAAGCAGTGCGGTTCACAATGGTACCTCCTCAGTAACGGATCTGGTCCAGCGAAGCTACGCTCGGGACACCAAGGTGCAAGCCAAGTTGCCGCTCCTCTTCGAGGGCGCATATTAGCGCGATGAAACTCGACTTCTCCGGCGCGCCGGAAATTGCGGCGCCCCCCCACGAGGTGTGGAAACGCCTGCTCGATCACCAGTTCGTGGCGTCGGTGGCGCCGGGAGTCGAGTCGGTGGAGCCGATCGACGACCGGCACTTCAAGGTGATTTCGGGATTCGGCGTGGGGGCCGTGAAAGTGCGATTTCAGCTTGACGTCGAGCTGTCGGAGGTGAACCCGCCCAAGAGCCTCAAAATGACCGCCCAGGGCAAGGCGCCCGGCTCGGGTGTCGAGGTGAGCACCACGCTCGAGATCGAGCCCATCCCCCCGAACCGGTCCCGCCTGAAGTGGAGCGCCAGCTCGGAGGTCCGCGGCACGGTGGCGAGCGTAGGGGCCAGGCTGTTGAAAGGCACCGCCAAGAAGCTCACGGAGAGCTTTTGGGACAAGTTCGCGGCGCGTGTCGGCGAGGGAGCCGCGGGGCGCACCAGCTAGATTTCAAGCGAATGAAACAGTGGCGTGAGACGCGCGAGGTCCTGGACTTCCTGGCTGCTGCCCGCGCCGCGGGGAAGCGCGCCGCGCTGGCGACCGTCGTCCGGGTGCGCGGCTCGGCGTACCGCCACGAGGGGGCGAAGCTCGTCGTCGCCCAGGACGGCAGCACCGCCGGGAACGTGAGCGGGGGGTGTCTCGAGCAGGACGTGCGCGAGGTGGCGCTGCAGGTGATCCGCACAGGGGAGCCGGAGCTCAAGAGCTACTGCTCGAGCGCCGACGAGATCGCAGCCTGGGATCTCGGGGTCGGATGCGAAGGACAGGTCGATGTGTACGTCGAGCTTGCGGAGGCGCGACCAACAGAACGGGCGCTCCTCGACGAACGGCGACCCTTCGTGGCCTGCGGTGTGATGCCGGGGGAAGGTGAACGCTCGGGGAATGGGAGCCGGCTGATCGTCACCGCAGACCGCAGCGAAGGTGACCTGGGGTCACCCGATGTGACGGCTCGTGCCCAGACCAAGGCGCGCGAGCTGCTCGAAACCGGGGAGTCGGGGATACAGGAGATCGCCGGCCGGTCGGTGTTCTTCGATGTGTTGGTGCCCCCACCCCAGCTCGTGGTCCTGGGTGCGGGCGACGATGCCCGGCCATTGGTGCGGTTTGCCGCGGACGTCGGGTTCCGTGTGGTGGTGGTCGATCGCCGGCCGGGTCATCTCACCGTTGACCGGTTTCCCAGTGCGGCGGCGCTTATTCAGACCGCCGGCGACGATTTGGGCGAGGCGCTGTCCCTCGACCCCGAATGCTACGCCGTCGTCATGAACCACAACTTCGCGGACGATCAAGCATATGTGCGCGCGCTCTTGAAGACCCCCGTCGCCTACGTGGGCATGCTGGGCCCGCGCCAGCGCACCGAGCGCATTCTCCGGAACCTCGCCGTCGAGGGGCCGATGGACGAGACGCGGGTGTACGGGCCCGTGGGGTTGGACATCGGGACCGACGGCGCGGAGCAGGTGGCGCTCGCCGTCATTGCGGAAATCCTCGCGGTGCGCTCCGGGCGTCGGGCCCGATCGCTGCGGGAGCGGCAGGCGGCGATTCATGCGCCATCCGACTGAGCCTCTACTGATTGACATGTTGCCTATTGAATTGCGTCCGCCCAGGATTCGCGGCTCAAGCCGCGGCTCGGCACTTACCGCTGAAGCGGAGGCATCGCGCCCGTTTACGGGCAAGTGCCGAGCCGCGAGTTCACTCGCGCCCTTCCGTGCCCGTGCCCATGAACTCTAGATCGAGCGACGTTCGCGTCGCCGGCGTGATCCTGGCGGCGGGCGCGTCGCGCCGCATGGGCAAGAACAAGATGCTGCTCGAGCTCGACGGCGAATCGCTCGTGCGGCGGGCCGCCAGGCGCGCGCTCGCGGCGGGGCTATCGCCGGTCGTGGTGGTGCTCGGCCACGAGGCGGACCGGCTGCGCGCCGAGCTGAAGGACCTGCCGCTCGCATTCGCCGTGAATTCCGACTACGCGGGTCCGACGAGCGGCTCTTTGCACCAGGGGCTGAAGGCGCTCGGCCCGGATGTCGATGCCGCGGTCGTGATGCTGGGCGACATGGTGCGTGTGAGCGCGGAGACGCTCGCCATGCTGGTCGCCGCGGCGCGCGGGACCGACGCGCCGTTGGTGGTCTCGCGCTACGGCGACGTCACCGCGCCGCCGCTATTGTTCCGCCGGGCGCTGTTCGGCGAGCTGCTCGCGTGGACGGGGGAGGGGTGCGGCAAGGCGGTGGTGCAGGCGCACAAGCAGGAAGCCATGTATGTGGATCGGCCGGAAGCGCTGCTGCTGGATGTGGATACGCCGGAGGATTTCGCGGCCGCGGTTGCCCCCGGGCGTCCTGCGAGCTAGTGTGAGATGTGCGATATGCGCAGTTGACGCCGGCGCCGGTGCGTGGTGGCCGTGGTTGCAGCAGGCCGCAATGGTTGGGGGCCATCACATGAACATCGAGCCCAGCGACTTTCCGAGTCGATTCCGCGCCCACGTCGAATTACAGGGCGCGACGCTCACCCCGGAAGAGCTGTCCCACGTGGGGGAGTGCTATCCGCAGTGCCGGGGGAAGGACAACTGGGACGTGCGCGAATACGCCAGCGTCACCGCTGTCGGCGCCCGCGAATACCGTGTCGTGCGGGGCAGCAGCACGCTGGCGGTATACCGCACCACCAAGCGGGACCAGGCGACCGCCGTGCGGGCGGCGCTCAATGAGCTCGAGTCCAGGTACGGTGGGATCGAGAAGCCGGCTCAGAACAGCTCCAGCTGATCCGCCACCAGGCCCCTGAGCCTCTCGAGCAGCTTCACCATCGCCCACGTGTCCCGCTCGCAGTAGGCGAGGAGCGCTGCTCGCAGCGTGGCCCGCTCCCCAGGGGGCAGCTCGGCGCCCTGGAGCATCAAGCGCTGCAGCTCCACCGTCGCCACCTCACCGTCTCGAACCGTGAGATCCAAGTAGGATAGTCCGGGGACGAGCGCCGGCAGGGTTTTCTTGATGCTGAACCCGCCCGCGAAGTCGGGGTGGTACACGTGGCGGCGGATCGTGGGCAACAAATCCACCAGGCGTTTCTCGATCCGCTCGAGATCCTTGGCCAGGAGCGGCGCGCCCTCCCGCAGCCGCTTGATGCACTCGCGCTCGAAGCTCGCATGGTAGGCGACGACTTTGCGCGCGCCCGCGCACGCCGCGACCACCGCCGCAGCGAGCGCCGGCCGCGGATCCTCCGGCCCCTCGGCGATCCACTGATGATGCACCACACCGCCGCCCGGCTCCTCGACATGCGCGCTGAACTGCGCCGGTATCTGCTGCCACGGCCGGCACCCCGGCCAGCGCGGAATCGCGAGGCTCACGGTCTCGAAGTCGAGAAACGCGAGCGGCGACGTGAAGTGGGCCAGCGCCTTCGTGAGCGTGGGCTCCACCACCATC
>Ga0075433_10003635_pt1 | contig 11917 bp, 5 predicted proteins | sample RhiMethybrSRZTD2_FD_75299 | JGI IMG/M metagenome (GOLD analysis project Ga0075433, IMG submission 75299) | Populus rhizosphere microbial communities from Tennessee, USA - Rhizosphere MetaG P. TD hybrid SRZTD2 | ecosystem: Host-associated > Plants > Roots > Rhizosphere > Soil | place: USA... | reverse complement strand
CGGCTCAAAATTGACAGTCCCGACACTGTGCTCCGCGATGCGGTTGCCGACGCAAAGCGCGGCAAGGAAACGGTCTCGCTGTGGCCGCACCCGGGCGGGGTGATTCAGATCGTCACGGTCCCAAGCTTTCTCGTGTCGCGCGGCTCGGATCCTGAGTTCGTCGGCACCGTCAGCGTTGGCTTCAGTCTGGATGCTGAGACGGCAAAACGGTTCAAACGGCTCACGAACAGCGAAATCGCATTTGCTGTGAACGGCGAGGTTGAGGCATCGACACTTCCGGACCAATACAGCTCACAACTCGAAACACTCGTCGGCGCCGAGGATGTTCACGTCATCCGCCTCGGTGAGGGGGAATACGTCGCGGTCAGCCGGGCCCTTCCACTTCAACCCAGCGTCGGACCGGCATCGCCCTCAAAGGGCCCGGTGGCAACGGCTCTCATTCTGCGATCCCGTACGGAACGGCTCCGTTTTCTGAATGACGTCCATCGTGAACTCGCCGTCACCGCATTTCTCGCCGTTATGGCCGCCACTCTCATCAGCTACGCGGTCGCTCGCACGGTGACGCGGCCACTCGGCGCCATCACCGCAACGATGCGCGAGATGGCGACGACCGGGGACCTGACGAGAAAGATCGCCGTCTCGTCCAACCCGCGCTGGGAAGATGAAGATGCCACGCTGCTCGCCAATACATTCAACACGATGACCGATTCAATCGGGCGGTTTCAGCGTGAGGCCGCCCAGCGCGAACGATTGTCCTCCCTGGGACGGCTCTCGACCGTCGTCGCGCACGAAATCCGGAACCCGCTGATGATCATCCGCACGGCGCTCCGCACGCTGAAACAAGGGACCGGCCATTCACCCGAAGTCGATGGCGCGATTGCAGATATTGACGAGGAGGTCACGCGCCTCAATCGCATCGTGACCGAGGTGCTCGACTTTGCGCGGCCGATCAAGTTCGACCTGGCGGCGGTCAACGTGAACGCATTGTGTGAGGATGCCGCTCGCGCGGTCGGCAGCGAGGAACCGGGTATCGCCGCCCATCTCGATCTCGACCGCCATATTGGCGACATCGTGACCGACGGAGAGCGGGTTCGTCTCGCACTGGTCAACGTGCTGACGAATGCGCGGCATGCGGTGCTGGCGCGGAGCGACCGGCCCGGAGATCCTGCGCGAGCGATCGAGCTGGTCACCCGCAACGCAACACCTGGACGAGTTTCAATCGAGGTTCGCGATCGCGGCGTCGGGATCGCTGCCGATGATTTGTCCCGCATGTTCGATCCATTCTTCACGACCCGCCGAACAGGCACCGGCCTTGGACTGGCCATCACCCGCCGCATCATCGAAGGACTTGGAGGTACCATTACAGTGACGAGCCGTCCCGGACAGGGCACGGACGTTCGAATTGAACTTCCGGTTACGTCGTAATGAAACTCGTCACCGGTCCTTTATGTGTAGGGCGGGGTCTTCAGACCCCGCCAACGGATAAGCATGAGTGGCTCCATTCTCCTCGTCGATGACGAAGCAAAGATCCTGAATGCGCTGGCAGCAGCGCTCCGCAAAGAAGGATACGAGGTCGTCGCGACCGGCAGCGCGCGTGAGGCACAGCGGCTGTTAAGCCAGCGCCTTTTCGACGTCCTGGTTGTCGATAACCTGATGCCCGACTTGACCGGTACCGACTTGATTCGCGAACTGGTCTCGACGACCGCCGTCGGCGACCGGCCCCAGATCCTGATGATGACCGCGCATGCGACGGTCGAAAGCGCGATCGAAGCCATGAAGCTCGGCGCGCTCGACTATCTGCAGAAGCCTTTCGAGGTCGACGAACTCCTCGTCGTCGTCAACCGCGCGCTTGAACATCAACGGCTCAGCACCGAGCACCGCTATCTCATCAGCGAGCGCGACGCCGAGTTCAATCACTACGGCATCGTCGGACGCAGCCGGCGCATGCAGGACGTCATCAACACCGCGCAGCTCGTCGCGAAATCGAAAAGCACGATTCTGATCACCGGCGAGACGGGCACGGGAAAGGAGATGGTCGCGCGCGCGATTCACTTTCACAGCGCCCAGCGCGAAATGCCGCTCATCAAAGTGAACTGCGCCGCGATCCCTGAGACGCTCCTCGAGTCAGAACTTTTCGGTCACGTCCGCGGCGCGTTCACCGGCGCGACGACGAACAAGAAAGGCAAGTTTGCGCTGGCCGACGGCGGCACGATTTTTCTCGACGAGATTGGCACGATGAGTCCCGCGCTGCAGGCCAAGCTGCTCCGCGTCCTGCAGGAACGCGAGTTCGAGGCGTTGGGTTCGGAACGCACGCAACGCGTCGACGTTCGCGTGATTGCGGCAACGAACCGCGACCTTCGTCAAATGGTGGCCGACGGCCGGTTCCAGGAAGATCTGTACTATCGTCTCAACGTCATTCCAATCCACATTCCGCCACTGAGGGAGCGACGGGAAGACGTCGCGGTTCTCGTCGACCATTTCATTGCCAAGCATGCGCAACGCGCCGGGAAGCGGATCGACGGCATGGAGCCCGGCGTTCTCGAGGCCCTTCAGTCGGCCGACTGGCCGGGAAACGTGCGTGAACTCGAGAACACCGTCGAACGCGCGGTGGTGCTGTCCCCTTCCGCGATCATCGGCCCGGACGTGGTGCGGATCCTCGGTGTGAATACGACCAGCCCTGCGAGTCTGCCGTCGCTGAACCTGCGACAGAACCTGGATTGGGCCGAGCGGGAGACGGTGCGACGCGCGCTCAGCAGCTCAGGGGGAGTAAAGAAGGATGCGGCGGAAGTCATGGGAATCAGCCAGCGGGCGCTCAGTTACTACTTGGCGAAACATCGGGTTGAATAGGAGCGGTAAAACCCCGTCTTACGCCCCGTGTAACGGCTTACGACGCGGGTAATCGTTTTGGCCGCTAAGTGCCGGTTTTTACTGGACTTCGCGGCAAACAAGCGGCATCCGCTTTGCGATGGAAGGTGCCTGAGATGACGTGTTTCCGATCGATGTTCCTGGCCGCCCTGTGCGCGTGTGTGCCCCTCACTGCCTCCGCTCAGAATTCGCCAGCTCAAACGCCTACAACCCAGGCGCCGCCGCCGGATCAGCCGGACCAGTCCGATCCCGACGCCCGCGTGGACGCGTTGCAACCGGACTTCAATCTGGCGGCGTTGCCGACGACGCTGCGGATGCCGGTGCACAAGCTGGCGTTCAGGGTGACCCACCGGTTTACCCGATCGCTCGGCCAGGGGGACTTCGGAGACTTGGTGTCCGATTTATTCGGATTCGACTCCGGCGCACAAATCGGTCTCGAGCTCCGGTACGGTCTGATGCGCGGCACACAGGTCGGCGTCCATCGGACGAGCGATCGCACGATACAGATTTTCGGTCAGCACTCGTTCTGGACCGAGCGAGACGGAAGGGCGATCGGATTGGACGGAATCGTGACGCTCGAAGGGGGCAACAACCTCCAGGAGCATCACAAGAGTACGCTCGGGGCGCTCGTCTCGCGCAATGTCGGACGATACGCGGCTCTGTACGCCGAGCCGATGTTCGTGATCAACTCGAGTCCGTTCGAGACGGGCGACCAGAACACACTCATGCTCGGGCTGGGCACGCGGCTTCGCCTACGGCCGTCGCTGTATGTGGTCGGCGAGATTACGCCGCGCCTGGCGGGGTTCGATTTAGGCGCACAACAAATGAGCTTTGGTGTGGAAGGACGCGCGGGCGGACATCTCTTCCAGCTCAATTTCTCCAACGGGTTCGGAACCACACTTGGACAGGTTGCCACCGGGGCAATCAATTACAACGACTGGTACATCGGGTTCAACATCGCACGAAAGTTCTTCTAGCCAGGCAGCCCGGACCAGCCTGCCGCATACAAATGAAGCATCTAGCGCAGGCCTCCGGGTCTGCCTACCATCTGCGAGTCGGGAGGAATGAACGGTGACCCTCGGTAATCGAATTCTGGCAGCAGCGAGCATCGCTGCATTGATGCTAATGACGGCGTGCGGCGGAAGCTCTCCGACCTCACCCGGCGGCGGCGGTGGTGGATCAGTGGTCGTGCAGTCGACAGGCTCAGTCGGCACAGTGGGCGCGACGATCACGATTGGCGCCAATGGCAGCGTGAGCCCGACGTCGGTGACGGTCGCGGTCGGACAGAGCGTGACGTTCCTCAACAGTGACAGTCGATCGCACGATATGGAATCGGATCCGCATCCTGCACACACAGCCTGTCCTTCGATCGCGAACGTCGGGCTGTTGCAGCCCGGTCAATCGAAGACGACGTTCGGGTTCGCCAACACCGGCACGTGCGGGTACCACGATCACAACAACGCGGAGAGCACGGGGTTGCAGGGCCGAATCGTCGTGCAGTAGGAGGTCTTTCAGCTTTACGGCGGCTCCTCCCTCGTCGACCGGTTAAACTTGACTCGTTGCCATGAGTTCTCGCCGGTCAAGATCTCTTGCGCTGATACTCGCGCTGCTTCTTGCGTCGTGTGGCGGCGGTAGCTCCACACCGACGCCACCGACCACTCCCTCTAATCCCTACACGTTTACGATCATGTCGAGCGGTGTGTCGCCGAAGGACTTGACGGTTCCACCCGGCACGCGCGTGCTGTTCGTGAATCAGGATTCACGTCCTCATGACATGGCGTCAGATCCACACCCGGAACACACCGACTGCACCGAGATCAATGCCGTCGGTGTGCTGTCGACGGGACAGAGTCGCGAAACATTGAATCTGGTGACGACCAAAACGTGCGGATTTCACGATCACAACGATCCACCGCCGACAACGGCCGCGGGCAATCGCTGGACGGGAAGGATAATAATCCGCTGATAGGCTGACTAAAGGTACCTGATTCTGCCCGCAGAAATGTCTTCGTTCAAACGCCCGTAATCCCTCATATAATCGCCGCTCACCATTCTCGCCTCGTCCCCGTCACGAATTCGGAGGATTCGATGACTCCGTTGCTGACCGCTGCGCTGTTGGCTCGTGCGACTCGCGTCTTCCGACGCGTGAATGTTTCTGTCAGCGCCCTGAAGGACCACGCCATGCGAAAACTTTTTTTGCTTGCGATCTGCCTGATCGCATCGGTCACCGTGAGTGCCCAGATACCCGGGAAGAATATCAACATGGTCACCGGCACCACGCTTCCTGGCGGTGACCCATATCTGCAAAAGCAGAACGAGCCATCGCTCGCGATCTCGACACGGAATGCGTGCCGTCTGCTCGGTGGCGCAAATGACTACCGTGCGGTCAACATTCCAGGATTGCCGGCCGACAAGGAAGTCGGCGATGCGTGGGTCGGATTTTATACGTCGATCGACTGCGGCCAGACGTGGTACAGCACGCTCGTTCCTGGCTATCTGCAGGATCCGACGCCGGCCGGAAAGGCATCGCCGGTCTACGGATTGACGACGGCTGCCGATCCCACCGTCCGCGCCGGAGCGGGAGGCTTCTTCGCCTACAGCTTCATCGCGTTCAACCGCGGCTCGAATGTCGGCAAACTCGCGGTCGCGCGATTCATCGACAAGAACAACAAAGAGGCGATCACCAAAGCGGAGAATGCCATCACCTACATCGACACGAAGGTGTGGGATACGGGCAGCGCCGGCCAGTTCATCGACAAGCCGGTGGTGCTTGTGACGCCGGGAACTGGCACGTGCAGCATCACCGTGCCAGGCACCACCACTCCCATGGTCATTCCCGCGAGCGTTGTGCACATGGCGTGGACCGTGTTCGTCGGCAACAATCAGAATGTCACCGCCGATACCCTGATCCGCACGAAGGTGTATTACGCGCGATCGAGCAACTGCGGAACGACGCTTGATTATCCGGCGACAAAGCTGAGTGAGGGATACGCCACCAATCAGGGCTCCAGCATTGGCGTCGCGCCCAATGGCAATGTGTTCGTCACCTGGCGGCAGATTCACTCGCCCAAAGGCGATCCGGATCAGATTCTCTTCGCCAAATCGATCGATGGCGGCAAGACGTTTACAAAGGCGTCGCCGATTCCATTCATCACACCAACCTTTGCTCCGTTCGACCAGGGCACAACATCCAAGTCGTTCCGCACGACGGCGTTCCCGACAGCCGCTGTCGACCCGTCGGGCCGGTTCTATGTTGCGGTCGCGGTGCGCGGATTTGCGGATGCGAATCAGTCTCGCGTCGTCGTGACGAGCACGACCGATGGGATCAACTGGACGATGCCACAAGCGGTCGAGAATGTGCCGCAGATCCGAGGGCATCAGATCATGCCGGCGATGACGGCTGTCGGGGGAAAGCTGAACCTCGTCTGGATCGACTTCCGCGACGACGTGTCCGACGAACACCACGACTTCATCCAGGAAATCTATCCAATCCGTCACACAATGGACGTGCGCGGCGCGCAGTCGCCTCTCAGCTCCAACGGGACGCTGCAATGGACGACCTATGGCATCCTGCAGACGGAATCGCCGGCGGCGACGGTCCCTCGCATTTCGCGTTATCTCACCGGCAACTACGGCAAGACGCCAGGCACCAAGCAGCTGCAATTCAATCGTCCGAACCTGAAGCTGTACGCGGGTGGCACGCGTCCGTTCGTCGGCGACTACATCGATGTCGCCGGACTGGCGATGATCGGACAGCATGCGTCGCCGCAGGTCTGGCTGCCGAATGACGGAACGGGTTTGTCGAGTACGTTGACGGCGGCGCAGACGTTCTACGCGGCATGGACGGACAATCGTGACGCGAAGGTCGGCTCCGGGTTTATCGAGCCGCCCGGTGATCCAACCGACGACGAGGAGAAACGCAACACGGTGGATTACATGGCCCCGGGGCCAGCGTGCGAGCCGGCAAAGGCGCACCTCACTGGCACCCGGGACGCGAACGTGTATGAAGCGCGAATCTCGCCTGGCGTGTTCGTCGCCGCGCCGGCCAACTCCAAGCCGTCGATCAGATCTGGCGGCGATCAGCGGGCATTTTCCATTCTCGTCCAGAACAATACGGCCCAGAACAGCGCCGGAAAAAAAGAGCCTCGTACGTTCCGGTTGCACATAGACAATCAGCCGAGCGACCGCGCAGCTGGTACTGGCGGCGCCTCGTTCGTGCAGTTCCCGTACGTGCCAAACGTGCAGCCGGCCACCCTCGTCAAGCCACTCAATGTCACCGAGGAAATCTTCGTCGCCGTTCCGCCGAAGTCATCGATTACGCGCACCGTTTACGTGGTATCGACCGAGAAGTACCCGCAGATCAAGGTGAGCGTGACCGAGCAGGGCGTGCCTCCCGGGACCGTACCGCTGGCAGGTACGACGCTGCTGAATCCCGACGTCGAGAATCCTGACGTCGAGAATCCGGATGTCGAAAACCCGGACGTCGAGAACCAGAACGTTCGCAACCTCGAGCTACACAATCCAGACGTCGAGAATCCCGACGTCGAGAACCCGGATGTCGAGAACCCGGACGTCGAAAACCCTGATGTCGAGAATCCCGACGTTGAAAATCCGGACGTCGAGAACCCCGATGTCGAGAACCCCGATGTCGAAAACCCGGACGTCGAAAACCCCGACGTCGAGAATCCCGACGTTGAAAATCCGGATGTCGAGAACCCCGATGTCGAGAATTCCGCGCTCACCGATTTTTCAGTCGACGCCGCGAATGACGGCAACACCACGGGCACGTATCAGATCAAGTTTGCGGTTGGTGGAGATACGAGCGGTTACGTGTACCAAGTGATCGGGCGTCGCGTCTACTTGACGCCGGCAGCAAACGGCTGCCTGCAAACCGTGAAGGCAGACAACCAGATCCTCTTCAACATCACCAATCCGGATCTCTCTCCCGGACCGCCGCCGGATGTGAATGACGGCAGTGAATCGAACGCGACGGTCGTGCTGAAGCCTGGCGAGAGGATCAGGGTCACTCTTCGCGCGTTCGACAAGGACTACTTCAAGGTTCTCAACCCGCTGAAGCAGGGGGGAAGCGACGGCGTTGTCCAACCCTTCTGCCCGATCGTCAGCACAACTGGTAGCGTGAACTGTCCGGTTGCCACCAATCCCGTCGACGTCATCGTGCGAGCGGGGTCCACGAATTCGGGAGAGACTGCGCCGCGGACAGAGGTGTTCCCCACAAATCCGGAGGGCGGCCTCGCAATCACGACGACAACCGTGAATCCCGGAATTTTGACAGGCCGATACCAGCAACAACTCAACGCGTCGGGCGGATTGCCGACGAACTACGTCTGGAGCCTCGGCGGTGGAGCGCTTCCGCCTGGTTTGGGACTGAGCCCGCAAGGGTTCATCAGCGGTGTACCGACATCGGCCGGATCATTCCCCTTTACCGCACAAGTATCCGATGGCGTGCAGACGGCTCGGCAAAACCTCACCCTCGTTGTCAGCACCGGGCTCACAGTGGCCACACAATCGTTGCCTGGCGGATTCGTCGGGTTCTTTTACCAAAAGAACCTCGAGGTGGCCGGCGGCACCTTCCCGTACACATGGTCGATCACTGCCGGAACACTGCCCGCTGGGATGACGTTCGATCCTACGTCCGGTCATATCTCCGGCACACCGACGCTGGCTGGCGCCAGCACGTTCACGGTTCGAGTCGTGGACGGGGCGGCGAATGCCGCATCGAAAGCGCTCACGCTGACCACGATGGCCATAGCCGATGGAGACGCCATCGTGAGCGACGGCACTGTCGGAACGACGAGTGGCAAGCTGTATCGGATGACGAAGGACGGAACGACGGTTCAGCTCATCGCCAATATCGGCGGCAGACCGCAGTCGATCGCGATGGACGACAGTGACGGCAGCATTATCACGGCCGACAGCGTCAACGATCGCGTGTTGAGGGTGACGCCCGGCGACGTCGCGACGCTGTTCTCGGGCCTGCCGTTGCGCAATCCGATTGCCGTAGCCGTTATGTCAGACGGCGAGGTCGTGGTCGGGGATAACTTCACCGACAAGCTATATCGCCTCTCGATTGACGGTGAGAGCGTTGGGATCTCGGAACTGTTCTCCCTGCCCGCCTCGGCCACCGAACTGCAGGGCATTCAGCTCGCCTTCGATCAGGCGAGCGGGAAGCTGTTCGTCACCGATGACGCAGGACAGCAGGTGCGACTCATCACCATCGACCCGTTTGGCGAATCGTCGCCGACGACGGTGCTGCTGACCGGCCTCAGGCGCGCGGGCGGACTCGCGTTCAACGAACAAGGCAATCTCGTAATCCCTGACTTTACTCAGCAGACAATTTTTACGCTGACGCGCGCTGGCGCCGTGACGAACACGCTGCCGGCGGCAACGGGCATCAACATGGTTGGGCTCGGAATCAACGGTGACAACGACTATTACGTCGCGGTGAACTTCGCGAATGCTGTGAAGAAAGTCACGGCGGACGGTGGGGTCTCGAACGTACACCTGGGTGCGCCGTTCACTTACCCGACCGACTTGATCGTTTACAGACAACTGTTCGCGACCGTCACAGATCCGGCAGGCGACCAGCTGCCGGCGGAAGGAGCCACCAACCCGGATCTCGTCCAGGCGGACGCGATTCGTGACGGCAACGCGATAACGTTCAAGCTGCGCTTCGCAAACGGCACGTTCAATCCCGACACGAGCTGGGCCACGATCTACCTCGATACGGACCACAACATCGCGACCGGCTCGCCCGGGGTCACGAGCGGATGCACACTCGATGCGAACACCATCGGCGCGGACTATTTCATCGCCGTCGGCGGGACGCAGTTCACGCCGGCGCAGGTGTACCTGGTGACGTACCCGCCCTGCGCGTCGTGGACGTTCCTCGGAACGTTCCCCGTTGCGCCGATCACGAACGGCTATCAGGTCACCGTGCCACTGTGGCGGATCGGCGACGACGGACACCTGAACTTCAAGGTCGGGGCGGCCAGATTGCTCCAACCGGGCGGCAGTTCGTCAACCGGACTGATCGACCAGGTGCCAAACGCGGGCCTGGCGGCCACGCTGCTGGACGACGCGCACATCGCCGCCGCGATGACGACGCGCGACCAGCCCGGAGGCACAGGGTTGAGTATCGGCGGAAGTCCGAGCAATCAGCAGCTCGCGCAAGTGTTCCGGGCCACATATCCGGGGAATCTGACGGAAGTGAGGGTGCCCGTGTCCGCCTGCGGCACAGCGCTCGACCTCGAGATTCAAGGAGTCAACGCCAACGGGTTACCCGACGGAAACGTTCTCGCCAGTCAATCGTTCCCGGCAGGGCTGAACAACCCGCCTGCGGGAGTGTTCAAGCGTCTCGTGCTGGCCAATCCGCTTGCCGTCACCGCGGGCACTAGATACGCGATCGTGTTGAAAGCCGCCCTCGGGCTCGGGGTCTGTAACATCGACCACGGGCCGATCGGTAATCTCTACGCTGACGGCGATGGCTTCTATAACGTGCCGGAGAACGGCGGTTGGCTCACGCTGGACTTCGGCGATGGCGGCCGAGCGGATCTGCCGTTCCAGGTCCTCGTGACGCCGGTGATAATCATCTTGTGATGGACGAGGGCGGCGCGTGCCGCCCTTGCTTCAGTGAATACGTGTGCGGAGGTCGGCCGCGAGTGGATCGTTGATCGCGGCGCCCCGCACGCTCAGGTATCGACGATACGTTTCAGTCGCCTGCGCCTTCAGGCCCACGCCTTCCTGCGCCCGGCCGAGCCAGTACCACAGAGGTGCGGTGTAGCGGAACGTCGGCACGTCGTCGAGGAAAATCGCCGTCGCTTCGGCCAGGCGCTTCTGGCAGCCTTCCAGTTCTGAGATCGCATCGGGAAACGCCTTCGCCTGCACGTACGCCACAGCAAGGTTAAAACGGATTATCCAGAGATCCGCGAGCTTGAGCCCATCTTTAAACGCGTCGATCGCATCCGGTATCCGGCCCGCGGCGAGAAGCAACTTGCCGTTCACCAATTTGCCGTACGCTCGGGCGCGAGGCTGAATCTGCGATTCGAGATCGCTCGCGATCGCGCGCGCATCCTTTTGCGCATCGAGATCGAGCAACATGTGCGCCGCAGGCACTACGACCCCTGCCGCTTCATTCGGCTTGACCAGTGACGCGAGCAATGATTTGCTCCCGGCGCGGTCTCCTTCGGCCAACCGCGACTCGGCGAGTGCAATTCGCTTCAGATTGGCATTTGCGTCGAGGCGATCCGTTTCGTCCTGTTTGATCCCCGCCTCGAGTATTGCGATGGCCTCTTTGTAGCGGCCTTCATACATCGCGAGATCGGCCTTCCCGATCGCCGCCAGGGACTTTCCGCGTGGCCCGCCGTTGGCGGCTGCCTGATCGTACGCGGCCTCGGCGGCGTCGATCTTCCCATCGCTGGCGGCCGCAATGGCGAGTGCCAGGTAAGCCTTGTATACCGCTGGATTGAGCTTGATCGCGCGGTCGGCTTCCGCAGCAGCGGTTGCGAAATCACCAGCGTACATGGCATACAGCGCGTAGTTGTAGCGATAGAGCGGGCTCGCTGGATAGATGTCGAGCAACCGTCGTCCTTCCTCCCGCGCCTTGCCGAAGTTAAGGACGCTGAAATACGCGACGGCCAGGCCGTTGTGCGCCGCACCATCCGCCGGATACTTCTGCACCAGCGTCGAGTAGTTCTCGATCGCCTTGTCGTAGTTTTCCGCGATGTTCAGGTAATAGGAACCCAGCGTTCGATACTTCTCCCGTTCGGTCATCCGGTCGAGAAGCGCGAACGCTTTCTGATAGTTCTCTTCGGTCTCGGCTTTTCGTCCAAGTTTCAATGCGCTCGCAGCCCAGCCGGAGTAGGCGCGGCCAAATTTGCTGTCGAGTTCTGTCGCCCTCCGATAATGCACGATCGCGTTCTCGTCGTCGTTGTTGTTGGCGAGCGTCTGGGCAGTTGAATACTCGCTCGCCGCCTGTAACGAGGCAGCAGTGAACGTCTCGGCGTCTTTCATTCGATTCGCATCTGCCGACGTG
>Ga0075433_10003633_pt1 | contig 11918 bp, 9 predicted proteins | sample RhiMethybrSRZTD2_FD_75299 | JGI IMG/M metagenome (GOLD analysis project Ga0075433, IMG submission 75299) | Populus rhizosphere microbial communities from Tennessee, USA - Rhizosphere MetaG P. TD hybrid SRZTD2 | ecosystem: Host-associated > Plants > Roots > Rhizosphere > Soil | place: USA... | reverse complement strand
CACGCCTATCGCATCGCCTACGCCGACATCCAGCCACCGCTGCCGGGGCTGGGCGAGCGCAAACGCGGCGTCAAACCCTCCGCCGACCCCGAGGAGAACGCCGAGGCCACCGTGTGGGTCGGCGGGCTCGACCGCATCCACAACGTGCGCGGCATCAACCTCTGCCTCGACCTCTCCGCCACGCCCTACTACATCAGCGGCAGTGGCCGCGAGGAAGGCACGCCCTTCGAGTGGATCGTCAGCGACTTCGGCCTGGTCGACGCGATTGAGAGCGGGCTGGTCAAAGTGCCGCGCATCCCGATCGACGACAACTCCGGCGACACCCGCCCACGCTACTTCAACCTCTGGGAAACGATCAAAGTGCATCTGCCCAAGCGCACGACCAAAGGCGATCCCGGCAGCGAAACGCTCAAACAGATCCTGATCGGCACCGAAGGCGCGCTGGCGACGCTCGCCAGCGAATGGCGCAAAACACTCGCCACCTGGCAGGCTGGCGCGCGCACGACGCCGCCCGTGCTCATCCTGGTCTGCAACGAGACCAGCACCGCCCAGGTGCTGCACAGCTACATCGCCGCCGGCCAGGTGCTGCCCGAGCTGAAGAACCAGCCGGGGCAGCCCGAGGTGACGATTCGCATCGACAGCCGGCTGCTGGCCGAGGCCGAGCAGCGCAACGACGGCGAGCGCAAGACCGACGCCGCCGAGCGGCTACGCGCGGTGCTGGCGACCGTGGGCAAACTAGGCCAGCCGGGCGAACAAATCCGCTGTGTCGTCAGCGTCGGCATGCTCAGCGAAGGTTGGGACGCGCAGACCGTGACCCACATCCTGGGTCTACGCGCCTTCTCCTCGCAGCTGCTGTGCGAGCAAGTGGTCGGGCGTGGCCTGCGCCGCTCCAGCTACGACGACCTCAGCCAGGCCGAGTTTGTCGATGTCTACGGCATCCCCTTTCAGGCCATCCCGGTGCAAGAGGTCAAAGCCACCGTCGCCAAGCCGCCGCCGCGCGTCGATACCGTGCGCGCGCTCGCCGAGCGGGCAGCTCTCGAAATCGTCTTCCCGCGCGTGACCGGCTACCTGAGCGATATTCGCGAGCACATCACCGCCGACATCGCCAGCCTGCCGGTGCTCAAAGTCACGCCAACCGCCGAGCCGACCCAGATCACCGCGAGCGCGCCGGTCGGCCAGATGGCTGGGATCATGGCCGTCGCGCCAAGCGTAATGCACGAGCGCCGCGAGTTCTATGGTGCCAACCGGCTGCAATCGACGGTGTTCCGCATCGCGGCGCAGATCGTCAAAGACGCGCACAAAGACGCCAACCGCCAGCAGTTGTTCCCGCAGGTGCTGCGCCTGGTCAACGAGTATGTTGCTACGCGCGTCGATCTCAGCGACGAGGCGGTGATCGAAGACATCGCGCTCACCAAATACCAGTCCGAGATCGCCGAGCGGATCAGAACCGTGCTGTGGCCCGTGCAGCACACCGGCGCGCCGCCGATTCTACCAGTGCTCGACAGCTATCGCCCGCGCGGGAGCACCGCCGACGTGATCTTCACAACCATACGCAAGGTCTGGCCGACAACCAAAAGCCACATCTCGCACGTCGTGCTCGAATCGGGCTGGGAAAAGCGCGCCGCCCAGATTCTCGAAACGCACCCGCAGGTGATCAGCTACGCGCGCAACTACAAACTCGATTTCAGCATCCCCTACCGCTTCGCCGAGGCCAACCACCAGTATCTGCCCGACTTCATCGTCGTGCTCGCGCGCGCCCCCGGCGCTCCTGACGCGCCCCGGCTCAACCTGGTGCTGGAGATCAAAGGCGAAGAAGACGAGCGCGACCGCGCCAAAGCCGCCGGCGCGCGCCGTGGATTGACGCAGTCAACTACGGGAGCACGCTCGGGCGCTGGGCCTACCGAGTGTGCTGGGATGTGGACGCACTGCGCACGCTGCTCGATGTGCTCGTACACACGCAAATGGAGTAATGCCTCGAATGCACCTATCTGAGGAGGCACGCATGAGCGATCAGGTCATCCTCTGGCGGCGACTGGACCAACCCGGACACGAGTCAGCGCGGCTGTCCTTCCAAGACCCCGGCTGGCAGCTGACCGGCAGCGCCGTGTTTGTCGAGCAACAGCAGCCCTGCCGCCTGGATTATCGGATCGTCTGTGACGCGACATGGCAGACCCGTTCGGGAGCGGTCAGCGGCTGGGTCGGCGACCGCATGATCGCGATCGAGTTGGCGGTCGACTCGGTTCAGCGTTGGTGGCTCAATGGAACAGAGTGTCCCAGCGTGGCCGGCTGCATCGATCTGGATCTGAACTTCAGCCCGGTGACGAACCTGTTACCGATACGCCGCCTGGAACTGGCGGTCGGAGACGCTGCCGAGGTGCGCGCGGCCTGGCTGCGTTTCCCCAGTTTCGCGCTTGAGCCGCTCGCGCAAACCTATCGCCGTGTCGCGGTCGCGACCTATCGGTACGAGGCCGGCGGCACGTTCGTGAGAGACCTCGCGGTCAACGCAGCGGGCTTTGTAAAGACGTATCCCGATTTCTGGATCTGCGAGGCAGGGCCGGAATGATCGGCATCAACGCCCATCCCGCGCTCGCTCGTGCTGGTCAGGTTCATCTCGCTGTGCCGAGCACGACCGCGCCAAGGCCACCGGCGCGCCGCTGGCACGAGCAGGTGTGTGGCGACATCGACAGCCTCCACACGCTGATCGACGTGGTCGCAGCGACGGGGATGGGGTGAGCGACCCGCACGGCTCCGTGATGAAAGGTATCGATTGGATGGACAGAGCTTCCATGAGCACTATGCCAACTAAACTCGTGGTTTTGCTATCGTTGTTCCTCGTGGTGGTCTGCTCTCTCGCGAGTTGTACCCCGGAAGAAGCGATCAGCCACCAGGCAGATCAGCTGAGGCAGACCGCTCTAGCTGGCGTCCAGCAGACCGCAGAGGCAGCTGCTGGTTCGCTGAAAGGCACTGCACAATCGACGATTTCAACAGCGCTTCCCAGAATCGGGGCTGACGATCCTCACTTCACGGCTCTTCCAATTGCGGCACCTGCTTGGACCAATGGATTTGGTGCGATCCTGTTTGCACAGAAATACTGGAAAGCGAATTACACCCAAACCTCAGGGCTGCATGGCGGCATTGATTTTGGAGCGCCAGCAAAAACGCAGGTGTTGGCGGGATTACATGGACAGGTCGGCGGAGTCAGTGGTGACGCTACCCCCAATGTGCGCGTTACATCTGGGGGCTATGTTGTGACGTTCGGACATGTTGATCGCGATAGCAATCTAAAAGATGGAGCCGAGGTCAAACCCGACACCATCATTGGGACGGTACAAAACAAGGACGATAACAGCCACCTGCATGTCTCAGTGCGCAAGGCAGACCGTTTCTATAATCCTCTGTACTTCTTTGAGCGGTCGCTCATTGAGAGCTACAACTGGGGGCCGTATTCTGACACAATGCGGCAAGAGGATATGTGGAGTATGAAGTCGTTTCTTGCGAAGAGCACGGACATTGCCAACTACTGGGTAAACGCGACAGATCCAAAACTAGGGATCGAGCGCTAGGCGGATACCATGCCCACTAAATATGCGAAGAGACAATTACCTGTCCAGCTGATCCTCTATCTGCTTGTCACGTTCGTGGCTCGTTCCTGTCAGGCTCCGACTCCTATTGGCGGCACACAGGGACTTGGCACATCAGAGGATTTGATGGGGTCTCTGAAGCAGGACTGTGAGTTTGTATTCAAGGCGACGGAGGAGGCTGACGGCCTGCGACGTATTTCGGGAACTGGGCGCGCTGAATACATCAAGGTCGATGCGCTCGAAAGAGACAATGAACTCAAGCAAGTGACCATTACAACCATGGCGGGCAATGCCCCATTTGTGTGGTCATTCAACTACATGGATACATGCCTGAGAAAAACCCTGGCAGTGATTCATCAGGACTGGGCATATGAGTGGCTCGCCAATAGAAGAGAGCCGGGCGCGACTGACCAAGGTGGTGTGCGGGTAGAGACCAACGGTGGCGAGCTTGATAATCGAGTTGTTATGGTGCGTCTCGTCTCTTTCACGAGTGATGGATCGTCGGCCCCTGAGAACACGGTCGAAAGTACTCCTGCCAGCTGCGGAGTTGCAGTCGTCACCGGTGTCGGCAATGAGCGCCTGAACGTCCGAGAGTCGCCCGGAAAAACCGCAAAGGTTGTCACGAAACTTCCAGAGGGTGCGACGATCACGCTGCTCTGCGCGACTGAGAGCCAGGATGGCATTGTCTGGAACAAGATAGAAGCCGTGGTCCAAGAACGGACGATTCGCGGCTGGGTAAGCAGCGAGTACCTACAGATCCAGAAATAGAGTGTGCCTTATATGATCGCCTGTTCAACCTGATCGACCGCGCCTGCGTGGCGCACAGCGGCCTGACCTACGAGATTACCGACGCCGGGCTGGCCACCTTGATCGCTACGCATCACTGCTACTGGGGCGCACGGTGAGCCGCAAGCAGCCCGATCTGCACCGGCTCGCCGATCACCCTGATCGACGGCGAGAAGCTCCTGAATCTGCTGAGGCAGCACGAGATCGGCGTGAGCAAAAAGGCGATCGAGTACTTCGAGTTCGACCCAACCAAGCTGGCGCAGTTTGAGGTGCAAGAGGCCGAGAAGCCGGCCATATAAGTCCTCGCCTACTCCTGCCGTGCGGTGTTAGGAGGTAATCCATAGCAAGAAAACATCGTCCAGTTCTGCCGCGCGCAGGCTGCCGCCGCTGACCGTGCTTGTCGTGCAAAAACACATCGGCACACCCAGCCACGGCTTTCATTCCGCGACCAACGTCGACGCCAACCAGGAACAGGACTACGCGCACGACTGGTATGGCATGAAACCGCCAGCGGCTGCGGACTTCACGCCGGGAGTGGCACTGGACTGAGCGGTACCGGCGCTCAACCGGGGGCGCATTGGCGGGATGGGTTAGCTTAGTCGCCAGCGCTCGCCGCGCCGGGCAAATATGTCTTGCCGCCGTAGGAGTGTGATACGAGCGGCTGCGTGCCCAGCGCGCGAGGCGCTGCGCCAGGCAGAGCATCTCTTCGACACGCTGCTGCACCGCGCGTTTCGTGGGGAGCTTGGGGAAGGGATAGCAGGAGAGATCGAGAGCCAGTTGGTGCAGATGGGGCTGGGGTTGGAATAAGGACACATGCCGATGAACGATGTCATACATCTTAGCGAACTCCTAGACGAAGGCGCGACAATGCTCGAAAGGCTACGCTCCAGACGAACAAACTTGCTCGCGACCGCCGAGCAGCGCTGTGCCTTCAACCAGCGCTACACCCGCTGGTGCGATGCTAGCCGCGCCGCCCTGCCTGACGACCTGCGTGCGCGCTTTGAGCAAGAATTGGCGCATCTCCTACCCGCCCCCGACCCGAATGAGCGAAGTGACTGGTCATACTACATGAGACTGCCGTACGCCATCGAAGAACAATCCAAACAGCTCTTTCTCACCCGTCGCCGCCTGTGGCAACCGTCCTCCAGCCTGCCAAAAGAAGTTCGCAGTGCTCTAGCCGCCGTCTTCAGGAAATCATACGAGATTTACACAATTGAGAAGCTCTTCGTCGATAGCGGCTGCGAGCAGCATTGGTACATCCCAACCGCCACACCAGACAAGAGATCCAAAGCACTAAATACTGCCCTTGGCTGGCTCGACGGCATTCTGCTCCACGCGCCCGAGCAGGAGCGCGCCATCCTGTACCAGCTATGCGAGGCCATCCTCGCCAACCCACGTCTCACCGCCGAGAACCGCGAACAGATCGAGGAGGCTCTTCCTCTGATCCATAGTCCTGCGCCTATCGATCCGCTCGCTTCCTACAATCTCCATCCAACCGTCCACGACATCGCCACGCCGCTGCTTGCCATCAACCATAACGACGAAGCCATTCTCAAAGTCTGCATTGCCCTCAACAATCAAGTGCAACATCGTGTCAATCGCCCCGATCTCGACGGTAGTAAGCTTATGCAACAAGTATTTTCACCCGGTGCCCCAATGATTACTCTTTCCACCGATTCCACCGAGCAGCAAGGGTGGATGCAATTATTCACCGGCGCAATACAGGCCCTGCGCAACCCCCGCGCTCATAAACTCGGTCAGGCAACATCGCGCGAAGTAAGCCTGGAGTGGCTCACCTTTCTTTCCGCCCTCTTCCGAACTCTCGACAACACATGAGCAGCAACCAATCGTGCAAATCTGACGAAGCTTGGAGTAATCGAGGATCACGCCATGCCACTTGTGGAAACACTAACCGACACCATTGGTCCATCCATCGCCAAGGCTATCATCAAGCTCTGGCTCAAGGATAGTCCCTTACTGGCTGATGTTATCCCCGAGCTTCTCGATCCGTTCAAAGGCGGCGCAGCAGCCACCGGGTGTGGTCAGCGCGCAGCCGCGCGCTACGAGCGGCTGCGCGCCCAGCAGCGCGAGGCGCTGCGCTAGGCCGAGCACCTCTTCGATATATTGCTGCACCGCGCGTTTCGGGGTGAACTGAGGGCGAGCGAGGGGGATGGGTTGGGATAGGCACACAGGGTTTCTCGCAACAACAGGGCGGGTCTCGTATCATGGATGATGATCAGCGTAGACACTTGACCAAAGTGCTTCAAGAGAATCGTCGCCGGCTCTTCGCGTTGGAAGAGCAGGCTGCCCAATTCGGCCTTCAGACGCCGTCGCATATTCGTACTGAAATCGATGATATACACAGGGAGATCACGAGACTCCAGACTCAACTTGGCAAGCTACCGCTCGTACTTCCGGCAGCCGCCGCCGACTTCCGTGGGCGCAAGGCCGAAATTGCAGGGTTAGTTCAAGCGCTCAATCAGGCAGTTGAGCGCGGCTCTGTCGCCACGATCAGCGGGGTACGGGGCATGGGCGGTATCGGAAAGACCGAGTTAGCCCTTACAGTGGCGCAACTACTCAGAGATACCTTCTCCGACGGTCAACTCTTTGTCGATCTACGGGGAACCAGCAATGTACCACTACCTCCAACCCTAGCGCTTCAGACGATTATCTATGCTTTTGATCCATTGGCTATTCTTCCAGATGATGTTGCGCAGCTTCGAGGCACCTATCATACGTTTCTTTCTGATAAACATATTCTGATCCTCGCCGACGACGCTAAGGATGTAACACAGGTAAAACCGCTGCTTCCGCCACCGGGTTCCGCACTGCTGATCACTACTCGCCAGCGTTTTACTCTTCCCGGAATGGCTGAATTGGATCTGGAGACATTGCCCTCTGACGACGCAGAGAAGATGCTGCTCAAGATTTGTCCGCGTATTGGATCATATGCAGCGCAACTAGCAGAGGCATGCGGGTATCTTCCCCTAGCGCTCCGCGTCAGCGCCGGACTATTGCAGAGTGACGATACGCAAGATATCAAACACTTCCTGGATCGCCTGGCTGACGAGCGATCGAAGCTGGCGGCGCTGCGCGACCCTGACGACACAGAGCTTGATGTCGAAGCTTCACTCAAGCTCAGCTACGATGCGCTTGAGCCAGACATACAGGAGGCACTCTGCCAGCTCAGCGTGCTTCCCGCTAGCTTCGACTTGCCCACTGCTGAGACGGTCGTCAAGACTCAGAGCGGCGCGCCCGTGGAAGAGCTGTTAGGCACATTGCGCCGTCGCAGCCTCTTGGAATGGGATGTGGATGCAAAGCGGTATGGCCTGCACGACCTGGTTCGAGCTTTCGGCTCCATGCGTCTGACTACACGCCCATCTGAGCAACCACAGCTCGCCGAAACGAATGTTTTTGATAATCAGATCGCCCTTCTTCAAACTCAACGCCGGCGCCTCGCGCTCGTTCTACAGGAGCAGGCTCGGCTAGGGGCATATGCGCCGACTACTATTGCACTCGAAATCGAGGATACTCAAGCCGCAATACGCACGCTCAAGGAAGCACTACGTGCTGCTGGCCTGATGGTTGAGGATGAATCAAACGACGAAGCAAAGCCCGCTATTTCTCTTACCCACACCCCGCTCTCTCCGCAAGAGCAACGCAATCGTCGCGCGATGCTCACCAAGGTAAGAAGCATCTGGCTTGAGGGCCTCCTCTACCAATCACTAACTACAGAAACTCGCATAACGCTTAATCTGATGGAGCATCCTGAAGCAGTTGCCCTTCCACTGAACGCAACCGTTCAACAGGTGCATCAGCCACAGACGCAGCCACTCGGCACGCGCATCATAGATGTGTTTGACCGAATGAGTGGTGAGTTACTCATTCTCGGTTCGCCTGGATCTGGAAAGACCACCTTAATACTGGAATTGACACGCGATCTCATCGCCCGTGCGGAGCATGATGAGAATTTTCCGTTCCCAGTCGTGTTCAATCTATCCTCATGGTCTGCGGAGGCTCTACCGTTGGGTCACTGGCTCGTCGAAGAACTGCACCAGGGATATCAAGTACCACGCAAGATAGCCGAAACATGGGTTAATTCCAACTTGCTCATCCTCTTGCTCGATGGTTTGGATGAGGTCATGTCAAATCAGCGTGCAGCATGTGTCGATGCGATCAATCATTTTCGTGCAAAACATGAGCTTGTTCCAGTCGTTGTCACGAGCCGGATGGTTGATTATGAGTTAATTGGTAGACAGCTCCAGTTAACTGGAGCTGTTGTCATCCAGTCGCTTGCAAATCCACAGATCGATGAGTACCTAGCACGCGCAGACCAACTATCTGCTTTACGAATGACTGTGCAGCGCAACAGCGAACTGCGCGAATTAGCTAACTCTCCGCTGATGCTGCGTATAATGGAAATGGCCTATCGTGAGCACATCTTAACGGAAGAAATAGAGAACTGGACGACTGAAACGGTTATCCAGCAGTTATTCCACGCATATGTACAGTCCATGTTTCAGAGGCGAGGCGCGAATTTATCCTACTCACAGGCCCATATCAACAAATGGCTCGAATGGCTCGCAGAAAGAATGGTCAGTTTTGGACAAACAATTTTTCACATCGAACGGTTACAACCTAACTGGCTATCAACAGTTACACAGAGAAGACAATATAATATTGGAGTCAGGGCAACGACTTCCTTGATAGTAGGTGGTTCTGCTGGCTTAATCGTCGGATTTACTGGAGGTATATCAATTGGTCTAGCTTCCGGGATTGCGATTGCGTTCATTAGTGCGGTTTTTGTTGGAATCATCGCAGATATATCTCAGATAACTTTAGTCGAGGCTCTCAATATCTCACCATGGAGGATAGTATTGCTTTTTCTGGCAACGCTGGTAATAGGATTATTTGGTGGATGGGTTGCTCAACAAATTAACAACACTCTAATTGTTGCTTTGTTCGCGGGTCTTGTTGCCGGTCTGGTAGCTGGAGCGATCGGATTATTTACCATACGCGAAGTTCCTGTACATACTAAACCGAATCAAGGAATTCGAGCATCGGCCCAAAGCGCACTAGTAGCGGGATCGTTAAGTGGCATAGCGAGTGGAATGATTTTCGGACTTGCATCGGCCCTTACGAATGAATTATCAGTTGCAATGATGATTGGTGCGATTAGCGGCGCATATTGTACTATCTTAACCGGACTACGCTACGGTGGTTTCGCAGTAATTCAACATGTTGTTCTGCGAGCCATCCTTGTTAGAAATGATGTGATACCATGGAATATCGTCCGCTTTCTCGATTACGCTGCCGAACGTATCCTGCTTCGCAAGGTAGGCGGCGGTTATATCTTTATTCATCGAATGCTAATGGAATACTTCGCCGCGCTCGAACCCAGTACGCATAATGGGGTCGAGAAAGTCGAGCCAACGACGAATGCGGGTACATAAGAAATGGGATGGCAGGCTCATTCGCGTTACGTCGAAATGGAGGGAGTCCAATTCATGCAAATCAGCAACATCCTCTCCCAGGTTGACCTTGGCGCGATGGCGCTACCGGAGTTCCAACGCGGCTACGTCTGGAACCGCGACCAGGTGCGCGAACTGATCACCTCGCTGTACCGCCGCTACCCGGTGGGCAGCCTACTCGTCTGGTCAACGCGCACCGACCAGGCCAATTCGCGCGGTGATGCGAGTCTCCAGCCGGGCTATGTTGACCTGATCCTTGATGGACAGCAGCGTATCACCTCGCTCTATGGCGTCATTCGCGGTCGCCCACCGGCGTTCTTTCAGGGCAACGCACAGGCATTCACGGGCCTATGCTTCAACCTGGCGAGCGAGACCTTCAAGTTCTACTCACCACTGGAGATGCGCTCCGACCCGCTGTGGGTCAGTGTCACCGAGCTGATGCAGCAGAACGTCGGCCCATTCACCAACCGCCTACTGACGATCGGCGTCGATCCGCAGAAGCTCGGCGACTACATCACCCGTCTGAACAATGTCCACGCCATCCAGAGCATCGACCTGCACGTCGAGAAGGTCGCCGGCGATGACAAGACGATCGATATCGTGGTCGATATCTTTAACAAAGTCAACAGCGGCGGCACCAAGCTCTCCAAGGGTGACCTAGCACTGGCCCGCATCTGCGCATCCTGGCCGGAAGCTCGCACGCAGATGCGCGACCGGCTTCGGCGCTGGGCCGAGGCCGGCTTCTACTTCGATCTAGACTGGCTGCTGCGCAACATCACCACGATCACGACCGGCCAGGCGCTCTTCAGTGGGTTGAGTAACGTCTCGGTGGCTGAGTTCCAAGCAGGTCTCCAGCAAGCCGAGCGTGCCGGCAATGATCTGCTCAACCTGCTTTCGGCGCGGCTTGGACTAGATCACGATCGCGTGCTCGGCAGCCGCTACGCCTTTCCAGTGATGAGTCGCTATCTGGCGCAGCGTGGCGGCAAGCTGAATAACATCGACGAGCAGAATCGGCTGCTATACTGGTACATCCACTCGTTCCTGTGGGGCCGGTACGCGGGATCAACCGAGTCGGCGTTGAACCAGGATCTGCGCGCGATCGCCGACGGCAGCGACCCGCTGGATCAACTCATCGTGCAGTTGCGATCCTGGCGCGGCGACCTGCGCGTGCGCCCAGAGGACTTCGGCGGCAACAGCATGGGCGCACGCTTCTACCCGATGCTCTATCTGCTGACCAGGGTGCTGAAAGCACGCGACTGGGGTCACGGCGCGCTTGAGCTGAACGCCCACATGCTCGGTAAGCTCAACTGGCTGCAAGTTCACCATATCTTTCCCAAGGCGCTGCTCTACCGCAATGGCTACGTACGTGGCGAGGTGAACGCGATCGCCAACTTCTGCTTCCTGACACAGCAGGCGAACCTGGAGATCAGCGATCGGCAGCCCGAGGAATACCTCGACGCGGTTGAGCGCGCGTATCCCGGTGTGCTGGCCTCGCAGTGGGTTCCAATGGATCGCGAGCTGTGGAAGGTGGCGCGCTACCGCGACTTCCTGACGGCGCGGCGCAACCTACTGGCGCAGGCGGCGAACAACTTGCTCGACAGCTTACAAGCGCGCACGACACGGCTGGAGCGCGTAGCTGACCCGGCGCTTGATCGCGCAGCGTCGTCGATGCTGCTACCAGGCAGCGCCGATGAGCAGGAATTGCAGGAGATCGCAGCGTTCAACGCCTGGGTGGCCGAGCTGGGCCTGCCGAAGGGCGAGGTACTCTACGAGTTGGCCAACGCACAAACCGGCGCACCGCTGGCGATCATTGATTTAGCGTGGCCGCATGGCCTCCAGGAAGGGCTGAGCCAGCCAGTCGCACTGCTGCTCAACGAGGCGGAAGAGACGGAAGAGATCGTCAATCAGGCGGGCTACCGCTTCTTCACACATATCGCCGATCTGCGCACCTACGTCGAGCAGCAGGTGCTGTCCACGCCAGCGGCGGATAACTACTGAGGCGGTAATCTTTCGCTTCCGCTCAGGCCGTGGCAGGTGACCGCGCTCTTCTTCTGCTGGACGGACTGTATGAGGTAGCGTC